>Ga0157373_10000177_pt1 | contig 52359 bp, 20 predicted proteins | sample C65metaG_FD_113460 | JGI IMG/M metagenome (GOLD analysis project Ga0157373, IMG submission 113460) | Corn rhizosphere microbial communities from Kellogg Biological Station, Michigan, USA - C6-5 metaG | ecosystem: Host-associated > Plants > Roots > Rhizosphere > Soil | place: USA: Michigan... | reverse complement strand
CTCAGCGGCCCTTCGCGGCCCTACGCCCGGTTGGAGAGGTGGCTGAGTGGTCGAAAGCACCGCACTCGAAATGCGGCGTACCCGCAAGGGTACCGTGGGTTCGAATCCCACCCTCTCCGCCACCGACCCAACGCTGGCTGTCTCCGAGTCCCGCTACAAACCCCGACGCAAAGAAAAGGCGGCAGGTGGAGGGCCCGCCGCCTTAAGTGTTTTCGGTTGGGGGACCCGAAAACGAATAGCGTTAACCGCCGAAGCCCACGCTGAACCTGACATAAGGACCGTCGATGGTGCGGTCATAGGCCTTATGCTCGGCGGATCCGCCGTCCAGGACGTTGAAGTATCGCTCCCAGCGGTAGCCGGCGCCGACCTTCATCCGCTGGATCTCGTAAGAGAGGCCGAGGCTGAGGTCGACGAACGGCGCCGTCACCGAGGTCGAGCGCGCGAAATTGATCGGCGTCGTCGCCAGAGGCGGCAGCACCGCGCCGAAGAAGTTGCCGTACTTCATGCTCGTGTAGGCCGACCCTTGTGTGCCGGTGATAGCCGTCGTCTGCTTGCCGAACAGCACGCCGCCGCTCAGCGAGCCGTCGACATTGACACGACCGACCTGGTCGTCGCCCCACACGCGCAAGCCGCCATCCCACGACAGGGCAGGACCGGCCCCTTTGAATTTGCGCTCTGCGTCGATGTCCGCGCGGTAGTGGGTGAAGGTCGTCGGGCCATAGGCGAACGGGTCGAAAAGAGTGAGGTTCGGAACCCCGTCCAGCGTCGCGGCGGTATGCGATTTGAACTGAGCGTAGCGCAGGCCGGCGCTCACTCGCGATTGGCCGGCCGACAAGGCGCCGATGCCGAAATCGTGGCCGACGGCGAAGTCGGCCAGCACATGGTCCTCGCGTTCCCGCGTCACGGAGTCGGACCAGTTGGTCCCCGTCTTGATATCGTAGGCGGTGTATTTATCGCTGTTCGGATCGCAAATGGCGCCGAAGAAGCTGTCGGGATCCACCAGGCAATGGCGCGGCCCCGCCGCTTCGGTGCTGTGCAGGCGGCTCGTGCCGCTGTTGCTTCGCCCATAGCGAACCCCTGCGATGGAGCTCCACGCCGAGCCGGCCGGCTTGTAGGTGACCCGGACCTCGCGGCCGTCGCCCCAGTCGAGGTCCCGGTGCTGGGTCTGGGTCGGATCGATCGCATCGGAGAAGGCGCTGGTGAAGCCCGGCGCCAGCGACGAATAGGGCGTGTCCTGACGCAGGACCTGACCGCCGATTTCGACCATTAGCGGATAGGGCTCGCCGGCTGGATGGTTCGGGTTTGCGCCCGTCCACCAGCCGTTGCCGGTAAAATCCTTCGTCACCCGCAGGCCGAAAAGCCGCGGTTCTGTCAGGAAGACGTTGGTGGTCAGGCCGGTGTCGTCGGAGTTCAGGAAGGCGCCGGTGATGGAGTCGCGGTCCATCACGTTTTTCACATAGGCCATGACCTTCCAGCCGGCGTCCTCGTTGGTGAAGATCGCGGCCAGGTTCACATTCGTGTAGGCCTTCAGCTTGTCATAGCCCGGCATGTTAAAGACACGGGTCCAGGCCTCTGATTGGTAATAGAGATCTGTGTGCAGCGTCATGAACCAGCTGCTGGGCAGCGGCAGCGTGTAATCGGCCGTCACCGTCGCGGTGAAGTGTGGTGCGTTCGGTAGTTCGTGACCGCCGAGCTCCTTGTAGAAGCCCTCGCCGTGATTGGCGCCATAGTCGTGGCTCGGGTTGAAACCGGGATAGTTTGGATAGTTGACGGGATCGGGCGGGCTCGTAGGCGCGTCCGTTGAGTCGCCGTAGCTCTGGCCGGTGATCGGATCGATATTGAGCGCGTAGGCGAATTCGCAGACGCCCATGTTGCCGCCGTTGGCCCAGACACTGGCCGCGCCGCTGCCGCCCGGATCGATCACATAGGTCGGCAGCACGCAGTTGGACGGGAAGGACGGGAAGGGCCGATAAACCACCCAGCCCGGCGTCCCGGCCGTACGGTCGATGATGTCGATAGCGCGCTCGCCGTCGGCGATCCGGGTTTTCTCATAGCCGCCCTTGAAGCCCAGCCGCAGGTTCTCGACCGGCCGCCAGTCGGCCTCCAGCTCCAGACCCCAGATCTTCGAGTCGAAATTATAGTTCACTGCGGAACGGTCGATGATCTGCGAGACCTGATAGCCGGTGTAATCATAGTAGAAAGCGTCGGCGTTCAGCGTCAGCCGGCCATCCAGCATGGTGTTCTTGGCGCCGAGCTCGAAGGCGTTGACGAACTCGGGCTCGAAGGTTTTGGGCTTCGCCGCGGACTGTTCCGCCAGCGCTATGCCGGTCGGCGTTTCATTGCCGCCGAAGCCTTCCAAGCCCCAGGCGGCGACGCCGCTGGGAGGGGGATTGGAACCGCCGGCCTTATAGCCGTGCGAGAAGGACGCGTAGAGCAACGTTTCGTCGGTGAACGAAAGATGCGGTTTCCAGTCCAGCGTCAGCCGGCCGGTCGGCTCGCGCCAGGTCTGGTTTTCGACCGTCTGAATGGGATACCCGACGGAATTCGAGCCGATCAGCCAGCTTGGAATGCGCGGAGCCTGCTTCTTGTCGACGGTCCAGCGCAGGCCCGCCGTCAGCTTCAGGTTCTCGGTGATGTTGTAATAGGCCTCGCCGAACATCGCGTACGAGATCAGTTTGTACGGATTCTTGCTGAGGAAGTAATTGTGACCCTGGTCGTTGAGGCTGCCGATGGGGTTGGGGTCGATATAGATGCAGCCGCTCATCAACAGCGACCGGTTCGGGTCGGGCTGCTCGGCGCCCTGGAACAAACATTCGCTGTTGTCGCTCACGCCCGGCTGCCAGGGCGTCAGATCGCCAAACACCTGATAGGCGCCGGCGGCGGCGAACATCGTCAGCGTGTTGATGAAGACGTAGTACTTGTCTTCGGTGTCGTAGCGCAGGAAGTTCGCGCCAAGGCTGAAATTGAACGGCCCTTCAAAATCCGACGACAGCCGGAATTCCTGACTGAACTGGCTGGACTTCGCTTGGGAAACGTCGACAGCCACCACGCGATCGGCGCATCCTACTTGCGGGTCGCAGAAGACCCAACCGTTGGGGCCGTCGTGCATGTAGCCGGGCCGGTGGGTAAAATTACCGGTGGCCACGAAGGCGCCGGACGCCGTGTTGAACCGGTTGTAATCCTCAAGCGAGAAGATGGTGTCGTAGTTGTAACCTGTCTCAGAGCTCAGCGTCAGGCCGTTGGCGAGGTCGTATTTCCACTGCAGCTCGACAAGGTCGCTGTTGGCCTTGTACTTCGGATCGACCGTCGATTCGATGACCCGGAGGTCCGACGATTGCACCAGGCTGGCGTAAGGATTGAAACCGGGCGCGATCGGCAGGTTGAGCTGGCCGAGCGGCATGTAATACGGCAGCGAATAGCCATTCGGCGCCTGGAACGAGTCCGGGGAGTAGAGCGACGCCGGCAGGCAGCCTTGGCTCATACTGTTGCTGTAGCCTTGAGCCGGCGACCAGCCGACGAGCAGGCCGCCGACAACGGCCCGATTGTCCTGATTGCACAGCTGCTTGCCAGAGCGAAGGCGGTCATCCTGTTCCTGAAAGTGTTCCCAGATCAACGTGGCGTCGAGCTTGTCGGTCGGCGTCACGCGGAGCGATAACCGCGTCGACCACAGGTCGCGACCGTCGATCTGGTTGCCTGTGATCTGGTTGGTGTCGTATCCGTCGCGCTTGGTCCAGGCGCCGGCGAGGCGCAACGCCACCTTGTCCTCGACCAATGGGATGTTGAGCATCCCTTCGAGGCGCATCGACTTGTAATTGGAGACGTCGCCCGAAAGTTTCGCCTCGTAGGTGAACTTCGGCTTTTGCGAGATGATGTTGACGACGCCGGCCGTGGCGTTTCGGCCGTACAAGGTGCCCTGTGGGCCCCGCAGCACCTCGACGCGCTGCAGGTCATAGAACTCCTGCTCGAAGAAACGGTTACGGATGAAAGGCGTGTTGTTGAAGGCCACGGCCACCGCTGCATCCGTCGTCGCCGAGATGGCCTGGGTCCCGATGCCGCGCAGCTGGATCGAGTAGGACGAAAAATTCGTCTTGGTGAAGGTCATGTTCGGGACCTGGGTCATCAGGTCCGGACCGCCTGCCACCTGCGAGCGTTCCAGCGCCTCCTGGGTGAATGCCGACATCGCGATGGGCACGTCCTGGATGTTTTCCTCGCGCTTCTGCGCCGTGACGATCAGCGCTTGAACGGTTCCCTCAGCGCCGTCCCCCGCGGCGCTTCCCGACTGGGGGTCGGAGGCCCTCACGATGACGAAAGCGCTGCCGTCCTTTCGCCAGGACAAGCCGGTGCCCGCAAGCAGCTCGTTCAGCGCCAGCTGGACATCGCTGGCGCCGGAGACGCCGCGCGAAATCTTGGTCGACGTCAGGTCCGGTGTGAAGATGATGGCGACCTGGCTCTGTTCGCTGAAGGCGCTGAGAGCCGTCGCCAGGGGTTGCGGCGAAATATTGAAATCGGCCTGCTGTGCATTCGCCGCTCCGGCGCTGCACAGGATCACAGTCGAGGCGACGCCGCAAAGCAGCGACGCACGTAACGTCTTCTTTCCAAACACTGTTCGCTCCCCCTTTTATTTCGGGAGCGCAACCTCCCTACTGTTTTAGGAGCGGATATGAGGTTACCCCCCCATATCGGCCTGAGAAATTTTTTTGTCCGGCGCCACAAGACGAATTTCGGCGGGAGATTCCGCGGCCACCCGCGCGATCCCGTAAGTTTCCAGCGCGCGCACGAATGCGCCCATGTTTTCCGGCCGGAAGCGCCCGCTCACCGGCGCCTTCGCCAATTCCGGATCGACGAGCACGATGCGCTGGTTGGAATAACGGCCGAGCTCGGCGACCACGTCGCCCAGCGGTTGGCCATCGAACTTGAGCCAGCCGGTCACCCACGCTGTTTCCTCAGGAATATCGGCCTTGGCGACGCGCCAGTCGCGCTCGCTGACCGCCACGAGCTGGCTGCCGGCGACCAGTTCGGTCGCCTGGACCTTCGGAGTTTCCGGCGTGGCGCCGACGTCCGTCCTGGGCGCCGCCACGGGCGCTTCGACCTTCACGCGGCCCTCTACCAGCACGACCTGGAAACTGCCCCCGTCGATCCGCACGTCAAAGGCGGTGCCGAGCGCCGTGACGGTTCGACCGGCCGCGGTGACCACGAACGGATGGGAGGCGTCGTGCGCGACCTTGAAGAAGGCCTGCCCCTTGTCGAGATAGACCAGCCGCTGGGTTCCCGACCGCCGCGTACGCAGCACGCTGTCGGTGTTGAGCGTCACCCGCGATCCGTCGGCCAGCGTGATCGTCCGTTGCTCGCCAAGGGCGGTTCGATAGGTGGCGGTCGGCAGCTTCCTCAATTCCGCCAGCCCCGCACGCATGCCGAACAGGCCCCCTGCGCCCACAATGGCGAACATCAGGCTCGCGGCCATGGCGCGGGATGCGAGCAGGCGCCGGGTGCGCGGGAAGGACCGGCGATGCCGGGCCCGCAGCTGCAAAACCTCAGGCGAGGTGCGCATCAACCCCGCCCTGACCCAGGCGCGGGACACCACGTCGTAAGCCGAGCGGTGAGCGGCATCGGCGTCCAGCCACGCCTGGAGCTCCCGCGATTCGACCTCGCTCATTTCACCCGAGCGCCGACGCGCAAACCAGCGAGCGGCCAGTCGCTCCACAGGCTCCGGCGCGGTATCGACGGGCATGTCGGCGGGGCTCATCGGGGAGCCTCCACGATGGCGGCGATGCGCTCGAGCGCGCGCATGATCAGGGCCTCGACCGACTTGGGTTTGATGCCCATGCGCTGGGCGATCTCGCGATAGGTCATGTCCTCGAAGCGATGCAGGACAAAGGCCTCCTCCACGCGCGGCGGCAGGTGGCGTAACGCCTCCATCAGGCGAGAGAGATCCTGTTTGGCGATGAGGGCACGCTCTGGCGAGAGCTCGTCGAACAACTCCAGCTCCTCCAGCCCCGCATGGTCGGCCCAGTCCCAGGTCTTGGCCTGGCCGCGGCGGATCAACATGTTGGCGGCGACGCGAAAGAGGTAGCGGTTGACGTGCTCGATATCGTCGACATGGCCTCGGTCCTGCAGGTTGACGAACACCTCCTGGACAAGGTCCTCCGCTTCGGAGGGACCGACCTTCTTGCGGAAATAGGTCCGCAGCGCGGGGCCGTAACGCACCATCCAGTTGCGCAGGTCCTCGCCCAGCTCCTGCGGAGCCGTGGCGGGAATGCCTGGCGAAGTGGCCATCGTTCACCCCAAAACGAGCCAAAACGGCCCGGACGCAGCGCCTCTATCCAGTTAGGAGCAGTTTCGGCCCCACCCCCCCATACTGCAAACGCGATTTTTCTTGGGGGCGCGAAAGAAAAGAGGCGGCGGGTGGAGGGCCCGTCGCCTCTGAGGTGATCCGGTTCGAAGGGGGACCGAAGCCGGAGGAAGGCTATCCGCCGAAACCCACAGCCACCTTGAAGTAGGGCCCGTCCAGCGTGCGGTCGTACGACTCGTGGCTGGTGAAGCCGGCGTCGAGGACGTTGAAGTAGCGTTCCCAACGATAGCCCGTGCTGAGTTTCACGCCCGGGACCTCGAACGACAGGCCGAGGCTAAGGTCGAGCACCGGGGCCAGTACCGACTTGGTGCGGCGCATCGCGAACGGCGCCTGGGCAGGCGGCTGAAGGCCACTCAGAATGAAGTCCTTTGTCGGATACTTTGCATTGAAGTAATCGCTGCCTTGCGTACCGGAGATCGACGTCTTCTGCTTCCCGTAGAGCGCGCCGCCGGCGATCGACCAGTCGACGTCCCAGTGACCGGTCTCCTGGCCGCCCAGGACTGACCGGGAGGCCTCCCATGACAGCGTCGGCCCCGCGCCTTTGAACTCCCGCTCGGCCGCAAAGGAAGCGGCGTACTGGTGGAAGGTGGTATTGTACTTGGCCCAGCCGTCAGTTGGCATCATCACGTCCGGCACGGCGCGCATATCGCCGGCGATCGTGGACTTGAAGTCCGCGTAACGCAGGCCCGCCCGCACCGAAGACCCGTGTGTCCCGAGGACGCCAAGGCCCATGTCCTTGCCGACGTCGAAATCGACGATCAGGTGATCCTCGCGGCGATCCGTCGAGGTGCTCAGCCGGTTGGTCGGCGCGATCACGTAGTTGGAGTTGTACCTGTTCGGAAAATATTTCGATCCCAGGGAGGGAATGTCCTTGGTGACCGGCCCGTAGTTGGGATCGCAGGAGAGCTTGCCGATGAAGCCGAGATCCACGCCGGGCACGTAAGGCGAATAGGCCTCGCTCGTCTTGAACCGGCAGACGGCGTCGCCCGTGACCTCTTCCTGACGCTGGCGGCCCGTGCTGTTGCCGACGCGGCCATAACGAACCCCGCCCGACAACGTCCAGGCCGAGCCTTCGGGCCGATAGGTCACACGCATCTGGCCGCCGGTGGTCCAGTCGAGATCGTCGCCCTGCGGGCGCGTCGGGTCCAGCTTGCCCGTGAACACGTCGGCATAGGGCATGATGGCCGTGCCGGGGGTATCAACCCTCTGGCCCTGCGCCCCGCCCTCGACCGTGAACATATATGGCCGCCCCGGCGTATGCGGCGCGATCCAGCCGGCGCCGCCGGCCCAGCTCTTCGTCACGCGCAGGCCGTAAAGCCGCGGCTCGTTGAGGAAGACGTTGGTGGTCAGGCCGGTGTCGTCGGAGTTCAGGAACGCGCCGGTGATGTTGTCCTTGTCCAGGACGTTCTTGATGTAGGCCATCACCGTCCAGCCGGCGTCCTCGTTGGAGAAGATCGCCGCGACGTTGATGTTGTTATAGGCCTTCAGCTTGTCGTAGCCGGGGTCGTTGAAGATCCGCGTCCAGGCCTCGGCCTGGTAGTAGAGATCGGTGTGCAGTGTCGCCAGCCAGTCGTTGGCCAGCGGGATCGTATAGTCGGCCGTAATCGTCGCGGTGTACTTGGGCGCGTTCGGCAGCGCGTGGCCGCTCAAATCCTTCTCGAAACCCTGGCCGTTGTTGGCGCTATTCGGCCCGTGCGGGTCGTAGCCCGGATATCCCGGCGAGGGTGGATAGATCAGATAGTTCGTCGGATTGGGCACATAGGGCAGATAGGTGACCGGATCGAGACCGATGGCATAGGCGGGGCAGATGCCGAAATTGATGGCTTCCAGGACGATTGCCGTCGGCGCCACGCAATTTGACGGCAAGGTCGGGAATGGACGGACGACATACCAGCCTTCATGTCCCGCGGTGCGGTCCATCAGGTCGATCGCTTTCATGCCGTCGGCGACCTGAGTGTCTTCGTAGCCTCCCTTGAAACCCAACCGCAGGTTTTCGAGCGGCCGCCAGTCGAGTTCCAGCTCCAGGCCCTTCACCTTCGCGTCGAAGTTCAGGTTGATCGCCGCGCGATCGACGATTTCCGAGATCTGGTAACCCTTATAGTCGTAATAGAAGGCGCTCAGATTTGCGGTCAGCCGGCCGTCCAGGACGGTGTTCTTCGTGCCGATCTCATAAGCGTTGACGTATTCCGGCGCGAAGGTTTCCGGGTGGGTGAGGTAGTACTGGCTTAAACCGCTTTCGTATTCGACGCCGCATTCCGGCGGACATACGGTCGCAAACACCGGGATATGCGGGGGTGGATTGGCGCCGCCGGCCTTGTACCCCCGGACATAAGAGCCGTAGACCAGCGTCTCGTCCGTAAAGGAAAGGTCGGGTTTCCAGTCGAGCGCCACGCGCCCGGTCGGCTTGCGCCATTCCTGGTTTATGACCTTGCGAACGGGATAGCCGTAGGGCGCGCCGGCCGTATAGAAACTCGGCCCGCCCACGAGCAACCAGCTCGGGATCTGAGGCGCCGTCTTCTTGTCGTCGGTCCAACGGAATCCGGCCGTCAGCTTCAGGTTCGACGTAAGATTGTAATAGACTTCTCCGAACGCCGCGTACGATAGAAGATGATAGGGATTCCGGCTGAGGAAGTAGTTTCGGCCCAGGTCATTCAGGTGATGAACGTCGTTCGGGTCAACATAGGTACAGGTTATGCGGTACTTGGCGTTGGTATCGGGAATGGGGTAGCCGTAGAAGCCTGGCGGCGCAAGGCACTCGGAATTGTCGGTGACTCCGGGAACCCACGTCGGCGCCTGATAGGCTTCCCACATCGTCAAGGTGTTGATGAAGACATAGTACTTGTCTTCGGTGTCGTACCTCAGGAAGTTGGCGCCGAGGCTGAAGTTGAACGGTCCTTCAAAGTCGGACGAAAGCCGGAACTCCTGGCTGAACTGTTTCGACTTCGCGGTCGACAGGTCGCCCGCCGCCAGGCGGTTGGTGCAACCTAGCTGGGGATCGCAGAAGACGCCGTTCTGGTCGGTGACGTCGTAGCGGTTGTCATCGCGGCCGCCCGGGTCAAACACATCCGGGGTCGTGTCGAAACGGTTGTAGTCCTCGAATGAGAAAATACGGTCCTTGCTGAACCCCGTCTCCGATGCGAGCGTCAGGTTCCAGGGCAATTCGAGCTTCCACTGCAGCTCGACCAGGTCGGCGTTCGCCTCATAGTCGGGCTCGATATGGGTCTCGATCTCACGCAGGTTCCGTGACTGGAACGTGCTGAGGTATGGATTTCTCTGAATGTACACCGGCAGGCCGATCGCCCCGAGCGCGCCGTAATAGGCGAGCGCGAAGCCGTATGGCGTATCGAACGAATCCGGTGAGTAAAGCGATGCCGGCTTGCAGCCCTGGCTGAAATAGCCACTGGTGAAATTGACCAGACTTGCAGCGCCCTCCTGAATGTATTGGTCGCCAATATAGGTCGGTCCCCGATCCGCATGGCACAGCTGCTTGCCCGAGCGCAACCGGTTGTCGTTCTCCTGGAAGTGCTCCCAGATCAGATTGAGGGTGAATTTATCGGTCGGCTCGAAGCCGAGGCTGACGCGGGTGGACCAGAGATCGCGCCCGTCGGTCTGCTGGCCGGTGAGGATATTCTTCACGTAGCCGTCGCGCTTGGTCCAGGCTCCGGCGATGCGCAGCGCCACCTTGTCCTCGACCAGGGGCAGGTTGATCATGCCCTCCAGACGGGTTGAATTGTAGTTTGAGACGTCGGCGGAAAGCTTTGCTTCGTAATGGTTCTTCGGCTTGGCCGAGATGATGTTGACGACGCCGGCCGTGGCGTTGCGACCATAGAGGGTGCCCTGAGGGCCGCGGAGCACCTCGACCCGTTCGAGGTCGTAGAATTCCTGCTCGAAGAACCGGTTGCGGATAAAGGGTGTGTTGTTGAACGCGACCGCGACGGCCGGATCGGTGGTCGCCGAAATCGCCTGCGTGCCGATCCCACGGATCTGGATCGAGTATCCTGAGAAGTTCGTTTTCGTGAACGTGAAATTCGGGACCTGGGTCATCAGGTCCGGACCCCCGGCGACTTGAGACCGTGTCAGGTCTTCCTGTGTGAAGGCCGACATTGCGATCGGCACGTCCTGGATGTTTTCCTCGCGCTTCTGCGCGGTCACCACCAGAGCCTGGACCGTTCCCTCAGCGCCGTCCCCCGCGGCGCTTCCCGACTGGGGGTCGGAGGCCCTCACGATCATGATGGCGTCGGCGGTGCGCTTGTAGGAAAGCCCCGTCCCATCGAGAAGCTGGTTTAGCGCCAGTTCGATCGTATCGGCGCTGCTAGCCCCCTTGGACATCTTTGCATCGGCGAGTTCCGGCGAAAAGATGATCTGTTGTCCGGTCTGGGACCCCAGTTGATAGAGAGCCGCCGCAAGGGGCTGTGGCGCGATGTCGATATGCTTTGCTTGCGCCAACGCCGGCGGCGCACTGGCGATGGCCGCGGCGAGCGCGGCGCCCGCCAGCAGTTGATTACGATATGTCGCGCGTAACTTATTCACGGCCCTGCTCCCCCTTTATTCGAGGGCCTTTGCATCCCCCTGTCTTGGTTGAGCCAACCTGGAAACCTCACCCCACATCACCGCTCGAAAATATTTTTCATCACATCAATAAGCGCGAAGCTGCACCGCCTCCGGCGTATCCTCGCCCGCCCGTGCAAGGCGGTAAGCTTGAATAGTTCGCACGAAACTGTCGATGTCGCCGGGGCGGAAGGTGCCGCTGATCGGCGTGGATCTTATGCTGCTGTCGGCCACCACGATCTTCTTGTCGGAGTAGCGGTTCAATTCCGCCGCCACCGCGCTTAGCGGCTGGTTGTCGAAGATCAGGATGTCGCGCGTCCAGCTGGTGTCCACGACCACGTTGGCGGGCATCACACGCCAGGGTTCCTGCGCCGTCGCCACCAGCCGCGAACCCGCGGTCATTTCCGTGGCCTGGAAATTCACCGCCCGCTGGGGCCCCTGCCCCGCCGCCTTAGCCGGCACGGGCGCCTCCACCCTAACCTTTCCTTCCACCAGGGTGACGGCGAAGGCGCCGTTGTCTACCCGTACGTCAAAGGCCGTGCCGATAGCGGTCACTGTCCGCCCAGCGGCCGTCACAACGAACGGATGCCGATGATCCTTGGCGACGCGGAAGAAGGCTTGCCCGCGCTCGAGATAGACCAGCCGCCGATCCTTGTCGGCCCGCGTGCGGAGCACTGAGTCCGTATTGAGCTCCACCTCCGACCCGTCCGGCAACTTGATGGTCGACTGGCGGCCTACGGCGGTGCGGTAGGCCGCGTCCGCCAGCGGATGGGGACCAGTCACGATGCGCCAGCTCACCAGGCTGGCGGAAGACAGCACCACCAGCGCGGCCAGCCCCGCCGCGAGCCGGCTCAATCCCGTACGAGCCCGATGCCGCGACCAGTACTGGCGGATCTCCAGCACTTGCGGGTCGGCGCGCAACAAGGCCGAACCACCCCAGGCGCGGCGGACGGAGAGATAGGCGATCCGGTGGGCGGGATCCTCCTCCAGCCAGGCGCGCAGCGCCGCGCGGTCGTCCGGCGTCATCTCCCCCGACCGTTGGCGCGCAAACCAGCCGGCGGCGATGTCGCGAGGATCGCCGGCCATATCCTCGATCTCGTGAACCGGGCCGGTCACAGCTGAGCATCCAGAGACTGGGAGATACGGCGCAGAGCGCGCTGGATCAGCCGTTCCACCGCCTTGGTGGAAACATGCATGCGCGCGGCGATCGCGGAATAGGTCAGCTCTTCGAAGCGATGCAGGAAAAAGGCCTGGCTGCAGCGGGGTGGCAGGCCGCGCATCGCCGCCAGCACCAGGTCGAGCTCTTCCTTGCCCATCAGCACCCGCTCGGGCGAGACATCGTCGGAAAGGTCGTCGAGGTCGTCGAGAACGCCGTGACCGGCCCAGTCCCACTTCTGCCGCTGGTGGCGGCGCACGATGGTGTTGGCGGCGGTGCGGAAGAGGTAGCGTTCGATATTGTCGATCTCGCCGCCGGTCGAACCGCGGACCTGCAGGCTCAGGAACACCTCCTGCACGAGATCGTCAGCCTCGTTGGGCCCGACCTTCTTAAGGAAGTAGCGGCGCAGCGCCGGCCCATACTGGGCTGTCCAGGCGTGCACCTGCTCGCTCGCGAGCCCGGCGTCCTGCCCCAGCTGTTTGGTCGGCGGCGGCATACGAGGCGCCCCTCCTAGCGCCCCGGCCCTCCGGGACGCACTTCCACACTATCACCTGAGCCATGGATCGCGCTCCACCCCACATGGACGCGGGAATAAAAAGAGGCGGCCGCTGGTTGGCGACCGCCTCAGAGTATCCGGTTCAGAGGGGACCGAAGCCGGAGGGTCTTGCGCTAGCCGCCGAAGCCGACCGAGACCTTGAAGTAGGGACCGTCGATGGTGCGGTCGTAGCTCTTGTGCTCGTTGTAACCGCCGTCGATGGCGTTGAAGTAACGCTCCCAGCGATAGCCGGCGCCGATCTTGACCCGCTGGATCTCGTAGGAGGTCCCAAGGCTCAGGTCGAGCAGCGGAACAGTCGCCGATTTCGAGCGCTGGCCCGGGCCGGCGGTGACGGTGGTTGGCCCCACCTGCGACAGGCCCTGATAGTACTTGCCCGAATAGTAGGCCGCGGTTTCCACACCGCTGACGGACGTCTTCTGTTTGCCGAACAACACCCCGCCCGTAACCGACCAATCGACGTCGACATGACCGCGCTCATCATCGCCCCACAGTCGTTTGGCCGCGTCCCACGAAAGGGTCGGGCCGGCTCCCTTGAACTGCCGCTTCGAGGTGAGGTTCGCGGTGTAGTTGGTCCGGTGCGAGTACTTTACGAACGCGTATTCCGGCGGGATGTACCAGTCGTTCATCCCGAACAGATCGAGGTGCGTCGTGGATTCGAGGTTGCCGTAGCGCACGCCCCCACGAACCACCGACCTGAACCCCGCGCCCAGGCCCAGGTCCCGGCCGACATCGAAGTCGACGATGGTATGCTCTTCCCGGTTGTGGATGGTCGCCGTCGAGGAGTTGATGCCGTGGAAATAATACTTCGGATTGTCGTAGTAGGCGCAGAATGACGCCCCCACGATGCAGCCCGTCGACCCCACTTCGCTCGCCTGGAGCTTGTCGGTGCTGTTGGTCTTCCCGACCCGCAGGTCCGCCGAAATCCGCCACGGGCTGTTCGAGGGCGCATAGGTGAGCCGGACTTCCCGTCCATCACCCCAATCGAGGTCACGGCCCTGCGCCCCGTTCGGACTGATCGCGTCGGAGAAGTTGCTGAGGAATGATGGCTCTAGCGGGTCGTAGGGCGCCTTTTGATGCTGGACCTGCCCGCCGATTTCTATGGTCAGCGGATATGGCTCGCCCGCCGGATGGTTCGGATTGGCTCCTGTCCACCATGGACCGCCTGTCCAGGCCTTGGTGACACGCAGACCGTACAGGCGCGGCTCGGTCAGGAAGACGTTGGTGGTGAGGCCGGTGTCGTCGGAGTTCAGGAAGGCGCCGGTGATCGCCGTCTCGTCGGTGACGTTCTTGATGTAGGCCATGATGTTCCAGCCGCGCTCTTCGTTGGAGAAGATCGCCGCCAGGTTCATGGTGAAGTAGGGGTGCAGCTTGTCGTAGGCATTGTCGTTGAACACCCGCCACCAACTCTGCGATTGCCAGTGGACGTCGGAGTGCAGCGTCATCAGCCAGTCGCTCGGCAGCGGAACCGTGTAGTCGCCCGTCACCGTCGCCGTGAAGTGCGGTGCGTTGGGCAACTCGTTGCCGCCGAGTTGCTTGAAGATGCCCTCGCCGTTGTTCGGCGCCGTTGACGGGTCCCAGCCGGGATAGGTCGTTCCGAGAGGAACACCTGTGGGCCAGCCCGGGTAATCGGCGAGGTTTGTGCTCCACGCCGCGTAGTTGATCGGAGCGTTATGCCCGAAAGCGGGCGGTGGATTGACCATGTAGGGTTGGGTGGTGACTGGGTCGACGCCCATCGTATAGGCGAACTCGCAACCGCCGGGGTTGCCGCCGGGGATGCCGCCCAGGAGAACCGGCTCGGGATTGCCCGGTGCGCCAGTGTTACCCACCAAAAGCCAGGTCGGGACGATACAGCTCGATGCGAAGGTCGGGAACGGCCGGATCAGCGTCCATCGCGGGTCGCCCGCCGTGCGGTCCATCAGGTCGATCGCCTGTTCGCCGTCGGCGATGCGGGTCTTCTCATAGCCGCCCTTGAAGCCCAGCTTCAGGTTCTCGATCGGCCGCCATTCCGCTTCCATCTCGGCGCCCCAGACTTCGGCGTCGAAGTTGCGGTTGAACGCCGAGCGGTCGACGATTTCCGAGATCTGGTAATCTTTGTAGTCGTAGTAGAAGGCGGCCAGGTTCAGCGTCGCGCGACCGTCGGCGAACGTGTTCTTGGACCCCAACTCGAAAGCGTCGACAAATTCCGGCCGGAAGGTCTTCGGACGCGTCGCCGATGCATCGCTGTTGGCCTGCGCGGTCGTGGAGTCGGCGTAGAATACCCGCACATAGCCCGGCGGGTTGGCGCCGCCGGCCTTGTAGCCATGCGCGACCGACGCATAAAGCAAGGTTTCGTCCGTAAACGACAGATCGGGCTTCCAATCGACCGTGAGGCGGCCGGTCGGCTCTCGCCATTCCTGCTCAATCACTTCCGCCACCGGGTACCCGACGGAATTGGTGGCCAGAATCCAGCTCGGGATTCTCGGCGCCTCCTTTTTATCGACCGTCCAGCGCAGGCCGGCCGTGACCTTGAGCGCGTCGGTGACCTGATAATAGGCCTCGCCGAAAACCGCATAGGAAATCAGCTTGTAGGGATTCTTGCTGAGGAAGTAGTTGTGTCCCTGATCGTTGACGCTCGCGATGGGATTGGGGTCGATATAGACGCACCCGACCACCGGGTAGACGCCGTTCGGATCACCGGGGAGGAACCCGTTGGTCAGGCATTCGCGGTTATCGCTTTGGCCCATGATGTAAGGGATCGTCAGGCCGCTGGAAAAACCGCTGGCGGCGATCAGGGTGAGCGAGTTGATGAAGACGTAGTATTTGTCTTCCGTATCATAGCGCAGGAAATTCGCGCCGAGGCTGAAGTTGAACGCCCCTTCGAAATTCGACGCCAGCCGGAATTCCTGGCTGAATTGCCGGGACTTGGCGCTCGACACATCGACCGCAACCAGCCGGTCGGAGCATCCCAGCTGCGGGTCGCAGAAGACACCGCCATTTGGTCCGGTCGCGGGTGCTCCAGGACGGTCGAACGAACGCGGCTGGTTCCATGCGCCCGGAGCCGTATTGAAGCGATTATAGTCTTCGAGGGAATAGACCGTGTCAGTGTTGTAGGCGGTTTCCGAACTCAAGGTCAGGTTGCTGGTCAAATCGAAACTGACCTGAAGCTCACCAAGGTCGGCTTTCGCCCGATAGATGGGATCGATCGTGGATTCGATCGTCCGCAGGTCCTGCGACTGGACCTCGCTTCGGTAAGGGTCGTTCAGCGCCGTGGGCAGGCCGATGGACCCCAGCGGCACATAGTAGGGAAGCATCAGACCGGACGGGGTCTGGAACGAGGACGGATCGTACAGCGACTCTCGTTTGCAGCCCTGGCTGAAGTTGGCGTTTGCGGTCGACATCCCGCCGCCCTGGCCGAAGTTGGGCATCCAGGTGTCCAGGCCGACCTCCACGCCGATCACCTCGGTGATAAGGTCCTTTTTGCACAGCTGCTTGCCCGACCGCAGGCGATCATCATCTTCCTGGAAGTGCTCCCAGATCAGGTTGGCATTGAGTCGGTCCGTCGGCTGGACGCGCAGCGACAGGCGCGTCGACCAAAGGTCGCGACCATCGATGGAATTACCGGTGATCTGGTTGGTGTCGTAGCCGTCACGCTTGGTCCAGGCGCCGGCGATACGCAGGGAAACCTTGTCGTCGACGAGCGGGAGGTTGACCATCCCTTCGAGACGTCTGGAGTTGAAATTGCCGACGTCGGCCGAGAGCCTGGCCTCGTAGCTGAACTTCGGCTTGGCCGAAATGATGTTGACCACGCCGCCCGTGGCGTTACGGCCATAGAGCGTGCCTTGCGGACCACGCAAAACCTCGACCCGTTCAAGGTCGTAAAATTCCTGCTCGAAGAAGCGGTTACGAATGAAAGGCGTGTTGTTGAAAGCCACCGCCACGGCCGGGTCAGTCGTTGCGGAGATGGCCTGCGTGCCGATGCCGCGAATCTGGATTGAATAGCTCGAGAAGTTCGTCTTGGTGAAGGTAAAGTTCGGGACCTGGGTGACCAGGTCTGGACCACCCGCTACCTGCGACCGCGTCAGATCCTCCTGCGTGAACGCACTGATTGCGATCGGTACATCCTGGATGTCTTCTTCGCGCTTCTGGGCCGTAACGATCAGCGCCTGGACCGTGCCGGAGTCAGCGCCGTCCCCCGCGGCGCTCCCGGACTGGGGGTCAGAGGCGCTCACGATCCGAACCGCGCCGGAGCCTGCGAACTCGGCGCGTAGCCCGGTGCCATCCAGGAGCCTGTAGAGACCTTCCTGTGCGGAATACTCGCCGACCAGCGTTGCGCTTTGTTTGTCGCGAAGCGTTGTGCCGTCGAACACAAGTTGTTGTCGGGCGGCGCGGCCGTAAGCGATCAGGGCCGAGCTGACGTCCTGTGCGGGAATATCGAAACTGTATTTCGCGGTCTGCGCCAGCGCGAAATCAGGCGCCGCGAAGGCCAGCAGCGCCGCGGCCGCGGTCGATGCCTTGAGCGCTGTGCGATGAACTCTGCGAATGGACATTTGCTCCCCCTGTCATGCGCCTTGGTCGCTAGGCGCTTGCAGAGTTAGACGCACCACCCGGCCGATCATTCACCGGCGGCCGGCTTTTTTGATCGGCGGAAATTACGATCTGATCGTCATGTTCCTCGGCGCGAACCGCGAACACGGCGGTCACGCCATCCACAAAGGCGGCGGTGTCCCCGGCGGCAAAGACGCCGCTGATCAGCACGCGCCCCGCGGCCGGGTCAGCGATGCGAATCTTGTGATCCGCGTACCGGTTGACGCGCTCCACGGCGGAGGCGAGCGGTTCGTTCTTGAAGACAAGCTGTCCGCCCTCCCAGGCCAGCGAGCGCGACAGATCCGCCGGCTCGAGCGCGGCGACCGGCGCGGCGTCCGCCATTACCAGCTCGCCGCCAGGTTTCAGCACCAGGTCCGCGGGCCTGTGCGCGGGCCCGATGGGCACCGGCCGCGGCGTAACGATGGGCGAGCTCTGGCTAAGGACCGAAATCTTGCCCTCGTAGAGGATGACGCGAACCTGATGGTTGAGCCGCTCGACGCTGAATTCCGTACCGACCGCCACCACGGTCTTGCCGGCGGCAAGAACGGTGAAGGGCCTCAGCGGATTCTTGGCCACTGAAAAACGCGCCCTGCCCCGCCTCAGCACCAGCTCGCGCCGCGCTTGGGTGTAGCGGACCGTGACCAGACTGTCCGCATCCAGGGAGAGCTTCGACCCGTCGGACAGCGCCACAACCTGCCGCTCCCCGACCCCGGTGCGGTAAGTCGTCGGCAGGCCGATGAACCAGACGCCGGCGAGGACCGCGACCAGCAGGCTCGCCGCGATCGCGGTGGCGCGACGCGACACGAGCCGCCCTCTCGCCCAGCGCATCATGTTGGCGTGGCGGGCGCTTTCCAGCGCCTGTCCGCGCAGGACCACCATCTCGGGTAATCCGGCCTGGTCCTCCACCCCCGCCCACAGAGCGACCGCCTCATCAAACAGGGCCGCATGGCCGGGGTCGGCGGCAAGCCAGGTTTCAAACGCGTCGCGCTCGATGGGGCCGAGCTCTCCTTCGGCCAGCCGCAGGCACCAGGCCAGCGCCGCCTCGCGTCCGGCATCCAGAGCGGGGGCTTTGAACCTCGTCACGAGAGACTCCCCAGGCGCTTCCACAGATGGGCCATGGCCTTCATCAGATGCTTATCGACCGCGCTCGTCGAGATGCCGTAGGTGTCGGCGATGTCGCGCTTCCTCATCTGCTCGATGCGGTAGAGGATGAAGATCGAGCGGGTCCGCTCGGGAACTTCCCGCAGGGCGATCGCGACCTGCCCGAGCGACTGGCGGCCGACCAGCACCCGGTCGGGGTCTATGGGCTCGACGCCCACGCCCTCGGAAGACAGCACGCCGGCCCGATAGGCCTCGCGCACCTTCTCTCGCCGGCCGCGGTCGCGCAGCAGGTTGGCGGCGATCTGGAAGATGTAGGCGTCGGCCTGGGGCAGCTCGTCGGGCGGCATGGTGGAAAGCCGCGCAAAGACCTCCTGTGTCAGGTCCTCCGCCTCGGCATGGTTGGAAAGACGGCGCAGAAAGAAGGACATCAGCGCCGGACGAAAGCGCCGATTGAGCTGGACCAGGTCGCTGTCGGCCCTCGTCTGCATCCCCGGATCACCCGAGCGGCGGCATGCCGCGCATACGTATGACGCAGCACAAGGCCGATCGTGCAGCAGATTGGAGAAAAAAGAAAAGGCGGCCGCCGGTTTGGCGACCGCCTTGCAGTGATCCGGTTCAGAGGGGACCGAAGCCGGAGGGTCGTGCGCTAGCCGCCAAAGCCGACGGCGATCTTGAAGTAGGGGCCGTCCATGGTGCGGTCGTTGGATTTGCGCTCGGCATAGCCCGCATCGAGGACGTTGAAATACCGCTCCCACCGATAGCCCGTGCTGACTTTGATCCGCTGGATCTCGTAAGAGAGGCCGACGCCAAGGTCGAGCACCGGGACGGACGTTGATTTAGTGCGGTGTATGTCGATCGGAGGGGTCGGTACGGTCGTGTCGGGCGTCGACCAACCGGTGACTTCTATTAGGCCAAGGGAAGTGTAGTAGCTTGCTGTCCCCGCCCCTTTGACCGAAGCCTTTTGTTTGCCGAACAGCAGACTGCCGCCTAACGACCAATCGATATCCAGGTGACCGATGTTGTTGTTGCCAAGTAGCGGTAAGGAGGCATCCCAAGTGACTGCAGGGCCCGCACCTGTGAACTCGCGATCTGCGGCTATCGTTTCAATATAGCGATCATGAGTGGCTGGGAAATACTTCCACCCGTTAGGGATATGCCAATCCGGAACGCCGTCGGACGCCGTTTTGGTCGTTGATTTGAACTGAGCATAGCGTAGACCGCCGCTCACGGTTGAGTGACGCAGGCTGCCGATGCTCACATCTCTTCCCACCGCGAAATCGGCAATCTCGTGCTCTTCCCGATCGGTCGCTGACGCCTCAAGGAAGTTATTCCGCGTTGTGGCGCCGATCAAATGATCGAAACCATAGTATGGGCTCGTCGGTGGTACCGACAACCAATAGGCGCAGATCGCCGGGTTGAGGCGCTGGCAGCCCGGATCGGAGGCTTCCGATACGAACACGCGGTGCGCGCCGTTGGTTTTCCCATAGCGGACGCCGGCCGATACGTTCCAAGGGCTGCCGACAGGCTGGTAGGTGAGCTTGACCTCCCGGCCATCGCCCCAGTCCAGCTTCTGGTTTTGCGGGCCGTCAAAGACGTCGATTGGCGCCGGGAAGAGGCTTGCGAAGCCAGGCTTCAAAGCGTCGTAGGGCGCGTCCTGCCGCTGAACCTGCCCGCCGAGTTCGACGGTGAGCGGGTAGGGCTCGCCCGCGGGGTGGTTCGGGTTGGCCCCGGTCCACCACGACCCGCCGGTCCATTCCTTTGTGACCCGAATGCCGTATAGCCGCGGTTCATTCAAAAAGACGTTGGTGGTCAGGCCGGTGTCGTCGGAGTTCAGGAACGCGCCAGTGATATTGGCCTTGTCGAAGACGTTCTTGACATAGGCCATCACTTTCCAGCCGGCATCTTCGTTGGTGAAGATCGCGGCGAAGTTGACGTTGTTGTAGGCCTTGAGCTTGTCATAGCCCGGCGTATTGAAGATCCGGGTCCAGGCTTCTGATTGATAATAGAAGTCGGAATGCAGCGTCATCAGCCAGTCGCTGGGTAGCGGCACCGTATAATCTGCCGTGAACGTTGCGGTGTAGTGTGGCGCGTTCGGCAATTCGTGGCCTGAGAGGTCCTTGTAGAAGCCCTCACCATGATTTGGCGCGGTCGCAGGATCCCAACCCGCGTAGCCGGGGTGGAAGTTGAGCGATTGCGAAAATCCTTCACCTGACGATGGATTGGGAACGTAGGGCTGGCCGGTAATGGGATCGAAGTTGAACACATAGGCGAGCTCGCACGCACCTATATTACCGCCGCCCGGTTGACCGACCTGAACCAGCTCCTGGGACCCGTTGATAGTGCCGACAAAAAGGCTCACCGGAAGGATGCAGTTAGAGGGAATGGACGGGAACGGCCGGACGACAACCCAGTCGGTGTGACCCGCCGTTCGGTCCATGATGTCGACCGCCTTCATACCATCGGCGACGCGGGTATTCTCGTAGCCTAGCTTGAGGCCTAGGCGCAGGTTTTCCAGCGGACGCCAGTCGCTTTCGAACTCCAGCCCCCATACCCTGGCGTCGAAGTTCAGGTTCACGGCCGAGCGGTCGACGATCTGGGAAATCTGGTAACCCGTATAATCATAATAGAAGGCATCGGCGTTCAGCGTCAGCTTTCCATCGAGCAAAGTATTTTTGCTCCCGATCTCGAACGCGTTGGCGAATTCAGGATCGAACGTCTTCGGGTGTGTAACCGATTGGGCGATGATGTGTTGGGCTGCCTCGCCGCTGTGATAGAGCGCCACGCCGTACGGCGGTGGATTGGCGCCGCCGGCCTTGTAGCCATGGGCGTAAGAGGCGTAGAGCAGCGTCTCATCCGTGAAGCTGAGATCGGGCTTCCAGTCCACGGTCAGGCGGCCGGTGGGTTCGCGCCACTCCTGCCTGATCACCTCCATCACCGGGTAGCCGACGGAGTTTGTGGCCAGCAACCAGCTCGGAATGCGCGGCGCTTCCTTCTTGTCCACCGTCCAGCGCAGGCCAGCGGTGATCTTCAGGTTGTCGGTGATATTGTAGTATACTTCCCCGAAGGCGGCGTAAGAGATAAGCTTGTAGGGGTTTTTGCTGAGAAAGTAGTTGTGACCCTGGTCATTGAGGCTGCCGATCGGATTTGGGTCGATATACATGCAGCCGATGACTTCCTGGCCCCTGGTCGGGTCTGGCGGAAACGCGCCACTTGGTTGACACTCATGGTTGTCCGACACACCGGCGACCCAAGGCGGCAGCTGGTCTGAGTCGGAGCGTTCGTACGGCGAAATCGCGGAGTAGAGCGTGAGGGAATTGACGAAGACGTAGTACTTATCTTCGGTGTCGTAGCGCAGGAAGTTGGCGCCCAGACTGAAATTGAACGGCCCCTCAAAGTCTGACGCCAGCCGGAATTCCTGGCTGAAGTGGCGAGACTTGGCGGTCGACAGATCGACGGCGACCAGACGGTCGGCGCAGCCCACCTGAGGGTCGCAGAATACAGTGCCGTTCGGACCTGGCAGGAGCAGATCCTGGCGAGGGAAAAAGCGGTTGTCATTGCTCCAAGCGCCAGGCGCGGTATTGAACCTGTTGAAATCCTCCGTCGAGAAGATGAAATCCGAAGCCCAAGCCGTTTCAGAGGTCAATTTCAGGGTATCGGTCAGGTCGATGCCCAGCTGGAACTCCACAATATCGTTTTTGGCGCGGTAGTTGGGGTCGACGGTGGATTCAATGACGCGCAAATCTGAAGACTGCGTCCTGCTGAGGTAAGGATCGGAATGGGCAATCGGCAACCCGATAGCGCCAAGCGGCGCATAGTAGGGAATGGACAGCCCCTCGGGCGTCTGGAACGATTCAGGCGCATAGAGCGACGTCGGCCGACAGCCTTGGCTGAAGGTTCCCTGCACGCCGAAGAAGGCTTGCGAGACCCCGCCGGCTTCCGGCAAATCCTGGTCGTGTGTGGTCAGAAAGCCCGCGACGCTGGTCACTTCGTCGGTGTTGCACAGTTGTTTGCCAGACCGCAGGCGATCGTCGTTTTCGTTGAAATGTTCCCAGATCAGATTGGCGTCGATCTTGTCTGTAGGCGCGAAGCGCAACGACAGCCGCGTGGACCACAGATCGCGGCCATCAATTGAGTGGCCAGTGATCGAATTGGTGTCGTAGCCGTCACGTTTGGTCCAGGCGCCGGCTAGGCGAAGGGCGACCTTGTCGTCCACGAGCGGCATGTTGACCATGCCTTCGAGACGGGTCGAATTGTAATTGCCGACATCGGCCGAAAGCCTGGCCTCGTAACTGAACTTTGGCTTGGCCGAGATGATATTGACCACGCCGGCGGTGGCGTTGCGGCCGTACAACGTGCCCTGCGGGCCCCGCAGCACCTCTACCCGTTCAAGGTCATAGAATTCCTGCTCGAAGAAGCGATTGCGCACGAACGGGGTGTTGTTGAAGGCCACCGCCACGGCCGGATCGGTTGTCGCCGAGATGGCCTGGGTCCCGATGCCGCGAATCTGGATCGAGTAGCCGCTGAAGTTGGTCTTGGTGAAGGTAAAGTTAGGAACCTGCGTCATCAGGTCCGGGCCGCCGGCCACCTGTGAGCGCGTCAGGTCTTCCTGCGTGAACGCCGACATGGCGATCGGGACGTCCTGGATGTTCTCCTCGCGCTTCTGTGCGGTGACGACTAGCGCTTGAACCGTACCCTCAGCGCCGTCCCCCGCGGCGCTTCCCGACTGGGGGTCGGAGGCGCTCGCGATCATGATGCCGCCGGTCGAGGTGCGCTGGGCGACCAGGCCGGAGTCCGCGAGCAGGATCTTCAGCGCATCGTCGGCGGTATAGGCGCCCTGCAGCGGCGGCGCCTGACGGGCCGCGACGATACGTTCGGCGAAGATGATCTGTTCGCCGGACGCCATGCCGTACTGGCGAAGCGATTCCGCCAGCGATTGCGCGGGGATGTTATAGGTGTGCTCCTGCGCATACGCGCCTGTAGCCGCCAGCGAAATGGTGAGCGCGCCGGCCAATGCCGTCGTGTGTAAAAGCCCCCGACGGAATGGTGATGCCTTCATGGAATAAGCCCCCCTGCTCCATTGCTCCGCCCGTGATGAGCGGTTTGGCAAAGGAAGACGCGCGAGGCGGACAAACCCTCCTGAAAAACTTTTGACTGACGCTTAGCCTTTGACTTGCAAGGTAATTTCGCCGTCGTCAGCGGTGGCGGCCTGGACTGGAAGATAGCTGGTGACGATGTCGACGAAGGTGTCGATATCACCGGCCTTGAAGACGCCGGATACGCGCAGGCCGGCCGCGTCGGACGCGACGTGGATCGGATGGGGCGCATAGCGGCTGACCCGCTCGGCCACGGCGGCGAGGGGCTCGTCCTTGAACGCGAGCTGTCCGGTTTCCCAGGCGGTGGCGCGCTCCAGGTTGGCCTGCAAGACCTGCGGCGGGGCGGCCGCCGAAGCGATCAGCTGCTCCCCGGCGTCGAGTTGGATCGACGTGGGTTTCGGGGCCGGAGCGAAGACCGCCTTGGGCGGGGTGCGGACCACCACCACGTGCCCCTCGATCAAGGTGACAAGCACCTTTGGGCCCATCAGGTCGACGTTGAAGGCGGTGCCGGTCGCCACCACCGTCTGGTCGCGGGCCGTCACGGAGAAGGGCCGCTGCACATCGTGGGCGACGTCAAAACGCGCCTGCCCGGCCAGCAACTCAAGCCGCCGGGCGTCCTTCGTGTAGCGAATTCGAATCTTTGACCCGGAGTCGAGCGACACCTTCGAGCCATCGGGCAGCGGCACCACGCGCCGCTCGCCCAGCGTGGTGCGATAGACCTGCGGCTGGGCTTCAACCCAGAGCCAGCCGCCGTAGCTCCCCGCGCTCAGCACGACCGCGGCGGCAAGACCGGCGGCGATCCGCATCCGCAGGGGCGGGCGCCCCCGCCTGCTATGAACTCGCGCCCTGGCGAGGGCCCCTGCGCGCAGGGCCATCATTTCCGGCGAGGCGGCCTTCTCGCCCACCTGTCGCCACGGGGCCTGCACCTGGTCCCAGGCGGCTTCGTTGGCGGAATCGGCGATCCAGGCCTCGAAGGCCTCGCTGGTTTCGGCGTCATCCTCGCTCAGGCGCACGCGCCAGGCGGCCGCCTCGGCAAGGCGGCGCACGATCTCCTCGTCGCGGATCCCGGGGGCGCTCATCGGCGGCCCGGTCCGCAGCGCAGCGCCAGATGCAGCGTCGCCTTCATCACTTCCTTTTCCACCGTGCTGCGCGCGATCCCGAACAGTCCGGCGATGTCCCTTTGCTTCATGCCCTCGAGGCGAAACAGCACATAGATGTCGCGCGTACGCTGGCCGAGCTCGTTCAGCGCGGCCAGCACCTCGGCGTAAGATTCCCTGGCAAGTAAGACGCGTTCGGGGGTGCGATCCTCCACGAATTCGCGCGTGACCTCGCTGACGAGGCCGGGGTCGATGGCGGCGCGGCCCGCCTCCCCGCGCCGCACGGCCTTGCGGCCGCGGTCCTTCAGAAGGTTGCCGGCGGTGACGAAGACTAGCGCCTCCACATCCTCGATCGGTTGGCGCGCGGCGACGGAGAGCAGGCGGATGAAGACGTCCTGCGTCAGGTCCTCGGCCTCGGCGGGATCAAGCACCCGCCGCAGGAAGAAGCTCATCAGCGGCCCGCGGAACCGCTCATCAAGCCGCGCCCGCACCGCCTCCACCGACCCTGGACCTGCCCTCGGCAGCACCGCCGCCCTCCCGCGTTCGCGTACGTGCGTAAGCGTTCGCCCGGGGCGCGGCGGCGTCAAGCCTGACAAAATGAGCCGACGGGGAACCAGCAAGAAAAGAGGCGGCCGCCGGGGAGCGACCGCCTCGGAGTATCCGGTTCAGAGGGGACCGAAGCCGGAGGGGTGACTAGCCGCCGAAGCCGACCGAGACCTTGAAGTAGGGACCGTCGATGGTGCGGTCGTAGGACTTGCGCTCCGTGAAGCCGCCGTCGATGGCGTTGAAGTAACGCTCCCAGCGGTAGCCCGCGCCCATCTGGAAACGCTCCACCTGGTAGGAGAGGCCCAGGCTGACGGCGGCGGTGGGGACAGTGACCGACTTGGACCGTGAGTAGGGGCCGACGGGCGTCTCGGTGACCGAGATCGGGCCGTCGGGATCGCCTTCGCCGAGGACAGCGAAAGCGCGCGTCTGGAAGTAGCTGGCCTTGTTGGAGCCGGTGATCGCCGTCTTCTGCTTTCCAAACAGGACACCCCCGCCGACGGACCAGTCGAGATCGAGATGGCCGATCTCGTCGTTGCCCAGGACAGGATAGGACGCCTCCCAAGTGGCGACGGGCCCCAAGCCCTTGAATTCCCGATCCGCGTTGATGAGGCCGTCGTAGCGGGTGTGCGGCACGTATGAACCGTAGAACGACGACAGGAAGCCTTCCTGCGGATCCCAATCAGGAATTCCGCGGAACACGCCGATCGTCGTGGACTTGAGAGATGCCTGACGCAGGCCAACCGCGATCGAAGATTGATCGAAAGCGCCAAAGCCCACATCGCGGCCCACCAGGAAGTCCACCAGCGTATGCTCTTCGCGATCTGCGATGGCGGCGTCAGCATGGTTCGTAATCGTGAACTTATTGAACATCTCGTACTTTGGAGTGCCCGGGGTGAAGTAACTGCAGAAGAAAGCGAAGGGACCCCCAAAGACGCAGACCGGGTCGGTCTGGACCTGTGCATGTGCGCTTGCGGCGCCGTTGGTCTCTCCATAGCGATAGGCGGCCGAAACCTTCCACGGGCCGCTGTTGGGGCGATAGGTCAGTTTGACCTCCCGCCCATCACCCCAGTCCAGATCTTGCGTTTGCGGCGGCGCAAAGATGTTGATCGCCGGCGCAAACGCGGGAGCGAAGTCCGGCATCAAGGCTTGAGTGCCCGCATCCTGCCGTTGCACCTGACCGCCGATCTCGACCGTGAACGGCGCGGGACCGCGATGTCCGCCGAGCCAGCCGGCGGAGCCGCCGGTCCAGGCCTTGGTGACCCGCAAGCCGTAAAGGCGCGGCTCGGTGAGGAAGACGTTGGTGGTGAGGCCCGTGTCGTCGGAGTTCAGGAAGGCCCCGGTGATCGCCGTCTCGTCGGTGACGTTCTTGATGTAGGCCATGATGTTCCAGCCCCGCTCTTCGTTGGTGAAGATCGCGGCCAGGTTCATCGTGAAATACGGGTGCAGCTTGTCGTAGGTGCTGTCGTTGAAGACGCGCCACCACGACTGCGACTGCCAGTGCACGTCGGAGTGCAGCGTCATCAGCCATTCGGAGGGCAGCGGGATGGTGTAGTCGCCAGTGATCGTGCCGGTCCAATGCGGCGCGTTCGGCAGCTCGTTGCCGCCGAGCGGCTTGTAGATGCCCGCCCCGCCGTTCGGCGCGGTGTAGGGATCAAAGCCGGGATAGCCGGGGTGGCTGTCGAGGTTATTCCACCAGATGCCGGTTCCGATCTGCACCGGAACGCCGCCATGAGCGATGTCCACGTAGAGCGCGTCCGTCACCGGATCGCGGCCGAATTCGTAGGCGAGCTCGCAGCCGCTGGGGCCGCCCCCGCCCACGCCGCCGACGCGGCCAAGCGTGCCGTCGGGGTTGGCGAAGACATAGACCGGCAGGATGCAGCTCGAGGCGTAGGTCGGGAACGGCCGCACCACCAGCCAGCTGACGCCGTTGGCGTCCGGCTTGCCGCCATTGGCGCGGTCCATCAGGTCCACCGCCTGTTCGCCGTCGGCGATGCGCGTCTGTTCGTAGCCGCCCTTGAAGCCCAGCCGCAGGTTTTCGAGCGGCCGCCAGTCGGCTTCGATTTCCGCGCCCCAGACCTTGGAGTCGAAGTTGCGGTTGAAGGCGGAGCGATCGACGATCTCGGAAACCTGATAGCCGGTATAATCGTAGTAGAAGGCCGCCAGGTTGACGGTGACCCGGCCCTCATCGAGCGTGCTCTTCGCGCCAAGCTCGAAGGCGTTCACGAATTCCGGATCAAAGGTCTTGGGCCGCGTCGCGGCTTCGGCGGCGTTCTGCAGCGCGGTGTTGCTGTCGCCGTAGAATTCCCGGACGTATCCCGGCGGATTGGCGCCGCCTGCCTTGTAACCGTGCGCGAACGACGCATAGAGCAGGGTCTCGTCCGTGAACGACAGGTCCGGCTTCCAGTCCAGCGTCAGCCGCCCCGTCGGTTCCCGCCATTGCTGCCGGATCACCTCCGCCACCGGATAGCCCACCGAGTGTGACGCGAAAATCCACGTCGGGATGCGGGGCGCTTCCTTCTTGTCCACCGTCCAGCGCAAACCAGCGGTCAGCTTCAGGTTGTCGGAGAATTTGTAATAAGCCTCGCCGAACACGGCGTAGGAAATCAACTTGTATGGGTTTTTGCTGAGGAAGTAGTTGTGGCCCTGATCGTTGAGGCTGCCGATCGGGTTGGGGTCCATGTAGACGCTGGCCTGGACCGGATAGACGCCGTTCGGGTTGCCTTGCAGATACCCGTTCACGAGGAAATCGACGTTGTCGGTGACGCCCGGTATGTAATCTCCATAAGTATTGAATGGAGGCCCAGCGGCCGCAATCAGGCTGATGGAATTGAAGAAGACGTAATACTTATCCATACTGTCGGAACGCAGGAAATTTGTTCCGAGGCTGAAGTTGAAAGCGCCGTCGAAATTGGACGCCAGCCGGAACTCCTGGCTGAACTGCCGTGACTTGGATGTCGCAATGTCGACACCCATCAACTTGTCGGAGCAACCCAGCTGCGGATCGCAGAAGGTCAGGTTGGGGCCGAGGTCGGTTCGGAGAACGCCGCGCGCGATCCATTCCGACATGGCGCTCGATCCGCCGCCCCAGGCGCCGGACGCGGCTTCGAAGCGGTTGTAGTCTTCCAGCGACCAGACGAAGTCGGCGTTGTAGGCCGTCTCCGAGCTCAGCGTGAGATGGTCGGTCAGATCGTAGGAGACCTGGAGCTCGCCCAGATCGGCTTTGGCGCGATAGTCGGGCGCCACCTGCGACTGGATGACCCGCAGGTCCTGCGGCTGGTCATTGGTGGTGTCGATGACAAGCGGATCGCTTGAATTGACCACGCTCACGTATGGATCGTTCAGCGCAGCCGGAAGGCCGATGGCGCCAAGCGGCAGGTAGTACGGCAGCATGACGCCGTTGGGCCGCTGGAAGGAGCTGTTGTCGTAGAGGGATTCCCGCTTGCACCCCTGGCTTAGCGCACCCTGAACACCGGCGAAGAGCAGTGTCTGACCGCCGGCCGTGCTGGTGTCGAAATAGTAGGTGATCGGCACGCCGCCGACGTTGGTCACTACATCCTTCTTGCAGAGCTGCTTGCCCGAGCGCAGGCGGTCGTCGTTCTCCTGGAAGTGCTCCCAGATCAGGTTCATGTTCAGCCGGTCGGTCGGCTGCACGCGCAGCGACAGCCGCGTCGACCAGAGGTCGCGGCCGTCGGTCTGGCTGCCGGCAAGCTGGTTAGTCACATAGCCTTCGCGCTTGGTCCAGGCGCCGGCCAGACGCAACGCGACCTTGTCCTCCACGAGCGGGATATTGATCATCCCCTCGACGCGGCTGGAGCTGAAATTGCCAAGGTCGCCTGACAGCTTGGCCTCGTAGCGGAATTTCGGCTTGGCCGAGATGATATTGACGACGCCCGCGGTGGCGTTGCGGCCGTAGAGCGTGCCCTGAGGGCCGCGCAGCACCTCCACCCGCTCCAGGTCGTAGAATTCCTGTTCGAAGAAGCGGTTGTGAATAAACGGCGTGTTGTTGAAGGCAACCGCCACCGCCGGATCGGTCGTCGCCGAAATCGCCTGGGTGCCGATGCCGCGGATCTGGATCGAATAACCGCTGAAATTCGTCTTGGTGAAGGTGAAATTCGGGACCTGGGTGACAAGATCAGGACCGCCCGCCACCTGCGAACGCGTCAGGTCCTCCTGCGTGAACGCGCTGATCGCGATCGGCACATCCTGGATGTCTTCTTCGCGCTTCTGGGCCGTGACGATCAGCGCCTGGACGGTTCCGTCGGCGCCGCCTTCGGGTGCGGCCTGAAATCGAGGCGCTCGTACGACGAAGCCCCCCGTTGAGGTTTGCTCGAAGGCAAGATCGGTCCCGACGAGCAAGGCGCGCAGGGCGGCCTCGTCGGAAACCTCCCCGCGTACGCCCGCGGTCGTGCGCCCCCTCACCACCGCCGGGTCGAAAACCACGTCATGCCCGCTGGCCATGGCGAAGGCTCGCAGCGCCGAGTCCAGGTCCTGGGAGGTGATGGAATACTGCCGCGCCGGACCCTCGGCCGAAGCCTCCGCGGGCAGCGCCGTCGCCAGCGCCGCGGTCGCGCATCCTGCCAGCAGCGCCACGCGCCACGTCCTGAGCTTGATCGCCATGGTGTCTCCCCCCGACGGCTTTTGCGCCGCCCTTCCAACGCGCCCTCTTGCGCGGTTGGCCTCAGGGACGCGGGGGGACACCGAACACCTCAGCGCTCAGCTAAAAAAATTTTCGTCATGATGGGGCCAACACCAGTTCGCTGCTGGACTCCGAGGCAAGTTTCACGGGGAACGCCGCCGTGATGGCTTCGACAAAAGCGTCCGGATCGGTGGTGTGGAAGACGCCGCTGACGCGGATATCGGCAAGCGCCGGATCGGCCAGCACCACCTGGCGGCCGCCATAGCGGTTGATGTCCTCTACCGCCTCGTCCAGCGGCGTGCTGTCGAAGGCGAGGCGGCCGTAGCGCCAGGCCTGCTCGCGGACGAGATCGACGGAGGCGACGCGCACCGGCTCGGCCTTGCTGAGACGGGCCTGCTGGCCGGGTGCGAGGACGGCGGCGGGTTGGCGCACGCCGTTCACGCGGGGCGCGGCGTCGCGATAGACGGCAACGATCCCCTCCTCCAGCGTGACCTTCGCGCCGTTGCGGTCCTTGCGCACGTCAAAGGCGGTGCCAACGGCGCGGACCTCGTCGGCGCCGACGAAGACACGGAAGGGACGGGCGGCGTCCTTGGCGACCTTGAAGTGGGCCTGGCCGCGCTCGAGCACGACGCGGCGCTCGGCCTCGGAGAAGCTCGTGCGAAGCTGGGTGTCGGTGTCCAGCATCAGCTGCGAACCGTCGGACAGGATCACCTGCCGCTGCTGGCCCTTGCGAGTGTGATAGACGCCGCGCCAGTCATCCAGGCGCGGCAGGACGATGGCGGCGGCGCTGGCGGCCGCGGCGGCGGTGAAGCCGGCCATGGCGGCGCGGCGGCTGACGATGAAGCGCGGATTGGGCGTCCCGCCCTGCTCACCCAGGAGGATTGCCCGGGCTTCGGCCTCGCCCCCGAGGGCCGCCAAACCGTCCCACAGCTCGGCATGCTCGTCGAAGGCGGCGGCGTTGGCGTGGTCGGCGCGCCAGGCGTCGAACGCCTCCTCATCGGCGCGGGTGCGCTGGTCGGAGCCCAGCCGCGCGACCCAGGCGGCGGCGTCGTTGGGGGTGGAGGCGGCGCGGCGCTCAGTCATCGCGGCGGAACCTGCGATTGAGATGCGCGATGGCCTTCATCATCTGCTTTTCCACCGCGCTGACGGTCACGCCGTATCGCGCGGCGAGCTGGGTGTAGCTCAGCCCGTCCAGCCGGTTGAGCAGGAACATCTCCCGCGTCCGCGGCGCGAGTTCGTCGAGGATGGCGGCCAGCCGCATCAGGGCCTCCTTCCCCTCAAAGACGCGGGCGGGCGTAGGCTCCTCACTGGCCGGGCTCAGATTTTCCAGCGACACATGGGCGCGCTCTCGCCGCACGGTCGCCTTGCGCCCCCGATCGGTGAAGACGCTGGCGGCGATGGCGAAGAGGTAGGCCTCCGGCTTTTCGATGTGATCGCCGCCGGCCTGGCAGATGCGCGCAAAGGTCTCCTGCGCGCAGTCCTCAGCCGCCTCGACCGCCAGGCCGCGACGCACGAAATAGCGCACCAGCGGCTCACGAAACCGCGCGGCAAGCGCCGGCGCGCTTTCCTGGGCAGCTGCATTTCGCAAGGCAGACGGATCGGCCATGGTCCCCACACACGTACGCACACGTAGGGTCCCGCCGGGGTCCGGGGGGTGTCAAGTGAGGGAAAGAAAAGGCGGCGGATCACTCCGCCGCCTCAGTTGATCCGGTTCAGAGGGGACCGAAGCCGGAGGGTCGTTAGCCGCCGAACCCGACGGCGACTTTGAAGTACGGGCCGTCGAAGGTGCGGTCGGCGTCCTTGCGTTCAGCGTTGCCTACGTCGAGCACGTTGAAATACCGTTCCCAGCGATAACCGGCGTCCGCCTTGAAGCGGCCGACCTCGTAGGCCAAGCCGAGCGAGAGGTCGACGACGGGGACGCTCACGGATTTGCTGCGCGACACTTCCGGGAAAGGAAGGGGCCTAAACGGCGTAACGTAGCCGTTGAGGGGATCGGCCGTATCCGCATGCAGAGGAGTGTACTTTCCGACAAAATGTCGTTGCTCTTGAGTTCCCGTGATCTTCGTTTCCTGTTTACCGAGCAGGACGCCGCCAGAGACCGACCATGTGAGATCGACATGCCCGGCATCGTGATTGCCAACCAGCCGCTGGGCGGCGTCCCAGGATAGCGCCGGACCCGCGCCCTTGAATTTTCGATCGGCGGCCACGGAGGCTCGATAGTGGTCGATTGTCGTCACATACTTGCCCCAGCCCTCCGCCACAGGGGCGTTTGGAACCCCATCCATCGTGGTTTGTGTGGTGGACTCGAAGTCGGCGTATCGCAGCCCGGCGCTCATCACCGAGTGACTATCCCCGAGCGCGCCAAGCCCCACGTCCCTTCCGACGGCGAAATCGGCGACGACGTGGCGTTCCTCTTCACGCGCGGAAGAGTCTGACCAGTTGGTGCCGGTCGCCATGCTCAAGCTATCGGGAATACACAAGTAGTATTTGGGGCCGTTGGTAAGCACGGAGCATTGAGGCGGCCCCGCCGCTTCGGAAGCGTGTACCAGGGTGGTGTTCTTGTTGGCGCGGCCATACCTGACGCCTGTTGCGACGCTCCACGGCCCTGACCCCGGCCGATAGGTGATGCGGACCTCGCGGCCGTCACCCCAATCGAGATCGCGGTGCTGGACGTTGGCGGGCGTGACGGCGGCCGAGAAGAGATCGACGAACGCCGGGCCGACGGTATGGATGGGCGCATCCTGGCGCTGGGCCTGGCCGCTGAGTTCGACCGTGAGCGGATAGGGACCGCTGTGGTTGGCGTTTGCGCCCGTCCACCAGGCGCTTCCGTTCCATTCCTTGGTGACCCGCAGGCCATAGAGCCTCGGTTCGGTCAGGAAGACGTTGGTGGTCAGGCCGGTGTCGTCGGAGTTGAGGAATGCGCCGGTGATGGAGTCGCGGTCGAACACGTTCTTGACGTAGGCCATCACCTTCCAGCCGGCATCTTCATTGGTGAAGATCGCAGCCAGGTTGACGTTGGTATAGGCCTTGAGCTTGTCGTAGCCCGGCATGTTGAAGACGCGGGTCCAGGCCTCGGACTGGTAGTAGAGGTCGGTGTGCAGCGTCATCAGCCAGTTTGATGGCAGCGGAATGGTGTAATCGGCCGTGACCGTCGCGGTGAAGTGCGGCGCATTCGGCAGTTCATGACCGCCGAGGTCCTTGAAGAAGCCTTCGCCGTGGTTGGCGCCGTAGTCGGCGTTGGGGTCGAAGCCGGGATAGTTGAGCCAACCGGAGCCGCCTAACGTCCCGATGGGCACCACGCCGAGTTGCTGCTTGTCGAGCGCGACTTGAGGGTTCTGCACATAGGGCAGGTTCGTGACGGGATCCAGGCCGTAGAGGTAAGCATTTTCGCAAGGCCCAAGGTTGCCGCTTATGAGCGTATAGGGCGGCACATTGGTGAAGTCGTGAACGCCGTCATTAAACACATAGAGCGGCAGGACACAGTTTGACGAGAAGGTCGGGAATGGACGGATAACCACCCATGGATCGGCGCTGTCCGGACCATGTCCAGCGTTGCGCTCCATGATGTCGATAGCCTTTTCGCCGTCGGCAACCCGCGTGTTTTCATACCCTCCCTTGAAGCCCAGGCGCAGGTTCTCGAGCGGACGCCAATCAGCCTCCAGTTCCAGACCCCAAACCTTGGAGTCGAAATTGTAGTTCACGGCCGAACGGTCGATGATCTGAGATACCTGATAGCCCGTGTAGTCGTAGTAGAATGCCGCCAGGTTCAGCGTCATCCGGCCATCCAGCAGCGTGTTCTTTGCGCCAACCTCGAAAGCGTTGACGAATTCTGGGTCGAACGTCTTGGGCTTGGTGACCGACCGGTCGAGAATGGCCTGGGCCGACGTATCCTCCCATGCAACCACCGCCGCAGGTGGAGGGTTGGAGCCCCCGGCCTTGTAGCCGTGAGCATAGGAGGCATAGAGCAACGTCTGGTCGGTGAAGGCCAGATCTGGCTTCCAGTCCAAGGCCAGGCGCCCCGTAGGTTCGCGCCATTCCTGCTCTTCCACAGCCAGAACGGAAGAACCAACGGAATCCGCCACCAGCAACGTGCTGGGGATTCGGGGGGCCTCCTTCTTGTCCACCGTCCAACGCAATCCCGCCGTCAGCTTCAAGTTTTCGGTGATGTTGTAATAGGCCTCCCCGAAGACGGCGTAGGAGATGAGTTTGTATGGGTTCTTGCTGAGAAAGTAGTTGTGCCCCAGGTCGTTGACGCTCTCAATCGGGTTGGGGTCTATGTAGCGGCAGCCGCGCAACTGCTGGATGGTGTTTGGGTCGGGAGGGACAAAGCCATACGGAAGACACTCGTGGTTGTCACTGACTCCCGGCTGCCAATCCGGTAGCGGAACTCCGTTGCCGAAATTGCCTGAAGCTGACACCATGGTTAAGGTGTTGATGAAGACGTAGTATTTCTCCAGCGTGTCGTAGCGCAAAAAGTTGGCGCCCAGACTGAAGTTGAACGGCCCATCGTAATTTGAAGCGAGCCTCAGCTCCTGACTGAAGTGCGAGGATCTGGCGCGCGATACGTCGACCGCGACCAGTCGATCGGAGCATCCCAGTTGCGGGTCGCAGAATATTCCACCGAAAGGTCCGGGGGTTATATATTCGTGCCGATCGCCAAGGGCTGCGGTGTTAGCCAGCTCATCGTTCGCAAAGGCGCCCGGAGCGGTGGTGAAGCGGTTAAAATCCTCAAGCGAAAAGATGTTATCGTAGAGATAGGACGTTTCTGACGTAAGCGTCAGATCACGGCCAAGATCCGCGCTCCACTGAAGTTCGACGAGGTCGGTCTTGGCCTTGTATTTCGGATCGACCGTGGATTCGATCACCCGCAGATCGGGTGACTGCACAAGGCTGGCGTAAGGATTGAAATTGGACACGATCGGGATACCAAGCGTGCCGAGCGGCGCGTAGTAAGGCATCGCCTGGCCGTTCGGGGCCTCGAGCGAGTCTGGCGAATAGAGCGACGAGGGAAGGCAGCCCTGGCTGTAGAAGTTGCCATAGGCGCTCCAGTTTACCCCCAGGGGACCAAGCTTCGTTCGATCGTCCTGATTACACAACTGCTTGCCCGAACGCAGGCGGTTGTCCTTCTCCTGGAAGTGTTCCCAGATCAGGTTGACGTCGATCTTGTCGGTCGGCGCGACACGCAGCGACAGCCTTGTTGACCACAGGTCGCGCCCGTCGATCTGGTTACCGGTGACCGAATTGGTGTCGTAGCCGTCCCGCTTGGTCCAGGCGCCCGCGATTCGCAAAGCCACCTTGTCCTCGACCAGCGGGATGTTGAGCATCCCCTCCAGCCGGTGGCTGTTGTAGTTGCTCACGTCGAGGGAGAGCTTCGCCTCATAGGTGAACTTCGGTTTCTGCGAAATCAGGTTCACCACGCCTGCCGTAGCGTTGCGGCCATAGAGCGTGCCCTGCGGCCCGCGCAGCACCTCAACCCGCTGCAGGTCATAGAACTCCTGCTCGAAAAAGCGGTTACGGATGAAGGGGGTGTTGTTGAACGCCACCGCCACGGCCGCGTCCGTGGTGGCCGAAATCGCCTGGGTGCCGATGCCTCTGATCTGGATCGAATACGAACTGAAGTTCGTCTTCGTGAACGTCATGTTCGGGACCTGGGTCATCAGGTCCGGGCCACCCGCCACCTGCGATCGCTCCAACGCCTCCTGCGTGAATGCCGACATCGCGATCGGCACGTCCTGGATGTTTTCTTCGCGCTTCTGAGCCGTAACGATCAGCGCCTGGACGGTGCCCTGGTCAGCGCCGTCCCCTGCGGCGCTCCCGGACTGGGGGTCGGAGGCGCTCACGATCAGGAAGGTGTTTCCTTCGCGCCGGTAGCCCAGGCCCGTGCCCGCGAGCAGGGTGTTGAGGGCCAGTTCCGGATTGGTTTCGCCGTTGACGCCGGCGGTGGTTTTGCCGCCGGTCATCTGGCTGGTATAGAGGATCGGCCAGGGGCTCTGGACGGCGAATTCGTTCAGGGCGCTCGCCAGCGGCTGGGGCGCGATATTGAATTTGGCGTTTTCCTGCGCGACCGCCACGCCGCCGCTGCTCAACAGCGCAAGCATCGCCGCGCCGCACATCAGACGCGCGTGAGTAATCCGACCCCGATGAGCCATTTCCGTTCCCCCTTTTTCTTTCGGACGCATGGACGCCCTCGGCAGGTCAGACGGAAGCTTTCAAAAACACCTCACCCGCTCGACGCGGATTTTTTCACGGGCATGCTCGCGGCGGCTGATAGTTCGACCGTGTCGGCGTCCTCGGCGCTTACCCGGGCGAGGCCGTAGGAGGCGATGGCGCGCAGGGCCTCGTCGATATTGTCGGTCCGGAAACTGCCGCTGACCGGCTCGGCGACGAGCGCGGGGTCGGCGATGACGATGCGGCGCTTCGAATAGCGGTTCAGTTCGGCCACTACCTTCGACAGGGGCTCGTCCTGGAAGACCAGCTTGTCGGTCATCCAGCTGGTATCGCGGTCCGGATCGACCTCGCTGATCGACCAGGGCTTGCCGTCGGCCGCCTCCAAGCGCGAGCCGGGCGTCAGTTCCGTCGTCTGGACGTAGCGCGAGAAGCGGCCGTCGCCGCGGCCGTTGATCGGCGCCTCGACCCGCACCTTGCCCTCGATCAGGGTAACGGCGATGCGACCGCGATCCAGTCGCACGCCGAACTCCGTGCCCACCGCCACCACCGTGCGGCCGGCCGCACGGACGAGGAAGGGGCGCGAGCGATCGTGGGCGACCTTGAAGAAGGCCTGGCCGCGGTCGAGCTCCACCATCCGCACCTTGCCGCCCTCGCGCGCATGGATGGCGCTGTTGGTGTCGAGGGTCACGACGGTGCCGTCGCTGAGCGTGATGGTGCGCTGTTCGCCAACCGCCGTGGCGAAGTCGCGCTCCTTCGTCCCCGCAAGGTCGGCCTGGGTGGCGAGCGCCGTATAGATCGCCGGGCCGTCGGCGGCGCGGTGCGTGATCGTCAGCCCGGCGAAGACCGCGAGCATGAGGGAGGCGGCGATGGCCCCTCCCCTCACTGCCCAGGACAGGCGCGGACGGTGAAGGGCGCGCTCGCGGATGGCCAGCATGGTTGGGTTGGCTCGCACGCCCTCGGCCGCGCCCCAGACCTCGGCGGCGAGGTTGAAGGCCGCGCGGTGGGCAGGGTCGGCGTCGAGCCAGGCGGCCAGGTCGCGCGCCTCCTGCTCGGTCATCTCGCCGGAGCGTTTGCGGGCGAACCAGGCGGCGGCGATGGTGCGCGGCGTGGCGGGCTGGGTCTGCAGCGGATGGCTCATTGCGCCGCCTCCCAGCTTTCCATCAGGCGGTCGAGCGCGCGCATGATCAGCTTCTCGACGCCGCTCTTCGATATGCCCATGCGGCGCGCGATGGCGTCATAGGTCATCTCCTCGAAGCGATGGAGGATGAAGGCCTCGCTGGTGCGCGGCGGCAGCGATTGCAGCACCGCCATGATGCGGTCCAGCGCCTCGGCGCCGATCAGGATGCGCTCAGGCGAAAGCACGTCGATGGGCTCGACGCCCTCGTGCAAAGCCTCGTGGCGACGCAGGCGCAGGGGGTCGTCGCGATGGCCGTCGACCAGCACGGTGGCGGCGATGCGGAAGAGGTAGCGCTCGATATCGGCCACGGGCTCGGCGGCGCTGCGGGCCTGCATCTTCAGGAAGACGTTTTGGACCAGATCCTCGACCTCATCGGCCGGCGCGCGCTTGCGAAAATAGCGGCGCAGACCCGGCCCATAGCGCGCCATCAGCACGCGCAATTCATCCCCCGGGGCGGGCTCGCCTTCGATGGGGACGGGCGGTGAGGTCATGGAGTCGCGTCCACGGGCTTGCGGGACGGAGGGTCCGCCGCACAGACCCAGACGGAGGATCGGACGATCACCTCACCCGCGCAGCAAAAAAATTTCGGGGGGAAAGTCGCCGTCCGCCTAGAAACCGGACTCGCGAACGACGACGGCGATGGCGGTGCGCAGCCAGCGCCAGGCGGGCGATGACCAGGCGCCCTGGATGACGACGCGGCCGCGCCAGCTGTGGCCGACCAGTTTCGCCGGCGGGTTCACGGCGTGCAGGCGCACGCGATAGACCGCCTTTTCCGGCACCAGACGGCCGTTCTGCTGGCGCACCATGACGTCGCCCCCGGCCGAGGCGGCGAAGAGGGCCGTGGGCAGGGTGTGGGCAGCGTCAGCGTCAACGCCGTCGACGATCATGGTGACGGGCGAACCCTTAAGCCCCTCCGGCACAAAGCGGGCCCTGTCGCCGGGCTTTACCCGCTGGGCGGCATCGCCGTTGAGGTAGGCGGTTGCCTCCCAGGGACCTTCGCCCACGACGACCGCGAGCGCCGCGCCCTTTCCCACCCAGTCGCCGGGGTGGAGGTCGGGGTCCACGTCCATCAGCTTGCCGGCGTAGGGCGTGCGCAGCTCCAGCCGCTCGACCTGCTCGGCGTTGTTGGCGAGGTCGGCCTCGGCGGCGGCGAGTTGAGACTGCAGGGCCGCCAGTTGCGGGCGCTGGGCCGGGTCGACGGAGGCGGCGTCCACCTGCTGGCGCAGGCTGTCGACGTTGGCCTGGGCCATACTGCGGTCGCTGGCGATGGAGGGCGAGTCGATGGCGGCCACCACCTCGCCCTTGTCCAGCCGCTCACCGACGACGGTGTGGAAGGTGGTCAGCTGCCCGGCCTCGGGCGCGTAGACGTAATAGACGTCCCTCGGCCCCAGCACGGCCGTCGCCCCGATCGGCGCGGGCAGCGGCAGGAGCAGCAGGCCAAGGATGATCCCCGCCCCGATGATGACGCTGCGCGAGCGCCGGTTGCCGCGCCATTCGGCCCGCATGGCCCACCACCTGCGTCCCTCGCGGATCACGGGCCCGAGGATGAAGAACCACATCTCCACGCCGAACAGCAGGATGCCGACCAGCTTCACCGCGAAGTGGTACACGAGGAAGGCGATGCCGAGATAAAGCCCCAGCCGATAGATCCAGGTGACAATGGAGAGCGCGATCAGGATGCGCTCGGTCGAGGGCGGAAAAACCTCGGGCGGCGTCTCCTCTAGCCCCAGCAGCAGGCGGCGGATGCGCCAGCGGGTGATCGCAAAGGCCCGCTCGTGCAGGTTCGGGATATCGAGCCAGTCCGACAGGATGAAGTAGCCGTCGTAGCGCATCAGCGGATTGAAGTTCACCGCCACCGCCGAAACCCAGGTCGTGGTCGCCAGCAGGAAGACCATGGTGTGCAGCGCCCCGTCCGGCAAGAACGGCAGCAGCGCGGTCGCCCAGATGGCGATGGTCAGCTCGGTGATGACGCCGGCGGTGGCGACATGCAGCCGCTGGCGCTTGTCCTGCAGCTTCCAGGCGTCGGTGGTGTCGGTGTAGGCGACCGGCGCCATGACCAGCAGCGCCATCCCCATGGTCGGCACACGGCAGCCGTAGTGCTTGGCGGTGAAGGCGTGGCCCATCTCGTGGCAGATCTTCACGACGGTCAGGGTCAGGGCATAGCTCAGCGCGCCGGTCGGGCTGATGGTGTCGACCAGCGCCGAGCGTATCTGGTCCCACTGGCGCACCGTCTCCCAAAGGCCGACGAACAACGCCGCCAGCGTCGCGATCAGGAACAGCCGCGAGCCGAAGAAGCGCACCTTGTCGACGTGGCGGCCAAGCCAGGCGTCCGGTCGGATCAGCGGAATGCGGATGAAGAGGTAGTGGTGCAGCAGCCACTGCCACCACGAGTGACGGCGCTTGTGCAGCAGCTCGTTCATGTAGGCCGACGAGCCGGGAAAGTTGGAGCGGATCAGCTCCTTCTCGACCAGGAAGCGGGCGACGCCGGTGACGTCGTCCTCGGTCACATGCAGCGGCGACTGGTTCGAGACCGTCTCCGCGATCGCCTCCGGGTCTCCGAACGACCAGCGGCCCAGGATCTCATAGGTCAGCCAGTCGATCCGGAAGAAGCGGTTGCGCGTCGGGTCATGGATCGTCCAGCTCGGCTCACCCGCATAGTTGCTGGGGCCGGGATAGACGACGATCTCCTCACGCAGACTGGGGAGCATGGCGTCAGAGGCCGGTATGGGTGCGAAGGGCCGAGATCGGCCGACGCGCCACCCAGTAGATCAGCGGCACGAAATCGCCCTGCAGCTTGGCCGTGCCTTTCAGCCCGATCTCCCCTGCCCCGCCATGCGCGAGACCGGCGCGGACGCGGTAGGCGAACTTGCCGTTGGGCTGTTCGACCGCCTCGTGGGCGAAGTAGCGCAGCCTGCCCGCCACCGGCGAGAGCGGCCGCGCGTCCAGATAGAGCTTCACCGGCGCACCGCTCTTCAGCGGGATGGCGTCGCCGACGCCGACCCAGGCCTCGATCTCCGCGTCATCGGGGTTGGCCACCCGCATGACCCGCTCGCCCGTGGTCACCGGGCGGCCCAGCAGCTCGCTCGGATCGTCGAACAGGACCACGCCGTCGCGCGGCGCGGTGACAGTGCCCCGCTGCACCTCCTGGCTCAAATAGTCGGCCTCGGCGCGGCGTTGTTCGACCTTGCCCGCCAGGTCCGCGAGCTTGCCGCGGGAGGCGTCGTCATCGAGCGCCTGCGACAGCATCTGCCGGTACTCGGCCTCGGCGGCGGCCAGCGCCTCCTCCCCCGCCTGCGAGCGGCTGGCGGTCAGCGCGGTGTCGATGCGGAAGAGCGGCTGGCCCTTTTTCACCGTCTGGTTCGGCTGCACCAGGATGGCGTCGACCACCCCGTCCAGCGGCGCGCGCAGGTTCGAAGGCTGGTGCGGGACCAGCTCGCCCGGCGCCAGCACCGTCAGGCGTACGGGGAACAGGCAGACGACCAGCGCGCCGACGATCCAGCGTGTCGCCCGCCGCTTCCACCAGACCGCCTGCGCATCGCTGCCGACGAAGACGGCCTTCAACCGCGTGCGCCAGGGCGGCGCCTTGCCACGCGTCATCTGGCGCCAGGTGTAGCCCCAGCCCTCCATCCACTCGTTGAGCAGCATGGCCTCGCGGTCGGTGAACGGCGTCTCGCGGCCGAGGATGAGCGCGAGCGTCGTCTTCTCACCGGCCTTGACGATGGGGATCCAGGCGCCCTCGTCTGGAAACCATTCCGCCCAGTCGCGGGCAAGGTGCTCGGGAACCGACTCCGCCTTGACCGGCCGCAGCGCGGCGGTCTTCGCCAGCTCCTGACAGACTTGCTTCAGCCATTGGACGTAGGGCGCATTGGCGTCGAGGTCGACCAGGCCCGACAGCGCCACGATCCCCTCGTCCGCCGACCACAACGCCGCCTGCCGGTAGGGCGCGAGGTTGTGCGTCTCGTTGACCGCCAGGAACGCCAGCTCCGACGCATCCGCCGCCGATCGCGCGCGCCGGTTCAACTCCAGCACCACCGCCAGCTGCTCAAGCGCCGGCTGCGCGTCGACGGGGGGGGGAGCGGTCATAAGCGGGCGGCGAATCTTGCGGCGCGGCTGCGAAGGTCAGTGGCGAGATGGGCCTCGGCCAGCGTCATCGGCCTGGCCGCCTTGCCGCGCACCTTGGCGAAGCGGCCATGCAGGTCGAGCGCGGCATGGTGGTCCGGCTGCACAGCGCTGCCGGCGTGGATCTTCACCTTGAAGAGCGCCGTCGCCTCGTGGCCGTTCTTGTCCTTGCAGATCACCTTGATGATGAGCTCGCCCTCCATGTTCTTGGGCGGCACGCCCTCAAACACGCCGGTCTGGCTGTTGAAGACCAGCCATTCGGGCAGCGGCTTGCCGTCCATCAGGGTGGCCGAGAGTTCGACCGCCTGATCGCTGCTGGTGCGCGCAAACGCGTCCGGCGGCACGAAGAAGCGCACCAGCGCCGGACCCTCGAAGGTCTGGTCGGGCACGCCGCGGAACAGCACGATCGTCCCCTCGCTGCCCGGCATGACCATCGGCTCGTAGGCGCCGGTGTCGAAGTTCGGCCGCACGGTCGAGGTGTCGATGAAGCCCGGGTTGGTCGCGTTGAAGCCCTGTCCGGCCGCCTCTTTGGGCAGCTCGAACGGCGGCGTCGGGGGCCCATGCGGCGGTTCCGGCGGCGGAGGCGGCGGGGGTGGGGGCGGCGGTGGCGGCGGGGGAGGAGGAGGCGGTGGCGGCGGAGGCGGAGGAGCCACCGCCTTGACCGTAATCGAAACCGTCGCCAGCCCCGGCGCGCCGCTGCCGTCCTGAGCGTGGTAGGTGAAGGTGTCGACGCCCGAGAAGGCGCCGTCCGGCGTGTAGGCGAAGCTGCCGTCGGCGTTCATGGTGAGCTCGCCGTGCGCCGGGCCGGTCACGACCTGGGCCGTCATCGAGCCCCCGTCCGGATCACTGTCGTTGACCAGCACGCCCGATCCGGCGGCGATGGTCAGCACCCCGCCCTGATCCATGGCGTAGTCGTCGTTCGCCGCAACCGAAGGCTCGTTGACGTCGATGACCGCTATCGTGAACGGTTGCTGATGCGTGAGACCGCCCGCGTCGGTGACCGTCACCGTCAGGGTGACGGAGTGCTCAGTCTCGTAGTCGAGGCTGACGCCGTCCTTCAGCTTCAGCTGGCCGTCCACGATCTCGAACCGGTCGTCGCTCACCGTGAAGGTGTGGCCGTCGCCCGTATCGACGTCGAGCGCGCCGAGCGCGCCGATCACCCCGCCCGCCAGGTTTTCCGGGATCTGCAGAGGCCCGGACCCGCCCGGCGGCGTCAACATAACGCTCGTAGGCGCATCGTTCACCGGCGTGACGGTGAGGCCGACGGTGGCCGTGGCCGTCCCGCCGTGGCCGTCGGAGACGGTGTAACTGAAGCTCGGGGAGCCGTTGTAGTTGGCGTCCGGCGTGAAGGTTAGGGTCCCGTTGTCGTTGAGACTGACGACGCCGCCAGTCACCGAGACAGGCGAGCCTACCGAGATCGCATGGCCGTCGATCTGGGTAATGGAGAGCGCGTCACCGTCGACATCGCCATCGTTGGTGCGAGGATCGAAGGTAACGGGCGTGTCTTCCGCCGTGGTGACCGTATCCCCGGTCGCCGTCGGCGCATCATTCACCGGCGTGACCGTGAGCCCCACCGTGGCTGTCGCCGTCCCGCCATGGCCGTCAGAGACCGTGTAACTGAAGCTCGGCGCGCCGTGGAAATCAGCGTCCGGCGTGAAGGTAAGCGTGCCGTTGTCGTTGAGGCTGACGACGCCGCCGGTCACTGAGACCGAGGTCTCCGTCGTAATCGCGTGACCGTCGATCTCAGTGATGGAGAGGCTGTCGCCGTCCACATCCCCGTCGTTGGTCCTGGGATCGAAGGTGACCGGAGTGTCTTCAGCCGTGGTGACGGTGTCGTTGGCCGCGGTCGGGTCGTCGTTCACCGGCGTGACGGTGAGGTCGACGGTGGCTGTGGCCGTCCCGCCGTGCCCGTCGGAGACCGTGTAGTCGAAGCTCGGAGCACCGTGGAAGTCGGCGTCCGGCGTGAAGGTCAGCGTGCCGTCGAGGTTCAGGCTGACGGTTCCGCCATCCACCGTGACGGGGGTGTCAGTATCGATCGCGTGACCGTCGATCTGGGTGATCGTCAGGTCGTCCCCGTCGACGTCACCATCGTTGGTGCGAGGATCGAAGGTGACCGGGGTATCTTCCGCCGTAGTGACGGTGTCGTTGGCCGCCGTCGGGTCGTCGTTCACCGGTGTGACGGTGAGGTCCACCGTGGCCGTGGCCGTACCGCCATGGCCGTCGGAGACCGTGTAACTGAAGCTTGGCGCACCATGGAAGTTAGCACCCGACGTGAAGGTCAGCGTGCCGTCGTCGTTTAGGCTCACGACGCCGCCGGTAACCGAGACCGGCGTCTCCGGCGTGATCGCATGGCCGTCGATCTCGGTGATGGAGAGGGTGTCCCCGTCCACATCCCCGTCGTTGGTGCGGGGATCGAAGGTGACCGGCGTGTCCTCCGGCGTGGTGACGGTGTCGTTGGCCGCGGTCGGGTCGTCGTTCACCGGCGTGACGGTGAGGTCGACCGTGGCCGTCGCCGTCCCACCGTGCCCATCGGAGACGGTGTAGTCGAAGCTCGGAGACCCGTGGAAGTCAGCGTCCGGCGTGAAGGTCAGCGTGCCGTCGTTGTTGAGAGAGACCACGCCGCCGTCGACCGTGACCGGAGTGTCGGTATCGATGGCATGCCCATCGATCTCGGTGATGAAGAGGCTGTCGCCGTCCACATCGCCGTCGTTGGTCCTGGGATCGAAGGTGACCGGAGTGTCTTCCGCCGTGGTGACGGTGTCGTTGGCCGCGGTCGGGTCGTCGTTCACCGGTGTGACGGTGAGGTCCGCCGTGGCCGTCGCCGTCCCACCGTGCCCATCGGAGACCGTGTAGTCGAAGCTCGGCGTCCCGTGGAAGTCAGCGTCCGGCGTGAAGGTCAGGGTACCGTCATCGTTGAGAGAGACCACGCCGCCATCGATGGAGACCGGCGTCTCCGTCGTAATGGCGTGACCGTCGATCTCAGTGATGGAGAGGCTGTCGCCGTCCACGTCGCCGTCGTTGGTGCGGGGATCGAAGGTGACCGGGGTATCTTCCGCCGTAGTGACCGTGTCGTTGGCCGCCGTCGGGTCGTCGTTCACCGGCGTGACCGTAAGGTCGACGGTGGCCGTAGCCGTGCCGCCGTGACCGTCGGAGACCGTGTAGTCGAAGCTCGGCATCCCGTGGAAGTCGGCGTCCGGCGTGAACGTCAGCGTCCCGTCGTCGTTGAGGCTGACCGTTCCGCCGGTCACCGAGACCGGGGTCTCTGTCGTAATCGCATGGCCATCGATCTCGGTGATCCCCAGGCCGTCGCCGTCCACATCGCCGTCATTGGTGCGCGGGTCGAAGGTGACAGGGGTGTCTTCGGCTGTAGTGACCGTGTCGTTAGCCGCCGTCGGATCGTCGTTCACTGGCGTGACCGTCAGGTCGACCGTCGCCGTGGCCGTGCCGCCGTGACCGTCGGAGACGGTGTAGTCGAAGCTCGGAGCACCGTGGAAGTCGGCGTCCGGCGAGAAGGTCAGCGTGCCATCTAGGTTCAGCGACACCACGCCGCCATCCACGGTGACGGAGGTGTCGGTATCGATGGCGTGACCGTCGATTTGCGTGATCACCAGGCTGTCGCCGTCCACGTCGCCGTCGTTGGTCCGGGGATCGAAGGTGACCGGGGTGTCTTCAGCTGTGGTGACGGTGTCGTTGGCCGCCGTCGGGTCATCGTTCACCGGCGTGACGGTCAGGTCGACCGTGGCCGTCGCCGTCCCGCCGTGGCCGTCCGAGACGGTGTAATCAAAGCTCGGAGGCCCGTGGAAGTCGGCGTCTGGCGTGAAGGTCAGGGTGCCGTCATCGTTCAACGAGACCGTTCCGCCCGTCACAGAGACCGGGGTCTCCGTCGTAATGGCGTGGCCATCGATCTCAGTGATGGAGAGCGCGTCGCCATCGACGTCGCCGTCGTTGGTGCGAGGATCGAAGGTGACCGGGGTGTCTTCAGCGGTCGTGACCGTGTCGTTAGCCGCTGTCGGGTCGTCGTTCACCGGCGTGACCGTCAGATCGACGGTGGCCGTCGCCGTCCCGCCGTGGCCATCGGAGACGGTGTAATCGAAGCTCGGCGAGCCGTGGAAGTCAGCGTCCGGGGTGAAGGTCAGCGTGCCGTCATCGTTCAGGCTCACGACGCCGCCGGTGATGCTCACCGGTGATTCCACAGTGATGGAATGACCGTCGATCTCGGTGATCGCCAGGGCGTCGCCGTCGACGTCACCATCGTTGGTGCGCGGATCGAAGGTGACCGGCGTGTCTTCCGCCGTGGTGACCGTGTCGTTGGCCGCGGTCGGATCGTCGTTCACCGGCGTGACCGTCAGATCGACGGTGGCTGTGGCCGTGCCGCCGTGACCGTCGGAGACGGTGTAGTCGAAGCTCGGAGCACCGTGGAAGTCGGCGTCCGGCGTGAAGGTCAAGGTGCCGTCGTCGTTCAGGCTCACGACGCCGCCGGTCACCGAGACCGGGGTCTCCGTCGTAATCGCATGCCCATCGATCTGGGTGATCGCCAGGCTGTCGCCATCGACGTCGCCGTCGTTGGTCCTGGGATCGAAGGTGACCGGCGTGTCTTCGGCCGTGGTGACGGTGTCGTTGGCCGCCGTAGGATCGTCGTTCACCGGCGTGACGGTGAGATCCACCGTGGCCGTGGCGGTCCCGCCGTGCCCGTCGGAGACGGTGTAGTCGAAGCTCGGAGCACCGTGGAAGTCGGCGTCCGGCGTGAAGGTCAGCGTGCCGTCATCGTTGAGAGAGACAACGCCGCCGTCGACCGTGACGGGCGTGTCGGTATCGATCGCATGGCCGTCGATCTCAGTGATCGTCAGGCCGTCCCCGTCCACATCCCCATCGTTCGTCCTGGGATCGAAGGTGACCGGGGTGTCTTCCGCCGTGGTGACCGTGTCGTTGGCCGCCGTCGGGTCGTCGTTCACCGGGGTGACGGTCAGATCGACCGTGGCCGTGGCCGTACCGCCGTGTCCGTCGGAGACCGTGTAGTCGAAGCTCGGAGACCCGTGGAAGTCAGCGTCCGGCGTGAAGGTCAGCGTGCCGTCGAGGTTCAGGCTGACGGTTCCGCCATCAACGGTGACGGGGGTGGCGGTATCGATGGCGTGACCGTCGATCTGCGTGATGGAGAGGCTGTCGCCGTCCACGTCGCCGTCGTTGGTCCTGGGATCGAAGGTGACCGGGGTGTCTTCGGCCGTGGTGGCCGTGTCATCCGCCGCCGTCGGATCGTCGTTCGCGCCGGTGATGGTCACGGTGATGGTGCGCGAGGCGGTGCCGTCCAGGGACTGGACCGTCAGGGTGTCGGTGACCGTCTGGCCGGCCTTCAGCGCCTGAACGTTGGCGGCGCTGCCGAGGCTGTAGCCCCAGACGCCCGTGGACGCGTCGAAGTCGAAGTCGCCGTAGGTTCCACTGAGGGACGCCGGCGTCTGGAAGCTGCTCTGGCCCGTGTCGCGGTCGGAGGCCGTTAATGTGCCACCGGTGGTGAGCGTCCCGTCCTCGGTCACCGAGCCGGTCGCGGTTCCGCTGATCGCGGCGGTGTCGTTGGCGCCGGTGATGTCTACCGTCAGCGTCCTGGTGTCCGTCAGCGCGCCGTCGGAGACGGTGAAGACGAAATCCAGGCTCGGGTCGGAGCCGTCCGGCAGGGCGTTGATGGCCCCCGAGTTCGCCACCAAGCTGTAATCGCCCGTCGACGTGCTCAGGTACATCGTGCCGTAGGCCGTCGCCTTTGAGACGTCGAAACCCGAAACCGTGTTGTCGGCCGACGCGCCCGTCAGGCCAAAGGTCAGCGAGGCGTTGTCGACGTCGCTCGCCGAAAGCGTGCCGCTCGTGGCGCCAAAGGTGTCGGCGACGGCGGTGTCGGTGAGGCCAAAGCCGGTGACCGCGTCCAGCACGGGGGCGTCGTTGCCGCCGTGGATGGTGACGGTCACGGAGGACGTGGTTCCATCCGCGGAGGTCACGGTGAAGGTGTCGGTGAGGCTGTCGCCCGCGCCCAGCGCCTCGACGTCGGCATTGTCGTTGTCGAGGTCGTAGCTCCAGGCGCCGTCGGTCCCGAGCGTGAAGGTCCCGTAGTCACCGTTCGTTCCCGCCTGGCCCGCAAACGCGGCGGTGGAGTCCACGTCGGTGATCGTCAGCTGGCCGCTGGCGCTCGGCGTCCCCGGCGTCGCGTTCGCCACACCCGACGCCTCGGTGACCGAGCCGGTCGTATCGCCGCCGATCACCGCCGGGTCGTTCACGGCGGTGATGTCGATGGCGACGGTGTCCACGTCCGACGCCGTGCCGTCGCTGGTCGTCACGGTCAGGAGGTCGGCGCCGTTGTAGTCGTGGTCGCCCTGGTAGCTCAGGCCCGCGAGCGCGGCGTTCACTTCGGCCAACGTGCCGGAGATCTCGACCGTGCCCGTACCGTCGCCGGTGATCGAGGCGCTGCCGCTCGCATCCACCGACAAGGTCCCGTGGTCCACCGTCAGGGTGGTGGTGACGCTGTCGCCGTCGACATCGCCCACCGAGACGCTGATCGGCAGGGCCGTATCCTCGGCCGTGGTCTGGGTCGTGCCCGGGACGGTGTTGACGGGCGGGTGGTTCACCGCGCCCACGGTCAGGGCAAAGTCGTCAGACGTCGTCAGCGAACCGTCGGAGGCGGTCACCCGGACGTCCAGGCTGCCCTGGTCAGCATTCGCCGGGGTGCCGGAGAAGGTGCGCGTCGCCGCGTCGAACGACAGCCAGGTCGGCAGCGGATCGCCGTTCGCCAGCGTCGCGGTGTAGCTCAACGTGTCGGTACGGTCCGGGTCGCTGAAGGCGTTCGCCGGAACCTGCCAGGAGAAGGCGCTTTCGGCCGCGGCGTGCTGGTCGGCCAGCGCGTGATCCAGCACCGGCGCGTCATTGGCTCCGTCGATGGTGATAGTCAGCGGCTGGGAACCCGTCGCGCCCGAGCCGTCATCGACCTGGGCGGTGTAGGTGATGGTCAGCACATCGCCGGCCGCCAGCCAGTCGAGATTGGCCGCCGCCGGATCGTAGGTCCAGGTCAACACCTTGGCGCCGCCGTTCGAGGTCGCGGTCGTGAAGCTGATCGCGCCCGAGTCGATCAGGGCCGAAACATCGACGCCCGACGGCAGGGCGCCGCCGTTCAGCTCGATCGTCGCATCGCCGGTGATCGCCGCCGCCAGCCCGTCGCCGATGTCGCGGTCGGCGAGCGTCAGCGTGCCGGTGGTCGAGATATCCTGCGCCGAGGCGTCCGTGGCTTCCGTAATGGCGGACGGGTCGCTTTCGCCGGTGATGGAAACCGGATCGTTGGCCCCGGTCAGATCCACCGTCAGCGTCTGGGGGTCCGTCAACGCGCCGTCGGAAACCGTGAAGCCGAAATTTTCCGAAGGGGTGACGCCATCCTGCAAGCCGTTGATAGCCGACGCGTTCGGGACGAAGCGGTAATCGCCCGTCGAGGTGTTGAGGTACATCTTGCCGAACGCGCCGACGGCCGAAACGTCGTAGCCCAGGACGCTAGTGTCGCTGGCCGAGCCCGCCAGGCCGTAGGTCAGCGTCGTCCCCGCATCGAGATCGCTCGCCGACAGCGTTCCGGTCGTGGCCGAGAAGCTGTCGTTGGCTGAGGTATCGGTCAGGCTGACGCCGGTAGGCGCATCCAGCGCCGGACCGTCGTTAGCGCCGGTAATATCAATGGTCAGCGACTTGCTATCGGTCAGTCCCCCGGCGTCGGTGACCACGAAGTCGAAGGTTAGTTGAGGCGTGTCTGCGCCGGTGAGCGCGTCGATGGCGGAAGCGTCAGCGACGAAGCGGTAATCACCCGTCGAGGCGTTCAAGTAGAGCGTGCCATAGCTGGTCGCCAGCGAGTGGTCGAAGCCGCTGAGGCTGGTGTCTGCAGAGGCTCCCGTCAGGCTGAACGTCAACGTCTCCGACGCGTCGCGGTCGGTGGCCGAGAGCGTGCCGTCGATATCGGAGAAGGTATCGGCCGCCGACGTATCCGTCAGGCTGGTCGAGGTGACCGAGGCGCTGAGGCTGGGCGTGTCGTTCGCACCGGAGAGGTTCACCGTCAGCGTGTTGGACGCGCCGAGCGAACCGTCCGAAGTCGTGATCGTGAAGCTGTCGCTCTGGCCCGTCTTCAGGCCTTCGACCGCCGTATCGTCAGGCGTATAGACCCAGGCGCCCGTGGCCTTGGTCACCACCAGCGTGCCGTAGGTCCCGGCCAACGTCACCGTCGTGCCGTTGTCCGTGCCGCCGCTGACGCCGTAGGTCAGCGTCGTGCCCGTGTCGCGATCGGCGCCCGAGAGCGTGCCGGTCAGCGTGCCGTAGGTGTCGTCAGCGCTGGTGTCGGTGATCGTGCCGCCGCTGACGGCGTCCACCGACGGCGTGTCGTTCGCGCCGACGATGTCGATGGTCAGGGACTTAGAGTCCGTCAGGCCGCCCGCGTCGGTGACCACAAAGTCGAAGGTCAGCTGCGGGGTGTCGGACGCGGTGAGCGCGTCGATGGCTGAAGCATCCGCCACAAAGCGATAATCACCCGTCGTGGCGTTCAGGTAGAGCGTGCCGTAGCTGGTCGCCAGCGAGTGGTCGAAGCCGCTAAGGCTGGTGTCGGCGGAATCGCCGGTGATGCTGTAGGTGAAAGTCTCCGACGCATCGCGATCCGTGGCGCTTAGCGTGCCGTCGATGTCGGAGAAGGTGTCAGCGACCAAGGTATCCGTCAGAGTCGCCGAAGTGACTGAGGCGCTGAGGCTGGGCGTGTCGTTGGCGCCCGAGAGGTTCACCGTCAGGGCGTTCGAGCCGCCGAACGAGCCGTCCGAAGTCGTGATCGTGAAGCTGTCGGTCTGGCCCGTCTTCAGACCTTCAACCGCCGTGTCGTTGGGCGTGTAGACCCACGCGCCGGTAGCTTTGGTCACCACGAGCGTGCCGTAGGTCCCGGCCAGCGTCACCGTCGTGCCATTATCCGTGCCGCCGCTGACGCCGTAAGTCAGGGTCGTGCCCGTATCGCGATCGGCGCCGGAGAGCGTACCGCTGAGCGTGCCGTAGGTGTCGTCGGCGGACGTATCGGTGACGGTCCCGCCGCCAACGGCGCCCACCGATGGCGTGTCGTTAGCGCCGCTGATGTCGATGGTCAGGGACTTGGAGTCCGTCAGACCACCGGCGTCGGTGACCACAAAGTCGAAAGTCAGCTGCGGCGTGTCGGAAGCCCCAAGCGCGTCAATCGCGGAGGCATCGGCCACAAAGCGGTAATCACCCGTCGTGGCGTTCAGGTAGAGCGTGCCGTAGCTCGTCGCCAGCGAGTGGTCGAAGCCGCTGAGGCTGGTGTCAGCCGAGGCTCCGGTCAGGCTGAACGTTAGTGTCTCCGACGCGTCGCGGTCAGTCGCTGAGAGCGTGCCGTCGATATCCGAGAAGGTGTCGGCGCCGGAGGTATCCGTCAGCGTGGCCGAGGTTACCGAGGCGCTCAGGCTGGGCGTGTCATTCGCGCCCGAGAGGTTTACCGTCAGCGTGTTGGACGCGCCGAGCGAGCCGTCTGAGGTCGTGATCGTGAAGCTGTCGGTCTGGCCCGTCTTCAGACCTTCAACCGCCGTATCGTCAGGCGTGTAGACCCAGGCGCCGGTAGCCTTGGTCACCACCAGCGTGCCGTAGGTTCCGGCCAAGCTGACAGTCGTGCCGTTATCCGTTCCGCCGCTGACGCCGTAGGTCAGCGTCGTGCCCGTGTCGCGATCGGCGCCCGAGAGGGTGCCGCTCAGCGTGCCGTAGGTATCGTCGGCGGTCGTGTCTGTGACGGTCCCGCCGCTCACTGACGCCACCGACGGCGTGTCGTTAGCGCCGGTGATGTCGATGGTCAGCGTCTTGGAATCGGACAACCCCCCGTCGGAAACCGAAAGCCCGAAGCTATCGGTGGGATTCGAGCCCGCCGGGAGCGCGTTGATCGCGCTCGCGTCCGGAACGAAGCGGTATGCGCCCGTCGACGTGTCCAGATAGAGCGTGCCGTAATCTCCCGCCGCCGACACGTCATAGCCCGGCACGCTGGTGTCGCTCACCGAGCCCGACAGGCTGTAGGTCGCCGTGGCCCCGGTGTCGCGATCGGCGGAGCTCAGCGTACCGGTTGTAGCCGGGAAGCTGTCATTGACCGCCGTGTCCGTCACGGTGATCGACGACGGCTGGTCCAGTGCCGGCTTATCGTTCGCGCCGGCGATATCCACCGTCAGCGTCTGGGTGTCGGTCAGCGCGCCGTCAGTGACCGAAAAGTCGAAGCTGTCGGCGGGGTTCGATCCACCCGGCACGGCGTTCACCGCCGCTGCATCCGGCACGAACCGGTAATCGCCGTTCGACGTGTTGAGGTACATAGTCCCGTACGAACCGGCCGCCGAGACGTCGTAGCCCAGGATGCTGGTGTCGCTGGCCGACCCCGCCAGGCTGTAAGTCAGCGTGGCGCCGGTATCCAGATCCGAGGCGCTGAGCGTGCCTGTCGTGGCCGAGAAGCTGTCGTTAGCTGAGGTGTCGGTCAGAGAGATGCTGGTGGGCGCATCCAGCACCGGAGCGTCGTTGGCGCCGGTGATGTCGATGGTCAGCGACTTGGAGTCGGTCAGACCGCCCGCATCGGTGACCACAAAGTCGAAGGTCAGTTGCGGCGTATCGGCTCCGGTGAGCGCGTCGATGGCCGAGGCGTCAGCGACGAAACGGTAATCCCCCGTCGAGGTGTTCAGGTAGAGCGTGCCGTAGCTGGTCGCCAGCGAGTGATCGAAGCCGCTAAGGCTGGTGTCGGCGGAAGCGCCCGTCAGGCTGTAGGTCAGGGTCTCGGAGACATCGCGGTCCGTGGCGCTCAACGTGCCGTCGACGTCGGAGAAGGTGTCGGCGACCGCCGTATCCGTCAGGCTGGCTGAAGTGACCGAAGCGCTCAGGCTGGGCGTGTCGTTTGTGCCCGCGAGGTTCACCGTGAGGGTGTTCGAACCGCTCAGCGAGCCGTCCGAGGTGGTGATCGTGAAGCTGTCGGTCTGGCCCGTCTTCAGGCCTTCGACCGCCGTATCATCAGGCGTGTAGACCCAGGCGCCCGTGGTCTTGGTCACCGCCAGCGTGCCGTAAGTCCCCGCGAGCGTCACCGTCGTGCCGTTGTCGGTACCGCCGCTGACGCCGTATGTCAGCGGCGTCCCCGTGGCGCGGTCCGCGCCGGAGAGGGTACCGCTGAGCGTGCCGTAGGTATCGTCGGCGCTGGTGTCGGTGATCGTACCGCCGCTAACGGCGTCCACCGACGGCGTG
>Ga0157373_10000175_pt1 | contig 52539 bp, 52 predicted proteins | sample C65metaG_FD_113460 | JGI IMG/M metagenome (GOLD analysis project Ga0157373, IMG submission 113460) | Corn rhizosphere microbial communities from Kellogg Biological Station, Michigan, USA - C6-5 metaG | ecosystem: Host-associated > Plants > Roots > Rhizosphere > Soil | place: USA: Michigan... | reverse complement strand
TGAAATCGGTGTGAGGAGTTACTGAACCTGGTTTGCAGATAACCATACCACGACGGATATCAGTTTTCTCAATACCACGTAACAATAAACCTACGTTGTCACCAGCTTCACCGCGGTCAAGGATCTTGCGGAACATCTCAACACCGGTTACGGTTGATTTTAAGTTCTCAGCACCCATACCCAGGATGTCAACAGGCTCGCCCGAGTTGATTACACCACGCTCGATACGACCGGTTGCTACAGTACCACGACCAGTGATCGAGAATACGTCTTCAACTGGCATCAGGAATGGAAGATCAGTTAAACGTGGAGGGATTGGGATGTAGCTATCTACAGCATCCATCAACTCCATGATTTTACCAACCCATTTTGGATCGCCGTTTAAACCACCTAAGGCTGAACCTTGAATTACAGGGATATCGTCGCCAGGGAATTCGTAGAACGATAATAGCTCACGAACTTCCATTTCAACTAATTCTAATAATTCCGGATCGTCAACCATGTCAACTTTGTTCATGAAAACAACAAGTGCAGGTACACCTACCTGACGAGCTAACAGGATGTGTTCGCGGGTTTGTGGCATCGGACCGTCAGTTGCAGCAACTACGATGATCGCACCGTCCATCTGAGCAGCACCAGTAACCATGTTTTTCACATAGTCAGCGTGACCTGGACAGTCAACGTGAGCGTAGTGACGGTTAGCTGTAGAATATTCAACGTGAGCGGTGTTAATGGTGATACCACGCTCTTTTTCTTCAGGAGCAGAGTCGATCGAATCGAATGAGCGGGCTTCTGATAAACCTGCATCAGCCAATACTTTTGTGATAGCTGCGGTAAGGGTTGTTTTACCGTGGTCAACGTGACCGATAGTACCGATGTTTAAGTGCGGTTTACTGCGGTCAAACTTTTCTTTTGCCATGATCTATAAATGTTTGTTGGTTAATTTTTATTTTAAAACTGTTTATTTTTTATACTAATGTATAAGCGAGCCAACAATGGGATTTGAACCCATGACCTCTTCCTTACCAAGGAAGTGCTCTACCCCTGAGCTACGTCGGCTTATTTTTTGGTTCAGTAGTTCATTTGTTGATTGGTTCATTGGTATTTGTAACCACTGAACTAATGAACTGATAAACCAATGAACCAAGCTGGAGCGGAAGACGAGGTTCGAACTCGCGACCTATAGCTTGGAAGGCTATCGCTCTACCAACTGAGCTACTTCCGCTTTTAATTGAGTTTGCAGTTATCGGTTATTAGTTATCAGTTATTAAAAACTGACAACTCTCAACCAACAACTGCCAACTCAAATGTGTGGGGGGAGAAGGATTCGAACCTTCGTAGCCGAAGCAACGGATTTACAGTCCGTCCCATTTGACCGCTCTGGTATCCCCCCATTTCCTGATTTCAGATGTCGGATTTTTGATTTCGGATTTGATCCCGGGATGAGAAAAAATTCGAAATTATAAATTCGACATTCGAAATTAAGAGAGCCTCCTATCGGGATCGAACCAATGACCTACTGATTACAAGTCAGTTGCTCTACCAGCTGAGCTAAGGAGGCAAAGTTTTTTTAAGAACGATTTCCGTTTTGGTTTATACTGCAGTGTGTTGAGCACCTCTCCAAAAGGGATTGCAAATCTACAAAATATAATGCCTCAGCAAAATATTTTTGCAAAAAAAAATCGGCGGGTGTTTTGCCCGCCGAAATCTTTGAAATTTTATGAATTTAAAGGGTTTCTTCTTCCAATAATGATGCCGCTACATGGCGGTTTGCGCTTTGCAGGGCGCTATCCTTCTTCTGCTTATGCTTACCTATCTGCTTAATGAGCGATTCGATGGCCAGATCAGTAGCCTCTTCGAAGGTTTTACACTGTTGCTTTGCAAATAGTTGCGTGCCCGGCACTAGCAGCTTAATCTCCGTTATCTTATTAGTCTCATCTTCAACATTTTCGAGCTTCAAATAAACTTCACCGCTAATAATGTGATCAAAAAACACATCAAGCTTATCAGCTTTCTTCTGGATAAAATTCAACAACTTCTTGTCGGCGGTGAAATGGATGGATTGCACTCTGATTTTCATGTTCTCTCCTTTTTTAGGCCTTTGGATGGGCCAGTTTGTAAATAGATTTTAATCGCTCAACTGAATTATGTGTATATATCTGGGTTGCGCTAAGGTTAGCATGGCCCAGAAGCTCTTTAATCGAATTTAGATCGGCGCCGTTATTGAGCAAGCTTGTAGCAAAGGTGTGCCTTAACACGTGCGGGCTTTTTTTATCCTGGGTTGATATGTATGATAAATACTTTTGCACGATTAGATAGATCATTTTAGGGTATACATCGGCGCCCTTATTGGTAACGATCAATATTAACGAATTGTTATCAAAATTTTCATTTTTCTTTAACTGCAGATATTTTGCCAGCAAAAGCTTTAATTCGTTGTTTACAGGCACTATACGCTGCTTATTGCGCTTGCCCAGCACCTTAAGTGTGTTTTGGTACAGATCTATATCGGTTTCTTTTAAACTAACCAATTCGGCCAGGCGGATGCCGGTACCGAACAGTATCTCGATGATGAACTTATCGCGTACACCGGTAAAGCTTTCATCAAAAACATCCTCGCTTCGCAACAGGTTTACTACCTTATCTTCTTCAACAATAACAGGCAGGCGTTTGGGTATTTTGGGTGCCTGTATTTTTGATGCAGGGTTACTGCTGATTACGCCCTCGCGCATCAGAAACTTAAAGAAAGTACGCAATGAAGCAACTTTGCGGTTGATGGACTTAGGTGTTTGCCCTTCGTTCATTAACTCAACGATCCATTCGCGAATGTCGTTATAGCTTATTGATGTGATATTCTCAAAAAGAAGATCTGTTTTAAGTTTGATCTCATCGGCTTTGAGACCTTTTTGCCAGGATGTGGCAGTATGGGTGAAAAATTGTTTCAGATCGTTTTGATACGCAGTTACCGTATGTGGCGAGAACCTTTTTTCGAACTGCAGATACCGTATAAACCGCTCTAAAACCATAAAAACTATTTGCGCATCCAGAATATGAATGTACAAATAGTTTTAATATCGTGTTAGGAAATTTTTAATTTTTTGCTCACGCTAAAAAATTAGTTTCCTTCGATGTTCAAGCCTTGTTTGTAGATGGCGTGTTTGATTTCGGTACGACGGGCAACCGATTTTTTCTCGAATGCCTGACGGCTGCGAAGTTCTCTTAAAACGCCTGTTTTTTCAAATTTCTTTTTGAAGCGTTTCAGTGCTTTGTCTAACGATTCGCCTTCTTTTACGTTGATAATGATCATAAGTTCCTACAAATACCTCCTTTCAGGGACGGCAAAGGTAAGTAAATGTTTTGAAAATCAAAAAGATATTTTGAAATAGAAGCAGGAAGCAAGAAGCTTGTTTGGCTTATGATGTCAACGATAAAAAGTGGATTGTCATTCTGAGCTTGTCGAAGAATGGTGCGTAGGTTATTACCTTGGTTTATTTTTTAAGGGCGTTCCCCTATGGGTCGGGCTTTCCACTCATACTGCGCGAGGCATTAGCCACAGGCCGGTATCCGTTTCAATCCCTAACGCAAAAAACGGGACTTCAAATGAATCCCGTTTTTCTTAGTATAAATCAAAATATCTTGCTTCTTGACTCCTGCCTCTATCCTCTCAGCACTTCCCTGCCAATCACAATCTTCTGTATCTCCGATGTCCCTTCGCCGATGGTACATAATTTGGCATCGCGGTAAAATTTCTCAACCGGGAAATCTTTGGTATAGCCATAACCGCCAAATATTTGCACGGCATCGTTGGCTACTTTTACTGCAACCTCGGATGCGTAGTACTTGGCCATAGCGGCTTGCTTGGTCATGTTTAAACCGCGGTTTTTCATATCAGCGGCTTGCATAACTAATAATTCGGCCGCTTCAATCTGGGTTGCCATGTCGGCTATTTTAAATGATATGCCCTGGAAGTTGGCAATGGGCTGCCCGAACTGATGGCGTTCCTTAGCATATTTCACAGCTGCTTCGAAGGCTCCTTTGGCAATACCTAATGATAAAGCTGCGATAGAAATACGGCCGCCGTCCAACACCTTCATGGCTTGCTTAAAGCCTTCACCTTCCACACCCAACAGGTTGGCTTTTGGTACGCGGCAATTATCGAACACCAATTCGGTGGTTTCGGAGGCACGCATGCCCAGTTTATTTTCCTTTTTACCGTGGGTAAAGCCGGGCGTACCTTTTTCTATCACCAGGGCCGATATGCCGTGCGAGTCGCCTTTTTCGCCGGTACGCACCATTACCACAGCTATATTGCTGGATTTACCGTGCGTAATCCAGTTTTTCGATCCGTTAACCACGTACTCATCGCCATCCGGAACGGCGGTGGTGCGCATATTCAGCGCGTCCGAGCCGGTATTGGCTTCCGTCAAGCCCCAAGCGCCTATCCACTCGGCAGTAGCCAGTTTTGGTAACCAACGATGCTTCTGCTCTTCGTTGGCGAAGTTTAAAATATGACCGGTGCACAGCGAATTATGTGCCGCTACCGACAAACCGATGGAACCGCAGACCTTGGCTATCTCAACAATCGTAGTCACGTATTCAAAATAACCGAAACCCGAGCCGCCGTACTCTTGGGGCACCAGTACGCCCATCAAACCAAGCTCGCCCAATTGCTTAAATAAATCAACAGGAAAATATTGCGCTTCATCCCATTCCATTACATGCGGGCGGATATTTTTTTCGGCAAAGTCTTTCACCATCTGCGCAACCATACGCTGGTTATCGCTTATCGAAAAGTCGTACCCGGTGGATACTTCGGCAGGGAAACTCATAATTGAATTGGTTATTTACTATGCAAACATAATAAATAAAAATAGGTGTAGCGAGTCTAAAAACTATCTACATGATAGAATAAAACGGTTTTTGGTACAGAAAGTATATTTAATTAAAAATAGATAGCGGAAATTTTAAAGAAGAGATCTGAAAAAATATTTTTTATTTTTCGGTATGTTTAATAATGATCGGTTCGATCTTCATGTTTTTCATTTGGGCGTTGCCTTCGGCCGGGCTATCCACTTATGCTGCACAGGGCCTTAACCACAGCCTGCCCTGAGCCCGTCGAAGGGCCGGTATCCGCTTCTATCCCTAACGCAGAACAGGCAAAGCTAATATTTCGCCAGCGTAATGATGGTATCCGATATCGGCTTTATTTTTTCTTCACCGTTTAAAAAGCCGAGACCAATTACAAAACTAAAACCGGCAACATGGCCTCCCATTTCCTGTATCAATTCGCTGGTAGCGGTAACTGTTCCGCCGGTGGCCAAAAGATCATCATGGATAAGTATATGCGCACCTGGTTCAAAAGCGTCGGTATGCAGTTCGATAGTGGCAGCTCCGTATTCCAGTTCGTAAACTTTGCGTTTAACCGTATAAGGTAATTTACCGGCTTTGCGTACCGGTATAAATGGCACGCCCAGGCGCATGGCCAGCATCAGCCCGAACAAAAAGCCGCGACTCTCCACACCGGCAACTGCATCAATGCGTATGCCTGCAAGGCGCTCTACAAAAGCCTCAACAATATTCTGGCAAAGTGCGTGGTCTTTTAATATCGGGGTAACATCTTTAAACATAATCCCCGGCTTGGGAAAGTCCGTAATATCGCGTATGGCCGCTTTAACTTGTTGTTCTATCATTTGAAGGTTAAATAGGGCGCAATTTTACGCAAAATTTCATCATCCAGTATGGCTACCTGTCGCAAATCTTCCACCGAATGGTAATTGCCATGTTGTTTGCGGTATTCAACAATGGCATTCATCTGCTTAAAGTTAAGATATGGGAATGGGCGCAGATCATCTATAGTAGCGGTATTGATAGGTATCTTTTTAATGTGCGCGGGATTGACAGACAAATGCGGCTTCAATTCATGATACTTCGCTGTATCGATGCCATATATCTCCATCAATTGCTCCATCTTAACAAAACCACCCAGTTGCGTGCGGTATTTAATGATGCGCGATGCAAAGCCGGCACCAATTCCCCTAATCTGGGTAAGCCTTGCCGAATCGGCCGAGTTGATCTCTACAATCTCATCGGTTTTTTTACCGGCGAATTGCCCAGGCAGATCAATATACGGCTCAAGCCGGTTGTAATCTTCTGCAGTGATGGAGTATATCTTTTGCAGATCAGTTTTGGTATAAAACCTACCACCTTTAGCTTCATAATTTTTCAATACGTCTATCTGCCTGGCACTTAAACCGAGTTTGGCCCACCGTTCAGCGGGCAGGTTGTTCGGGTTAAATTTGAATAGCTCAGAGTGTGGATTTCTAACATCACCGTTTATCTCAATTACCGGTTTATCTTTTATCTGCGCTGCCAGTGCATTAAACTCCTTCAGATCCATCACCGGTTGATGGTGAAAGTGCTGCCATAGATATGGCGCGGCGACGACGATGCCGATAAGTACCATCATCACCACCATGCCGTTCCATTCGCGCTTTGTTATCTCAAAGTAACTTCTAAGCCACTGTTTCATGCAAAAGCCTTGCTTTAACTAAATATTGAATATTTTTGTATACACCGCTATTCCTAAGCACCGATGAAGATAATAACCCGATCCGAATTTGCCAAAGCCACCAAGTTAGATAAATTACATTTGCCCGGACTGGCGGCTTTGCTGATGGAGGTGATGAAAATAAACCAGGTGAACGAATTATTTGCTTCGGCGCAACATAAACAAGGTGTCGAGTTTATCGACGCGATACTGGAAGGATGCGGCGTATCTATTGAGTTTGACGAGCGCGAATTAAAGAACATACCAGCCGAAGGTGGCTTTATCGCCATAGCCAATCATCCTTATGGCGGCATTGAAGGCATGGTGCTCTTGAAGCTGCTTTGCACCGTACGGCCAGAGGCCAAACTGATGGCCAATTTCCTGCTGAAAAAGATACCTAACCTGAGCGATTATTTCGTCGCCGTAAACCCGTTCGAAAACATCGAGCATTCGTCCAGCATCAGCGGTATCAAAACCACGTTGGAACTTTTGCAGAGCGGCACGCCTATTGGCATCTTCCCTGCCGGCGAAGTATCTACCTTTCATTTCGAAAACCAACAGGTAACGGATAAAAAGTGGCACCCGGTTGTAGGTAAATTGATCGCCAGGGCAGGCTTGCCGGTAGTGCCTATTTACTTTCATGGCAATAATGGTGTACTGTTCAACCTGCTCAGCCTTATCCATCCTACCCTGCGTACAGCCAAGCTACCGTCGGAACTGTTTAATAAACAGGGGCACACTATTAAATTGCGTATCGGCAAGCCTATACAGCCAACAGATATAGCTTACAATGGCAATACCACCAAGCTGCTCAACTTTTTAAGGGCTAAAACTTATGCTTTGGGTGCCGGACTAGAGGAAGACAAACGCCTGTTTAAACGCCGCAACATCTTCAAGATCAAAAAACGCCCGCAACCCATTGTAGCCGAAACGCCGGTAGAAGTTTTAGAGAAAGAGGTTAACGCCTTGCGCGATGAGCACAGCGTTTGGGTAGAAAAACAATATGAGGTATTCATTGCTCCTACATCGGCAATGCCTAATATTATCCGCGAAATTGGCCGGCTGCGCGAGATCACTTTTCGCGAGATTGGCGAGGGCAGCAACAAAAGTATCGATCTGGATGAATATGATATTTACTACAACCAGCTTTTCATCTGGGATAACGAGGCTAAACTCATCGTTGGCGCATATCGCATAGGCCTGGGCGACGAGATATTTTACAGCCTCGGCAAAAAAGGCTTTTACACCGCCGAGTTGTTCAAGATCAAGGGCCAGTTCACACCCGTACTTAAAAAGAGTCTGGAGCTTGGCCGGTCGTTCATCCGTAAAGAATATCAGCAGAAACCACTGCCCCTGTTTTTATTATGGAAAGGTATCTTGAAATACCTGATTGATAACCCGCGCTACCGGTACCTTATCGGGCCGGTAAGCATCAGCAACAGCTTCTCGAAATTTTCCAAGTCGCTCATCGTCGATTATATCTACCGCAACCATTTCGACTATGATATGGCGCAGTATGTTAAGCCGCATAAAAAGTTCAAGGTAGATTTATCGAACATCGATACCAACCTGCTTTTAGAAGGCGAAGAAGGGTTTAAGAGTATTGACAAACTGATTGACGAGGTAGAAACCCGCACACTTAAGGTACCCGTGCTGCTACGCCAGTATATCGCTCTTAATGCCAAGATCATCTGCTTTAACATCGACCCTAAGTTTGCCGACTGCCTGGATGGTTTCCTGGTGCTCGACCTGGAAAAGGTGCCTCACGAAATGCTGGAAAAGCTGGGGAAGAATTTGTAGCCCCCCGTCCCCTAAAGGGGAAGCTTTTGAATATCCTATTTAACAAAAACAAAGGCCCGGTTGATTATCAACCGGGCCTTTAGTGTTTTATAGCCCTCTCCTGAAGGAGAGGGTTGAGTGAGGTTTAGAAGTTATAACGAACGCCCAATTGCATTTGGTAACGCGATTGGAACAGGTCAACCTGGTAAGGTAATCCCGGATCGGTAAATTTGTAGGTTGGGTATGATGCAACGAAACCGTTTTGTACAAATGCCGGACCACCAGCAGCACCCGGAAGCTTACTTACAGTTGTTAAACCAATACTTGCTGTTGAGTTGAAAGTGTTTGACGAGAAGTAGTAATGACCCCAATCTTTGTTCAACAAGTTGGTTAGGTTTATGATATCGTAAGTAATAGTAATGCTTTGTTTGTGTTTGGTACCAAAGTTAAAGTCCTGGCTAAAGCGGAAATCAAGATCAGTATTCCAAGGTGTGTGTGCAGCGTTACGCTCGGTAAATGCACCACGACGTGTTTTCAGGTAGCTATCTGCATTGATGAAGTTATCAAACGCGGTAGCTTGTGCCAATTCAGAAGCTGATGGATTTGACGGAGTTGCACTAAAGAAGTTGATAGTTTCGCCAACTTTAGGAATGTAAGCAACGTTAATTTGCTGACCGGTACCATCAACAGTGGTGTTATAGAAACCAAAGGTGTATGGATTACCTGATTGCGCACTGAAGAAGAACGTAAAGTTAGATGCCAGGTTTTTATTAGTACCCCATGCTATCCTGTAGTTAACAGTTGATACGATACGGTGACGGACATCAAAGTTTGAAAATGCCGCTTGAGGATCGTTAGGGTTACCAGCCTGGTTTAACTGCCAGTTCGATTCCATCGAGTTACGGATACCGTTGGTTACGTCTTTAGATTCGCCATAGGTATAAGCTACGTTAGCATCTAAACCGAACGGAAAGGTTTTAGCTACCTGGCCGGTAATGCTGTAACGGTAGCCCTGGTTTGTGTTTGATAATAAATAAGCGTTAGTAAAGCCAGCCGAAGTATTTTGTTTACTGAAGATAGGTTGTACATGGTTAACATCGTACGGGTAGTAAGTTACTTTATCAACAGTGTTTACTTGTTGGAATTTCAAATCGCGGATAACATCGGTATAGATACCTTCTAAAGTAAATCTCCACTGGTCGGCAGTTTTAACATCAACAGCTAAATTGCTTCTCCAAACCTGGGGCATTTTAAAGTTGTTGTCGATCATATCCACCTGAGTTGGGCCGCTTGCGCTTGTGTTAACACCTGGCTGTTGACTTGCGAAACCTAACCCCCCGTTTGATGGAGCCTGAACAGGGTTACCAACAATTGGGTTGGTGTTATTTTTATCATAAGCACCATAAGTTACACCGTTGTTATAAAACGCATAACCGAACCAGGCGAAAGGCACACGGCCGGTGAAGGTACCGGTACCACCACGCAGGATAACGCTTTGATCGCCATTGATATCATAGTTAAATGATACACGTGGATTTACTTGTACATTACCCAAATAAGTGTTAGTGATATCTTTTGGCAAAGTATAGTTATAAGTTGTGCCATAGTAAGCATCAACGGTAGCACTGGTTGTTTTAGCACTTAAAGGCTGTTTATCTGGTACGCCAGCATAGTCAAAGCGCAAGCCTGCGGTAACTTTGAAGTTATCGGTAGCCTGGATCTCGTCTTGCAGATATGCACTTAACAGGTTAACTTTAAATTGAGCCGATGGATTAGCTAAGATATAATCGCGGGTGTTGTTGGTATAGTTGTAGTTGGTACGGTAACGGGTAGGGAAATCGCGCAGGAAATTCTGGATACCAGTCATCGCCGGGTCACCTGGATTTAAAGCGCCCGCTGCTGTCGAACCAAAAGAAATACGACCATTCCACGAGTTTACGAAGTTATAAGTAATGTTATAAAACTCGTTGTGTGTACCAACCGTGAAAGTATGGATACCTTTAGTAAAAGTTAAGTTATCGGTAAACTCGGTAGTTTTTTGGTGCATATCAAAAATAGCAGCCTCGCGGTCAGTACCTAAGAAAATAGTAGTACCAGGCGAGTTGCCGGCGATCTCAATCTGCGGTAAAGCAGGGTTTGATGTAGGATCGCGATAGTCGTGAACGTTTGAGTATCCAATCACCAAGCTATTGTGGAAGTTATTTGACAGTTGTGATTTTAACTCGGCTACAAATGATGTTGAGTTGTTGTGCGAAACATAGTCGATACTACCGAAACGGAAGTTGGCACCATCGCGCTCTAGGTTAGTAGCTGTTGAAGTGATGGTGTTGTTACGCAAAGTCAACTGGTTTTTATCGTTGATGTTCCAATCTAAACGATTAAAGAATTTATTCGAGTTTGAGTAGATGCTGGTATTATCATAAGTACCCGCATCAAGGCCACCTGTATAGCTTTTAAATGCAGCAGCAATGTTTTGGGCATCTGTTAAAGATAAGATAGCTGCAGAGCCAGCAGAACCGGCAGCGCTGATCACAGGATCCTGACGACGGCTGATCTCTTCGTTGGTGAAGAAGAATAATTTATCTTTTACAATTGGGAAACCTACACGGAAACCGGCATTGTAATCATGAAAATCATTTGGCTCGCTGGCACCATCGCCACCAGCTAATGTTGGAGCATTGTTTGGACCAACCATAAATGCGCCGCGGCCATAACCGTAAACTGAACCGGTTACAGTGTTTGTACCGCTACGGGTAACGGCGTTGATTGAACCGCCTAATACGTTACCGATTTTGATATCGTATGGGGCAACCAAAACCTGTACGTCCTGAACGGCATCTAAAGATACCGGGCTGGTACGTGTGCTGCTGCCTACCGAACCGCTTTGGTTGGTTTGACCACCCAGTGAAGGGCTGAAACCAATAGCGTCGTTATTGATAGCACCGTCTAACGTGAGGTTGTTATAACGGAAGTTAGTACCCTGGAACGAATTGTTAGCGCTTTGCGGAGTGATCCGGGTAATATCAGTCAAGCTGCGGTTGATGGCTGGCATACGGCGTAATTGCGCCTGGCCAACATTTGTGCCCGCACCATTCTTGGTAGCACCGCCAACAACGTTAACCGCTTTCAGTTCGGTGCTGGCGTCGGTCATTTTAAAGTTGTAAGTAGCGTTACCTAGGGTAATGGTCAGGTCGGTACGTTCTTCCTTTTTAAAACCTATAAAGCTGGCCGTAATGTTATACGGGCCGCCCGGGTTTACGTTAGGAATCGAGTAACGGCCATCAATATTGGTTTGTGCACCGTAATGCGTACCGGTACTGGTATTGGTTACATACACAGATACGCCAGGCAATGCCGCGCCTTTCTGGTCGACAACTTTACCGCTGATGGTAGCGCTGGTAATCTGTGCATTTGCTACACCGGCCATAGCGAGGATAATGCCGGTTAATAGTAACATGTAGAGCTTTTTCATGTAATGGTTTGATTTTTACCACAAAGGTTGCCCAACTACATTAAGTCTATGTTAACAGTAGATTATTTTTAGTAAAACCAAAAGCCGAAATTTTAATCTAATTTCAATACGTTGTTAATATTAAATTAACATTAAAAATCATTTAAAAAATTCACAAATAATTGATAATCAAATATTTAACTGTTGAAAATATCGCAAAAAAACTCCAACAAAAAAACGATCAAAAATCAATCTGACCACAGAATTGTTAACAAAGTTCGATAACTAGTTGCGAGGAATTTCGCGGTGCTTGAACCTAAAAATACGCGGATTAATGTAAGGGCTCTATAATGAAAATATTGATCCTTGTGCCCTGCTCCTTCTTAATACTTTATTTTCAACCTGATCAGTATAAAATGCAATAACCATATAGGCCCGATCAGTAAAAATTTGATATCATCAAAAAACGAAGGTTTCTTGCCTTCTATTTTATGGCCGATAAATTGCCCTATCCATGCGGCCACAAACAATACCAGGCACGATAACCATAGCGTAGGGCCACCGGTTTTGCTCCATTGCTCCAACACGATGATCATATAGGTAAAGCCAAACACCACCAGCAGCATAAAGTACGACAGGATGGGTGATAGTTTATAATAGTAATAAATGGAGAACGCGATGAGGAACGAGGCCCAGTTTATATAACCATTATACCGCCCTAAAAAGCTGAGGTGCGGAAACGGCATGGCCCATATCAAACCCAGCAGGCTAAATACGATGGTCGGTACGCATATCCAGTGGATTATCTCATTCGTGTGATTTTGATGGCTTTCGGCATATTTGTCAAAATAAACATCAACAGGGCGAGCCTCACCACCCTCCCCGGTAGGGAGGCTTTTATTTGCCGGCTTATTTTTTGGCGTTTTTGACATATCAATTAATACAAATCTACAAAAACAGGTTAAAAACAAAATGTCACCCTGTAAATTCAGGATGACATTCTTTAAAGTCCTCCCTACCGGGAAGGATTTAGGAGGGGTTTCTCTACTTCGCAAACGCTACCGAGCGGGTTTCCCTGATCACGGTAACCTTTATCTGGCCCGGGTAAGTCATTTCGGTTTGGATACGGTTTGAAATATCTGCAGCCAGTATCTCCGATTGCGCATCGGTTATCTTTTCGCTTTCAACAACCACGCGCAACTCGCGGCCGGCTTGTATCGCGAAGGTTTTCTCAACACCCGGGTACGACAAGGCTAGTTCTTCCAGCTCTTTTAAACGTTTAATGTAGCTTTCAACAACTTCGCGGCGTGCACCCGGCCTTGCGCCAGATATGGCATCGCAAGCCTGAATAATCGGCGATATCATCGAGGTCATTTCAACCTCATCGTGGTGAGCGCCTATGGCATTGCAAACCTCGGGGTTCTCTTTATATTTTTCGGCCAGTTGCATCCCCAAAATAGCGTGTGGCAGTTCAGGGTTATCATCAGGCACTTTACCAATATCGTGTAATAAACCAGCGCGTTTAGCCAGTTTAACGTTCAGGCCCAGTTCGGCAGCCATAGTGGCGCAAAAGTTCGCAACTTCACGACTGTGCTGCAGCAGGTTTTGCCCGTATGATGAACGGTAGCGCATACGGCCCACCATTCTGATCAGCTCGGGATGCAGGCCATGTATACCCAGGTCTATCACGGTACGCTCGCCTATCTCTACAATTTCTTCTTCTATCTGTTTTTTGGTTTTGGCAACCACTTCTTCTATACGAGCCGGGTGTATACGGCCATCGGTAACCAGGCGGTGCATAGCCAAACGGGCTATCTCGCGGCGTACCGGGTCAAAACCCGAAAGTATGATGGCCTCAGGTGTATCGTCAACAATGATCTCGATACCGGTAGCAGCTTCCAGCGCGCGGATGTTACGACCTTCACGGCCGATGATACGGCCTTTTACCTCGTCGTTATCTATGTTGAAAATAGATACGGTATTCTCGATAGCGCTTTCAGTAGCGGTACGCTGTATAGTTTGGATAACTACCTTTTTGGCCTCTTTAACGGCGGTCAATTTAGCCTCGTCAACAATATCCTTGATCTGCATCATGGCCTTGGTACGGGCCTCTTCGCGCAGGTTGTCTATTAATTGGTTCTTAGCTTCTTCGGCCGATAGGCCTGCAATGCTTTCCAGTTGTTCGATATGCTGGTTTTTTAAAGCATCTACCTCTTCTTGTTTTTTTATAGCCAGTTCGGTTTGTTTTTCCAGGTTTTTGCGCACATTATCTAGCTCCTGGTCTTTACGACTGGCATTTTCCAATTTCTGGTTAAGCGATTGCTCCTTTTGCTTGATGCCGTTTTCACGCTGGTTCAAAGCGTTATTTTTGCCGCTTATCTCCTGCTCGTGTTCGGCTTTCATCTGTAAAAACTTCTCTTTGGCTTCCAGCAAGCGGTTCTTTTTTAACAGTTCCGCGTCATTCTCGGCATCTTTTAATATCTTTTTAACTTTATGTTGGGCAGCTACTTCCTGATCTTTAAACAGTTTACGCAGCAAAAAACGCCCCACAAGCACGCCAGGCAATCCGCCTATCAGCACACCTATAATAATGTATAGTATCGAGTTCATTGGTTAATTGGTATATATATAATAAAAAAAACCGCAACTAAATTTTTAAGCTTCATGTATTATTAAACTTCGATAAAATTACCGGAGGTTAAGCCATCGTCAGATTTTTATTACTAAATGACGTACGCCTTCTCACCTCTCTTAATATTGAAGTGTTAAGTTTTTAAATAGTGAAACTTAAAAAATTTAACTGCGGTTAAATCTTTATTTGCTCGTTATATGTATAAAGAACGTTACTGCTTCGAAAAAAATTCGGTTAAAAGGTGATCAAGCTGATACACTTTCTCCGCTACCTGCGTATCATCAGCACCAACGCGTTTTTCGGCCTTTAAAGCCGACGTTGCAAAGTGCAGTACACACATGGACAACAGGTCCTGTTTATCTTTAACCGCGTAATTTTCCTGGTATTCTTTTACCCGGTCATTGATCAATTTAGCCGCTCTACGTATTATTTCTTCCTCTTCCATGTTTACCTTTAAGGGGTAAACTCTGTCAGCAATATTTATTTTAATGGAGATCTCTCCCATTGAGCTATTTCACTTATTCCGCGTTACTTTTTAAGTAACACGATACATTTATCTATTTCCCGCACAAATTCGTTAATTTTTTGTTTGATGTCAAGGGTTTTTTCATTTGTTTCTGAAAACGACTTGGCCAGCTTCACTACACGAAGCTTCTCATCAAACTCTTTATTTTTTTCTTTGCTAATGCTGAGGGCTACTTTTAACGATTCGTTCTCCAGTTTTAACAGATCGTTTTCCTCCTGCAACGCCGCGCAAAGTTCAATCAGTCTTTCCGTTTTTTCTACAACTATATCTAATTGCTCAGCTAATACAGCCATTTTTTGTTAGTAGTTATGGTTGCTGGTTACTGATCGCCCCAACCAAATTTTATTGTTTATTCAGTCAACAAATATCCTAATAAATTAACATTATAAAAAATTGGATAGTTGAAAGTTAATCTGATTGTCTGATGCAATTATTGATGCAGATATTTTGCTTTAGATGTTATCCTAATTAATAAATTCGAATCAAACATCCGAAATTCGAAATCATTTTGGGCGTGCCCCTCCGGGTCGGGCTATCTGCTCATACTGCACAGGCCTTAGCCACGGCGGTATCCGCGCCTATCCCTCACGCAAATCCATCGCTAAAAGTCTTTTTTTGACTTTTAATTTTGACTTTTGACTTACTTCCGTATCTCCGCTCCAGCCTCTTTGCCTAAATTAAATATCAGCTTTTGCATAATACCGTCGATGACTTTATCCGTCAGGGTTTTTTCCTCGTCCTGTATTACAAAGCTTAGCGCATAGCTCTTTTTACCGACGGGCAGCTTATCGCCTATATATACGTCGAACACGTCCACACTCTTCAACAGCTTACGCTCGGTTTTCAAGGCAATTTGTTTCAACTGCTGGAAGGTTATGTTTTGATCGATCAGCATACTCAAATCGCGGTTTACCGCCGGGAACTTCGATACTTCCTGGTAAACTATCTTGTTCTTACGTACCATGTTCAGCAGTACGTCGAAGTTAAAGTCGGCGTAGAAAACATCTTTATCCACATCAACCTTTTTCAAGGCAACTTTAGCCACTGCACCAAAGCTTACCAGCACTCTGCCGTTTTTGGTGTATTGCAGGCCGTAAGCCAGGTTAGCGTTTGCGGCGTCTTCAATTGTATAGTCTTTTACATTCAATCGCGAAAGCAGGGTATCAACCACGGCTTTCAGGTTGTAAAAGGTAACTGCCTTATTCTTTTGATTCCAGTTGGCAGCAGCGTCCATGCCCGTCATCAGTACCGAAAAGCGCTGGTTTTCTATATATTTATCTTCTTTGGTACTGTACACCTTGCCAAACTCGTACAGTTTCAGGTCGGCAGCTTTACGGTTCTGGTTATAGGCAACGGCTTCCAGGCCGGAGTACAGCAAGGTTTGGCGCATAATGTCCAGATCGTTGCTCAGCGGGTTCAATATTTTAACCGCCTCATCGATATTTTCGGCATAGGCAGCTTTGGTGAGCGAATTGGCCAGCATCTCGTTAAAGCCGTTGGCAGTAAGGAGGTCGGAGATCGCATTTTGCACGGTATCCTTATCCGGCCTTACCGAAGTATTGAGCGAGGCACGGATCTGCGTAGGTATTTCGATGTTGTTATAGCCGTAAATACGCAGTATCTCTTCAATCACATCCACATCGCGCGTAACATCTACACGGTATGGCGGCACTTTCAGCGATAAGCCTTCGGCAGTTTCGTTTACGATCTCGATATCCAGAGCAGATACAATGCTTTTAATCGTATCATTACCGATGGCCTTACCGATCAAACGGTCCACATTTTTATAAGCCAGTTCGACGGCAAACGGCGCAACCGGCGCAGGATACAAGTCAACAATATTTGATGATACTTTACCACCGGCCACTTCCTGTATCAGCAGTGCGGCAAACTTCAGGGCGAATACCGGCATATCAGGATCGGTACCACGCTCAAACCTGAACGAGGCATCGGTTTTCAGCCCATGCCTTTTCGATGTTTTGCGTACCGATACCGGGTTAAAATAAGCGCTCTCTAAAAATATCGCTTTGGTGCTCTCGCTCACACCCGAGGCTGCACCGCCAAACACACCGGCAATACACATTGGCTCGCTGGCGTTGCATATCATCAGGTCGTCGGCAAACAGGTTGCGGTCAATACCGTCCAAAGTTTTAAATGCGGTTCCGGCCAAGCCGGTTTTCACAATCACCTTATTGCCTTTTATAGTAGCAGCATCAAAAGCGTGCAGCGGCTGACCCAGGCCATGCAGTACATAGTTGGTTACGTCTACCACATTATTGATAGAGCGGATACCAATAACAGCCAGCTTTTCTTTCAGCCATTTCGGCGAATCTTTTACCTCGATGCCCGAAATAGTTAATCCGGCATAGCGCAGCGCGGCGGCAGCATCTTCAACCACAACCTCAATATTCAGCCCCTGATTATCGATTTTAAAACCGCTTACATCGGGTTTTACAACATGCAGTTTTAAGAATGCCGCTATATCACGTGCCGTTCCTAAATGCGATGCCGCGTCGGCACGGTTGGGTGTTAAGCCAATCTCGTATAAATAATCGTCGTTTAATTTGAAGTAATCTTTGGCTAAGCTGCCCACAACAGCATCCGCGTCGAGCACCATAATGCCATCATGGTTGGTGCCTAAACCTATCTCGTCGTTAGCGCAGATCATCCCCGACGATTCCTCGCCGCGTATCTTTGATTTATTGATCTTGAAGGGCTCGCCGGCGGTTGGATAAACAGTAGTACCCACCGTAGCCACTACCACTTTCTGGCCGGCTGCTACGTTGGGCGCGCCGCAAACAATCTGCAGATCTTCGCCACCGCCCACATCAACCATAGTGACGCTCAGCCTATCGGCATTGGGGTGCTGGTAACGTTCTTTTACATAACCGATCATCAAACCTTCCAATCCACCGGGGATAGCCTGTACTTTTTCAAGGCTCTCGACCTCCAGGCCGATGCCGGTGAGGATTACGGATATTTCTTCGGGAGTTTTGTCGGTATTGATAAATTGCTTTAACCAGTTATACGAGATCTTCATTGCTTGCAAAAAATGAATGGCAAAGATAGTTTTTTAGTCGGGAAGTCCGAAAGACGGGAAGTTTGAAATGGTAAAAAGCTCACACCATTTAATCTTTCGGTCTTTCTGGACTTTACAGACTTTCGGACTCTTGTTAAAACCATTTCCCCATCTATTGTTTATCAGTAATGTTATGGCTACCATGAACAACAAGTCATTTATTTATATATCCCTGCTGGTCGATCTGATCATCGCGGCTTTCAAGTTTATAGCGGCTGCATTTACCGGCAGTTCGTCTATGGTATCCGAGGGTATACATTCCGTTATCGATGCCATTAGCCAGGTAATGCTTATCTGGGGCATCAAAACCAGTAAACGCTCGCCCGATTCGCTCCGGCCGTTTGGCTATGGTAAAGAGTTGTACTTCTGGTCGCTTATCGTATCACTGGTAATCTTCATTATGGGTGGCTGCATCTCTTTTTACGAGGGCGTGGTCAGGTTAAACAATCCTCAACCGCGCGGCAACCCTAACTGGAACTATGCCATCCTCGCCGTCGCTTTTATCTTTAATATGATATCGATGATAGCAGCTTTCCGGGCGTTTAACCAGCAACGTGGCAGGACGGGGTTCTGGAAAGCGGTGATAATAACCAAAGACCCATCCACCATCATTGTTTTGCTGGGAGATTTCGGCGATTTGTTCGGGCTTATGATCGCATTTTTAGGCATTTACCTGGGTCGTGTGCTTAACAACCCTTATTATGATGGCATTGCTTCGATGGTGATCGGCATTATGCTCATTATCATATCGGGCATACTGGTACGCGAAAGTAAAAGCCTGCTGATGGGCGAAACCATAAGCCGCAGTAAATTGCGCCAGATTGTTAAACTGGTTGAGGCCGATGAGGAAGTGATTAAAGTAAAAAAGCACTTTTCAACCTATATGGCGCCCGAAGAGGTTTTGCTGCAATTGACCACCGTTTTTAAACCCGGACTCAATACCGCCCAGATTACCGGCGCTATCGAACGGTTAACCAAAACCTTGCAAAACAAATTCCCGCGTATCAAGCAGGTTTTTATCGAACCGGTTGCAGGGTAGTTATTTAAACATTTTTAGCGTAAACTCAAACTCAGATCCCTCGCCCAACTTACTGTTAACCCAGATACGCCCTTGGTTAGCTTCAATAAACTCTTTGCTTAACACCAGGCCAATGCTTGTGCCTTTTTCATCGCGGGTACCGTCTGTACTAATATTGTCGATATCGAAGATTGTTTTCGTCTTTTCGGTGCCAATGCCCACCCCATTATCTTTCACGGTAAACTGCACCTCCTTTTTTGCCGGATTGGTTTTAGCATTAATACAGATCAGCCCGCCCTGCTCGGTAAATTTGATGGCGTTCGATAATAGATTGCGTATCACGAACTCAAAATGGTCGCGATCGGCAAACACCCTGATGTCTGCGCTGATATTATTTTCTACGGTAATATCCTTCAATCGCGCCGATGCACCTAACAGATCGATATCGTGCGCCACAATTTCTCTTGGTTGGAGTTCCGTCGCGTTTAATCGGATGCCTTTAAGCTGCCGCTCGCCCCATTTCAACAGGTTGTTTAAAGTATCGAGCGAAGCGCCACTGGTTACTGTCACCATATTGATCAGGTCTTTACGCTCCTCAGCCGGCAAGTCATCATCGTTAATGACATACAATAGGTTAATGATTGTCGCCAACGGGGAACGTAAGTCGTGTGCCATTACCGAAAACAATTTGTCTTTCACAGTATTCAGCTCTTTCAGCTCGTTGTTGGTTTTATTCAGCAGCCAGTTCAGTTTACTGGTGCGCACATAAAACAAGCCCACTGCAAGCAATAGTACAATCACCCCAACTATGATCATCAACATCGTTTTACGCTCAAACTCATCCTTGCTGTGCGTGTATTCCAGCTCCTTTACCTTGGCAACTGATTTATCCAGATCGTACTTATTTTGCAGACTAACAATCTGCCTGGCCATGCTTTGGTAAAAGTATTTGTCGGCAATGGCATGTTCTTCCTGTTTGGCAAGGTAAGCTTCCTTGTACTTACCTTGCACCTGGTACATGTCGGCCATGCGGCTCAGTATCTCGATAACCTGTTTTTGGGCGCCTTTTTGTTTTACCAGATCAAGTGCTTGTTTAAAATAAAACAAAGCCTGCTGCGGATCATCTTTACTATACGATTCTGCAAGGCCGGTAAAGGTTTGCTGCTCGCGCAGATAATTTTTAATCTCGCGCGCCTTAGCTAAGGCTGATTTTTGCAGTTGGATAGACTTTTGCTTGAAACCCTGTTTGGCATAAACCGAAGCCAGATTATTGGTTAGCGTGATGAGCAAGCCCTGATACTGGGGTTTGTTGCTCATACTTACGCCTTTTTCAAAATAAGCCCTGGCTTTATCAAAGTTGCCGGTATCGCGGTACAAAATCCCCAGATCGTTATACATATTAAGCGATATATTGGAAAAAGGTATCGTAGCGTTCAACTTTTCGGCAATCGACAGGTAATTTAAGGCCACATCATATTTGCGCTGCCCCATGTACCCTTCGCCAAGCGTTACATACGCCTCCAGTTGGCCGGGTTTGTTGCCGCTTTCTTCTGCTACCTTTAACGATTCGAGAAAATAGCCTATCGCTTTGTCATAATTACCTTTACGCATCTCTACAACGCCAAGGCGGATCAACTCTGTAGCAATCCCTTTCTTAAAGCCGGTACGTATATAAATATCATGCGCAGTAAGATATAGCTCTCGCGAATCATCAAACTTGCCCACGTTATCATCTATCATACCCATCTGGTTCATCATCAGGGCAAGGCCGTTATCGTTTTTGCTTTGCTTAGCAAAGGCGACACCCGCTTGAGCATAATACAATGCTGAATCGGGCTTATAATAACGATAATAGCTTACCAGTTTATCATAATCACCAATAGTAAGTGTTTTCTTTTGCCTGATACTGGCAGCGGGATTTTGCTGGCAATAAACGGTTATTGAGTAAAATGATAGAAAGAATAAAAATATTAGTCTGTTAAACGACATGTAACAGTGTTTAATATCTGCATGGGAGCTATACAATCAGTCTGTAAAGATATGGGCAAAGCGGCTATACTGCAATTGTGCACATAAAAAACTTTCAACAAGGGTGCAAAACCATTTTACATTCGCGTAAAACTCAGTGTTTTACCAATAAATTTAAAATGCCAGTAGCCGGTAACTTTCATCACGCCATTAGGAGTAATATATGCCCACGAATCCCAATACCGGCCATGCACGGCATCATAGATGATCCCTTTTTCCCACGAGTTGGTTCGGGGTCGGTACTCCAGTTTATCGAGGATGCTCATGCCCAATATCTTACGGGTACGAAGGGCCTTATTGGGATTTGAGGTGTCCATCCTGGTTTCCATCGGCCGGCTTTTATCATCCGAATCATTAAACCAGATAATTTTCGCTCTGAAATCGTTGCCATCTTTATAAACCTGCACTGCCAGGTTCTTTTCTGTCGACATCCATTTACCACAAATCATATCGCATTTGGCGGTTTGCGCGCACGAGCTCGAAAATACCAGCATGCACATTACCAACATTAAGCAATTATGGATCATTGTTTTAAAACCGACCTTCATCGCTTTTGAAGATAATCAAATTGCGTTAATCTAATATTAGTTAATCTAATATTATTTAAAACTAAGTTTTTGCTACTGCCCCGTTCCAAGCTGTGGCAGAACCCGCTTATCAGGTGGCAAAGTTAAAAACTTCCGATACGAGTCGTTGATATACACCGTCATGCTTTGGGGCGTACTGTTTTTTACAAACGTTAATGATGGCCGGTATAGAGCCATAAAACCGTCCAGTTCAGCACCTTTAAGCGGGATAATACTGCTTACTAAGGTTTTATTAAAGGCCCGGTCTATTTGCCTTTGCTGTTCCTCGTTATCAAAATAACGTTTTAACCGGCGGGCATCACGTGCATCTTTACCAAACCAATTTGATAATGATAGTGCAAATTTGCTTTTCTCATAAACTTCGGGATATTCTTCGCGTGGGTTAAAGTTGGCTGTTTCGCGTACACTCACCTCGCTCAATGTAATACCGGCCCGTTTCATTTGGACATATTTAGGTTTCAGATCGATGAGGTAAAGGGTGTCGCTAATGTATCCCGGCAGGGTAAATATCAGCGTATTGCCGGCAGCGGCTTTAATGTCAAACTGACCTGAATTATCGCTCAGCGCTATTTGCTTATTGCTGATATTGCGGATAAAAACATTATTAAGTTTGGTGGTTTTATGTTGATCGGTAATGGTGCCGGTAACTACCTCTTGGGCAAATACACCTTTCACAAGCAGCGAAAAAATTACCGGTAGCAGGTATCTGGCTTTCATAACAGTATATTTTATCTCCAATAACCTGTTAAAAGCGCTATGGTTTGAGTTGGAAAACAAAAAAGGCCCTCCGGAAACCGGAAGGCCTTTAGCAACGCTTGATACGTTGTTATTTTTTTGCTGCTTCTTGTTCTGCCTGGCGCAATGCACGCGAGGTAGTTACCGAAACGATAGTATCTTCGGCAGCGTTAGTGATGATCAGGTTGTCAACTTTCAAATCGCCAACACGTACTGATTTACCAACTTCCAGGCTTTCGATGCTTACATCAATATTATCAATGTGGTGTTTAGGTAAAGCTTTAACACGCAGTTTGCGTAATTTTTGCACTAACTTACCACCCACTTTAACACCTGGCGAAGTACCTGTTAAACGAACAGGGATTTCGATAGTCACCGGTTTTGCTTCGTCCAGTTGCATAAAGTCAACGTGGATTATCTCTTCGGTCAGCGGGTGAAACTGAAGATCTTTAATGATTGCCTGGGCAATTTTTTTGCCGGCAACTTCCAAATCGATGAAATGAACAACAGGTGTATAAACAACTGGTTTCAAATCAGCTACGGACACCGAAAAGTGGGTTTGCGTAGCCCCACCGTAAAGCACTGCAGGCACCTGGCCATCGTAACGCAGTTGCTTGGCGTCTCTTTTCCCTACGTTCTCTCTTAAAGAACCGCTAATAGTAATTGATTTCATTTTTTAATTTATTTGTTTTTATTCAGTCGATAGTCTATAGACCATGGTCCATAGATTCTCTTATTAATTGCATTATATTTTTGGCTATGGACTATCGACCATCGGCCATGGACTAAATTAATCCACCTTAAACAGATCGCTTATCGACCCGTGCTCGTTTACATTGGTTATCGCCTTTGCAAACAATTCGGCGGTAGATAGTACCTTGATCTTAGGGCTCTCCTGCCTCAGCGCTATCGTATCGGTAACGATCAGCTCGCTCAGCGCCGAGTTTTCTATCGTTTCGTACGCCTTACCTGAAAGTACCGCGTGTGTACAAACCGCCCTTACGCTGCGTGCACCACGTTCCATAATTAAAGCGGCGGCTTTAGCCAGGGTACCTGCTGTATCGCAAATATCGTCGATCAGCACAATATCCTGATCGGTAACATCACCGATCACCGTCATCGATTCGATCTCGTTGGCGCGTTTACGACGTTTATCGCAAATAACCACCTCCGCGTTAAAAAACTTGGCGAAGGTACGCGCCCGGTACGAACCACCCATATCCGGCGAGGCAATAGTTAAATTGCCCAGCTTTAAACTTTTAATGTACGGCACAAATATTACCGAAGCATCCAAATGGTCGACCGGTATGTCAAAGAACCCTTGTATCTGCGCGGCGTGCAAATCCATCGTCATTATCCGGTTTATACCGGCTGCTACCAGCAAATTGGCAACCAGTTTTGAACCAATGGCTACACGCGGTTTGTCTTTCCTGTCCTGCCGGGCCAAACCATAATAAGGTATAACCGCGGTAACATAATGTGCCGATGCACGTCGCGCCGCGTCGATCATCATCAGCAACTCCATCAAATTATCGGTCGGCTGGCTGGTGCTTTGTATTAAAAACACATCGCTGCCGCGTACCGATTCATCAAACGATGGCTGAAACTCACCATCACTAAACCTTGATAAAGTAACACTCCCCAGTTCCTTGCCGTAGGCGTCAGCAATTTTATGCGCTAACGATTGTGAGGCCGTTCCGGCAAATAATTTAACTGGGTTAAATTGTAAAGGCATATGGGCAGAATTTCAGGTTTCGAAACTCGCGTTCCGAATTGTTTGTCACTTCAGTTCAGCATAAAAAAATATCGGATTCCGAATTTAACAATCCAAAATCCGATATCTCTCTTTTTAGTTGCCCGACCAGGATTCGAACCTAGACAAACGGTACCAAAAACCGTCGTACTACCATTATACTATCAGGCAATCTCCTGTCGGTTACTTGCGTTTCCGAAACGGAATGCAAATATAGAACGATTTTTTAAAAGTTAAAAGGTAATTTTAAAATTTTTAATTGGGGTTTATTTAAGGAGCTAAGTCATTTGTTGAAGTTCCATTAAGATAATTGAAGAATTAGGATACGAGCATTTAGGGATATTACTTTTTCAAAGCCGCATCAAAATCCTTTTCGCCTGCAATGTGTTTTTTATATGCTTTATGGGCAATCGAATCAAGCTCCTTACTATTGTAATAATGTAGAGCATTGGCCATGTAATAATTCATACCCGTTTTGCATCCATCGCACATCGATGGTGGCTGCATATTTTTCACTAAAGTTTTTCCCAAACTTCTCGCTAAGTTTAATGCTTCTAACTCCAATCCATCATATGGATTTAATGCATCTTTTTTTTCAATAGCATTAAACAAAGAATCGCTTTTATAGCCTTCGCGTAAACAAGAAAAAAAAACCTGATCTTTAAAAGCATCAATCCATGGGTTAGAACTTTTATTATAATCAAAATGCTGATAGGTTTGTGGCGAACACCCAGTCATTAGCATTAATGATAACAGCATAAATAAATAACTTCTTTTCATCGTATTTTTAATTTAATACCCAAACATCAATATACAAAATTGGCGCATCATAGAAATGACACTCATTTCCGCATGTTCCATCGGAGTTTAATAAATCTGCGTGTCCTGTAGCCCATCTATAGTCGGATGAGACCAATGAATATATACCCTTCTTGCCATTTAAAAGTGTCGGCAAATTAACACCATGTGGACCAGCTTGTGCTCCTGTATAATGATAATGGTTAGTATTTAGAGGAGTGGTGGGATCTCCATCATTTGTCCCAAAGGTTTTCCTCATCCACTTGTTAATCTCAATAGCACTTAGAAAATAGTATTTATTATCGGCGCCTTTGTACGTTTTGCCTGGTATGTTTGGAATTGTTATACCACTGTAGTTTAATCCTCTCGACATTCTAAGTGCGCATGTATTAGTATTTGGACCAGCGTACATTGCCCCTGCCTGACCACCGACTGAATTATACATCTTATATGGTGAATCGTACAATGGGTTGGTATTTAACGGGAATGCCGCAGTAAAGTTACTCCATGAAGGTAAGTTTTGTTGTGTAAAAGACAAATTTGGATCATCCCAATATGCTGAATCATAAGTTCCATCAGTCCCTTCTGACGATCCTAAAAACTGATTTGCAAATACACTAAAGGTTACCGAAGAGTTCGCCATCAAATAACTGATTCCCCACGTTGCTTGATTTTCATTATCTTGAGTATAACCCTGTACTTGCAAATAATTTGTCAATCCATCTACAAGCGTTTGATTATTTGCCAAAAATACCTGCGTATTGTAATCAGTTATATGTAAATCGCGAATTAATTGATAAGCTGCACTATTAGCGTTCGGCAACTGATACGACGTCCAATATCCCGGCTCGCAAATTGTAGTAAAACCACCGTTAGGATCCATATCACACCCTTGATCAGGCACATAAATATTTACCCAGTCTGAGCCACCTCCGCCGCCAGATGGTGTACTGCCATTTCCAGGATCACCTGCATTAAATGCTCCGCCGTCGCCGAGAAATGTAAAATCGCCCCCACCTAAATCTTCATCATCAATCTCGTCAACAGTTACCGAATAATCACAACCTACCATACCTACCTCACCGTTTGCACCTGAGGAGTAACCGTTATCTATATCACTTTGTGTAATATAATGGCCCCCCGTAAGCCAGCACCAAAACTGTGCAAAGATATCACCTACCGAAAGCGTGCCCAATCCGGATGGGGTGCCTCTTTGCGGTACAATTTTGTAAACAGAGCCTGCATTGGCAATACTGCCGGGAATAAGCTGTTGGCCTTGCCGCTTTACTGTTAAATATTTTTGTGAGGTTATTACCCCCTTACTATAAACAACCTGCCTGGCCGTATAGGTTTGAAATGAATATTCGGTAATATAACCGGTGTATTGTTTGGCTCCGGGGTCTTTATCGAGCCATTTATAAGCAAACACCTGCAAATCGGTGCCTGCTTTTGTAAAAAACAAGGCTGCATTTTTACCTATAGGTATTTTAACAACATGCTGCCCCTTAATTACATTTTGCTGCGCTTTCGAAAATTGAATTTGCGCCTGATAATCAGCGCTCAGCGTTTTGTTCAACCAATCAGTAATTTCGGTTGGCTTAACTTTCTGATCATCCGATAAAGTATTTACGGATATGTTATTACCTATTGGGGCAAACTCTTTTTTACAGGAGTTTAGCGTAATAACGGATAAAAATAATACTAAAAGGTATTTAGTTACAGGATGGACGTAATTACTGTTCATTGCGATAAGTGGATTATATAACAAATATATAACCCACTTATAAAAAACAATATTTATAATATAAATATTGTTTTTTTATAAACATGTCACGCATCCACCACCACACCCATAGCGCAAAACTTATCAATGCGCTCTTTAACCAGGGTGTCGGTATCAATCTGTTTCAGGGCTTTCAGATCTTTGATCAGATGCTTTTTAACTGTAGCAGCCATCGCAACCGGGTCCTGATGGGCGCCGCCAAGCGGTTCCTTAATGATGCCGTCGATCAGTTTGTTTTTATACATATCTGTCGAGGTCAGTTTAAGCACCTCGGCGGCTTTTTCTTTATTTTCCCAGGTCTTCCATAAAATGGTCGAGCAGTTTTCGGGCGATATTACCGAGTACCACGAGTTTTCGAGCATCAACACCTTATCGCCGATACCGATGCCCAAAGCACCGCCCGATGCGCCTTCGCCTATAATGATACAGATAACCGGTACTTTCAATACCGACATTTCGAGCAAATTACGCGCTATAGCTTCACCTTGCCCGCGCTCTTCAGCCTCCAAACCAGGAAACGCTCCTGGGGTATCGATCAGGGTAACTATAGGCTTATTAAACTTTTCGGCCATTTTCATCAGCCTTAAAGCCTTGCGGTAGCCTTCGGGGTTAGCCATACCAAAGTTACGGTACTGGCGCAATTTAGTATTAGTGCCCTTTTGGTGACCGATAAACATCACAGTTTCACCATCCAGCGAACCAAAACCACCTACAATCGCCTTATCATCACCTACAGTACGGTCGCCATGCATCTCGATGAAATCGTCGCACATCAGTTCAATGTACTGTAGGGTATATGGCCTTTCGGGATGACGGGATATCTGCACCCTTTGCCAACCTGTTAAATGCGAAAATATCTGCTTTTTGGTAGCATCGAATTTCTCTTCCAGTTCGGCCAGTGTGGCCGACATATCAACCTTGGTTTTTTCCTCAACCTGCTTTACCTTCTCGATCTGCTGCTGCAGGTCGGCCAATGGTTTTTCAAAATCGAATGTAATCTTCATGTACAGTTATATGGGGCAAAAGTAAGAAAAATCAACAGGTATAACAGTTGTTTTAAAGTTTATGTAGTTGCTGATACCTTTTTACCTGGTTTGCGGTTAAAATGCCATTTACTTTGAGGTATGCCTGCAAAATGGCGTTACGCAGCTCACCGCGATACAAATCGGTACGCTGCCCGTAAAAAACCAGGCTGCCGTCATCTACCTGCCGTATTCGGAAAAGGCTATCCAAAACCCGCTCATTTTTAATAATAAGCCGGCCCATCTCCTTTTTCTTACGAATCAGTTCGGTATTGATAGCGGTTATTTTTGTAAGCTGATCGGCGCTTAAACCCAATTGTTTCTTTAGTTCGATGGTTTTTTGTGGTGATGGATATTCGTTCAGCTCGGCAACCAAAGCCATGTTATCATAATCATCACCATTTAAATAGCCACTGTATTGTTTATAGTTCAATGTTCGTACCGGCGAGGAGGTACTGTCGATAGCTGACTGGCCGAAACAGAGCTGACCAACTATGAGCAAACAGCTTATTAACAGGTAATATCGTATCATAGGCTCAAAAAGCTTTCAAAGATAATGCATATAGCGGCATTTGGTTTTAAATAATGTAAAAATGCGGCCCAATAAGCTTGTTACAAGCATACAATACAAGTTTGGCACAGCAATTGCCTATATATCAATAATAATAAAGAATAAAGGTATGTGTAAGAAGATATTAGTGCTGGATGACGATTTAGCTATTTTAGATGCTGTAGGTGATGTGCTTGAATACGGCGGCTACGAAGTATGCAAACTAACCCGGGGCGATGAGATATTTGAACGTATAGAGGACTATCACCCCGACCTGATACTGCTGGACGTAATGCTGGCCGATCAGGATGGGCGGGAAATATGTAAAAAGATTAAGCAGGACGAACATCAGGAAATAGCCAGCATCCCGGTTATTTTAATATCAGCAACGCATGATCTATCGAAAAGCCTGAATCAGCAAGGCGCGCCGAATGATTTTGTAGCTAAACCATTTGATATAGAGCATTTATTGTATAAAATTGAGCATCAACTCGATCAGGCTGCCTAACCTGCTGCGATTGTTAATCATTTGTTAACATTGATAACTTATCATTGCACGATATTTTAACTTGTGTACAATGATTAAACTCCGGCTACGGCTATTGATACTGGTGCTGCTTGCGCCTGTTATTGTTTTTTGTCAGTCTGCTCCGATAAATGTAAGAGTGGTATTTATCCGTCATGCCGAAAAGCCTGTCAAAGGCGATAACCTTACCTGCCAGGGTTTAAACCGTTCGATACAGTTACCGGCGGTTATCAGCGCTAAGTTCGGCATACCCGATTATACCTTTATCCCCGCGCTTGGCCTGGGCGAAGCAACCAAACATGCGCGTATGTTCCAAACGCTTATTCCTTTGGCTGCTAAATACAATCTTACCTTAAACAGTTCGCATGCCGAAAAAGATTCGCTACAAATAACTGCCGACCTGAAGAGTAAAACCGGCACGGTGCTGGTTGCCTGGGAACATAAGGCCATTGCGCCGATGGTGCGGGCATTAGGCGTGCAAAACTTTAATATGCTATGGCCGGATGATGATTACGACAGTATATGGATAGTCACCATCAAAAATAATGTGGTTAGCTTCAGTAAAGATGCTGAAGGTATAAAGCCTTCTGCCGGATGTACGTTTTAATTAAACGGCAATTCCATGGCTGTGCTTCTGCCTTGGGTCATCGGGTAAAATTTCCATATCCGCACAACCCAGGTACTGTGCATACCATTTAATGGCCATTATCATATCCATCGCGTCTTCGGGTAAAATATCAATCGTCTCAAATGCCAGCAGGTCGTGGTTATACCAGCCGTACAATTGAATCTCGCTTTCATCAGCTCTGAAATTAACTTCGGCAAGGTTGTAAGCCTTTACTTTTAACCCTGTATCTCTCGAGTATATAATATCGGGCGAAAGGTGACCAACCCCGGTTCGCAGCATGTACACATTCCCGTTCATACTCTGCTAAACAAAGCTGCAAGTGTTTGGTTTACAAAATTTTCATTTTCTGTCAACAAACAATTTCATTTCATTTCTTTAAAAACAAATGCGGCCGCTTTTTATTTAGCATAGTATAAACCATTTACGAAAATGAAACGATTTAATTTATTACTACTATTCAGCATGCTGGCTACTCTGAATAGCTGCACCGTCATCGGCGATATATTTAAAGCCGGTGCTTTTGTGGGTATTTTAGCAGTTTTGATAGTGATTGGCCTCATCATCTGGATCATATCCATGTTTAGATAAACCGCGATGCAAACTGCTATCACCAATATTGATGAACTACGCACCGAAATAGAACGGTTGCGGTTAAAAAAGCAGTTTCAGAAAAACGAGTTGAAGCAACATTTTAACAGCCCGCTTAGTACGTTTAACGCTATCAGATTATTATTTCATCGCGATAAAAAAGATATCAAGCCGTTTACTTCGCACGCAGATATTTTTACCTGGCTATCAAAAACAGCCTTGCCTTTTACGCTTAATAAAACGCTGTTCCGTAAATCAAGCATTATTATAAAATGGCTGGTAAGGATGCTTTCGCGCAAGGTAGCACCGCAGATCAATAAAAAATCGGTAAATAGCTTTTGGGAAAAACTAAGAAGTTTTATACCCCGGTTAAAAAGAAACGACAGCTAAGATCAGTTAACAGAATCCGGGCTTAACGCAGCCTGGCTAACCGGCGTTTGAAGATCGACTACCAGATCGGGGGTATGTTTTTTGCCATAATTTACCTTAATGGTACTTTTGCCCGGCGGTATCTGCACCAACGCTTTATACTCGTATTCGTAGGTGTTATTTGCGCTGTTTAATTGCGCATCGGGCGTGGTGTTTATATTAATCCTGCCCAAATCGGCAACTACCTGATTATTGATAGCGACTTTAATATTTTGCTTATTAATCGGTTGCGCCGAAAGTATTTTTACCCGCACCAGCAGCTGCTGTTTATTAATCTGGATGGTACCATTATGCAGCTTATTCACATCTTCAACCGGGCTTATCCATTCAAGCACGTTACAATCGGCTTTAGTATGTTGTTTTAAAGCGTAAAGCGCTTCGTTGCTGTATTGATAGTATGGCTTGTAAGTGCTGCCCCCCTTGGCCACAGCCTTATTATAGCAAAGCACGGCATGCTTATAACCAGCTATCTTAAAATAAGCATAACCCAGGCTATTATAGGCTCGTGCATCGGCCGAGTCGAGAGCGATTGCTTTTTCGATGGATTTAATGGCGTTTTTAAAATCGTGCAGGTATAAGTTAAGTTCACCTAAGTTTAAATAAGCGTAGGCATTATTTTCATCAAGATCGATGGCTGTTTTATAATCGTTTTCGGCATCGTTATAGTTGCCTGATTTAAACTCCGCTAACCCAACGTTGGTATAAGCGCGAGATGATTTTGGCGAGAACTTCAGCGCGCGCGAATATTCGGTTATCGCATCGGCATAATCGCCCTGCCATAAATACACCGAGCCTTTGTTGTTATAGGCGTTCTCATAATTAGGGTTGAGTTGTATGCAATGATCAAAATCGTCAAGAGCATCAGCATAAAGTCCAAGTTTCATTTTTTCGTAACCCCGGTTATTGTACGCGGTGTAGTTGCGGTTATCAAGTTCAATTACCTTATTATTATCTTCGATAGCTTCGGTATAAAGCGAGATGCTGCTTTTGGCATTGGCCCGGTTAACGTAGGCTGCTATGTAGTTATCCTTAAGGGCGATGGCCTTATTGTAATCGATAATGGCTTCATTGTAAAGCTTCATCTTTTTGTAGGCATCGCCGCGGTTTAGGTAAAATGACGGGTTACGCGGCGCAATAGCTATAGCTCTGTTATAATCGGCCATGGCTGCCTTATCCTGTTCAAGATCATGGTACGCTCTGCCACGTACAACGTATGCCATCGCGCTAAGCGAATCGCGGCTCAATGCCTTGTTACAATCTTCTATCGCCGCTTTATAATCTCCGTTGTTTTCTTTGGTGATGGCGCTGTTGATATATACTTCGGTAGGGCTTAATTGCAAATCCTGTGCGTTAAGCACTGCAATACTGAATGCAAAAAAGATAGTGAAAATCCACACCGTTTTCAACAAGTGCCTCATGCCCGAATAGTAAAATTAACGACCGGTTTATACTGGTTTGCTACAATTATAGCACTAAGGTACAAATAGTATACTATTTTTCAACATTTATTAATGTTATTCAGGATTTAACATTAATTTTAAAAATCAATCTCAGACGCTTTTTGAAGTTAATTTTTCAAATAAAGGTTACACATGATAAACCTATATTAAAAAAACTTGCAAGTAATTTTTATTATTTGAATTTTTACCGGTTATAAAGATATCAACAAATATCTACTTTGGAGAATAACGGTTTAGACAGACATAGCACCCCCGAAAAAGTAACAGCCATTGTACTTCTGTTTGTGTTGCTGGTTGCCCCCACAAAGTTAATCTATTACGACACCGGGCTATTCAACGCGCTCAAACTCATTTATCCTATAGTATTAATGGCTATTGCGATTGGCCTGATAATATTTGGAGAAGTTAGAAGGTCGCTTTATGCTCAATGGCTCAGGTTAATGCTTTATGCCCCTATCATTATTATCGGGTTAATTGTGCTGGGCGTTATCGTTTATTTCTTCCAGATAATATTCGACTCGGGCCCAATTGATGGCGGTTCGGGCGATTAAACTTCTTCTGTTTTTGCCATTAATTGGTTAATCAATGATTCATTTTAGTAGTTTTAAGGCATGAAAAACATCTCCAGGCTACTTTTTGTGCCATTGATTATATGTTGCGGATATCTTAGGGTTAACGCGCAGGGTAACGATCTGATTAAAGAAGGAGTAGCACTGCACAACCAGGGCAAATATGCCGAGGCCATCAATAAGTTTGACGAGGTTTTGAAAACCGACCCCGAAAATGGCTATGCCAATTACGAGATTGCCTTTTCGCTTTATGCATTTAAAAAGCCGCAGGAAGCTATCCCGCATCTGGAAAAAGCAGTTAAGTCTGACAATAAATCGTTGCGTGTAACTGCTTTTTCGCTACTTGCAAGTATTTATGACGAGGCTAATCAATCGCAAAAAGCTATCGAAACCTATAACCAGGCTATTAAAATCGATCCTGAATATCCGCAGATCTATTACAACCTGGGTATCGCCTATTTCAGAAACAAACAATATACTGAAGCCGAGAACAGCGCCATCGAGGCTATCAAACACAACCCTAAAAATGCCAGCAGTCAACGGCTTTACGCGTTGGTAAATTTTCATCAAAATAAACGAGCTAACGCTTTACTAGGCTTTTGCAGTTTTTTAATGCTCGAGCCAACAGGGCCACGAGCTGCTGAAACCTATGGCAATATCCAAAACATTATGAAGGGCGGTGTATTAACCGATGCCAAGGGAAATTCTACCATCGCTTTTTCGGCTCAGCAGGATAAAGAGGTCAACACGCTTAATTTAAGTATCTCGCTGATTGTTAAATCCGGCCAAACGAAAAAATTAACCGGTTCCGCTTTGTTAGAGTATGAATTGAAAAGCATTTTTAGTTTAGTGGGCGAGCTATCTGAAAAGAAAACCGACAAAACTTTTTTCGATAATTTCTTCGCGTCATATTTTCACAAGCTTGCGCAAAGCAGTAATATACCCGCCTTTATTCATACGATTGTTTTAGCCAGTGATAAAACCGAAGGCACTGCCTGGGCCGGCCAAAACCAACAACAGGTAAGCGCGCTTAGCGATTGGATAAAAAATACCGAAAGGACGTTTTAGTTATTTTGAGGATTATTAATTGCTGTTTTATTGGAAACAAGAGCAATAAGACCCAACATTGGCCCCACGGCCAGCATCATATAAATGTATTGCGCATTAGCATTAGTGCGTAAAGCATTAACCAACTGTATGCTGATGATGGTAATACCAAAGCCTACGCAATTTACAATGGTGAGCGACGTGCCTTTGGTTGCCGGTGGAGCGTTTTGTGCTATAAGGGTTGAAAATAGTGGTGAATCAGCAATAACGGCCACGCTCCAGATAAATAAAAATATCAGTAACAGTTGCGGCGAACCATTAAACAGCAGCAACGGAGATATCAAACAACACAAACACGATATCGCCAAAGCCGCGGTAGCTACCTTTTTTGCCCCGAACCGTTGCGAGATCAATCCGCTAAAAACACAGGCGAAGCTGCCCGCTACGATAATTAGAAATGAAAGAAACGGCACGTTAAGATGCGCCGCCGGATAGCGATTGTTATAGGCCGATAAAATAACCGGCACAAATACCCAAAAGGCATACAGTTCCCACATGTGGCCAAAATAGCCCAAGGCCGCCACACGGAATTGCAGGTGTTTAAAACTCTGCAAAAACGAGTTCAACTTTGGCTTTTGCCCGGCTTTGCGGTAAGGCCCATCGGGCACTAATAACAACATGGCAACACCGCCTGATACCGAAAGCAGTGAGGTTGACCAGATTACATAATGCCAGGCTAAACCCGTCATCATACTTTTTAAAAAGTGCGGAAATGCTGTACCCAGCACCAATGCGCCTACCAAAAAACCCAGCGATTTACCCAGGCCATGCTCATAATGGTCGGCTGCTATTTTCATCCCGACGGGATAGATACCCGCGAGAAAGAAACCTGTGAAAAATCGGCAAAGCAATAAACCAGCTACACTGATGTTTGGTGCACAGACGCATAAATTGATAACGCCGGCTATGATCGCGCAAGCAAAAAACACCTTCGAGGGTGAAAACCTGTCGGCGATGCTGAGAATGGCAAAAATTAAGGTACCGGTAATAAAACCCGATTGCACCGCACTGCTAAGGTAAGCCAGGTAGGCAGCATCGATGTGCAATTGTTTCATCAGATCGGCTATGATCGCATTACCCGCGAACCATAGCGAAGTACAAAAGAACTGGGCGATAACAATTGCGGGCAGGATGCGCTTCATGTTAAAATTTACTTACCTGTAGATGAAATGCAACCGGGTTATCATCCATTCAATAATACGTTGTTTTGCAACAATACAAAAACTCCGGATTATTTTTTGCCTGTCGACGGATCGATCATTGCCTTAACTTCGGATACTGATGTTACCGGGAAACCGCCAAGGGCAGCATGCTCACGAATAACATCTTCATTTTCGGCAATGTGAATGCAGTAGATTTTGTTGTCAGTAACAAATGATTCTACCCAGTGATATGGTTTTTTCATACCGTTCACTACGTCACATGACGTTTGGGTAATGGTCTGCAATTCTTCGGCAGACAAGGATCCGGCACCGGGAAGGTCCCGCTCAATGACAAATTTTTTCATGGCTGTGTTTAATTTGGTAAATGGTGTACCCCAAGTTGTACAGGCCTGGTTATAAACCTGCTGAGGATTACCTCACAAACGCAACAAAATCAAAAGTGGTTGCCTTTGACTAATCCTCAACACATAACAATCTAACAAACAACGATATAAATTACAATCAAACAGCCCTGAGCATACTATCATCCTCGCCCACTTCGAGCACATGTTTAGCCCCACATTTAAAAGCGAAATTGGCTCGCTGATGCCCTACCGGGAAATCAAAACAAACCGGGTAACCATATTCCTGCACTTTTTCCATCACGATTTCGGGAACCGTTTTACCAAACTCTTCGCCAGGTTCATCGGGTTTAACTTTAAAACCACCTACAATCAGCCCGGCCAGTTTATCCAGTTTACCCGAACGCTTCAGGTTCCACAGCATCCGGTCGATATTGTACAGGTATTCGCCGGTGTCTTCTACAAACAATATTTTTCCTTTAGTATCCAACTCTGATGTTGTGCCAGATAGCGTGGCTATCATGCTCAGGTTACCTCCTACCAATACTCCTTCGGCTTTACCCGTACGATTTAACGATGCAGCGGGCGACTGATATTTCATCTCTTCACCAAGTAATGCCTGTTTAATGGATAAAATGGTGCTTATCTGTATCGGCTCGGCCTTTTCCCAAACATCAGGAAAGCTGTTGCACATTTTGGAGTGCAGTGTAGCAATACCATAGTGCCGGTTAATATGGCAATGCAGTACAGTGATATCGCTAAAACCGATAACCCATTTGGGATGCTTTTTAAATCGCTTAAAATCTATTTTGTCGATAATGCGCACCAGGCCATAACCGCCTCTTGCACACATAATGGCTTTGACATCGGGGTTATCCAACATGGCCTGCAGGTCGGCAGTGCGCTCATCATCCGTACCGCCATAGGTATAATCCTTTTTACCGATGGTAGGTCCGATCAGTACTTTAAAACCCCAGCTTTCCATTAATTGAACTGCCGGCTGTATCTCGGCTAAACTAATATACCCCGCCGGACTGGTTATGCCGATCGTATCGCCGGGTTGCAAATAAGGCGGTGTTTTATGAGCGCGAGGAACCGTATTTTCTGAAGCGGCCCATACCGGCGTGGTTGATATAGCCGCCCCGGCAGTAACTAACGAGGAAATGAAGTATTTACGATTCATGGTTAACGGGCAAGATAATAAATATATGCCATCACATTGCTAAGCCGTTAACATCGGTTGTTAAAACCTCGCTCATATAATCAAAAAACGGGCGCATATTTTTAAAGGTGTTATCGGCGACATCCAAAAAACCAGTACCTAAAACCTCTTCATCGGTAAAATACCTGATCAGCAGAAATTGCTTATACCGCAGTAGGTCTACCGCTTCATGATCGGCAGGAAAGCCTTTGGGCACGGTTTTAACTTGTTCACCACGTAATTCTCCAAATATATCTACAAAAGTCTTGCTATTCAGGATATTCCTCAATGGCGTTGGGTCAAAAGCGATATCATTACGGAGCAGCTTCAGATCGGCAGGATTTGGGCCAAAAAAACCGCCTGCCACAAAGCTGTTACCTGGTTCCAGATGAAAATAATAACCACCGCGGCGATGTTTGGTAGCGCGTTGAAACTTGCCGCTCCAATGCGTTTTATAAGGTGTTTTATCTTTCGAAAAACGGGTATCCCGGTAAATGCGGAAAAGACTTTTTTTACCCGATGGCGTTTCGATCACATCGTGCAGGTTAAGTTTTTGTAATAACGCACCTGCAAACGATTCGAGGTTTAACTGCTCTGCATCAAATTCATCTTTATGCTCCGCGAACCACTCGCGGTTATTATTTTGTTTCAGTTGATTTAAAAAGCGAAAGCCCGAGGCATTGATTTGGGTGTTAGTCATGATTGTAAAGATAGATGTTTGGTGATCAAATACCCATCTGCGGCTGATAACCACCCTTAAAAGTATTCACTATCGATTTTGGCGTTAACACTTTCACCATCCTATCCGCAGGGAAAGGCATCTGCTGCTGATAGCCGAAAGGCGTCCATAAATGTAAAGCTCCTTTGGCGATCAGATAAGGCTGCCCATCGATAAACACAAACGCGCCATCAGGCAGGGTCGTCACGTCGTCGATATAAGTAGTTTTTGATCTATCTTTTCCAATCCTTTCCCGATGGATAATGTCATCTATTTGATGAATGGAGGTCTTTTCATTAAAACCATATTCGGGGTTACCGGCAAGCCAGGCTGTTTTAAAGCGCTGATGATCGGCATAGCGGCATTGAAAGCAAGGGCGGTGCCCTGCTGAAAAGGCGTTGGCTTCATCTAAAAAGAAAAGTTCGGTCCAGCGATCGGGCTGCATTACTTCGCGGTGCCTGCCCCGAAACTCGAGCATACAGATTATCCAGGCTTTAAGCTTAAACGGACGGATTATTTCCTTTTGCTCGTTGTGGATCACCCCACGGTTACCCAGCCAGGCACCACGCGCGGGGGTTTTGATAATGTTACCTGCCGGATCAACCCTGTTTTGCAGCATAATTATTGGCCGGCAAATAGTTTATTGATATCGGCATAAGGTTTAGCCTCGCTGGCAAAATTAAAAGTACCGCTTTGCGCAACTTCTTCAATAGCCTTAAAAAAGCCACCATAAGCCGCACGGATCAATGCCGAACCCAGGCTTACGCGTTTAACACCAAGATCTTCCAGCATGTTGAGCGAGAACTCTCCTCCCGAAAACCCCATCACCACGTTAACAGGTTTTGGCGCTACAGCTTTTACCACGGCTTGTATCTCTTCGGGTGTTTTTAGTCCTGGCGCGAAAAGCACATCCGCCCCTGCGTCCGCATAAGCTTCCAGGCGTTTAATGGTATCTTTCAGATCGGGCCTGCCGTAGATAAGATTCTCGGCACGTGCAACCAAAGTAAAAGGATAAGGCAAGCTACGCGCAGCGGCCACGGCGGCTTTTACACGTTCAACTGCAAAGTCGAAATCGTAGATATGGTTATCTGCCCTACCGGTATTATCCTCGATCGAACCGCCACACAAACCAGCCCTGGCGCCCAGTAATATTGTTTCGGCAACGGTTTCGGGCTCATCGCCAAAGCCATTCTCCAGGTCGGCAGCAAGAGGCAGATGAGTAGCGGTTACTATATCCCGGATATTTTGCAAAGTTTCTTCGCGGGTTATGGAAGCATGCCCGTCGGGTTTGCCTAAGGTATAAGCCAGCCCGGCACTGGTAGTGGTGAATGCCTCAAAACCGAATGTTTGCAATACTTTGGCCGAACCGGCATCCCAGGGATTAGGGATCACGAATATACCGGGACGCTGGTGCAATGCCCTGAAGGCTTCGGCCTTTGCTTGTTGAGTTGGGTTTTCCATAACCATATTGTAGCTAAATATTTACTAAGTTAGTGTATAATAGATGAATAGTTTCATGATAACTATCGTACTTTTAACCTACCAGCAAAACCTATGAAAAAACTCATCCTGCTTACTTTAATTTCAGCATCACTAAATACTATGGCTCAGTTAAAACCAATCCCATCGGGTGTGTACCCTTGGGCGGATATCTCAGTAGTAAAAAGCGACGATCGCGAAGGCCGCAAAATAATGGAGGGCACCACTACCGAGTTTAGCTATTTTGAAGTGCATGCCACCACACAATACAAAGGCGCAGTGCCCAAACCACCACATGCCCAACTCGACATCGAAGAACTGATTTTTATTAAAGAAGGCAAACTAAAATTTACCGTGGGCAACAACAGTAAAGTTTTAGGCAAAGGCAGCATCATCCTGATCCCTCCGCACGAGATGCAGGCCATCCAGAACGTTGGTGACGGGCCGCTGACCTATTATGTGCTGATGTTTCGCTCGAAAGGCAAAATGGATATGGAGCGCTCGGCCAAAGCCGGAGGACCGGTGATGCTGAATGGCGACTCGTTGAAATTTGTGCCCACGGCTAAAGGTGGCGGCATTAAGTATTTTGACAGGCCAACAGCTATGCTCAGCAAGCTCGAAATGCATATCACCCAACTGAATGCCAAAGGCCCGAGCCATACGCCGCACACCCATCCTGATACCGAGATGATCATTGTGTTAGAAGGCGATACGTATATGACCATTGATGGTAAAACCTACCAGGCCACAGCCGGCGACATTTACCTGGCCAACAGCAACGAAATGCACGGCATCGGGAATAATAAAGACGCGCCCTGCCGGTATTTGGCAATCAGGTGGTTGTAGCTGTTTATTTTATGAAATATATAAAGGTTGCTTTTTTTAGTTACATAATTTCAATCGAAAAACAGGGCAATGGCTTCCAGTTATACTTTATTGGTAAATGATTTTGAAAGGCATGATGTAGCCAGTATCAAAGCGCGTTTAGAAAACGGCGCCGATCCGAACCAGATAGAAAATGGCAAACCTATCTTTATCTGGCTATTAGAAATGTACACCCGCGGCCCTCGGTTTCAGCAATGTGTACAGGCTTTCATAGATGCTGGTTTAAAGTTTAAAGATGAACCATTATTGGCAGTGTTGGCCGATAACGCCTCTAAACTTGAGCAATTGATCATAACCGACCCCACCTGTATCTGCAAAACTTATGATATATTAAATGCGACCTATACCTCGTTGATGGATGCTACCTTATTACATTTTTGTGCCGAATATAACAGCCTAAACTGCGCAAAAGTGCTGGTAAAACACGGCGCGGACATTAACGCCCGGGCTGGTGTGGATGCATACGGCTTCGGGGGGCATACCCCCATTTTCCATACCGTAAATCAGAATGGCAACCACTCCGCCGATATGCTGCATTTTCTATTAGACCATAAAGTCGATCTTAACCTAACGGTAAAAGGATTAATATGGGGTAAAGGTTATGAATGGGAAACCTTTATTCCGGCGGTAAACCCACTTAGTTATGCCCGCATGGGTTCATTACCGCAAATGCACCGCAAGCAGGAAACGGTAGCAGCCGTTGTTTCGTTGTTGTTGAAGCATGCTTACGGTATAGATTATTTATTACCCAATGTACCAAACATGTATTTGAGATAGCCGCCGATCTGTGATAAAAAATATAAGGCGATGTTAATTAGCTAATATCCTAAAGCATCACACAGGGCTTTAATTGAAAACCAATCTACGTTACGCTTTTTTCACAAACTCAGATTTAAGCGCCATCGCGCCAAAGCCGTCTATCTTGCAGTCGATATTATGGTCGCTATCCACCAAACGGATATTTTTGACTTTAGTACCTGCCTTTATACCATGCGGAGAACCTTTTACCGGCAGATTTTTGATAACTACTACCGAATCGCCATCCTGCAAAATATTGCCGTTACTATCTTTTACAACAAATTGCTGATCTGCGGCATTATCTTCTTCCGGATTCCACTCGTGGCCGCATTCGGGGCAGGCAAGCAGGCCATCCATTTCGTAAGTAAAGGTTGATTTACATAACGGACAAGGGCTTAGTTCTATCATCATTAAAGTTTTTGCAAAGGTAAAATTTATCTGCTAAGGCATCACAATGAAATTTATTACATGTGTTACACATGTTCAAACCGCTCAAAATAACTGCGCTCCAGTTTTTCGCGATGATCGGGGTGAGCCAATTCAATCAATGCCAGGGCACGTTGTTTAAGATTCTTCCCAAACAGATCTACCATGCCGTACTCAGTCACCACCCAATGCACATGCCCACGGGTGGTAACTACACCTGCGCCTTGCTTTAACAGCGGCGTTATCCGGCTTACGCCTTTATTGGTTTGCGAGGGTAGTGCAATAATAGGTTTACCACCTTCTGACAGGGATGCTCCACGAATAAAATCCATCTGCCCGCCTATACCCGAGTATTGAAAGGTACCGATAGAATCAGAACATACCTGCCCTGTCAGATCTATCTCGATAGCACTGTTGATAGCGGTAACTTTAGGGTTTTGCCGGATTATGCTGGTATCATTTACATAGCTGATATCCATAACCCTTATCCCGGCATTATCATTTACAAAATCGTATAGCTGACGCGTACCGGTAATGAACGACGTAACTGAACGGCCGCGATTCAATTTTTTCTGACTGTTATCAATAATCCCACGTTCTATAAGAGGGATGATACCATCCGAGAACATTTCGGTATGCAAACCCAGATTTTTGTGCGTGGTTAGGTTTTTTAGTACCTGGTCGGGTATGCCCCCTATGCCCAGTTGCAGTGTTGCTCCGTTCTCCACCAGTGATGCCACATGATAGCCTATTTTTTCAACTACAGCATTGCTATCGCCCGCATAATTAACTTCGGGCAGTTCGGCCTTATGCCAAACCATCGCATTTATTTTACTGATATGTAAGAAGCTTTCGCCATGCGTACGTGGCATTAGCGGGTTTACCTGCGCTATAATATATTTTGCTGTATCCACAGCCGCGCGTGCAATATCAACCGATGTGCCAAGCGAGCAATAACCATGGGCATCTGGCGGCGATACTTGTATAAGCGCCACGTCTATAGGCAAAATATTGCGCCTGAATAGCTGTGGTATTTCACTTAAAAATATAGGCACATAGTCGCCATCTTCGCTATTGGCCACATTCCGTGTTACCGCCGACACAAATAACGAATTAAAGAAAAACGATTTGCGATGCTCCGGCCTGTCAAAATTCACATCGCCCAATGTTGTTATACTAACCAGTTCAACATTGTACAATTCGTTATGCCGGTTTTGTAAGGCACTCACTAAATGTGCAGGCGTTGCAGCGCTGCCATGAATGAATACGCGGTTACCAGGTTTAACCACTTTAAGAGCTTCGCTTGCAGAGATATAATTTACTTCGATCATTTTGGATCTGATTTTTTATGTTAGTGTTGTTCAAATAGCCACCATGATGGCTTGATGGCCTTTCGTGGTTTCAGGCCAAATTTATTTATGCTTTTTTCCTTCACCAGCGCCACTGCTTCAGCAACATCATCGGTTATCAGGAATAATGAGGCGTCAGGAGCATTTATTGCCCCATTCTTTTTCATCACTTCAATATGCTCTATTAATTCTTTATGGTATTCCCGTCCTAAGATGATGACCGGAAACTCGGCTATTTTATGTGTTTGAATAAGTGTTAATGCTTCAAAATATTCATCCATGGTACCAAAACCGCCGGGCATTACCACAAAGGCAAATGAGTATTTAACCAGTAATACTTTCCTCAGAAAAAAGTGGTCCATATTTACCCACTTATCCAGGTATGGATTGGGAGCCTGCTCCACCGGTAGTTGAATATTACATCCTACCGATTTTGCACCCACATCGCGGGCGCCCCGGTTGGCTGCCTCCATTAAACCCGGTCCGCCGCCCGTCAGGATAGTGAACCCCAATTTGGCTATCGACGAAGCGGCTTCCCGGGTAAGCGCGTAGTAAGGATGCTCCTCCTTAAAACGTGCCGAACCAAAAAAAGTAACACAGGGACCGATGAAGTGCAAAGCCCTTAAGCCGCGGATCAGATCGATCGTAGTTTGCAAAGTAAACTTAAGTTCCTTAAACCGCGATCTGGGCCCCTGTAAAAATTGAATTTCGGCGTTGTTCATCAGGCACTTATGGTTTAGCTATTTCAAGCACTATCCGCCCGTCAATCAGCCCGCTTCTCATTTCGTCGAAGACACCGTTGATATCTTCGAGTTTCGCAGCCTTAACGGTAGCTTTTACTTTACCCTCAACAGCAAAGGCTATAGCTTCCTGCATATCCTTCCGGGTGCCTACAATTGATCCCCTGACGGTATAGCGATTAAGTACGGTTTGGAATATCGGCAGATCGAAACTTCCTTTTGGTAAGCCATTAAGTGCGATAACGCCTTTACGTCTCAACGCCGATATACCTTGTTGAAACGCAATAGGCGAAACTGCAGTTACCAATACGCCATGCATACCTCCGGTCTTCTTTTTCAAATACTCGCCCGGATCCTGCTCCTTAGCGTTTACCGTTAGTTCGGCGCCGAGCCTGGTTGCCAATTCGAGCTTATCATCAGCAACATCAATGGCGGCAACATGCATGCCCATTGCTTTGGCATATTGTATAGCCAGGTGCCCTAAACCGCCAATTCCCGATATCGCTACCCATTCGCCGGGTTTTACTTCAGTTTCTTTTAGTCCCTTATACACAGTTACCCCGGCACAAATGATGGGTGCCATTTCGGTAAAGTTTATCCCTTTCGGAAAGTGTGCTACATACCTGGGGTCGGCCAGCACGTATTCCGCAAACCCCCCATCTACACTATAACCGCCATTTTGCTGTGTTTCGCAAAGTGTTTCCCAACCTGTAATGCAAAACTCGCAGCAACCGCAGGCACTCGCCAGCCACGGTACCCCCACTATATCGCCCTCACTAACGCCCGTAACCAGCGAGCCTTTGGCCACTACATATCCTATTGCCTCATGCCCGGGTATCAATGGTAATTTTGCTTTAACGGGCCAGTCGCCGCTAACAGCGTGCAAATCGGTGTGGCAAACACCGCAGGCTATTACCTTAACCAATATCTGATTGTGATTGGGCATTTTTACAGATATCTCTTCTATTTGAAGCGGAGCACCAAATTCATGTAACACAGCTGCTTTCATTGTTTGAGGGATATCTGTTCTTAATGATATACCCTGAGGTATCTCACACAGCGTTGCGAGCTTTTCGCCACCTGCCGGAGCTTTTGATAATGTTTCCATATTTATGAGATTTAATAAACCAAAGTTGCTTATAGCTTACCGGCTGTAACATGATGTGCCACATGTAAAAAGATGATGCTAATCACCTTACCGCATCTGTGTGTAAGCTTCTAATATTCAAACGGAACTGCACGCTGAGTTTATCATTCGTTCTGATCATCCCACCTAGTTTTCGCGGAGGCGTTAAGTTAAAATCGGAAAAATTAACATCGCGCGTACCTAATAAACAAATGTTCTTTTGCGCATCGGCGGTAGCCTGGTAGTTTATCTCGAAGCGCTTGCTGATGCCGGCCAACTCTATATTTACCAAACCAGTGATGGTTTGAGGCTTCGAACACAGATCAGGAAGCTCGCTTAAACTTAAAAACCTGATACGCATTACCGGGTATTGCTTATCTTTTAAAGTGTTACGCAGATCGTGCGTCATGATGGCGTTATGACAATCAAAGCTTTGTATTTTCAGTTCGATATAACCACTAAGCGTTATTCCTTTATCAATTTTAGAGCGCGTTAAAATGAGGGTGTCTGTCTGATCGTAAGCCGGCACTTCGCAGGCGAACTTATTGATATTGGTGCTACCATTTACACAAAGGCTGCTGTTTTGACTTATTACCCATTTTTTTACTTCATCTGTAGGCCCGGCGGGGCTTGCATATATCATCACCATTGCCGATAAAACCGGCAACCAACGCAGCCATGTATATTTCGTGTACATGATCGATTGTCAAAAAAAGTGAAAATTAGTTTGCATAACTGCAGGCAAACCCACGTTAAGGGTTAAGCCGTGCGAAGATCGCTCCGGCAATCAGCGCCTGGCAAAGCCCGTAAAAAAACCAGCTAAGCACCATGCTGATGGTGATATCCAGCGCGCTAAACGATATCCACATCACTGGTAGCAGGGCTATAATTGAATAAACCAGGCCAAACTCCAACCCCCTGAGTATGATGGCGCCCTTAAACAGACCTTTAAACCGCTCCCAAAACCATGATAACGCCAGGCTGATGATAAATGGATGCAGGTAAAACAATATGTCGCGCCCACCGGTAGAGTTAAACAACGGACTATTGTACTCAACAAAAAGCCAAGGGAAAAACTTTACTGCCAAAAACAGCGCGCCGTAGCTTACTGCAAACAATATGCAGCCTGCAATCAATCCGGATGTTAAAACTCGTTTCATGGTTAGTTTCATATTCGACATTTGCAACAACGGCCCCCGGCACATGCCGGAGGCCGTGTTTATTACGGGTTATTGGGTTTAGAAACCTATGGCCGCTGATATCATAAAGCCATTAAACTTGCCGCCATTTAAGATGTTGGTTGGGTCGAAGTTTTTATACTCCTGGTTTACGTATTCAGCCCTCATCATGATGTTGTTGGTTAAAAACCAACCTGCCGAGCCTACCGAACGGTTTATGGTAACATCGGTACTGTTACCAACGATGGTTGCTGTAACTGTATCGTAACGGTAACCTACCCAAAAATTTTCGGTTTTAGCAGGAAAACGGTAGATGATATCACCTGCATATTGATGAGCGCCGCGGTTGTTGATCTCAGATATGGTTCGGCCTTTTGCAGTTTCGGCTGTGCCGAAAAGTTCCAGTCCTTTAAATTTCACGAACAGGTTACCCATAAAACTATGGTTCTCTTCACTAAAGCCAGGGTTAAACCTGCCTGAGAAAGCATTATAGTCAATAGCCTGGGTCAATGTGGTTCCGGCCGCGGTTGTTGGGTTCGACATTACGTTGTAGTAATTAGATCCGGTACGGTCGCCGCCAAACAAGGTGCTGCTGTTGGCGCTGTTAACCGAATAGAATGATCCGGTGATCCTTAAGCGCAGATCGGTAGTCAATTGTTTATCAAAGCCCAGTTTGCCCAGGTAAGCTGGCGGATATTTGTTCAGCGCGCCTGTTTCGGGGTCGGTTTTGGTTGGTTCGATAGTAGTTGGATTTAATTCGCCGTTGGTAATACCAACCATACCAAACAAACCGGTTTTTGGACATTTGTAATAAGCCTGCATACCCAATTCAGTAGCAAACTCGTCCATCACATAATTTTCTACAAATGGATTGTAGATGGTGTTACCACCATCAGATCTGCGATAGTGCTGATCGCCATAGTCGAGGTCGTATTCGCCAATTACAAAAGTCACGTTGTTCATGATATTATCGATAAACTGACTGTGTAAAAACGGCAGCTTATCAATTTGCAGGTAACCGCCTTTAACCCAGGTTTCTTCGTGGTGCCTTGAGGCCAGGTACGATGTCAGGTTTAAGCGAACACCATCGGCAAGCTGTATATCAAAATTAAGGTTAGCCATAGGCAGGTTAAACCCATCGATCAATGGTGTAAGCGCGTTAATGTTACCTGTTGCCGTACCTACAGTTTTTGTAACGGGCACAGCGGTATTTGAGGCCCTTAGCGCCTGATAATTAATAGTAAAACCACCTCCAATTTTTACTTTAAGGCCGTTAAAACCTACAGTATCTTTTTTACTGGTTTCAAAAACATTGATCCCGGTTTTATCATTCGGTCTAAAATATTGTATAGATTGTTGCGCGCCGGCATTACCTGAGTATATACCTAGGCCAGCCAAAAGTACTGCCCCAAAAAGGGTATAAAATTTAGTTTTCATGACGTTAATTATTAATTATTGTTTGATAAAAGGTTTTGTTTTTTGTAGTTGATGTTGAATTGAATGGTCAGATCGTTTGACACTCTCATTGCGCCCAGCATAAAGCTTGGCGGGTCAATCTTATAATCTTTCAATTGTAGTTTTTGGATACCCGAGCAGGTAATGGTATTATCCGCGTTAACTATTGCAGTAACATCCATAGTTATGGCCTGTGTTACCCCTGCAATGGTCAGATCGCCTTTGGCTTTTATCTCAAACTTGTTTTTAAATATCGGCGTTATAGCTACCGAACTGAGCTTGAAAACAATCTTTGGAAACTGCTCGGCTTTGATGGTCTTATAAGTGCGCTCATCCATCGACGAGTGTTCGCTCTTTAGCGATTTTGCATCTACCAGTAAGGTCAATGAAGTAATGTTTCTTAACTGGTCGCCTTCAAATTTAAAATCGCCCTGGCTGTCGCTGGTTGCAGATATCATGGTCCAGTCGTGCACGTTTGAAGAACCTAACACTTTAATATAGCAATCTTTAGCATTTGTTGCCTTGTAAAGACTTTGCGCTGTTGATAGCTGAGATACCGCAGCTATAATGATTACAGTAATTATGCTTCGTATTACCGTGCGCCATTGGTTTAAATTTTTCATATCGTTATTGTTTTGTGATACCCAAAAGTCGGTTGGTTTAAGCTGCCATTACATGATGCGCATCAACCGATATGGTGATGGTTATCAGTGGCATATGTGATGAATATCATTCAATAGCAGAGTATCACATACCGATATTTAGGATATTAAATCATATCAAAATGAAAAAGATACTCGTACTAACCAACCTCTCGTACAAAGCCGAAAATGCGGCATTGTACGCATTAAAATTGGCCGAAAGGACCAATGCCAACATTATACTGTATCAGTCTATCAAAGTACCTGTGCACAGTATGGTTACCGATGATGTGGATGCCAACGACGAAATGGCCGAACAGCAGAAAGATAGCTTGGCGCAGTTGTCAAACCTTGCAGCGCGGCTCGAAAAACATCAACCATCGGGGATATTTAAACCACATATAGAGATCATGAATGAGTTTGGCGACCTGGCGGTTAACGTAAGCCAATTAATAACCGACAGGGCGATAGACCTGATCGTTATGGGAGCTAAAAGCAACGGCGAACTGAGTTACCTGGTATTTGGCGAAACCAATGCGGTGCTTACCGGTGTTAAATGCCCGGTTCTATTTGTACCGTATAAAGCAGATTTTAAAGGCTTTAATACGATAGTTTATTCAACCGATCTGAAAAAAGCCTACCCTAAAGCTGTAAGCTTTTTAACTGACCTGGGCAGAATTGATAATAGTGACATCATTATTACCCACATCGGCCCGGTTGCAAAATTTGATCAGCGTCAATGCATCGAGTTGTTTCAACAGGTATTTGAATACCCCAATATTGTTTACAAGCAATTGCCTGTTGGAAACATCAGCGAGCAACTCGAAAAGTTTGCCGTTGAAGCTGATGCTGACCTTACAGTGATGGTGCATCATGAGCACACCCTATACGGGATGCCTTTACCCGATAACAGTACTAAGATGTTAGAGAAGCAGGCAACGCCGCTATTGGTACTACCCGATTAACAAAACAAAAGCCCTGGAAAATACTTCCAGGGCTTTTTTGATATTATTGAATTTTAATGGGTGTTAACCAAGAATAAGCGTTGCGAATTTTGTGGCGGAAAGATCATGACCGGCTTTGTTGGATAATTGGTTAGGGCCAACGTAATACTTTGTTTAAACAGCCGCTGGATAAAGCTGCGTTTTTTGTGTACTAATGCCAAAACATCAATATTTAATTTTTGCGGTATCCTTTTAAGCCCGTGCACTACACTGGTGTCTTTTATTACTTTGTACTTTTTTTTGGGATAAGGTATTTGTTTACCTACACGGTCGAAGAAGTTTTGTAAAGATGTGTTGCTTGTATAATCTATTAATCCCTTATTACTTACGTGAGCTATTACAACGTCCGAATCGGCATAACTGGCTATATCGCATAAATTATCGAGAGCAATCAGGTTAGCATCGCTTAGATCGGTTGCAAATGCGAGGTTTTTGAAACCCACAAACCGGGCTTCATATGGAATGAGCAGCACAGGGTATTGTGAGCGGTCAATTAATTGGCGTGTATTGCTTCCGAGTAGCAATAAGGTCAATTTGTCTGCCCGGCTGGCACTGATAACAGCCATAATAATATTTCTCGTGGTTGCTATCTCTTCCAGGGCGGTACTTAATAAGCCCGTTTTTATACAACCTTCTATAGCTGGTCTATATAGGCTCGGTTCAGATTGCACAGTACACAGTCTTAACCGTTGCATCAAATCGGCCATTTCGCTGAACGCACTAACGCGATCATTTTTATCGTCCTCGCTATACTTAGTTTGCGGGGGTCTTTCCGTTAACACGTGACAAAGCACCACATCACATTGCAGATGAGAAGCCAGCGTTAACGAATAAAACGCAGTATTTTCAGCTTTTAGTGTAAAATCGGTAAATACTACAAGGGTTCTCATGTCTGCAATTATTTAGGTGTTTGGGTTACTCTCCGACCCGCTTATCCATGATATCCTCAGCGCAAGCGAATAATTCGCCTTTGGTGGTTTTTACACTGGCAAGCAGTTCCTTTATCTCATCATCCAACCCGTTGTACTGTTCAAGTAAATGGAGGTCCATTGGTTTCTTTTGATCGTTAACATAAGGCGCCAGAAAATCCAGAAATTTAGGGATAGCTAATTTAAGACCGACGATATTATGCTCTTGCACAGCAATCTTTTCATTAAATAGCTCCCATTCCGAGCCAAGCCCAGCATCCGCAGAGTTCAGCCCGAATTTGGTGAGCAGGTTTTTAAAAAAATGTAATTCATCTTCAGCAAATGAAATATCCTGAAGCCAATGTTTGGCTAAAATATAAAGCTCTTGTACCTCGTACTCAAGCTCGGTATCTGGTTGTATAATCGACATGATAGTTTTATTTAGTATTTATTTTTTACCAGTGTTAACAGGGATTACCATTAATGGGATGGCCATATGGCTAACCATTCGTTTGGTGTGACTACCGTGAATAAGCGAATCCCAGAAACCATGTAGGTGGTGGCTCATTGCCAGTAATTGGATTCGTCCTTCTTTACAGAGCTCTTCGAGGCCATTTTCCACTTTTTCGGCCCTGGTAACCGAAGTATTGATGTCATCATATCCTGATTTTTGAGCCAGGTAATGCAACTGGTGGTAAAATTTTTCCTGGTTGCGCACGCTCCCATGTGTATGCAGATCTATATAGGTTAATGATATATCTGCATCAAGCAATTTTGCTAATGATACCACCTGCAAAAGCGCTGAGCTATCCTGGTCGAAGTTGTTAAGATCTACTGCAAGGGTTATGCACTGTATCTGCTTAGCCTCAAATGTAGGCGGCACAATAATCATCGGCCGCGAAGCCCTATCAATTAACCATTTGTTATGATTACCTATTATAAACTCCGATACAAAGTTTGACGAATGGGCACCTGAAATAATCAAATCCACGTTGTACTCCTTAGCCACGTCATTGACGACCTGGGTTACTGTACCGATCTCTGCCACACAGGAGATGTGCGGTGTATACCCATCATGACTTTTAGTTTTGTACAGTTCCTGTTTAAGGAGTTCCAGTTCCTTATCGCTGTCGTCCATCATCAGATCGTACTGTTCGGCCGGCCAGGGCACAAGGCCTGTTTGCGGAACTTCGGTCTGCAACGCAACTGCGTTACAGAGTACTATATCGGCTTTAACTTGCTGTGCGAGTGCGTAACCATAATGGGCCGCATAGTTAGCGTTGCCCAGAAGGTCGGTGGCGATCATTATTGTTTTCATAATATTTACAATTACTAACTGCTGTAAAGCTCCTTAAACAATTCAAAAAAGACTGTGATGCGCGTCACAGTCAAAAATGATCCTGCGCCTAAAAAAGAAATGTTTTTACAACAAAAAAATGACTGCGGACATTTTTGCGGCGGCAAACAGCGCCGATCTTTGCCAGCCTGATGATCATATTTAAACAATTCACTTTCGACGCTGCACACTTTTTACCCCAGGTACCTGAAGGGCATAAATGCAAAAATTTGCATGGTCACACCTATCATTTAACTGTGTACGTCGAGACAACTGTCGATGCGCAAACCGGATGGGTTATAGATTTTGGAGAGCTAAAACAACTGATGAACCCTATCTTGCAATTGATAGACCATCAGTTGTTAAATGAAGTGCCCGGACTCGGAAACCCAACCGCCGAGAACATGGCCATTTGGATATGGAATAAGTTGAAGCCATCATTACCTGCACTCTCAAAAATCGAACTTAAGGAAACACCCACATCAGGCGTAATATATGATGGGCGTTAGCGGTTTGACGCGAACGCCCAATTTGTATCGAAATGGATCTAGCCTACCAAACCATCAAAGGTTAATGTATTGAGTAGCTTATCTTCCAATCTGGTCAAATCTTCACCAAATGTTTTAAAAAGATCAGCTTGCACCCAGGTGTTGTACAATTGCTTATAGTAGCTAATCCCCTCATGCAGTTGATGCTTAAACCTGGCAAAGTATTTTGTTCTCTTTTCGTTAAGATCGTGTACATGGTTAAGTATATCGGTTTGCAGGTAATCGATATACAGTTCGAGCTCTTTAATAAAAATATGCGGCCTGGTTACATTATGCAGTAAATTTACTTTTCCGTAAATGTGCCCCACCATTTCATCAAGCGTATACAACCTATTAAAGTAAGCCAGGTTTGGGCCCGGGCAAACCGCTACGGCAGTATTCTCTTTAGGTTTGTTAATGTTATATTTTAAATATGCCGATGAACACAAGCCCTCGCAAAGGCAAACTTTTTCGGTTATGGCATCAAATTGCCTGTTGCGCTCATCTTGCTGAAGATTTAGCGTATCCAGCTGTTTGAGTTTTAAATTTTGATATTCCCTGGATGCCGTGCAAATTGGCTGATCGGTAAACTCGGTGTTGGTACAAAGGTATTTTTTGGTGCATGGGCTTCCCGGACGGTTCTTCGCCAGGCGCTGCTGCCTTTGTTTTTCAATACTGCTTGGTTTAAAGCTATTAAATAAAATACCCAGCGGTGACGAGTTGCTTAGATAATAATCCTCTTCCTTAGCGCTACTTAGTTGCATTAAAGTCGTTTCATCTACATTGGTAGCCTCGGGCACTAACAGAAATGGGCTGCCCCACCCTGTAGCATCCAACTGATAGTTTTGCATCAAAAAATTATTCTCATCTGCAGTACCTATCCCTCCTTGTACGCTTATCCTTTGCAGGGGCGCGTGGTCGATAATAATGTTTTTGTTAATTAAAACATCCTTGTATAAAGCAAAAAGCTCTTCAAGCATTTCATGTCGCTTTTGCTTAAATTCTTCCAATATCGGACCCAGCAGGTATCCTTCTGTTGCAAAGGCATGGCCGCCACAGTTAAGGCCTGATTCGATGCGGAACTCCGATACCCATAAACCTTTTTTTGCCAAAAATTTGGCCTGTATCAATGCCGAGCGGAAGTCGCTTACTTTAAGAATGATCCTTTTCTTAAGATACCCATTTTCATTCGGAAAAAAATCGCAAAAGCTCTCCATATAACTGTAAAGCTTAGGATTCATCCCTGCTGAAAGAACTATTGCCGATTCGAGGTTGCTTAAGGCAAAACCCCTTAATGCTGATAAAGCATCGGTGTTTTCGTTCCCGGTATACACGCCATCGCTGTCGAAATTCATTTTATCAACCTTGGCCATAATGTTCACGTCGATAGAGCCCATCGTCATCCTGCTGCGCAATATATTTTGAAAAATACGTTTACGATCATTGTCCGGGTACTCCATCATCAACTCATATCCCTGGCGTAGTTGTGAGCCTTCAGGTAATAAGTTAAAATACTTTAACAGGTCAGTGCCTGGTTCAAATTCTTCGGTCTTCAATTGTTCAAACTGCGCGCGCGCATAGTTGTCGACCATGTTTAGATAGGTTGTAATTCTTCTCGCCCGGCCGTCAGGCTCGTTTTTATGGATCGGAACAAATTCATCGCCATTTG
>Ga0157373_10000174_pt1 | contig 52668 bp, 60 predicted proteins | sample C65metaG_FD_113460 | JGI IMG/M metagenome (GOLD analysis project Ga0157373, IMG submission 113460) | Corn rhizosphere microbial communities from Kellogg Biological Station, Michigan, USA - C6-5 metaG | ecosystem: Host-associated > Plants > Roots > Rhizosphere > Soil | place: USA: Michigan... | reverse complement strand
TTAACCCGACTCTGACCAAGCAAAGCGCCGCTCAGCGCGTCGTATTGTTTGCCGTTCAATTCGATGATGTTTTGCTGACCCACGTTTTGCTGTTACCCTCTGCTGTTCACTCGCCTAAAAGCGTAAGTTATATGTATCTTAACGCGGCCGACCGGCAACTGCAAGCATTATGCACAGATTGAACTACTATTTTGTACGTTTTTGCCCCGGGTGCCCTATAATAGGAGCTAATCCATGGAATTTTTAGATCCCAAAAAACAAAAGCAACACACCATTCGCCTGTTCATCGGCTATGGCCTGATGGGGATCGCGCTTATTTTGACCACTGTTATTTTCCTGGAGATGGCCTACGGTTTTGGGCTTAAAGACGGCGAAGTTATACAGAGCGGCCTGATTTTTATGTCATCCAGTCCCAACCCCGCAGATATATATGTCAATGGCCAGAAGCGCGCCGAACAAACCAATGCGCGGTTGCTGATGCCTGCTGGCCAGTACATGTTTGAGCTGAAGCGCGACGGCTACCAGACCTGGAAACGCGCTATTAACATCGAGGGCGGCGCAGTCGCGCGGTTCGACTACCCGATGCTGTTCCCCGCCAAACTGACCACCACAGCGGTCAAAAAATATGATACGCAACCGGCGTTCGTGAGCGACAGTCCTGACCGCCGCTGGCTCGTCGTACAGGCCGATCCGGCTTACAACGTGTTTGATGTCTTCGACACGACCAAGCCGGACAAAGCTCCAGTCGCCTTGACGGTACCGACCTCAATTCTCAAACCAACCGGCACGCACAGCTGGAAACTCGTGGAATGGTCCAACGACAACATCCATATGTTGCTACAGCACATGACAGATGAAAACGGCAAAACATCCAGTGAATACATTTTGGTGGACCGGGAAAACCCGGCGCAGTCGGTTAACCTGACTAGTACACTGGGCGTCAACCCGACCCAACTGGAGCTGCACAACAAAAAATATGATCACTACTTGCTGTACACTGCTGCCGACCATCGGTTAATGACCGCCACCTTGACCGACCCTAAGCCGGCAGCCTACGTTGACCACGTGCTTAGCTACAAAACATACGGCGATAATATCGTGCTCTACGCGACCGACCAGGGCGCGGCGGTTGGTAAGGCGCTCATCAAGCTGCAAGACGGCGGTACAGCCTATCCTATCCGGCAAGTCGCTGCAGGCAGCAATTATCTGCTGGAATTGACCAGTTACAGCAGTAGCATGTATGTGGTGGCGGGCGCGCCTAGCGAAAATCGTACCTACGTATATAAGGACCCTGAAGCGGTTTTGAGCAGCGACCCCACACAGACTCTCGTGCCTGTACAGGTGTTGAAGGCCGCAAATCCGTCGTATGTGGCGTTTTCGGACAGCGCACGGTTCGTGATGGCCGAAGGCGGCCAGCAGTTTTCAGTCTACGACGCCGAAACCGACAAGGGTTACAACTATACGGTTGATTCGCCGCTGGACGCGCCTCAAACACACGCCACTTGGATGGACGGCGCCCGGTTGATGTTTGTGAGCCAGGCTAAAGTGACCGTGTTGGACTTTGATAAAACCAACCAGGCGACATTGTCGGTGGCCGACCCTGCCGATGAACCGCTGTTCGACCGCGACTACAAACTGCTCTATACCATCGTGCCACAAACTACCAAAACTGCCGACGGCAAAGACGTCACCCAATTCGCGCTGATGAGCACTTACCTGCGCACCCCTGCGGATAGATAATAGCCACGGGTCTCCTTCCGGTCTTCTCCTCTGTTTATCCTACAGATACGTTGCCAACAGCATTACCAAAAAGAATGCCGCGTAGTAGCCGATCTGTAGGAGTAGCGCCCATCTGTGTCCCCTTTGGTGTCTAAGTGCGACTGCCAAAAGTGCGACCATAAAACCGAATGCGGCCCAAGCCGTAAGCCTCACTAACAAAGAGAAGTTAGCTGATGTCGCAAGGATGATAACCAGCGGCAGCATAGCAACACCTGAGATGCCGGTCGATGTGCGGTGGATGGTTGTCCTGCGGCCGCCCTCTTCTGGCACCCAAGTGCACAATATTTGGAATAGAACAGCGACATAGGTAAGCCACAAAAACGCTTCCGGAAGATGTTTGTGCGGCACAAACCACGCGGCAACGAACCAGACAAATACCGGTAGTGTGACCAGAAATAACAAGGCATAGAAAACTTTGGACCACCGCGTCGCGACCACATGCTGGCTGAACGTCATATGTAAGCCTCCGCGCCATTTGGTCACGGTAAACGTGAGGCCAATGATGAGCGCGATAATGACGAATATAAGTGTGTGCTGCATATAAAGGACCTAAAACAGCCAGGACCAGAAGCGATGCCACATGGTCGGGCCCTCGCTGGGGAGTTCGGTGGGTGTGGTGGTTTGGGTGGTGGTTGGTGTGGGTGCAGCGCTGGCAGTGGCCGGGTCGGGGCTGATTTGTTCACCCCAGATGATCAGGCGGTTATTGGAGGTGCCGGGTGGGTCGCAGGTGATGAGCGTGGCGGTGGCTACTTTGCCCGCGACCGGGTTTAGTACGGATACTTCGCTTGGCGCGACGACTTTTTTGTCGAAGACATGGTAGCTGTAGACCTTTTTGCCGTACGTCAGGTAGAACACGTCGCCAGGGACGAGTTTGTGCAGCAGCGCGAACGCAAATTTGTATTTACCTTTGTTGAGGATATTGTTGCTGGAGTGCCCAAAAAACGCCGCGTTCCCCTGCTGCCCCGGCAGCGACGTAGTTGGGTAGTGCACGACCCCGTCTTCCAGGCTGTTTTCGATGGCGTTTTCGTCGATGGAGCCTGTGCCGTAGACGACCGGAATCTGTACGTTAATTTTAGGAATAATCACTTGCGGCGTGTCGCTGGCAGCCACGCTGTCGTCGGTCAGAATGATGGGAGTGGCGCTCACATGCCGGCTGGGCTGAATGAACGGCGCGATGAACATTTCGTTAAAGAACCCGAACAGAAAGATAAGTAGCACCACCAGTCCGGTGCCGATGCCGAATACCAGCGACTGAAAATGCTGCTTGGCTTTGGCTTGGGCGCTGGCGCTCATGCCGACTTTGTGCAGGATTTGCTGGTGGATTTGGCGCTTGCTGCGGCGGTCGCGCTTGGCAGCTTGCTTGGTAGCGAAGTTGGGGTTGGGAATATGATCACGGACGACGGCGGCATATTTGGGCGCTTCGGTGGTGGGGGCTGCGGCTGCGGACGGTTCGCTGGCCACGAGGCCGGCGACTCCTTCCGCGGCATCAGTCAGGGTGGTCTGGGCCACGGTGGGCTGCGCTTGAGCCGCACCCGTCTGAGTGTGCGCGGTTGGTTGAACATGGACTCCCGCAAATGGTGCGGCTGCGCGGGCATTGGCCTGGTAAAATTCACGCCAAACTTCGTGCTTTTCATGGTCTGGCAGGCCATTATAGTAGGCATGCCATTCATTCTGAATTTGTGCGAGCGGCTTACCGGAGGCGCTCAAATTTTGCATAAACAGCTGGTGTTTGGACCGCGGCGGCGCGGGCGCCACGCTCTGCTGCAACTCCTCTTTGACGTCTGGTTCCTGGCCGTACAGCGCGGCAACTTTTTGGCGAATCAGCTCCACGGCCGCAGTGTTTTTGGCCGCCGGCTCGAGTGTTCCTTGTATTCCGTCGTGGTGGGGCGAATGCGTTTTTGGCGTATGCGGCAGGTGTAGCCCGTGCCCATGCTGTGGCGACGGTTCCGGCGCCGAGACGACTACTTGATGATGCTGCGGCCCAGCTTGTCCCGGGTGATGCACCGACGGCGTCACCGGCCGGGCATGCGGCGGCACAGTCAGATCTTTAGAGATCGGCTGCAGCGTCTTGCCTTTGTGATTACGAAAAACATAGCCCTGGTCCTTTTTGCCGGGGCGCTCGTCGTTGTCATCATCTTTGGCGGATAAAGGGTTAACTAACACGTGTGACGCTAATGCTCGCTTTCTTCTTATAAGTATAGTACAATACGTGCTCGTACGCCTACCACTACTCTGTATGGGCGAGTGGCGGAATTGGTAGACGCGCTGGACTCAAAATCCTGTGAGCTTACGCTCGTGAGGGTTCGATTCCCTCCTCGCCCACCATAGATATGAGCTGACCTCTGGTCGGCTTTTTTCTTAGAGTTTGGGCTCCAAAAGTCCCTTGCGATCAGCACGTCGTATCTTGTGTTTGGCTAGCACTTTAGCGGCCATTTCAAACTTACGCCGCGGTTCATGAGACAATTGCCTATGAATGAGCCGAGGAGCCATCTGTTCTACTGGCCCAAATCTTGCGCCAGGCCGACGTATAATGTCGCAGCATACAGAGATGAAAGTAATATCATTGTTGTGTTTTTGTCTAATTTCTTGAAAGCTGCTTTGGCGTTCCTCTACGGTTCTCTTGTGGTTTGTGCGATCGCATTCGCCAAAGCAACCAGCCCTAACCTGTAACTTGAAGAGCTCGGGATCGGAGCCGCTAGTCTCAGGGGTGCCATCCAGGAAGGTAATGTCAAACTGAGCGGCTTCCACCTGGTGTTTCCTGGGGCCGTAGCTATTGTAATGCGGAAGTGTTGCAAGTGAGAGGCTGGGCGCTAGCACGTTATGCCCCAAAAGCATTTGAGCCCGCAAGGTACGGCTTTCCCTGGCAAATTTTGTGCCCGCTCGTCCGGCAGCGGCGCTTTCTGGATCGGCCGCACTCAATACAACCATTTCATCTTTGTAAAAGTAAAACGCATCAACATTAGTTCTATACTCTTGACTAAGCCACGCATTGACAGCTGTAGGATCATCTCTTAACAAAAGGAGCCGAGTGAGGTTGCTCAGACGGCGAGCCATGCCGTAAGGACGATGCTTATAGTTTAGATCCGCCATTAGTTCGGTGTGGGTTTCCTTCAGCATGTGATCTGCTTGCACAGGGTTGATTTGTGCGGTGACGCAGGCCTGACCGATGCGAAGCGAACTTCCTTGCAGGGAGCTGGCGGCGTATAGTTTCAGGCCTTGTTGGGGCTCACGACCTTGCCGAGTTTCTTCGTCGGCGATGAAGCGCATATAGGCGTGAACGAGGTTCGACGAACTGGTGGCGGCCTGCTCGGCACCAGCAGTCATGAGGTGATTTCCGGCCTGGGTGGCAGCGCGGTGGGCTGAGCGGGCGACCACGTAAAGATTTCGGACTGATTCAGTATGCAACGTCGGGGCAGATAGGCCGGGATCACTTCGTCGCCGGGTTTGCTTTTGGCACGAAGATCGGCATTGACTGCGGCCTCGTGATCGGCGCTGGCCAAACCCTGCGTTACGGCAGCTAGTAGAAATTGTACATGTTCTACATCTAGTTTGGGCGGCAGTTCGGCAACGGGTATTGCTAACGGCCGGTCGCCCAGCGTGGTGGGCTGCCACTCTGTTGTGCGCATTGCTGCATCAATATAGTCGGTGCGCTCACGCTGTATGCATCTGAAGTTTTCGTCCCAACCTTCTTCCCCTGCTAAGGGCAGTACGATTCGTTTGCCACCGCCTATGCTGTCATGCAGTTCAGGGTCTTGGACCCACACATGTAGGGGGCGGCTCCTTCTGGTCAGCTTGTGCAAGGAGCGCCGCAGACGATATGCCTTGCTTGCGTCGAGCGCTGTGTTTTCCGGGTTACCCGGCTCTACGGCAAGCGCCTGCGCCACCTCGTCCTGATACAAAATGACGGCGCGAGTGGCAGCCTGGGCGGGGTGGGCTACGGTGCGGAGCGGGCTATCATATGCCTCGGCCCCTAAGATCGCGGTCCAAGCTGACCGAAAGGCGTCACTCGCTAATTTACTTGCCAGGTCGGTATTGTGTCCTGAAATTAAATCATTAAAAACTATCGGACGGCTGACCTCAAAAGCCTCAGCCGCCACTTTGGGGCGAAAGATTTGCATAAGCCAATAACATAACACCAGTTACTGCTTATGTTTGTAAGATTTCTTACAGATTTTTATTACGGCTTTATTTCAAACGGCTGCGCTGTTTGCCGAACAAGCTGCTGCACCTGGCTTGCGTATCGCTTGACCCTGGCTTGATCGGCCGGAGTTGCCCGACCCCCGAGGTCCAACGCGAGGGCCTGCGTAGTTTCCCACCTTGCACCTACCTCTGAGCTTTCTGTTGCTCTAAGGTTATTACCGACGTCGACAGATGTCACAATGGCTTGGTAAGGATATCTTTTTCTTCGGAGCTGCCATAGAAAAGGCTTGGTGAAGTCTGGGCGCTTAGCTTGCACATAGTATGCTACCGGTGTTTCGCCTTCATATCTAATGAATGTTGCGTCAATGCCGAGATCTTCCTCGACAGGCAAGGTCGGCAGTGCAATGCTGTCCTTGCTATATGTGCTACTGGTCGGATCTTTGAAGTTTAATAGCGCAAGTATGGTCTGCTCATGCGCTTGCCCATTGAAATTACCTATATCGTTATTACCCTGATTGGCGTCGCCGCCTGACCATTCAAATTTGTGTAGACGATCAAGAATGCGCGGCAGCGGACGGGTTGCGCTTTCGTAGGCTTTCTCGGCGAGCTTTTCGCGCTGTGCAGTTGCCTCCTCGTTCGATGCTGGATAAAGACACATGGCGGGGTGTAATACCAGGGGTGCCAAGAAGTTACGCCAGTTCAGAATCGTTGTCTGGTTGCGCATTTTAGTTATTTCGGTTGTACGCGAATCACGAATGGATTCGATCATGCTGAGCATATTCTTTCTGGTTTCTTCTAAGCCGGGCTTCATAGCGCGGGCCACATTATTAGGCGACTCTCCATCGAGGACTACCATATGGAGCGCCCGGCCGCGCAATTCGGTAATCTCTCTACAAAGGACTTTCATGGCACCACGCTCAGGGTTGCGATCTGTTCTCCAGCTCGCAGGGGGTAAGTATGCCCCGGTGCTGGCTGCGACCATGGCAAATTCGCCCTGGCTGAGGATTTCAGGGATATTTGCTGCACCGGGGTCGGATTCGGTACCGGACATAAGTTTCTATTATAACATAAAAACTGCTATAATGGAAGGTATTTAGATGTTAATTTACGAAGTGGCCGGTGCGACGATCTGCTGGATGGCTGTGGTGAGCGCTTCGAACGGTTTACCGCTGTTTTGCAGCCACCAAACGGCCGCGTGTGTGGCGGTTTTGAGGCGCCAGATCGGGATGTCCTGGATGAGTTTGGTAGTGCTGACTTCGCCGTGCACGGCTACAAACAGCTGGTCCAGGTGTTTGACCACGATGTGCGGCGCGTAGCGTTCGGTAAAGAGATGCAGCCATTCCACAATGCGCATGAGGTCCATGCTGAACGTCAGCGGTTTTTCAAAATGCGCGGCCGTGCCCAGTCGTTGCAACTGCGAAAAGCTGGGGACGAGCACAGTGTTGGGGCGCTCCAGCGCAGCTTGCGGCAGTGACACGACGTAGTCCACGGCGTCTTTGGTGAGGACGGCGGGCGCTTCGCATTTGGTCAGGAATTTTTCCACCATGATGGCGGTTTCGCTGTTGCGGCCGAGGTCGCCGGCAAACAACACGCCGTCCGCCCATTTGCACCAATCCAGTAGCTCGACCAGTGCGCGCTGCGAAAAACTGCCGCTCGGCGTGCTCGCGGCAAATTCTCCGTTTTCTATGGATGGGCCGACGACTTTTTGGATGGCGCTAGGCAGCAATACGCGGCTTGACCCGATGCCAGCTTTGAGGCTTTCGGTGTAGGCCTCGGCAGGTGCGGCAAAACCATACAAATTGCCCCCGACGATCAGTAGTTTGCCGGCGAGCTGGCGGTTTTCGGGCCGGCTCCAAATAACATGCGGAAACAGCGGCTTGTCTGCCGCTTGACGGTGCCAAAAATCGGGGGTCATGCTACGCATTGTACTAGCATACCATCTTTTTGGATGTGAGAATCTTCTCTTGTTGCCTGCTGCCTGGCTGCTGCCATTGCCACGCGTTTACAGCGTCGTGTCTTTGCGGTAGTTCTTTTTAACGTTGATCCAGGCTGCGCGTTCCTCGGCACCGGATTTGCCCTTGAACAGTTCGGCCGGGTATTTTTGTGCAGCCTTGGCGAGCTTGGCACGAATGGCGGCAGAAACGTCGATACCAGTTGCCTGCGCAAACTGAAAGGCGTAAATGAAAGTGTCGGCCAGCTCCATGGCCAGTTCTTCCCTGTCGCCAACCGAGTCTTCTGACCACTGGTAGTGCTCCAGTAGTTCGTTGGCCTCCAGACTGAGCGAGATCGCCAGGCTGCGTGCGTTCAGGTCGGTCCAGTCCCGATCGTCCAGATGTTGCCAGATGAGCTGGTTGATGTCTTCAAACGTCTCGTCGGATTGCTTGATGGGCTTTTTCATGTCACTCTTCCCTACTGCAATGCATCGTATTTGGCGTTGACACCTTTGAATTTTTCGACCGGATATTTTTGCGCGCGCTTAACCGATTTTTGCTGGAAAGCTTTTTCCAGGTCAACGTTGTTTTGGTGGCAAAACATCAGTAGTAAGTACAGGACGTCGGCGACCTCGTCCTCCACATCCTCTTGGCGGGCTTTGGCGCGTTTACGGGCTTCTTCAACCGTTGTAAAACGGTAAATCTCCATCAGCTCACCGACTTCGGCGCCCAGCGCGAGCAGTGTGTTTTTGGGGTCGGCATGGAATTGCGTCCAGTCGCGCTCGGCAATAAAATCGGCAACTTGTTTTTGCAATGTTCGTAAGTCAGTCATGCTATTCTCCTAATTATATATCCAATGTTACGCTGATCGGACAGTGGTCAGAGCCCATGACGTCGGCGTGAATGGTCGCGGCCTTGACCTTGCTTTTTAACTTGTCCGACACCAAGAAATAGTCGATGCGCCAGCCAACGTTGCGCGCTCGTGAGTTGGCAAAATGGCTCCACCAGGTGTAAAATCCGTTGCCGTGCTTGAACATGCGCAAACTGTCCACAAAACCGTGATCCAGAAAGTTCTGGAAACCGGCGCGTTCTTGGTCAGTGAAACCCTTTTTACCGCGATTGGGTTTGGGGTTGGCCAAGTCATCTTCGGTGTGCGCCACGTTGAGGTCACCACAGAACACGACTGGTTTTTTGCGCTCCAGCTGTTTGCAGTACGCCAGAAACGCCGGGTCCCAGTGCTTTTCGCGGAGCGGAATGCGGCTTAAGTCGTCCTTGGCGTTGGGTGTGTACACCGTAACCACGTAAAAGTCCTCGAACTCGGCGGCAATCACCCGTCCTTCTTTGTTGGGGTCGCCGTACACGTCGCCGGTGACTTTGTATTCCCGAATAATATCTTCGGGAAAGCCGTTCAGCACGGCCAGTGGCTTGATTTTGCTAAAGATCGCGGTGCCGGAGTAGCCCTTTTTCTCGGCTGAGTTCCAATATTCTTCGTATCCAGCCAGGTCGATGATGGCCTGTCCTTGCTGGGCTTTGGTTTCCTGCAAGCACAAAATGTCAGGCTGCTCTTTGTCGATGAACGGTTTAAACAGCTCCTTGCGTACCACCGCGCGGATACCGTTAATGTTCCAGGAATAAATCTTTAGCATAGCTTCCCCTCAAGTATACGTCCATAGTATCACTGTTTGCGATGCGCGGAAATTGGGTTTGCATTCTAGGCAACGTCTGGTATCCTCAGGGGGATGTACAAGCGCGTGCTGCTAAAAATATCTGGCGAACAGCTTTCCGGGAAGCACGAATTCGGCATCGACGCCGGGGTTGGCCACTACTTGGCTGCCGAATGCCGCAAGGTTGTTGAGGCGGGCTGCCAGCTTATTCTGGTTGTCGGTGGCGGCAATATGGTGCGCGGTGCGCAAGTTGCCGGCAATGGCATCAAGCGCGTGACCGCCGATCAAATGGGCATGCTGTCTGGCCTCATCAATGCCATGGCATTGACCGATATTTTTGAAAGCGATTCCCTGACCACGCGTTGCATGAGTAATATTTTTGCCACGCAAGTTGCGGAGTCGTATTCGTTCCGGCTGGCCGAAAAACACCTGGAGCGCGACCGCGTTATTATTATTGCCGGTGGTTTGGGCCGGCCGTACTTTACGCATGACACCGCCGCAGTTAGCCTGGGGTTAGAGCTGGGCTGCGATGTGATTATTAAGGCCACCAAAGTTGACGGCGTATATGACAAAGATCCCAAGAAGTTTGCGGACGCACAGCTGTTTAGTAGTATCGACCTGCAATCCGCCCTGGAGAGCGAAGCCATTAAGGTTATGGACAAGGCTGCGCTCGGCCTGGCTGTTGAACAGCGCATGCCGCTTATTGTGCTAAATCCCGAAACTCCAGACAATCTGTTAAAAGCCGTTCAGGGTCAGCCGGTTGGCACCTTCGTCGGCCCCGACAGTACCACCGACACCTCCACCACCGCCGTGTAACAAGACTTCCATTATCCTAGTGAATAATAGTTGGCCGCAGCCGGCAGCTGGTGCTATAGTGCTTGCATGCTAAAATCCGCGGTTATCTTTGATATGGATGGCGTGCTCGTCGACTCGCATCGCCACAATCTCCGCGCCATTAATCGAGTGCTTGAGCGACACGGTCTCCATCTTTCCAAAATCCCTGACCCCCATAAACAAGATTGGAAGGGTGGCTCGTTTCAGGACTTGCTGGATGCTATTCGTGCCATGCATGGCGTAGACTTGGATATCGAAACATTCGCACAAGAGGTAGATCGCTTGCAATTTGAAAGCATGACGTTCGACACGGGGCGTTCACATCATGATTTACGTCTATTTTTGCGTACGCTCAAGGAGCGTGATATTAAAATTGGCCTCTGTAGTTCGTCACGAAAAAACCGCATCACAAAGACGCTACAGCTGCTGGAAATTGACGATTGTTTCGACGTTATAGTGAGTGCCGAGGACGTTACCGAGCACAAGCCGGCGCCGCATTGTTATCTGCTTGCCGCGCAGCTTTTAGACGTGCCTACCGCTAATTGTATGGTCATTGAAGATTCGCTAGCGGGCGTTATTGCAGCCAAAGAAGCCGGCATGAAAGTTGTCGGATTTAGTATGTACGAAAAGGATGCTATACTTCTATCTCATATCGATTTTCACGCCCGCCATTATACGGACCTGAATATCGATCTAGTACATCGGCTCACAAGCGACAGTTAATGAGGATTATATGCTTATCACCGAATCAATTATTATGTTCAAGCCCGACGCGCAGGATATTACCGTAGATGTGGGTCACATGTGCGAACTGCATGAAGTCGGCGCTGCCCTTTTAGTGTCTGCTGGCCTAGAGGTTGTCCAGCACAATACAACGCAGCTATCGCCGGACGACGTGCGTCAACTATACGAGAAAGCTCTAGCGCCTAACCCTGCCGATGAAGCAATATGGGGCACTGCGTGGAAGGACGAAGTGGTGACACATATATCTAGCGCGCCGGTCAAGTCCTATCTGTTAAAGGGTGTTGGTGATTTGGCGATTCCTAAAACAAAAAGAGTGAAAGACTTTTTGCGCGCACACTACGGCCGGACTGATAATGTCGTGCAAAATGTTGCCCATGTGCCCGACGCTGATGAAATGACTGTTGCCAGGAGGCTCCTTTTTGGCCTTTAGGACCGAAGGAGGTACAGTATGATCGTTGCGTTCGAAGGCCTCTCCTGCGCCGGTAAGTCAGAGCTGATCGGTGCATTACGCGCCGATTATCCCGTAGAGTATGCTGTCGTCCCTGAATTAATTATGGACACCACGCATGGGATTGACACCTATCTCTGCCAGGTTAACGATCTGGCCAAATCACAGATGGCCGAACTATTGCAGGCAACGCGACCCAACGTCTTGGTGGATCGTACCTTTTTGTCAACGGAGGCGTACGCGTACGCCGAAGGCGTGGAAGATGCCCAGGCGTTGGAGGCGTGGTATGTCGACAAATGGGAGGATGGTGCTCTTCTGCTCCCGGACTTGTTTGTATACTTGCGGTTGAGTCCCGCCGAAGCGATGTCCAGGGCGCATCAAATTGGCAGGGCAAGCCAGCCTTTTGCCTGGTATACGGCGCCAGAGCGAGCATATGCATACTACGAGGAATACTTCAGTATGCCCCACTACTGCGTTGATACGTTGACAGTGAATGCAGAAAAACCGACCGCGGAATTGGTACCGATCATCCATAAAGCGATCACGCAAGGAAGGGCTAAGCATGAAGGGTAGAAACATTCTGATCATTGGTGGAACTAAATTCATAGGCAAACTGCTTATTGATTTGCTTTTGAAGAATGGGGACTGCGTGACTGTTTTTTCGCGGAGCGCGCCTGTCGAACGGCAAGTAATGCACCTGGCGGGTGATCGCGAGCGCCCGACTGATATGGCAATGCTGCAACATGCCATTCAGGGCCAGGTTTTTGACGTCGTGTATGACATGTGCGCCTACAATCTGGACCACGCCAAGGATTTGTACCTCGTTATTGGCGATAAGGCCAAACGGCTCGTATTTTTTAGTTCTGCCGCGGTATATCCGCCTACGGAACTATTTCCACTCAGGGAAAATGATCCGACCGGGCTGCACCCTTCCTTTGGGGATTATGGTACTAACAAGGCCGCGATTGAATCATTCTATACTGAAAAATGTGCGACGGACGACGTGCAGCTAACTATTTTCCGGCCACATTATATCCTCGGCCCAGGCGATTATTTTGAGCGTCATCAGTATGTTTTGAGCCGTATCGAACAACATAAGCCTATATATGTGCCGGGCGACGGACATGCACTCATTCAGTTTGCTTTCTCGGAAGACGTTGCAAAGCTCTTTTTTGCAGTACCCCGCAAGCAAAAAGCCCAGCTTGAAATAGTAAACGTTGCCGGTCAGCAGTACATAACCCTTGTCGGATTTGTGCAGCTATTTGCCGATGCGTTAGGTGTGACCGTGGACATTCGGCCCACGGATTACGCACAGTTCGGCCTACGCAATGACCGCTTTTACGACGACCTCTTCCTGTTCCCTAACCTGAACCTTATACTGGATTGCAGCCGTGCTACGAGCCGGTACGCCTACAAACCAACCCCGATCACAGAGTATGTTCCTCGGCTGGTAGAAGACTGGCAGCGCACTAAGCAGGCATATAAGCCCCAGTTCAAAGAAGAAACACTATTTGGCAACACTAAATAAAGGACACATCATGCCCCAAAAATACATAGAACAAGAATTTGCTTACGAATGGCGCGGTCCTGCCAAATCTATCACGGACGTACCTTCACTTTCGGGCTGGAATAAGGAAAGTCAGGCCTACGCGTTGGTCGACAGCATTTACGACACGCATGACCAAGCGCTCGCTAAGCAGAGCATGGGTGTGCGCGTTCGCTCAAAAAACGGCATAACAAAGCTGACGGCCAAAACGTTCCTAAAAAGAGGCGCCAACGGCGAAGGCATTTTTGAAGAGCGCAGCGTCGAGCTTGCCAACCACGACCACCCGGCGAGCATTGCTGCTGGTGCATTCGACTTGCATCTGCCTGATGTCATGCTTAACCGTCAGCTGTCGTTTCGCAATAATCGTGTGGAGGTGACATTCCGCAAGGCCGACATGCTGATTCGCATCGTTAACGAAGACGTCACCTACAGTGATGCAAACGGCACGCATACCGAGCCGTTGCTCGAGGTTGAGTTTGAGCACGTGCCTGACACGGTCGTCCAGACCACCAAAAAAGAAATTGAATCATTGGGTGACCTCCGCCAAATCAAAGAAGGTAAAACTGACCGCGCCCTGCGATTTTTGACTCAGCATTCAACAATGCACATTCAAAACATCAAGGATGTCTCGCCCATTGTTATGTCAGCCCACGGCGGCAAGGGTGCTATACAGATGCGCTTTTTCCACACACCATTTAGCCGGTTTGATAAAGCGGATGATCCCAAGGTAACTAATTACCAGGATGGCAATTGGGAGTTTTTCGCCCACGCAACACTGCCAGTGGGCTCGGAAGTCAAAGACCATCTGCACGACAGGACCGACGAACTGTATTACATATTGGATGGTTCAGCGACGTTCACTGTGGATGGACAAAAGCGCGTCGTCCACAAAGGCGACTGTATCCTTACGCGAAAAAATAGCCGCCATTCCTTAACCGACATTACCAAAGACCTGGAATTTATAGCGATTGAGGTTTTATAAGCCATGGCCCAATCTATAGCAGTCGTCTATGTAACGTACGACGGGGCGGTTAATTCGGCCTCTGGTGTTGGCGTATTGTCGCGGTATTTTGTGGATGCTATGCCTAGCATTGTCACCAGCATGAAATCCCATGCAGATGTGTCGTTTCACGTCGTAGCAGTTAAACTTTCGGAGGCCGCCGGTGGTTACAGCCCGGATTTGCAGCAGCACACGGCGACTGTCTGCTCGCCCCTGGGTGGACGACTGCATCTTATAGACAACGGGCTTGGTGGTCAAAAAGGCTACGGCAGCTTGGAAAATTGGCAGCTGGCTTCGGCCAATGCGGCTGTGGTTATACAAGAGATTGCCCAAAAGTATGATCGTACGATCGCTTATTTAGTGGATACACCGTTTATGTGCCTGCCCTTTTACTCTCAGGCCGACTCAAGTACGACGCAGTTTGTGGTCGTGCCCCACAGTGATACTTTTTCGCACTTCCCCGATACTATTGAACTTCCGAGGCTAGGTTGGGAAGCGGCAAGCATGCAAGCATTGACCGTTTTTCCTAATGTCTACTTGGCAAAAACGAGCGAATTTTTACTTCGTACGCTCAAGGCTCACTACAAAATTGATGATGCCAAAGTAATATCACTGCAAACCGGCCTAGTGCCTGATGCTGACCGATTTCGACCAGCGAGTGCGGCCGAAATAAGGGCTGCCTTGCAAGCCCGCGCCATCCCGCTCGATAAGCCGCTCATTTTTAGTGTTGGCCGGGCGGTTCCCTATAAGGGTTTCACGGACCTTATCGAGTCGTTCGCTTTGCTCAAGCAAAAGGGCTCTGACGCACACCTGGTCTTTATTGCGCCGCCGCACAAAAATGAGATTGGGATAACCGACGAGCTGGAGGCGCTGATTGCCAAACATGACATCGGGCAGTCGTGCACGCCAATTTACGACTTAGATATGGAATTACCTCGGCTTATTTGCCAATGGAAGCATACCAGGTTGGTTGCGCAACTTTCCCACCGCGAACCATTTGGGCTCGTGCCCGAAGAGGTGCGCTTATGGACAAAACATGCCGGCCCGGTTATTGTCGCCAGCAACTTGGATGGGTTTGTCGAGCAAATTGACGATGGCGTAGACGGATTCCTGGTGCCTCCGCACGATCACCAACGTGTCGCCGCTATTTTTCAGCATATTTTAGAATGCAGCCAAAATGACCTTGCGGCCATGCGCGAAAAAGGCTGGCAGCGCGCCATGCGAGATTACAATTACACAAAAGCGGTTGAGACTTCACTCAACACATTGTTGCGCAAATAACCTGGCTGCGGGCATACAAAACGCCCGGAGTTATACCGGGCGTTTGATCTGTAATCTAGCTTGGCGGAGAGACAGGGATTCGAACCCTGGATGACCTTGCGGCCATACACGCGTTCCAGGCGTGCCAATTCAACCACTCTTGCACCTCTCCAAGCTAGCAGTATTATACGATAGAACGCCCCATCTTCCTAGGGGCCACCATTTGACTGGGCTGCTGTCCGTAATGCGGCAAAGTGTTTCCGCCCGGGTTAAAAATTACTACGAAAACACCTTGCGGTCGACATAAAGATACGTTTACACTATTTTTAATGCCACTCATCGAACTGAACAACGTCAGTAAACTGTACGGCTTCGGCGACGCAACGACGATTGCGCTCGATGAAGTCAGTTTGTCAATTAACGAAAATGAGTTCATCGCGGTGATGGGGCCGAGTGGTTGTGGCAAATCGACGCTCATGAACCTGATCGGGCTGCTGGACCGGCCGACGCATGGCGACTACGTGCTGCGCGGGCGGCATGTGTCCAAATTGCGTGTTGGGCAGCGGGCCAAAATCCGGCGCGATATGGTCGGGTTCGTGTTCCAATCGTTTAATTTATTGCCGCGTTTGACGGTAATCGAAAATGTGGCCCTGCCGCTCTACTACAGAGGTGCAACGCTTGGCCGACGCAACAAACAAGCCAGCGCGATGCTGGAACGAGTCGGCCTTCGTGACCGCGAATTTTATTACCCCAGGCACCTGAGCGGCGGCCAAGCACAATGCGCCGCAATCGCCCGGGCGCTCATCAACAACCCGTCCATTATTATTGCCGACGAACCAACGGGCAATCTGGACAGTAGCAACAGCCGTTTGGTTATGGAACTTTTGAGCGACATTCACAAAATGGGCAACACCATTTTGTTCGTTACGCATAATCCGGAACTTACCCGTTACGCGACGCGCGTGGTGTACATGCACGACGGCGCAATCATTCACGACGAACAAACGGCAATTGGTGAAGTCGCGGCCACCGCACGCAAAATTATGTTCACCGTTCCGACCAAGACGGAAGAAGACGACCTAGCTGGCGTATCGGTTCTCATGAAGAATGTACCGGACGCCACCGATGCTGCGCAATCTACCGACGACAAACCAGCCAAGGCCAAAAAGAAACCGGCAAAATCCAAAGCAAAATCCAAACGCCGCGGGGGCAAAAAATGAGCCTCATATCGCGCGGCAATATTAAAATCGCGCTGGCCAGCGTGCGCAGCACCAAGTGGCGGAGCTTGCTAACCATGCTCGGCGTGATCATCGGCATTGTGTCGGTGGTCATGGTGGTGGGCATTGGCGAAGGTGTCAAGCGCGAGATCGCCGGTCAGATCAATCAGTTTGGGTCGGACCTCATTACCATTCGTCCAGGCAACCTGCACCAGAATAACGGCAAGTTGGTGACTAACACCGATCTGTTATTTGGGCTAAACACGCTCTCTGGCCTCAACACAAATGACTTGCAAACGGTGCAAAGTAGCGCACACGTCAAGCTGGCCGCACCACTGGGCGTGGTGCCGGGCACGGTGCAGGTTGACGGCCACAACTTCCAGAACACTATGGTACTGGCCACCAATGCGAGTCTCTCGCAAGCGCTGAATCATGGCGTGCAGTACGGCGATTTCTTTGACGCGCAAGATCCGGGTGCGAAAGGGGCGGTGATCGGCGCGCATGTGGTGAGTGCTTTGTTTGGCGACCCGGTGCCACTGGGGCGGACGTTTACGTTTCGCGGTCAGCAATTTATTGTGCGTGGGATTTTTAGCGAATTCCAGAGTACGCCACTCTCCCCCGCTTCTAATTTCAACAGCACTATTTTTATCCCGGCCACGGTGGCCGAAACGCTAACTGGCAACACCACACAAATGTACAGCATTCTGGCTAAGCCAGACAGTGCCAGTGATACGGAGACAGCGATCGCGAACATCAACAAAGATTTGCGCAACGCTCACGGCGGCGAGCAGGATTTTACGGTGTTGAACCAGCAGCAAAATTTGGATGCCAGTAGCAACGTGCTGGGGCTTTTGACTACTATGATCATCGCTGTGGCCGGTGTTTCCCTGCTGGTCGGCGGCGTTGGTATTATGAATATCATGCTGGCTTCGGTGACCGAGCGCATGCACGAAATCGGCGTGCGCAAAGCGATCGGCGCCACGAACCGGCAAATTCTGAACCAGTTTGTGCTGGAGGCGGCGGTGCTCAGTGTATTTGGCGGCCTGGTCGGCGTGCTGCTTTCCATCGGCGCTATATTCGCGCTCCGCGCCTACACTACGCTGCAGCCGGTGGTTTCCTGGCAAGCAATTAGCGTGGCCACGCTGACCTCGCTGGCGATCGGCATCGTGTTCGGTACCGTGCCAGCAGTCAAAGCCGCACGCAAAGATCCCATCGAAGCCCTCCGCCACGAATAAATAGCTAGAAAAGTGTAAAGATGGCGGCGACGCCGGAGATGCTCATGAGGACGAAGACGAGCCAGCCAATGGCGGTGACGAATGGTTTGTTGTGCCAGTGACCCATCACCTTTTTGCTACTGCTGATAGCCACGATCATGAATAAAATAACAGGGGCGACGAGGCCGTTGCCAACTGCGGCGTAAATCAGCGCCTTGATGGGGTCAATGCCAATAAAGTTGATGCCCAGTCCCACCAACATGGAAATAATAATCACGCCGTAAAAGGCATAGGCTTGCTGCAAATTACGGTACAGCCCTTCCTTCCAACGAAAACTTTCGGACAGCGCATACGAACTTGACCCAGCGAGCACGGGAATGGCCAACAGCCCCGTGCCAATAATGCCGATGGCGAACAAAAAGTACGTGGCGTTACCCGCGAACGGCCTGAGCGCCTCGGCCGCCTGCGCCGCCGAAGTTATTTGCGTAATACCATGCGGGAACAATATGCCGCCGCACGCCGCAATAATGAAGAACATCACCACGTTGGACAAAAACATACCCGACCAAACATCAATGCGCATGCTTCTGATCTCGGCCGGATCGGTAAAACCGCGCCGCAAATGCACCGTCGTTTTGCCCATCAGAATCTGTTCTTCGACTTCCTGCGAGGTCTGCCAAAAGAACAAATACGGCGAAATAGTCGTACCCAAAATCGCGCAGAGCAACAGCACGCTGTCCTTGGTGAACGACACGTGCGGCACCACGGAATGGCGCAAAACATCGGACCAATTGAGGTGCGCCAGAATAGACGACAAAATGTACGACAGCAAAATGAGCGCCAACCATTTGAGGTACCTGGCGTAGCGCACATATGGTGTAAAAATTTGCAAAAGCAGACTAAAAAGCGCAAACCCGACGACCAAAAACGCGAAGTTTAGCCGCGGATTCAGCAGCTGCAATCCCTTGGCCATCGCGCCTAAATCGGCACCAATGTTAAAGGTGTTGGCGGCAAACAACAGCAATGTGCACACGTTCAAAATCCGGCGCGAATAGAACACGCGAATATTGTGCGCCAACCCCCGCCCTGTCACCATGCCGATGCGCGCGCACATTTCCTGTACCATGGCCATCAGCGGAAACGTCCACGCCGCCAGCCACATGTAATGATACCCAAACTGCGCGCCAGTCTGCGAGTACGTCGCAATGCCCGAGGGGTCGTCATCTGAGGCACCGGTGGTCAGTCCGGGCCCGAGCATGTGCCAGTAATCTTTGGTCTTGCGCAGCACTGGGTTGTTAACAGAGGTGCTAATGACTTTATCGCGCGCCACTTGCGTCGCTAGAATGGTCCGAGCCAGGACAATGGCGGGCGCTTCGGCGCCTCGTGTCATGAAGCTTTTGTGGTTTTTGGGCATAGCCGATAATCTCTGCAGGTATTGTATCAGAAAGCTTATGCTTTTCGGAAATCTCGTTTTAACAGAGGTCGGAATGATCTAAAGCCCGAGGTGTGGGCCGTAGTAGTACCAAAAATGTTTCAAAATCAGCGCCAGAATGATCAAGAACCACAATACCAAAATGTCTAAATGGTGCTTTTGCAGAAACGCGCCCACTGCCGCACCTTTGCCTGTCAGCCGAATGTACTTGGCCCGCATGTTATACAGCAGTACGTACCAAAACGTCGTAATCGTGATAATCCAAACCGCAATGCAGTACGGGCACAGCGCATTAATGTGGTACGTGCTCTGGTAGAACAGCCAATGCACAAACAGCAGCCCAAACACTGTGCCCGCTTGCAGCGCCAACATGTACCAGCGTTTAAATTTGGCGACGCCGACCATCAGCATAACCACGCCAGTCGTTATGAGTACCGGGAACGCCGCCAGACCCACGAACGGGTTCGGGAATCCAAAAGCGTTCGACTGCTTGGATGCCATGACCGACCCGCAACTAATAACCGGGTTCAGATTGCAGTTAGGCACGTAGTGCGGGTCCTGTAGCAAGTGGATTTTTTCGACAGTGATAATAAATGCGGCAATCATGCCGAGGACGCCGCCGATGATCAGAATCCATGGCAGGGCGCGTTCGAGCGTGAGATTTTTAAAACGTTTCATCATGCTTAGTATAGCGCATGTTTTTGGAATTTTGCGATAGAGCGCACATACCTCCCACTACAGACCACGTTCCGTATCCTTCGGATACTGCACTGGGCGGTCACGATCTGTAGTGGGAGGTATGTGCGCTCTACTCTGCGCAGCTACCAGTGGCTACGACTTGGTTCTGGGCTTTGGCTTGGTCAAATTCGCTGACCACTTTGGCCATCGCCAGGGCGTAACCGACGTTGTCGTAGCTGGTTGATTTGGCAAAAATAACACCGACGACATCGCCGTCTTTGTCTACCAACGGCCCGCCGGAATTGCCCGGAATCACTTGTCCTTTTATGGAGTACACGCTGCGCTGCGTTTGGTTCTGGTTATAAATGTTGCGCCCGACAGCCGTAAACGCGTCCACGATGACCGCCGGGTCGGCCGCAAAATCACCCCCGCCCGGGTAGCCCAAAATCGCGGCGTCCTCGCCCACGCTGGCGGCGCTGGTCTGCATGGTAAGCGGCGCACCACTCAGTCCCCCGGCGCGCAGCACAGCCAGGTCCAAGTCCGGGTCAAACCAGATCACTTGCGTGGAATGCCGACCGTTGGCGTCCAAAATGTACGGCCGCGCCACGCCCGCCACTACGTGCGCGTTGGTGATGACCAACCCGTCGCTGGCCACAAACCCGGACCCGTCGGTGATGCCGCCGCAGCCTTCGCCTTCGACCTTGACCACCGAAGCTCGGTCCTTTTGCACGGCTGCGTCCAAGTCACCAATGGAGGGCAACGGTTTGTTGGTGTCGATGGCTGGTTCCAGGCCGGTAAATACTTTCGGGAAGCCGTTCGGGTCGATGAGCCGTCCTAGTCTGGCTACCACGGTCGGCGCGTTCGGCAATGATTTATCCAGCTGTGCAACAATGGCCGAACCACGGATTGCCCGCTGAATCGCCCCTGCCGGCGCATTGCTAAAGATCGCCGCACCCAGCCACACCGCTAGTAGCAGCGTCGCACCGGCCACCACCGACCCCAGTCCGCGGTCGGTTACATCAATCGCCCGCAAACTAAACTGCTGCAAGCGTGATTTGAGCGCCGAGCCAATGTATTCACCGATGCTGGAAAAAATCGCAATCGCCGCCAAGATGATACACACTGCCAAAAGCGCCTTGGACGTCGGCGTTTGCATCAGATGTACCAATTTGCCCTGCACCCACGCGCCCAGCAGCAACCCGCCCAGCACGCCAGCCGTCGAGCACAGCTGCCGTACCAGTCCGGACTCCGCGCCGCGCGCCAATGCCGAAATAAAAAGAATCACAATCAGAACGTCGACAATGTTCATCCCCTTCTACTATACCCCATGTTGCCCGCAACCTTGCTGAAGAGTTGACGCCGCGCCCGGCCAAACCCTATAATGCGGTAGTATAGGTTGCTGGGGAGAATGGGCCGAGATGCCCGCAGATTGGAGCTATTCTTCAGGTGCCGTCCCTAGAATAAGGGTATCAACTAACGGAATTAATAGGGTTTTATAATGCACAGCGTATTAGCTCAGTTCGGATACTTGGATCCTGGCACGGGCAGTATTATCATTCAAGCAGTCGTGGGGGTGACGGCTGGCATCGCCGTGTTTGGCCGCAAGGTCATCAACAACGCTGCGGTCCGAGCACGTTCGCTGCTCGCCAGAAAAGGTCAAAAAGAAGATATTGAATGAGTCGTCCTGCGCACCATCCGAGTTCGTTTCGCGACCCGGCCGGTTTTGTTTTTACGCACAACGATGAGGTGTACCGCCAAATCAACCACGAGGGACAGGCAGATTTTGACCACTTTGTAAGCAGTGGTTTATATGACAAATTAGTTAGTGAGAACCTGCTGGTTGCGCACACCGAAGTTGCCAAAACTACCCCATTTGGCGCAGACGATGCGCGGTACAAAGTTATCAAACCCGAGCGCATTCCCTTTATTTCGTATCCGTATGAATGGTCGTTTGCGCAGCTGCGCGACGCGGCGCTATTGACGCTGCGCGTGCAAGAAATTGCGCTTGAGCATGGCATGATCCTTAAGGACGCCAGCGCCTACAACGTGCAGTTTGTAGGCAAAAAACCGGTGCTGATCGACACTTTGTCGTTCAAACAGTACGTCGCGGGTGAGCCGTGGGAGGGCTACAAGCAGTTCTGTGAGCATTTTCTGGCGCCGCTGGCCGTGGCCCGGTTTACCTCGTACGATATTTTGAAGCTGTTGCAGTGCAATGTGGAAGGTATTCCGCTTGGGGTGGCGTGTTCGCTGCTGCCAGGCCGCGCGCGATTTGCTAAGGGCTTGGCGAGCCATTTGTACTTGCATGCCGCGTCGCAAAAACGCTACCAAAGCGTTGGTTCGACCAGCAAATCGGTGCCCGCGCCGCGCAAGATCAGTACTTTTGCACTCAGGGGTATCATCGGCAGTCTGCAAAGCGCCGTCCGTGCCTTGCGTCCGCCGCATCAACAGACCGAATGGGGCAACTACTATGACTTTACCAACTATTCGGACGATGCGTTTCGCGGGAAACAGCAGCTGGTGCGCGACCTGCTGGCCAAAGTCTCGCCCGCGCCGCGCATAGTGTGGGACATGGGCGCCAACAACGGTGAATTTAGTATGCTGGCTGCCGAACTGGGTGCGTACACCGTGGCGTTCGATATCGACCCGGTGGCCGTGGGGCGTAACTATCGCCACCGCGACCAGAAGACGGACGATCGCATGTTGCCGCTCGTGCAGGATTGCACTAACCCGAGCCCGGCTGTGGGCTGGATGGGCCGCGAGCGCGATTCGCTGTTCCGACGCGGGCCCGCCGATGTGGTGATGGCGCTGGCGATTATTCATCATTTGGCGATCGGGCGCAATCTTCCCTTGCCGGAGGTTGCGGAGTTTTTGGCCAGCATTGGCCAGCACGTCATTATCGAATTTGTGCCCAAGGAAGATTCCAAGGTGCAGATTTTGCTGGCCTCACGTAAAGATATCTTTCCGCAGTACGACCACGGCCATTTTGAACAAGCCATGGAGCGCCACTTCAAACTGGTGACTAAGCAGCCGATTAAGGGGTCCAAGCGCACGCTGTATCTGTACCAGAAAAAGCGTGAGGCTCGCGACTAATGACAGCCAGGCGCAAGCGACCATCAAGGCCGGGCAAAAACGCGGCGCATAAACCTGCTCAAACCGCTGAAACAGCGCCCGTAGACTCTACATCCAAATCCGAGCAGCCAAAAACAGTACCAAAACCAGACGCTACGGCACATGGCGCGAGGGCGAAAAAAACTACAGATGCGCCAATCATGCCGCCCCGCAGCAGCTGGAAAAATCGCCTCGCTCGCACTGGCAACCACGTTGGGCGGTTTGTGTTGCACAGCGCAGTGCCCGAAGTGTTGCTGGTGGCCTCACTGGTCATCGCGCATTATCTACCTAACTCTGACTTTAGCTACCCGTCAGAGGTGCTGTTGCCGACTGTGCTGTTCGGCGTGCTGGCTGCTGCTGCATTCTATATCTACAGGCTCGTTTTGAGCACCTCGCTGGCTGCGCACGCAGCTGCGCTGCCGCTGGCGTACGGATTTTACGCCTATAGCTACGCGTATCCGACGTTGCACAAATGGGCTGACCAACTGGTGGCGAGGCACTTTCATACGCCGTTTGGGTCGGCGCTGGCGGTTGTTCTGTTTTGGGCTGTGGCGTTTGGCTTGGGCGGATTCTTATTGCAACACATCGTGCGGTTGAGTGATTCCCTGCGCCAGTTGCCGCTGCTCAAAATTGCGGTGTTTGCCGTGTGCTTTATTTTTGCCGTGCAGGTGGGCAAAATGGGGCAGCGCATGTGGACTATCCGCCACCAGCTGGGCTATCATCTCAAATCCCAACAGCTGCCGCAGGACAAGACCAGGGCCGCGGTGAGTGCCAAACCCAACGTGTACTATCTGGTGTTTGACCGCTACGCCAGCGCCACCACTCTGGATAAGGACTATGACTACGACAACTCGCCCATGACCGACTTTTTGGCCAGTAAAGGATTTGTGACGCGCGACGACCCCTACGCCAACTATCCGTTTACCACGCAATCCATTACTTCGACCTTGGCCATGGACTACCATACGGACTTGGATAAACTGTTCCGCAATGACGCGGCCGGGTTCCAAACGGCGTTCCCCTTCCGCGCCATTTTTAATGATCCGCCGCTCGCTGAGGCGCTCAAAAGCAATGGTTATAACTACAACCAGGTCAGTTCGTGGTGGGACTTTACGCGCAACGTCCCGGCGGCCAACGACGAACCGAGCGAGTCGTTTCGTTTGCGGGCATTTGGCAAGACGTTTTGGCTGACGGACCTGCAGCGCGATATGGTCAACAAAAGCTTCCTTTCGCCTCTGTTATTGAAGGGGCTGACTATGGGTAAATACACTGTGGTCAAATACGACCGCGACTACAATCCGCGCCAGAATTTTGAAGCACAGCTGAGTGCGCTGGAAGCCATTGCGGCGGACAGCAAGACGCAGGCTAAGCCGCAGTTCACCTTTGCCCACATTTTGTCGCCGCATGACCCGTACATTTTTAACTCCACCGGCGGTGACCCGGACTACAGCGGCGATCGCACCGACGAAGGCGCGGACGAAACGGTCAAATACACTAACCAGCTCACCTACGTGAACACACGCTTCCAGCAGCTCATCAGTGACATGCGCGCCAAGGACCCAAACGCCGTAATTGTCATTCAGGCCGACGAAGGACCCTACCCCAAGCAGTTCCGCGGCACGTTGACGCCGACGCACTACTATGACCCCATCAATTTGCCGCTCCAGCAAATGCAGCAGAAGTTTGGTATTATGGCCAGCTACTATATGCCCGGCGTGGACATGCAGACAGTCACGCAGCAGGCCAACAGCTCGGTCAACGTCTTCCGGTTTGTGCTGGATAACTACCTTGGCTATGAGCTACCGCAATTGCCGGATTGCCAATTTTCGGCGGGCAACAAATTTTACATGTATAATTTCCAGTTAGTGACTGGTACATTGCAGGGTACCGAGGAACCGGCGGCGTGCAAAGCATACCAATAGACGAAAACGTTGCCACACACGAATATGCGATACCGTTTTTTACAGCCATCTAAACGAGCAAACCAGCATGGGTTTACTATCCCCGAACTGCTGATTGCAGTTGGTGTCGTAGTGCTCATTGCCGCAGTTGGCGTTACTGGACTCAAACCGGTGTCGCAGGATACGGCAATCAAAGATGCCGAACGTCGCACCGACGTAGCCTGGATGGCTCAAGCGCTCAAGCGCTACAAAGTGGCCAACGGGCAGTTCCCGGCAGGTATTCCGGCCAAGGCGCAATATATCGGCTCGGATAACGGCGAGTTCAATCTGTGCAACATTATGGTGCCCGCGTATTTGCGCGACATCCCCATGGACCCAGATAGTGGCTTGCGCTACAAAGGCAGCAACCTGAACGCGTCCACCGCCGACCCATGCACAACCAAAGATCTGCACTATTATTCTGGCTACACTATTGCACAGAGCGCTTCCGGTGCAGTAACGTTGGCCGCGCCCAGCGCCAAAGCCGATCACGTTAGCATAACGCTGCAACAGTAGCTGGCCGCTCCTCATATCCTAGCCCGTGAAATAGCTAACTGCGCGCACCGCACTCTAGGCGGTACAGTATGACTATAGGAGGATGTATGGCGAAGTACGGTCCAAAGGCACAGCAAAAGGTCAAAAAAGTTATGAAGGAGCGCAAGGCTGGCACGCTCAAGAGCAGTTCCGGCAAAAAGGTCACTAGCAAAAAACAGGCGGTGGCTATTGGTTTGTCCGAGGCGCGCAAGGCTGGCGCCAAAGTTCCAAAACCAAAGGAGTAGCCATGCGGGACGGGTTTCGCGAAAGGAGGTCATATGGACGAAAGAGTTTCATCTTCGCTGGCAATTGATAGAGGTGTTGAGACACCGGGCGTATTGCCGCCGCGTCAGGACACATTGGGCCCAGCGGCAGCCGCCGAACAGTGGGCGCGTCAGGCCGAAGAGCTGACGCCACCGGAACTTACCGATGAGGAGGCGCTTGAAGAAGAGGTCGATGGCTCGGCCGAAGAAGCGGAAGAATCAAAAAGCGGCAAAGTGTTGTCGCACTGGCTGCGTGCTATTCGGGTGCGTGACCTGCGCCATAACCGTGAGCGGGCACTGCACCACACCATCGAACGAAATCAGCGCCAGGTGCGGGCATTCATGACCATGGCGCAATACGCGATCAATCTGGCGGTTAAATCTGAGCCCCGTCAGCAGATGCGCAATACGAAACGCCAGCGGCTTATGGACCGCTGGCGAGGCACGTATCAGCGGGTGTTTGGCGCCGCCCGGTAGAAGGTAGCGATGTTAAGAACGCATATCCTGCCACGAAAAACGACAATGCTGCAAAACCCGAGCCAACAACCCCGATTTCTGGCATCGTAAGCACGATGGTATGCTTAAAGGCATGAGTGAGACGATTGTCGCAAGCTGCAGATCTATTATTAGTGCATATGAGAATGGACTGTTGGGTGATTATGCCCCGGCGGAGAGCATTGCGCCGGCATTCCCTTCGGATGAAGCGCAGCTGGTTTACTATACTTTGCCGATGTCGCTTAACTACCGTCGCCCTAGTCATCAATTGTGGGCGGCGGCCAAAGCTACGTTTTTAGATCCTGAGACGTACAACGTTTTTGATGTCGCTAGCGTGGAGAATACGGACGAAAACGAACTTCGCACCCTGCTCGTCAAGCATCGATTGGCCATGCAGCCTCAGCGCCACATCCTAAACTGGAGTACGATCGCTTCTACGGTTCATCAAGAATGGGGATCTGTCGGTGGATTGCTCGAAGCTGCCGACTATGATTTCCTGCAGCTTAAACAGACGGTTCAGAAGACTCACAAACGATCTTTCCCTTACCTTTCTGGCCCCAAGCTTTTTAATTTTTGGTGTTTTACGCTCGTCAACTATTGTGATGTTGACCTGCATAACAAAGAGTACATCGATATTGCCGTGGATAGTCATATTAGGCGTGGCAGCGCCGTGCTTGGCTTAGTCAGCGCAGAAGAGGCATCCTCTCTGCCTGCCGAGCATATAGCGAAGCGATGGCGTACGGCTCTGGCCGGGAGTGATATTGCGCCGACCGATCTCGTCGTGCCTCTTTGGTATTGGAGCCGGGACAAGTTTAACTTTAAGCAAGATATACAATTTGTACTTAATATCCCTGCTAATGACTGAATTCGGTGCCCTATTTGATTATCCAGTCGTTACCCAATGCCTCCCGAACCCCAGGGGCTATGGCTGATATGGCGTGCCCGGTGTGGGCGGCGTGTAGGTCGGCGGAGTGGGCGTTGGCTGCGTAGGTGGTGATGCCGGTGTGGGTGGTGTTTGAGGCGGCTGTGGTGGTGACTGGGCGTCGCCGTCGGTGCTCAGGTCGGGGATGTCCAGCGTAATTGTGCTGCCCGGCCCCGCTTCGCCGCGCAAAATTTTGACGGCTACGGCGTTTTCGACCGTTTTCTGGATGATACGGCGCATGGGTCGCGCACCAAATTCCGGATCATACCCCTGGTGCACAATCTGTTTGAGCGCTTCCGGCGTCAACTGTACTTGCACCTGTTGTGTAGCCAGCGTGCGGTTGACTTCGCGTAGCATTACGCCAGCGACCAATGCCAGTTCGTCCTCGTTGAGTGGGCGGAATAATACAACCTCGTCGAAACGGTTGACTAACTCTGGTTTGAATTGCCCTTCGCTGATCAGCTTGTTAATAAGCGGTCGCTCAAAGTTGTCCAGCGTGCCGCTGGCGCGTACTTGCCCGGCAATCTCGGGCGCGCCCGCGTTGGATGTGGCAATAATAATGCTGCTACGGAATGACGCGGGCCGCCCTTGTTCGTCGGTCAGTTGGCCTTCATCTAACATTTGTAGCAGCAGGTTCAGGATGTTAGGATGCGCTTTTTCGATCTCGTCCAGCAGCACGACCGAAAACGGCTGTTCGCGAATCGCCAGCAGCAGGCTGCGATCAGTTTGCCCGCCACCGCTCAGCAGGCGCGTGACGTCTTCTGGTCGCTGGTATTCGCTCATGTCCAGGCGGATCATTTGGCGCTCGTCACCAAAATACACGGCGGCAAGTGACCGCGCCAGCTCAGTTTTACCTACACCGGTCGGCCCGAGGAATAAAAAGCTGCCGACTGGACGCTTAGGGTTGGCGACCCCTGCCCGGCCGCGTCTGAGCGCCGCCGCGACCACATTGACCGCGCGCTTCTGGTTGATCATACGTTCATGAATGCGATCTTCCAGATGCAGTAACATCTCAGCCTCTGGTGCCTGCGCCGCACCGACCTTGACGCCGCGTGTTTTTTCGACGGCTTCCTGTACGCTTTCGGCTGTCAATATACCGCCTAGGCTATATGGAATGGACTGTTCCAGCAAGTGCACGGCTTTGCCGGGGTAGGACTGATCCTGCATGAACTGGCCGCTTAGTCGGTACGCTTCGCGGATTGCCTCGTAGCTAATGAGTGCGCGGTTGCGGTGCTCCATAATGAGCGCGGTATCTTCGACCACTTGGTATGTGCTGGCTTCGTCCAATTCGCACATGGTGATGTTGGTCATGCTGCCGGTGAGCGCTTGACGGGCGGCCTGCAACTGCTGCCAGTCAACAGGGGTAAATGCGGCGATAATCTTGAGGCTGCGGTTTTTGAGGATTGGCAGCAAAATCTGGCTCATATCGAACGACCCGACCCCGCTGGTAAAGAACAGCTCGGCGTCATCCAAAAACAGAATGATATTGCCGGCCGCTACCGCTTCACCAAACAGATTGAGCATGAGTTTTTCCAGTTCGTTGCCACTGTACGACAAGATGAGCGAAGCGTTGAGGCTGACGACCTGGTAGTATTGCAGTTCGGCGTCATGACCTTCCAGCAGCCGCTGTGCGAGCCCGTATACAAGCGTGGTTTTGCCCGCGCCATCAGGGGCGACCAGCGCCACAGCCGTGTCGCGTTCCAGGCTGTCCACAATGCCGTCCAGCAAATCGCTGTGCGAATAATAGTGCGCAAAACCGCCGCTGGCTTCGACGACCTGACTCATATTTTGGCTGAAATGTTCTAGGGTTGGTGTAAACCCAGTCGCCCAGTCACGTCCAATGCCACCGAAGTACGGCTTGGGCTGGCGCTGGTAATGCAGCTGCCGGTCAAGCCAGGCTAACACCTTAACCACGTCCTCGTGCTGCAACTTGCGTCCGGTCAAGTATGATTGCGCCACCGGTGCGGTGATCAGCATTGCTGCTGCCAGCGTCCCGGAGTGTAGCTCTGGCACAAGGTCGCGGTTAACCAAGCTCATAGCCAACTGCCAGACAGGGGCCATGTCTTGTTCATTAGTGCTGAGACCTTCGTGGATGGCATTGCGGTCAAGCAGCATGTGATTGAGCAAAAATGGTGCCTCGACGTTTTTGAATGCGGCCTCCCACACGCGCTGGGGCGTGAGCGGCGCACTCAAACTGGCCAAAAAGTGTGGGTCTAGTGCGTCTTCGATGCTGGCCGGGTTAGCGACCGGCGGAATGCGCTGTAGATCGTACTGCGACCACAGCAAAATGACTATAAATAATGACGCTACACTAAGAGCCGCATATCCAGCGCGTGGCAATCCGCCGACCATCAGGCAATATGCAGCTGCTGCGCAAAGTAACACAAACCCCAGTACCAATGCCGCCCGCACGGGGAAGCCGAACTTGCGTGCCAGCCGTGCTTTGCGCGCTCGCATGCTGGACAGGTTTACTTCAGGGTTCATCCTGCAATCCCCCGGAACGCAAAATAGAGAATCAACAGCGGCAAAAACGGCCACAATGCTGCCATAACGATACCCGCCGTCATCGCCACCATGGTGGTAACGAGCGCCGCGATGATAACCACAAACCGGATGACAAACCCGATACTCCGCGATACCAAATTGTCCAGCGCAGCGTGCATTTGCGCGTCAATGCCTTTGCCGCCGATGGTCACAATTCGTCGCCAGGGGGCAAACAGCGTGCGGAACAAGAGTGACAGCGAAAATGTGCGTTCCACCCCTTTTGCCCAAGAGCCGATGCGGTGCACCGCCTCTAGCCAGCCAGTAACATACCACCAGCGCAGCAGCTCGAAAATCATATCTCTATTGTAGCAGAGTTGCCCTGCGACCGCACCCATAGTATTAGTTGTGATGGTCGAGCGGTTTGCCGACAAATCCTGCCAGCGCAGCCAACACAGTCGCACCAAAAATCGCAAACATAATATCGGTAGTGCCGGTAAAATGTGATGTACCGCTGGGATCGAGCAATGTGCCGCCAACGCCGCCGGCCACGCCGCCAATCACCCCGGCCATAACTCGAAAACTAATGCGTTTGGGCGCTTTTTCACCCTGCAAAATAGCCGCGATCCATCCAATGGTTATCCCAAACGCAAGCCAAAAAAGAACGCTAAGCATAAGCGCCACCTCTTTAATTTTGAACGACATCATAAAGACAAGCGGCACATAGAAATAAACCTGGTTAACCGCGCTCCACCGCACATCTTACGATTGCGGCAACGTCAAGTCAGGATACTGTGCTGTTTTGCGACGCAGGAAGTTGTTGATTTTCCCCTGGAGTTGTTGTTCGCTGCTTTGCATAGCTGCTCCTTCTTGCCTTACCTTTTCGGTACTTTTATCGTACGCCTCCTTCACCTGACACTGCCGTAAGAAAAGTGCCTAAAAACGTGTTAACTTTTTTACACCCACTCGTGGCCAGAACAGCTATACTATGTATAAGTGACGTCTAACAGACGGGTTGAGGTATCAAAACGACACTTACAGCGACTGGTTTATGGATTAAGCATCATGCTCGAATGCATACTATTGTCGCGCTTATTGTTTTTGCTATTGGATTGTCCGCGACGCTCTATTACTGGCGAAATTTGCGCCAAAGCGTAGATACCGACATGCACGCCGCCTATGTGCACCAAGTCCAGTCGATTACGTCGGGCATGAACGCACGCATGCAGCTGTATCAAAACTTTCTGCGCGGTAGTGCGGGGCTGTTTGCCATTCACAACAATCTGACGCAGGACGAGTGGGAAAAATATCATGCACCGTACGACATCAGTCACAACTATCCAGACATTGAAGGTATTGGCGTGGGCCGTTACTTGAGTGCTGCGGACGTGCCAGCGTATTTGCAACGCCGGGCGGACCAGGGTTCGCCCAATTTCACCATCGTGCCACAGGGCGATCGGCCGGTGTATGTGCCTGTAACCTTTAGTGCGCAGTACGGTGGCAATAATGATCCGCTTGGCTACGACGGCTACACCGATTCTATTCGTCACGCAGCGATGGATCAGGCAGTCAACACTGGTCAGTTGACTATGTCGGGCCAGATTATGGCTGCTAATGCCCGTCCTGCCCGGCCGTCGTTTATGTTGTACTTGCCAGTGTACAAAAACGACCAGCCATCAACCACGGCGGCCGAACGGTGGAGTTCGCTGCTGGGCTTTGCTTACGTGGAAGTTGATACCGCCGCGTTCGAAAATACGGTGTTGAACGATAACCAAAGCTCTTACATTAGCCTGCGCATCGAAGACCCCAGTACGGGAGGGCATGTGGTGTATGAAAGCAGCAATTTTGCGCACATCCAAGCCATGCGTGGTGCGCGCGTCCAGACCAGCAACGCGACATTTTACGGACATGGGCTGCGCATGACCTTTGCCGGTTCACCTGAATTGATTGCCCTGCGCGAACGCCAGCTGCCCGAACAAGCCCTGTGGCGTGGGCTCGTAACGTGTGTCTTTTTTGCTGGCCTGGTGTGGTATCTCATAACCGACCGCGAGCGCAAATATGCTCGACAAAAACGAGAAGAAGTCCAGACCGCCAAAGACGACCTGCTGTCACTCGCTTCGCACCAATTGCGTACGCCGGCCACGGTGGTCAAGCAGTATGTCGGCATGCTGCTCCAAGGCTACGCCGGCAAGCTGTCGGGCCAGCAGATTGATATGCTTAACAACGCCTACGAAAGCAACGAACGCCAGCTGGACATTATTAACGAGCTGTTGTACGTGGCGCGGCTGGACGCCGGGCGCATCACGCTGCATGTGCGTAAGCTGGACGTGGCTGAGCTGCTGGAGGACGTGGCGCACGACTACTTGCCTGCTGTGCAGGAGCGCCGCCAAACGCTTACGACCAAGGGTACCAGTCGCCAGCTCCAGATCGAAGCCGATCCGCATTATCTGCGCATGACGCTGGATAATTTGGTGTCAAACGCGGTCAAATATACGCCCGAAGACGGCTCGATTACCGTTGAAATCCACCGTGCATTGAATGAAGTGCTGATTCGCGTCCGCGACAATGGCGTGGGCATTGACCCAGTGCTGCAAGAAAACATTTTTGAAAAGTTCACTCGCGTCGAGAACGAGTTATCCACCGATGTGAACGGCAGTGGCGTCGGCCTGTACCTCACCCGCCAGATCGTGGAGCTGCACGGCGGCAGCATCACCGTCAAATCCAGTAGTGGCAAGGGTTCGACCTTTACCATCCGCCTGCCCGTACATCAGGTCAAGACCGACCCGTCGCTATTGGAGCCGCACCAGAGTTAGACTTATGCAGCGTAACAGCCTACACTAAAGGAGTATGATGCAACGAGTTTTGATCATCGAAGACGAAAAACCTTTGCGCGAGGCGTTCGCCTACTTGCTCAAAAGCCAGGGCTACAAGGTTGAGCTGGCCGAAAACGGCAAAATCGCGCTGGGCAAACTGGCCGACTTCAAGCCGCACTTACTGCTGCTGGACATGCTTATGCCGGTGATGGACGGCATGTCGTTTCTGCAACAGGCTCGCCTGCCCGACCGCTACCCTCGACCCAAAACATTGATGCTCAGCAATTTATCCGATGCCATTACCTTTGACGATGCCCATGCATACGGCGTTACCAAATCCGTGCTCAAAGCCGACCTTTCCCCCGCCCAACTGATCGATCTGGTAAAAAACATGTTGCCTAGCAAAACATAATCTTGTAAAAAGGTATATACCATGAAGAGAATACTCATAGTTGAAGACGAAAAAAGCCTGGCGCAGGCTTACCAGACTATTCTGACCACGCACGGCTACGCGGTCGACCTCGCGTATGACGGCGAAGAAGCGCTGGGGCTCATCAAGACTGGGACGTTTGACCTGATTTTACTGGACATGAACATGCCCAAAATGAACGGCCTGGAAATGCTGCGGCAGCTGGAGGCCGCCAACTTGCAAAATCGCGTGATCGTGTTTAGTAATCAGGACGCACAAGCCGACATTGACGAAGCGTTCCGGCTGGGCGCCAAGCGCTATTTGCTCAAATCGTGGGCCGCGCCGCAGGACCTCGTAAAGGTTGTGGAAGAAGGTCTGGAAGCGTAATTGCTCGTTGGCGCCATCGGAGCCTAGATTATATACTGCCCATTGTAGTTCGCATCCAACAGCACCGCCTGTGTCTCTGTTACCATGCGCGGCATGCTACGTGCCACGAGCGGCACCAGACCGCCAACATACAGCGCCGGACAGCCTAAACGCTGCTCGTGTCGTATTTTTGGTAGATCTGGCCGCGATGGCAGGCGTACTTTACCGGCGTCCTTGGGAATATCGCGGGGATCAATGTAGATATGACTATTATGGTCTAGTTTGAGCTTTTCTTCTATGGCGTTCATTTCATCGCCGCGCAGTGCGGCGGCGCGCACCGAAACCCTTGTCAGATCAAACTTTGCAATCGTCTCTGGGTCTGCAAGTTCATTGACGACTAGAGCCTTTATTAGGTTGGGGTCATCTTGGCCTAAGTAGTGACCGTTTGGATTGCCTAGGCCCATCAGTGCCAGCCGCATTAATCTGGATGCGCCGGCTAAGGAATTATTACTGATGTCGGATGCGGTCTGATGATCATCGAGCGCCTCTCTCCAGGGCCGTGGCCCCTGATTGTGCACGCGATATGCACGGTGCATGACGGTGAGGCTATTGATGACCAGACGCTCGTGCAAAGGCCGTTGGCCGTATCGATCCCTGAACGAGTGATCCAGTCTCCCGAGCGGCGCCTGGAGTTCACCGAGGTAAAGGCCTTGCTCTGGTGACAGCTTCTTTTGCTTGGCATAAAAGGGATGGTTGTTGACCCATGTTCGGACAGTGCTATTGATGAGTCGTTCCTGGCCTTCAGCTGTGATGACGGTTGGGGCGAAATCGTTAGCAGCCAGCCACAGACCGTAGTAACGGTTGGCTTCGCGCTGTTCAACGGGTAGGTTACCGACTTCTGTCCATACTGCCTCCGCAGCTGCGTCGTTCTTGTGGGCGGGAAGGTTCGGATTGATCTTATCAGCGGCGAAGTCGATCAGGTTGTCCCATTCGGGCGGTTTTTGGTTGGCGCGATGTGGTTGCGCCCCGAGTTCAGCGGACATAATAGGTTATTATACCATAATTCTGGATGTAGTATGGTTACGATGTGGTGCTAGCTACATTGCAACTACAGCGATGGGATGAGGTTTTCGTCGTCGTTGCGAAGTTGTAGCAAGCGCGCCTTGTCGATGGTGTAGGTTTGTTGTTTGTAGTCGAGGACTTTTTCGCGGCGCAAACGGGCGATTTCGGTGGCGATGGTTTCGCGCGTAACACCTAGCATGTTGGCGAGCGTTTGGTGCGTGAGGCGCAGGTCCAGCCGAACCTGATGTTTGCCGGCCGGTGCACCAAAGCGCATCATCAAATAATGTAATAAATGTACGAGCTTATCGCGCGAGCGCGGTTGTTCCAGCGCGTTAATGTGCACGCTGGCGCCGACGTATAGGCGCATAAAGCGTTGCAGCAAATGATTGGCGAACGCCGGTATTTCGTTGACCTTGCGCGCCAGTTCCTCGCGCGGAATAGCGTACACGGTGCAGTCAGTAAACGCTTCGTAGAAGTAGTACGCCACCGACGCCTCGCCCAAAAACCAGGCTTCCGGCAAAATGTCGTACTCCGAGCTGAGCGACACCAGCTGCTCTTCCCCGAGAGGTGAAATGTTATATGTCTTGACCGTACCGGTTTTGACGACATATGCGTAGCGAGGGACCTCACCTTGGAACAGGAGTGTCTGACCTTTTTTGAATTTCCGCAGCGAATATGCGTTCAGCAAATCGCTCACATGCGGCAGCGGGGTGCTATCCATGGCTTCGGGCTCTCTTAATCGCTAATCTCACAAGGTACAACTGTATTGTACTGCATGGCCGGGTTTGCTGCAAAGAAGTCGTCTCTGTTGGCCGGCATTTTGTTATCTGGGCTAGGCGTTTTTGGCCAGCATGGTAATGAGCGCCTGGTTGAACGCAGGCAGATCATCGGGGTTGCGACTGGTGATGAGATTGCCATCGACCACCACTTCCTGGTCCGTCCAGTCACCGCCAGCGTTGCGAATGTCGTCCTGAATGGTCGGGTAGCTGGTCAAGCGTTTGCCGCGCGCCAGCCCGCTGGAAACCAGTAGCCACGGACCATGACAAATGACCGCCAGCGGTTTGCCTTCGCCTTCCAGTTTGACGACGAAGTTGCGGGCTTTGACATCCAGGCGCAAATGGTCGGCGTTGATAGCACCGCCAGGAATAACCACGGCATCGTAATCGTTGGGATCGGCGGCATCCAGCGTTTTGCCAACCGGCACGCTTTGCCCTGGTTCGACGTGTTTCAGACTCTTCAGCTCGCCGTCATGCGGCGCGATAATGTCCACCGTCGCACCCGCCTGCTTGAGTGCGTCGCGCGGGCTAGTCAACTCTGATTCCTCAAAATAATCAGTTGCGATGATCGCTACCTTTTTGCCTGCTAAGCTTACTTGGTTTGCCATGTCTCCTCCCTTCCCTTGAATTGCTAGCATACACTACTGGGCGCGCGGCGCGCAGCTAAAAATCCTACTGATTTGGTTCGAGTCGCCGCACAAATGTCGTTTTGGTGTCCCGTACGCGAGCCGCAGCTAGCTGTACTGCTCGTGCTTCATCTGGATTCGGGTGTTTGGCACCCAGGGATCGGAGGATTGTAGTGGTGGCATTGTAAGCGCCCATATCCTGACCGGTTGCTTCGCGAACAGCTTGCTGAAAAATTTCAGGGAAATTACGCGCCAGCACTTTGCTGTGGTCACAGAACGTTGCCGGGTTGGTCATGATGGCGTGCGGCACTTTGACTCGGCGTGCACCCGGGTTTTCGGCAGGTTCGAGCGTGTAGAATGGATACTGATGCCCGTTGTCCGCACCGTTCCACAGCTGGCCTGCTTCGCGTCCTGTCGAGGGGAACGCGAGCACGCCGTCGCTGGCGTACAGCGCATGCATGGCTAGGCGCGCCTGATCTCCTATTTTCTGGTCTGACGATTCGAGCGCCGTAACCTTGGGCCGTAGGCTGCGAGCATACTCTGGGTCGGGCTCGGCACCTTGGCTGCGCGTCCTAAAACCATCCATGTAAATTTGGAACAAAGAAGCGGTTAGATGGGGGTTGCCTCGTCCTGTTTTTGGGCGTTCGAGCGTGGCGTCCAGGTATGTGTCGGCGCGGTCGAGCAGTCGCGGCGCTTCCGCGCGGTTGGCCGGAATGAGTGCGGCATCGACATACAGCCCCGCCAAAATGACATTTTGGCCGGCCAAGCGGTTTTCGTAGTCGGGGTGATCTGCCTGGCTCAGTTCGGCTTCTCGTTGTTCGATGACTGCGGCAACCGCCTGTGAGCACAAGTCTTCGGCCGGTACAAGGCGCGGAAGGTGCAGGTATGTGCTGCCACAGGGCGGTCCTTGCGGAGCGTTAATCTCGCAACGGTTTATGCAAGCTGAAATTTCTGGATTTATTTGGGTCATCTATTGCTACCTTTCGTAAGTTGATCTCTAAAATGTGCCTTTTGCTGCTGAAGTGCCTTCGCGGCAATGTCGATGGCTTGCCTTCTGGCTAGGTTGGGCCGCCCTCTTGACATCCACCGCAGCATAGCTTTCGCGGCGTCTTCCTTGGACGTGAAGGGACCGCCAGCTTCTTTTATGGCTGCGCCCAGGAGAGCGGAAAAATTAGGCGCGAATACTCCACGATCGGGTGCTGGGTGATTACTCTGTGGGTCTGGTCTTGTGGTTTGGTGTGGCACTTTGACGACCGCTTCTTGGACGCTATCCAGCGTATAGAGTGTATGATCGCTGCCGTGCAGTGTGTTGCCCCACAGTCGTCCTGATTCGCGCCCTGTCGTAGGATATGCCACGATGCCGGCCTGCGCGTACAGGGAATGGACCGCGAGTCTCATGGCGGTCGCCGGTGAGACTGGCCTGCTACGATTGTAGAGTTCAGTAATCTCGGGCTTTAGCTTCTTGGCATATCCACTCTGAGGAGTGACATTGTATATTCGTCCCAGAAAACTATCCATATATATGGTGAGTAGTGACGCCCCGATGTAGGCATTATGGGCCTCGGGTAACTTCACGGCTTCGTCCAGATATCCTTTGGCGTTGTCTATGAATACTGGCGCCTGATCTTTATTGGCTGGCAATAGCGCTGCCTCCAAATATAACCCGCCCAAGGTAGCGCTGCGCGCGGCTACCCGCTCGTTGTAGCGTGGCCGATCACGCCTGACTGGTTCGGACTCTTTGCGCACAATGACTGCCGCTAGTGCCTTGGGGCATAATTCTTCGGCCCGGGCTAGCTGTGGCATATGTGACCTGAGGATGCCGCAGGGCGGCCCCTCAGGGTCTTTGAGGATGCAAACTCGGCCGGGGCAGACGGGAGGGATCTCGGGGTTCGGTGGCGGCATAGAATACTATTTATATCGCACTCCTGTGGTTGATGCAATCGCTAGGGTGGGCTCTTCCGTTGAACAGACTGCCACGCTGTTCGTCCCAGGTTCCCACAATTGTATTTTTGACGATACGCCGGACTTGCGCGGCGTTTGGTGCGGCGTATAATAAGCATTAGCAATGTGTGTGCTGACCGACACGCGCGGGCTTCCTACGCACAGGCTTATGTGATTTTTATGGGTGCAAACACACTAGCCGTTCGCGGCAAAGCGTCCCTGCAACTTCTATCAAGCAAGGTGTTCTGGTTATATGGACGAGCATGACGGTTGCTCCGTTCCTTCCAGCCGCTTCCCCTACCCGTCACTGGCGTTTATGACGATCAGTTCTCTTACTAATCCCTAACTTTTAGGAGCTTGACCTATGAGTAATCGTGTAACTGTTAACAAAGAAGTAGCTGTAACTGCGCTGTATTTCCGGGGCGACGCCCGGCTGAAGAGCTTCCCCAAGCGGATGGAGTTTGAGGGCCGCGAATATACCTTTGTCGAATCTGGCCTGCGCTATTTGGTGCAGCAGGGCCAGCGGCTGACGCAGATTTTCGACATGACAGACGGCGTGGCTAACTACCGGCTGAAGTTCGATAACCAGGAACATCTATGGACGCTGGTGGACATTGCCGAAACGCCGCGGGCGTTCGCGTAAACTTCGGACGGGATTTGGCGATTGATTGCGCGACAAAGGCGTAAAATGTATCGTTTGCTTGCGTCGAGCCGACGTTTTATTCTCACAGATTCACCATCAATACTTACGCCGAAGAACCGGCCTCCTTGCGCCGGTTCTTTTGATGGCTTTTATGCTGTCACGTTGTCGCCTACACCTTGGGCGATGGGCCAGGTAGCGGATGGATCGGCGTCACCGGTGGTTGCGTCAAATCCACAAAGTAGCTGCCTTCGAACCCGGTAGCTGTGCCGATGTTGACCTCAGCCATGGTTTGGCCGGGCATGCCATTGAACGGTAGCGCCACAAACCGCGCTTCGCCCGGCTGCAAGTTTTCGACATGGATGTCGCCGTCACCAACTTGGGTCAGCGCCACCTGGGCCACGAACGTGCTGTTGTTGGTCAGAATGCCACCGACCGCGCTGCTGCTGGCGTCGGTCACCTGGAAGCTGACTGGTTCATTGCACGTCAGCATAGGGTCCAATTTGACCGGTTTGTAGGTGTCGACGTCGACCTCAACATTGACCAACCGGTTGTTGCCAGAATAGTCGTAGAAGTAACTGGCGGTCTGGCCCGGCTTGATGGGTGTGGGCATATTGACCACTGGCGGCTGCTTGTTGAAGGTAATATTGGGCGTAATGTCGCTCGTTGCTTTGTTGGTGACTTTGGCGGTGAGCACGTGTGTATTGCAGTTCAGGCTGGTTTGCACGTCGATCGCGCTATTGCTGGCCTGATCGTGCGGTTTAGGCAACGGCGTGGCCGCCGATGCGGTGCCCAGCGGCAGCACAGCAAACGCCACGGTCGCTAAACTGACGCCTGTTCCGGCGACGAGTTTTTTGGCTGTAAGCATAAGACCTCCTTATGTGTTTGATTTGTCCTATGGAAAATTCGGCAAATCTAAGGCATTCGGTGGTGACGCGCTAGCAGCATCCCTCCTACCCTAACTCACTAGCCCGCAGCCAGCTGTAGAGAATTTTATAGTCACCGTGCGGTATCGTCGTCTTCTGGCGGGGTGTGGACGAACTAGGGCTAGCCAAACACAAATCCAAGTGCACCCCCGACTAGCAGCACGACTAACGGATTTAGCTTTTTCCAGTGCAGCATAACAAACAACGCACCTAGGGTGATACATATGTGCCACAAGTTTAATGCTGCAGGACTGGTTACGCCGATGGCAGTCGCTGCAACTACACCCGCAGCAGCCAGCCCTACTCCTTTTACAAATAGCTTGGCATGCGGGTTTTCTAGCCAATGACTAATGTAGCGTGCCGCTACGAGCGCTAAAACGCAGGGGGCCAGAAAAACACCAACGCTACCGACGATCACACCTGGTAATCCTGCTAGATGATAGCCAACAAACGTTGCCGTACCAAAGACGGCTGGTCCAGGGGTCGCATACCCAAACGCCAGGATTGCGGATAAATCACTGCTCGAAATAAAGTGTTTTTGCAGAACCATCGTCTGGTAGAATAGCGCTTGCGAGCCGCCGCCAAAGCTAACCAAGCTGATCAGTAGCGCGTTACAAAATAAGTAGACTAAATGGGCGGTCATGCTTGCTTCCTTTTTGCGGCAACGAATGAGTACAATAATCCGGCTACCCCAAATGATAGAATAATAATCACTGCGTTAACGTCGAGGACTAGTCTGGCCAGTAGCGCTGCTATGACCGCCAACCAGAGTAACGGGTGTGACACATGACGCTTGCCGATATTGTAGGCATTCGCCACGATGACACCGCCTAGCGCCGCTATAAGCCCACCCATATGTGGCATAAGCTTTGCCCCTTGCGCAACGTGAAAGTACAAAGATGCGAATAGCGTAATCAAAGAAAGCGCTGGTAATAAATAGCATCCGGTTGCAACCAGCGCGCCCGGCATACCACGTAACCTGTATCCTGTATTTGACACAATTGCCACCTGCGTTGCTCCAGGTAAAATTTGGGCGTACGCTACGGCGCCATGCAACTGATCACGAGTGAGTACTTTTCTTTTGGTGACGAGCTCCGTCTCGAGCAGTAACGCCGTCGCTGACCATCCGCCAAACGAACGCGCACCCGTAACCAGAAAAATACGTGCGAACTCCTGCCAAGATATAGACGACCTACTCATTGCGCTTACCCCGTTGCCATACGTACAGCATACCAACTATGCCCTTCCTACGTCCGAAAATTCGACGCGTATCAGTGGCTACCCTACTGGCTGACTTTTAGCGTCTAGTCGCATGGGTAAGTTGTTGGATGCTAGTGCTATTATTAGCGCATGGATCCTCAGGAATGGGCACGAACAAATAAGAAAAAGATCGCGCGTGAATTTATTCGTAAAATCGATCATGCAGCAAGCGATTCTCCGGCTGCTATTTTTACTGCCGGACTTCCTGGCGCTGGTAAGACGGAGTTTACCAAAGAGCTTTTAAAAGATCTTTCTGACAAGGCCCTCAGAATAGATATGGACGAAATAGCTTGCCTGATCGAGGGCTATAGTCCAAAGACAGCGGATCTATTCCGTGGTGCAGCATCAATTATCCTCGATAAAATATATGATGAAGTTTTAAAAACGAAATTAGATTTTGTGATGGATGGCACGTTATCCCACCCCAAGGCGCTCGACAATATTGGCCGTGCTCTTGATAAGGGCTATACCATCAAGATTTATTTTATTCATCAAGATCCTGCAGTTGCCTGGCAATTTACCAAAGACCGTGAACTCGTCGAACATAGATCTATTGACTATGAGAAGTTTATCGAAAGTTACTACAGGCTCCACGAGAATATGACTCAATTGCAGACATCAACTAAAGATGTTACAATAAGTATAATCTTAAAGGATAAAGATAATCGTGTCGGTCAACAGTTCGAGAACGTTGAGAACATGTATGACATTATCCCGGCGCCTCTTGCTAAAGAGCAGTTACGCAATGCTATAGTTAGCTAGGAGACAACTATGAAAAGAATTTCAAAATTATTTATCAAGAACAAAAAAGTTAGTTTGAGTGATGTTGCGTCGCCTAAGCCCTCTCGTGCTGCAACGCGCGTAGTTAAAGATGCGTTGGTAAGGGCGCATAAGGATCAGCAGATTATTTCCAAGAAAGCGCAAGCCTTGCGTGCTAATTAGCGTTAGACGATTCTACCCTGTTCGTGGGTCGAGTATAGCGCACCAGAAATGAACAATCGCACATTCATAGCTTATAGTCACCGTGCGGTATCGTCGTCTTCGACTAACAGATTGGCAGCGAGGTTCTCCACGCCGTCCAATTCGCCGATTTCGTCGGGGTTTTTGAGATTTTCCTTCAGTTTGTGGGGCAAGTTGCGGATGCGGCTGCGCAAAATGGTGAGGTCGCGGACGACTTTTTGCTTGCTGGTTTGGGTGCGCAGAATTTTGCGGTAGGCGGATTCATACGCCGTGACCATTTTGCTGGTCGAAAAATGCGTGGTGACGTGCTCGCGGCAGGCGGCGCGGTCCAACTGGCCGATTTTGCCAACGTAGTCGATCATTTCGCCTACGCTTTCGGCAATAAAACCGGTTTTACCGTGTTTGATGATCTCTGGTGCGGCGCCGCGTTTGAGCGACAGCACTGGCGTGCCGCAGGCCATGGCCTCGATGGTGGTCAGGCCGAACGGTTCTTCCCATTGCACCGGTGTTAGGAAGGCTTTGGCTTTTTGGTAGTAGCGCCACATTTGGTCACGTTCGACAAATCCGAGGTACAAAACCTGGTCGTCCAACTGCGGTTTGATGTACTGGTCAAAATAATCCTGGCTCGCGCCTTCGCTGGTCGGACCGATGATCAGCAGCCGGTGGTTGGTGTGTTTGGCAATCTGAATCGCTTCCTTAAAACCCTTTTCGGCCATAATGCGCCCGGCGCACAACAGGTAATCTTCTGGCGTGGTGGACAGCGGCCAGTGCTGCGGATCGACGCCATTGTAGACGGTCGCAGTGTATGGCAGATCGGGCGCGTCGCGGCGCTGATTTTTGGAAATAGAAATATAATGTTGGTTTGGCGAGCTGAACAGCTCAAACAGTTCTTTGTACCAGGCGAACACCGGGTCGTGCAGCGTGTATACAATCGGCACGCTGGCGTGCTGCGCGGCTTGGTCCAGCGCGACTTCGGGGTGGTGAAAATGCAACAGGTCAAACTCGCCCAGGTCGGCGCGGCGGAACATTTCGTTAACCATGTATTTTTCCCACAATGCTGGGACGTAGTGCGACAGTTGGTCGGTGTCATCCAGCAGTTGTCTGAACTCCGCCTGGTTGTGTGCCAGCGGCCGCATGTCCATGGTTTCGATGGTAACTTTGTCGCTCAGCACCGTTCCGTTAGGGCTAAAGAGCGTCACGCTGTGGCCGCGATCGGCGAGCCCTTCGGCAATCGCGACGGCAAGGTCAATAGGGGCATAAATCATATCAGCTGGCCGAGGTGCTGGCAGGTAGCCGCGCACCATCATAGCTATCTTCATTCCTATTGTTGCCTCTTAACAAAAACAATTAAACTACTTGCTCCGGTTTGGCACAGTATGAAATCTCACAGGGTGTACGGAGCCAGTAGCTCTAGTATAGTCCTTTGCGCACAAAATGATGTAAAAATTTTGACGTTTGGCTGGTAAGACCGCGGCGGAGTATGGGATTTTTTACAAACATAAAAAAATCTTCAGGTACCATTAAGGAGTATGTAATGAGGGAGGGCCTATGAAGTTGCAAACGATAAAGAGTTATGTCGCCGCGGCGCGGTTAGCGCAATTGGCGCATGCGGTGCGCCGCCAACTGCGTGCCATGACACTGTTGGGCGCAGGCGTGGCGCTGTTAGGCGGCGCGGCATCACCGGCGCTGGCGGCAGCCGCCGCGGCTGGGCCGAAAACAGTTCATCCATCTGCTATTACCTGGGGGAGCTGTGCGCCGCCACCGACGGGCATTCCCGACGCCGGGCAACAGTGCGGTACGGTGTCGGTTCCGCTCAATTATAAAGATCCTAGCGGACGCAAAATTAACGTTGCGGTATCGCGGATTCCGGCCGCTGACCCGGCGCACCGGCGGGGTGTTTTGCTGGTAAACCCCGGTGGGCCGGGCGGTTCGGGGTTGGATTTGCCGCGTATCTTTACGATTCTGTTGCCGCAAAGCGTGCTGAATACCTATGACTTGGTCGGATTTGATCCGCGCGGTGTGGGTCAGAGTACGCCAGTGTCGTGCGGTATGACGGCCGCCGAGTCGCAACAGGCGTACGTGCCGCTCACGCAAAACAACAGTTTTAACGATACCGCAAGTTTGATGCACACCGTGGCCGACAAGTGTGCGGCGACGTCAGGCGACATTTTGCCCTACATTACCACGGCCAACACGGCGCGCGACATGGACCAGATCCGCAGTGCGTTGGGCGAATCCAAAATTTCGTACTTTGGGTACTCGTATGGCACGTATTTGGGCAGCGTCTACGCATCGCTGTACCCTAACCAGACCGACCGGTTTGTGCTGGACAGCTCAATTAACCCGGGTTGGGTATGGCGTGACCAGTTTCGGGCGTGGGGTCCGGGTGGCGCGGTGCGCTTCCCTGACTTTTTGAACTTTGCGGCTTCGCAAGACGATGCGTATCACCTAGGCAGCACGCCGGCGGCGGTGCACAACACCTACAATGACTTGGTTGCGAGGCTCGACCAACACCCACAGCCGATAACTGGCGACACGCCGCTGAATGGTGCGTTTTTCCGCGAATTAACCTTTGGCGGATTGTACAACGACGCGGACTTTGCGGGCACGGCAGCCATTTGGCAGGCGGCCGAAGAAGCACTGGGCGGCAGCGCCTCTGCCCTGCACCAATTGCAGCAAGCGGTGCCGCAGTTGATGATACGCGCGGCAACCTCGCACGCCAAAACAGCGAACGCTGTGACGGTACCGGCCGATAACGAGGCGGCTTCCGGCCTGGCGATCGTTTGTAACGATGTGGCCTGGCCAAGCTCGCCGCTGCAATACCAGCTAGGGCTGAGCTTGGACAAAACACTGTACCCCGACTTCGGTGAGCTAGGGTCGAACATCTGGCCATGCGCCTACTGGCACTATCCGCCGAAGGAAGCTCCAGTTACGATCAACTCCGATGGTCCGGCTAACATTCTGATGGCGCAGAACTTGCGCGATCCGGCTACGCCATACTGGGGCGCGCTGAGTTTGCGTGCCACGTTTGGCCAACGCGCTCGCATGATGACGGTTGACCAAGGTGGCCACGCTATCTACGAGCTGATGACCAACAGTTGTGCCAACGATACGATCACGGCATATCTGGCGAACGGCACGTATCCGGCAAGCGACACGTTCTGTGCCGCGCAATCACCTACGATGACGCCAATGACACCAAAATCTCAAACTAACACCCAAACACAAACGACCCGCGATAAGGCAGCTCAAATACTGCGCCGTTTGGTCGAATAACGGCGTTTGGTTAGCCGCCTGATCACAACGGCTAACTAAGGTTGATAGTGGCGAGGACCTGTTTGTAGGTGCTCGCCACTTCGCCTTTTACGGAGGTGATTTGGTGCGCGAGCGGTCGTTTGGCCAGCGTTTGTGCAAATTTGTCGTATTTTTGTTCTACGAGCGGCCGGTCGGCTTCAGCCAGCGGCGGCGAGCCGGGCTCTCCCCAGCTGCCGCGTTCGAACATGCGGGCGATGGCGTCGTCGCGCGTGGTTACCAGCGCAATTTCTACAAAGCGGGCTTTGGTTTCGTCGGCGATGGCTTCGAGTGCTTCGGCGTCTTTGGTGTCTAGCAATAAAAACGGCACGATGACGTCATACCCGGCCAGCAAATGCGCTCGCGTTATGCTTTTAACCAGGCTAAACGCCAGCGGCCACGCCAAGTTTTCGTGCTGCAACCAGCCGCCGAGCTGGGCGATCAACAGATCGGTTTCGGCGTTCAGCGCCAGCGGATGGTCGGCCAGGTACGCCTGCGCGATGGTGTTTTTGCCCACGCCCGCCGGGCCATTCAACAAAATAAGTTTCGGATGTCTATGCATAAACCCTCGCTGGTAATCTTTGACGATATGGTATCACGAGTAGTTGCGCGCCGCGACTTCACTGGATAATCTGGAGCGAGCTATAGCGCATGGCCCGACCGCATGTGCTGCCGTCGAGGAAGTCTAGCAATGTTTGCTTCCAAAATCGCAAAACGCGCCAGTAACTTGCGACGCGGCACCTCATCTGGCCGGAAGTATTGCCGCGGCTCGTAGCTGCCGATCGTCCCGGGACCGCTGTCATATTCGCCCACATGGACGCGCGTGCCGTTGATGGTGCCGAATTGGTCAGAGGTCAGATCGATAACTTGCGGGTTTGCGCCGTTTTGCCTTGCCTCCACCCAGACGTAGGCTTCGTCAAGGCCGTCCAGATGCATAATGCCTTCGGTAAAGTATGCTTGGGCGCCGTGCTGCCAGAGGTGGCGCGAAAGCCACAGCGCTGTTACGCCGCACTGACCGCGCGATGGCGGATCGCTCGGTTGCAATTCGATTCCCTGGAAGGCGGTTTCCGGCGACCAGGCGTGCTCCAGCATATCGCGGGCTGCCATGGCAGTATCAAAAAGCATCGGGAGCTGTATGTCTTCAGGCGGACGTAGAATGTTCATCGATTGATCGTCTCGGGTGCTGGTTGGTGGGCGGCCAAATGTGCGGTGATGACCAGGTCGTCCGGTGGCATGAAGTCGTATTGTTCGGCGGCGGTTGTCGGGTCGGCCCACTGGTAGTCGTCGTGTTCGTCGCTCAGGCGGACATCAGTGCCCAGCGCTTTGCAGCGGAAAAAGATGGCCACGATCTGGTGCGGCACGCCTTTGATGATCGGGCGCCATTCGCCGACGTACAGCGGCTGGCCGATTTCGATGTCCAGGCCGGTTTCTTCGCGAACTTCCCGCTTGAGTGCGTCTTCCCAGGCCTCGCCTGGTTTAACTCGCCCGCCGGGCAAGCCGTAACGACCGATGTTGGTACCTTCTTCGTAAGTGTTGGCTTCGCGTAGGATAAGCACTTGGCCGTCGTTCACAATCAGGGCTTTGGTGGCGACACGCTGGATTATTTCGGACATAGACGCTCCTTAATCCTCGCATAATAGCAGGTTGTGGCATGCGCGGCTAGACGACCGTCGTGCGGCTAGCTGGCAGCGCTGAAGATTTGGCGAATGCTGTCGTTGACGACTGCGGTGGCGGCCAAATAATCCCGGTAGCCAGCGGCGGCGATTGCGCTCGGGCGGATTTCGGGAACTATGCGCATAGGCGTGACCGGAGTCTGCGGCAGCGCTTCGCTGATGCCAAGTAGCATTTCGCCGATTCTGGTTTGAGCAAGATTGCCTTTGAGCGCGTTGCTTAACGCATTCTTGTCGCCGCCAAAATCGGGCCGGATGGAAGGCTGAATTTCTTTGACCCAATTGCCCCTGGCTAGCTGGATGGCGAGTGCGGTCGGGTCGCTGAACTGGTGGCCCATGCGCTCGGACGTGAGATGGTGCAGGTCAAGCGCGATGCCACCCATTCCCTGCTCGATGGCTTGATGTACGATGTCGCGCGCCATGGTCGGAATGTCTTTGGATGTCGGGTCAATGCCCTGAACGGCGGCCCATTCGGCGGTCGGCTGGAACCAAACATCTTCTGCTGGCCATTGGTCCGGTAGCCTACGTGATCGCCGTTGCCAGTGGTTATCCAGGGCTTGTCCATGCGGATGGACTATGATCGGCAAAGTGCCTCCAGCAACATCGTCCAGCTCGCCCAACCGCCGATCCGATTTATCCAGCAGTGGAAAAAGCGCAGCTACTCCGGCGCTTTCGACCACGTGACCGCCCAATCGTCCAGCGGCTCGCGCGCACACATCGCGCCAGCGATCTTCACGCCATGATTCGTGCAGCACCGATATGTACCGCAGCCGGGCCAACGATCTGGCTGCCGAACGCGTACCGCGCACATCGCTCCATTCATAGCCTGCACTACGATCGAACTTACCCCTATCTAGTGCTGCAACATAATCTTTCCAGTTATACCGTAGTAAGTCTTTCGGTGCTAAGTTGAGGTTGGTCATGCCAATTTGAATGCGAGGAGAGGACATAGAATATCCCATCATAGCCTATTTGTGCGTATGTGGCAAACACATGGCAGTGTCTGTTTGCCGCGGTCGGCAGGCGCCCGCAGCAGGGTGACACATTCGATTTGCTGTTTATGTTGGCGTACCTACCGATGGTGGCGCGTACTGCGAACTTTGTCTGCAATCGTACCATAGGTTGCGACGCTGACCGCACCAGTCACCGTAATGAGGGCTTCCGCTGCCGCCCCAGCGCCTTCTGCGATACCGAGGCCGCTCGCCAGCTCCCAGAGTTGCTGGCCGAGCCGTACCAACTTTCGTTGGTTATACAATTCCCTCAGTTCGGCGCCGCGGTCGCTAAACTGTGCCCAGAGCTCCTGACCCAAGCTGGCACCCGACATCGGTACGTCCAGCTGGTGAGTTTGGTCGTCGGCGTCGTTGATTGCCGCCGCAGTGAATCCATCAACTTTTGTGGTAAAGAAATGCGTACCTTTTTCGATTTCCGGCCGTTCGTCGTGCGGGCTGTGCGTCCGGATCTGGTCGGTCGTTCCCTGCTCCTTGGCAAATGCGCGCAGCCGTCGTCCAATAAGTGACAAATGCCCGCTGGCTAGCCAACTGAATTCGTTGAATTGTCCCTTATGATACGCAATGCGTTCCTGCACCTTTTGCGGCCAGTAGTTAGCCAGCCCAGCTCGCTCCTGCATAAAGATCGGCCAGTTGCTCAGCTCGTTCAGGTATGGCACGCCTTTGTTGGCGCGCCGCAGCAATAGGTCGCCCACGCGCGCCGCCGTCGAAAGGTACGGGTAAGAAAAGTTGTATGCTTCCAGCACGCCCTGTTCGGTCCCATTGCGGAAGTATGGCTGGTGCTTTTTGGCGTCCAGGGGAATGCCCGCCAGCAGCTGTTCGTATAAACGGTGGAAATTCTCACGCTCGCAGTCCTCTTCGAACTGTAAGGTCATGAACGTCCCGCCGGTTTCGTCATATTCGACTGGGTTGGCACCGACGAGCTTGTCGGTGATGGCTGTGAACCCATCGCGTGGATCGTTGGTTGGACGCCCGTCGAGGTCAACCGCGCGGTCAGCCAGCCATTCTTTGAGGTGCGTGTCCCTGAGGTTTCGGTCGAGTACGTTAAATTGCCGGTTCGTTGCGTACTGGTTTACGCGTTGTCCGAATGTGGGGGCCGGGATGTGTAGTACAGGGGGAATGGGGTCAGGAAAAGATTCGCCAAATTGCTCTACACTCACAACGCCGCTCCTGTTAAAAACAAATTATACCACAAAGTAAGACGATAATCTACCCCCCCCTGGATTATCCTTACACCGGCCCTACGTCCGCTCTGGATGGAAAGAACCGAAAAGCAGGCGGACTCAGCTGCGTTGCAAAAACGTTTGCAGGACGACCGCGTGGTTGATGAGTGGATCTTTGGCGCCATACAACAGCGTGACATTAGCGTGCTCCCGCGCCAGCTCGCGCAACCGCGCTACCGCCGGATTGTGCGCCAGTTCTGTGAGATATTTATGCGAGAATTCTGTAAATCGTTCTGGCTTGTGTCCAAACCAGGCGCGCAATTCCGGTGACGGCGCAATTTCTTTGAGCCACACATCCAGCGCAGCCTGCTGTTTGCTCACGCCGCGCGGCCACAGCCGGTCGACCAACACCCGCACACCGTCGGTCCTGGTGGGCGCATCGTAAATCCGTTTTATGTGCACCATCGTCGCCCCCTTGTGCTAAGGTTAGTAGTTGGTTTCGTTGTAGTTGGGGAAGAAGTCTTGCTTGAGTTGTGTCTCGGCCAGCCCGTGTTTTTTGAGGTCATCACCAAGCGCTTCGACCATCGGTTCCGGGCCGGACAAATACACGAGCGCGTCGTTCAGGTCGGGCACCAGCTTGGCGAGGCTTTCGGCAGTGAGCGGTTCGCCAACAGCGTATTTGACCTTGAGGCGTGAGTCGGTTTTTTGCCATTCGGCTAATTCATCTTGGAATGGCACGTCGGGCGTGCGGCTACCGTACACCAACGTCACGTCCAGTGGCTGACCGTCGTGTGCTCGCTGTTTTAGGATGCTGCGGAATGGCGTAACGCCAATGCCACCAGCCACAAACACGAGCGGCCGGTCGCTGTCTTGCCACACGAAATCGCCGTCCGGATTTTCGATCAGCTGTAGTTCGCCGCCCGGTTCCAGCCGGGATAGCGCTTGCTTGAACGTGCTTTGCGTGACGCGTGTAGTTATTTGCATAATGCCTTCAAACGGCGCGGCGGAATTGGTAAACCAGCGCTTCGTCCCTTCCCCGTCCGGGTTGTCGTGCGGCAGCTCAACCCGCACAAACTGCCCAGCCACATAGTTCAGCGGCTCGCTCGGCTTGAACCGGAACGCCCATACGTTGTCTACCAAATGTTCCTTTTCCAAAAGCGTCAATACCATAGCTATCCTCCTGCGCGCGTGCGCCTATGAATCCATCATAGCAGATCGGCGCTTGTTAACCGGTGTGTTCAGTGTCTGGAGTTTTGACTGTGCCACCCTGGCAACACACTAGGAAGAACCTGGGCTTCCCTGCTGAACCGTTCGGCCGCATCCACCGCATCCTGGAGTGGGTACCCGTACAGCAGATAATCCGACAATATATCCAGGTGGTGGCCGCGGATTACGATGGGTTGCTGTTGATAGCCGGGATTTGGCGTCGCCTCGAGGGGCATAATAGCAGTATTTTAGAATAAATAGTAAAAATGTCAATTTAGGGCGGCGACGCGGCTGATGGCTTTGTGGAAGACTGTTTCGTAGCCACCGCCCATGGAACGCTTCGAAAAATGCGCGAGCACGCGTGCCCAGCCTGCATCTGGCGGGAGTGTGCCCAAATACGGCACGACCTCTGCCATTTCTTCGGTAGTATGAACAACGAAGCCGGTCTCTCCATGCGCCACAACCTCTGGGACGGAACCACGGTGCAGCGCGATAACGTGCGTGTTGCAGGCCATTGCCTCAGCCATAACCAGCCCAAACGGTTCATCCCACTGGATCGGCATGAGGAACGCACCGGCTCGCCGGAAATACCACGGCAGTTCCCGGCGAGCAATGTGCCCCAGGTACCGAATGCGATCGCTGAGGTGTGGCCGTACATCCTCGTTAAAGTAATCTTGAAAATCCGGATACGTTGGGCCGATGATGTCTAACTCGCGCCCGGTGGCCTGGGCAACTTCGATCGCCTCTTTGACACCTTTTTCGGGGACGATCCGGCCCACGAACAGCAGGTTGTCGGTGCGTTCAACGGTCGGATCGGGCCTAAACAGCTCGGTGTCGATGCCATTGTACACCGTGGCAATGTATGGCAGATCGGGCGCCGCGCGCCGCTGGTAATCCGACAACGACACAAAGAATTGGTTGGGCGTCATGAACGTTTCCAGCGTTGTGCGCTGCAAATCGCTAATGGGGTCGTGCAGCGTGTGTACCACTGGCACGTCGGGGTAAAGGTCCGCGTACGGCAGTGCGGCTTCGGGGTGGTGGAAATGCAGCACAGCATCTTGGCCGTTTTGACGCTGGCGGCGTGCTTCACGGAACATTGCGGCCGAATATCGCTGGTCATGCAACGCCAAAACATTGTCGGAATGAAGGCCTGGGTTGAACAAAATGCCATTTTCGCGGCCAACATAACTGTTGTAATCCGTTGCCAGCGCACGCTGCCCGAGCGTGATCAGCCGCGCCCGGCCAACGTCCGATCCCTCCGGCGCATAAAAATCCACGTCGTGTCCGCGCCCGACCAGCTCGTTGCCCAGATCAATTGCTAAATCGTACGGGGCGTACACCATATCCCGTGGCGCGGGTGCGGTGAGGTAGCCCTTAACCATGGTGCCGACATGCATGCTACAAGCCTCAGAAGTCGGTGATGACTAGTTTTTTCATCTGCATCAGGTGTTTGAAGGCGTCGGGACGCTGCATCAACTCGCCCATGTTTGCTGGGACAATTTGCCAGCTCAGGCCGAATTTGTCCTTGCACCAGCCGCACTGTTCGGACTCGGGCACACTGGACAACTGGGACCAAAAATAGTCGATCTCCGCTTGGTCCTTGCAGGTCACGGCAAACGAAACCGCTTCGTTAAACTTGAATTCCGGCCCGGCGTTGATAGCCGTAAACCGCAAGCCGTTCAGCTCAAATTCGATGGTCAACACTTTGCCCGCCAAGTCCTTCTGGAAGTCGGCCAGGCCTTCGGCTTCGCTCTTGGGGTAATATTCGGTGCTCAGGATGTTGCTGTCTTTGAACACTGACAGGTAAAAATCCACGGCCTCCTGCGCATTGCCATCGAACCATAAATTCGGCGTAATAGTTTGCTGCATAACCCCTCCACATCAGTTAATGCTCTTACTATACCACCTACAGTGTCATTGTGTGTTAGCTGACGCTGTCGCTGACATAGACGGCGTCCATGGGACCATAGGCCTGGAGCGGCATGTCGATAGTGACGAGGGGCCCGAGGGTTCCGTGGCCACACGCGACAGCAACGATGCCGAACTGATCATACGCTTCTGATGGAGCTTGTTCTGCGCCATGTAGCGTGCCGTAAACAACGGTCGGACCTAGCAACAGCCCGGTCATAGCCTGGCCGCGGCCGATGGCAGCTTGCTTTTGCCCGCTGTCCCAGGTAATGACACTGGGGTCGCTAGCGACATCCAGCCCCTGGTACGCTTCGGGGATAGTTGCCATGACAACCAAGGCATCATCTGGCGCCGGCTCGAGCGATAACACAGTTACGGGGTTTCCGGCCCGCGGACCGCTCCTTTGCTTGACTTTTATGTCTAGTCGCCTGCCGAGGTCGAGTGTCGCCGCATAAGACGCAGTAATATACCTGTGAAAAGCTGGGTTTTTAAAGAGTTCGTTGTCGCGGGTGCTAAGAGCCAGTAATTCCATAAAAGTTATAGTAAACCGATTTTGTGATTTGTCAATGTTGGGGCAAATGCATATCTAATACTCTGGGTGAGGTACCTCAGTTAGCATAAGTCTATTTTTGAGCCAATGCCGGGTTACGCCAGTCTAACACCCATACAGCTCAGGATTTGCTCTTGTCCGATCCGGCTGGCGTGAGCAGTACGCCGTTTTTGGAAACGGCTGGTTCGGTGCAGGCGTTGCGGTTCCAGCAGCAGGGGCGGCGCATGCCTTTGTGGAGTTTGGAGCAGGCGACTTCAATGCGATGTTTGCGCGTTTCGTCGCGGCTGGTGGACCGAATCCAGCGAATCCATTCCCAGCGCGCCAGCGGCGTAATGCGTTGCCAGAGGTCGTGCACGTCGGGGTGAGACGCCAAAGCCTTTTGGATGTCTGCCGGCACGTCGGGTTCTGGCCAGGTTTTGACCGGCTCGAACATGACGGTTACGATGTCGCCGGCTTTGGCCTGG
>Ga0157373_10000171_pt1 | contig 53032 bp, 34 predicted proteins | sample C65metaG_FD_113460 | JGI IMG/M metagenome (GOLD analysis project Ga0157373, IMG submission 113460) | Corn rhizosphere microbial communities from Kellogg Biological Station, Michigan, USA - C6-5 metaG | ecosystem: Host-associated > Plants > Roots > Rhizosphere > Soil | place: USA: Michigan... | reverse complement strand
TGGGCCGCAGCAAGGAAGAGGCGACCAAGAAAGGTCTGCAATTGCTCGAGCGCGTTGGTTTGTCGGCGCACGCCCACAAGCATCCGGGGCAATTGTCCGGTGGTCAGCAACAGCGTGTGGCGATTGCCCGTGCGCTGGCGATGGACCCGATTGTCATGCTGTTCGACGAACCGACTTCGGCGCTCGACCCGGAGATGGTCAACGAAGTGCTCGACGTGATGGTGCAACTGGCCCACGAAGGCATGACCATGATGTGCGTAACCCACGAAATGGGCTTTGCGCGCAAAGTGGCTGACCGGGTGATTTTCATGGACGCCGGCAAGATCATCGAAGACTGCCCGAAAGAGGAATTCTTCGGCGACATCAGCGCCCGCTCAGAACGCGCGCAGCACTTCCTCGAGAAAATCCTGCAGCACTAAAACCGAGTACTTGCGCCATCACACTTATCCCTGTGAGAGCGAGCTTGCTCGCGAAAGCGGACTGACATTCAACATTGATGTTGACTGATCCGGCCTCTTCGCGAGCAAGCTCGCTCCCACAGGGACAGCGGTGAGCCTGCAAGTGTGGTGGTTGACCCAAGGCAACTGTGATGAAATGCGACCCCAATCTCTATCGCGCCGCGCCGCCATCACTTGCCGTGAAGCCTCGTCTGATTCGCCATCTGTTTCTGCCGCCGCTGGTCATCATCCTGATGATCGGGCTGGGTTACGCCGGCTTCTGGACCAGTGAGCATTTTGGCATTCGCAGCCTCAGTGAAAACGGTCAGCGTCAGCTCGAACTGAACGCCCGCGCCGTCGAAAGCGAAATCAGCAAATACACCTACCTGCCCAGCCTGCTGGAACTCGAAACCAGTGTGTCGCAGTTGCTGGCCGATCCGACCCCGGAACACCGGCGAACGGTCAACGATTACCTTGAAGGCCTGAACCGGCGCAGTCGCAGTCGGGCCATCTACGTGATGGACACCACCGGCCGTGTCATGGCCACCAGCAACTGGCGCGATGTCGACAGTTATCTCGGTGACGACCTGTCCGTCCGCGCCTATTTCCAGAAAGCCGTACGCGGCGAGCCGGGGCGTTTCTACGGCATCGGCAGCACCAACGGCGAGCCCGGCTATTACCTCGCCCACGGCCTCGAAGAGCATGGCAAAATCATCGGCGTCGCCGTGGTCAAAGTGCGCCTGGAAGCCATGGAAGAACGCTGGCAACGCGCACGCCTCGAAGCCTTTGTCAGCGATGAAAACGGCATCATCATTCTCTCCAGCGATCCGGCCCGACGCCTCAAGTCAGTGATCCCGCTCACCGACGAAATCAAAGAAAAACTCGCCCGCAGCCTGCAGTACTACTGGTTCCCGCTCAACGAACTGCAACCGCTGGCCCGGGAAACCCTGTCCGAAGGCGTGGAAAAACTGACCTTCCCCGCCAACAGCGAAGTGCGCTCCGACGATGACGACATCAGCTATCTGGCACAGACCCGGCCACTGAGCGACACACCGTGGAATTTCACCCTGCTCACGCCGTTGCAGGACCTGCGCCGCGAAGCCATCAACCAAGGGATTCTGGTCGCCGTCGCGTTTGCGCTGGTGGCATTCCTGTTGATCGCCTGGAACGAGCGGCGCAAGGTCATCGCCACCCGTCTCGCCGCCCGCGAAGCCTTGCAGGAAGCCAACAATCAACTGGAGCGTCGGATTACCGAACGCACCACTGATCTGCGCGCCAGCAACGAGCGCCTGAAGAGCCAGATCCGCGAACGGCGTCAGGCCGAAGAGACGTTGCGCCGTGCGCAGGATGAGCTGGTGCAGGCCGGCAAGCTCGCCGCCATCGGTCAGATGTCGACCAGCATCGCCCACGAACTGAACCAGCCGCTGGCGGCGATGCGTACGCTATCGGGCAACACCGTGCGCTTCCTCGAAAGAGGTCAACTGGATGTCGCCAGCACCAATCTGAAAACCATCAACGAGCTGATCGACCGCATGGGCCGGATCACCGCCAGCCTGCGTTCGTTCGCCCGGCGCGGTGACAACCAGGGCCAGGCCAGCCTCGGCAAAGCCGTGGAGGCCGCGCTGCAATTGCTCGGTGCACGCCTGGAGAGTTCGGCGGTCAACATTCACCGCCAGTTCATCGATGTCCAGGTGCAGATCGACCAGACCCGCCTCGAACAGATTCTGGTCAACCTGATCGGCAATGCCCTCGACGCCATGCAGGCGCAACCCCTGCCCGAACTGTGGCTGGAGGGTGAAGAATTCAACGCCAAATATCGCCTGCGTGTACGTGACAACGGTCACGGCATCGACGCTGAAGCGCGCAAGCATCTATTCGAACCGTTCTTCACCACCAAACCCGGCGAACAAGGCCTGGGCCTTGGCCTGACCCTTTCCGCCAGCCTCGCCGCCGCCACCGGCGGGCATCTGGGTGTCGAACACCCGGCCAGCGGTGGCACCACCTTCGTCCTCAGTTTACCGTTGGTAACCCCTACTCCTGCCGAGCCAATATGAACCACGACCTTAGTGTGCTGATCGTCGAAGACGACCCCCATGTGCTGCTCGGCTGCCAACAGGCGCTGACCCTCGAAGACATTCCCTGTGTCGGCGTCGGCAGTGCAGAAGAAGCGCTGGAGCGCGTCGGCGACAACTTTGCCGGCATCGTCATCAGCGACATTCGCCTGCCGGGCATCGATGGCCTCGAACTGCTGACCCGCCTCAAGCAACGTGATCGCAGCCTGCCGGTGGTGTTGATCACCGGCCACGGCGACATTTCCATGGCCGTCGGCGCGATGCAGAAAGGCGCCTACGACTTCATGGAAAAACCGTTCTCGCCGGAGCGTCTGGTCGACGTCGCACGGCGGGCGCTGGAGCAACGCAGCCTCGCCCGCGAAGTCTCATCGCTGCGCCGGCAACTGGCCGAGCGCGACTCCCTTGAGGGGCGGATCATTGGCCGCTCGCCGGCGATGCAGAACCTGCGCGAACTGATTGCCAACGTCGCCGACACTTCGGCCAACGTGCTGATCGAAGGCGAGACCGGCACCGGTAAGGAACTGGTCGCCCGCTGCCTGCACGATTTCAGTCGTCGCCACAGCAAGCAATTCGTCGCGCTGAACTGCGGCGGGCTGCCGGAAAACCTTTTTGAAAGCGAGATTTTCGGCCACGAGGCCAACGCCTTTACCGGTGCAGGCAAACGCCGTATCGGCAAGATCGAACACGCCGACGGCGGCACGCTGTTCCTCGACGAAGTGGAAAGCATGCCGCTGCCATTGCAGATCAAACTGCTGCGCGTGTTGCAGGAGCGGACCCTCGAACGTCTCGGCTCGAACCAGAGCGTGGCCGTGGATTGCCGGGTGATCGCAGCAACCAAATCCGACCTCGACGAAGCGAGCAAGGCTGGCGAGTTCCGCAGCGACTTGTACTACCGCCTCAACGTCGTGACCCTGGAACTGCCGCCGTTGCGCGAGCGCCGCGAAGACATCCTGCAACTGTTCGAACACTTCACCCAGCAGTCGGCCCTGCGTTTTGACCGCGTGCTGCCAGAACTGGACAACCAGACCCTGTCGAACCTGATGAGCCACGATTGGCCAGGCAATGTGCGCGAACTGCGCAACGTCGCCGAACGTTTTGCCCTCGGCCTGCCGGCGTTCAAAAAGTCCGGCGCCAGCAGTGGCGGACAAGGCCTGGCGTTTGCCGAAGCGGTGGAAGCGTTCGAGCGCAACCTGCTCAGCGACGCCCTGCAACGCAGCGGCGGTAACCTGACTCAGGCCAGCCTGGAATTGGGCATGGCCAAGACCACGCTGTTCGACAAAGTGAAAAAGTACGGGTTGAGCCATTAAGCGAGAACGATGTGGATCTGTTTTTCAAAGCCCTGTTGGGCGCCGCGGTAGTACTGATCATCGCGGCGCTGTCGAAAACCAAAAACTACTACATCGCCGGATTGGTGCCGCTGTTTCCGACGTTTGCGCTGATTGCGCATTACATCGTCGGCAAGGGGCGTTCGATTGAGGATTTGAAGACCACGATTGTGTTCGGCATGTGGTCGATCATTCCGTACTTTGTGTATCTGGCGACGTTGTATGTGATGGTGGATCGGCTGCGGCTGGAGGCTTCGTTGGCGGTGGCGGCGGTGGCTTGGTTGATGGCTGCCACTGTTTTGGTGACTGTGTGGGTGCGCCTGCACAGCTAAGTGCAAAAGCCACCCTCACCCCAGCCCTCTCCCTCCGGGAGAGGGGGCCGACCGAGGTGTCTTGCAAGCTGCATCGACCTGAAAGATCCAGTTGATTATGGATTCGGTACAGCACGTTTAGGTCGGTGTACAACTCCAGCATCCCCCAATCAGTCCCCTCTCCCTCTGGGCGGTCCGACGTTTCGGGAGGGTTAGGGTGAGGGTTTTTTGGCTCCCACCGATATCAGCTGACAGTGCCGCCCTTGGACTCAGCCATGATCTGCCGGATTGCCCCGACAAACGTCTCCACCGGTTGCCCGCCCGTCACCGCATACTGACCGTTGAACACCACGGTCGGCACCGAACTCACCCCGCGCTGCAACCACAACTGCTCCTCCTCACGCACCTCATCGGCAAACTCATCGGACGCCAGAATCGCCTCGGCCCGCTGACGATCCATCCCGACACTTTCCGCAATCTGCACCAGTTGCCGATGATCCGACGGATTGCCGCCATCGCTGAAATACGCCTTGAACAGCGCCTCTTTCAACAGCAGTTGCACTCCTTCGAGACCGGCCCAGTGCAGCAAGCGGTGCGCATCAAAAGTGTTGTAGATACGGCTGTTGCCGTCAGTGCGAAACGCAAACCCGAGTTCAGCGCCACGGGCACGAATGGCTTCGCGATTTTTCTGCGATTGCTCCGGGGTCGAGCCGTACTTCTCTTGAATGTGCTCAGCGATGTTCTGCCCGTCTGCGCCCATTTTCGGATTGAGTTCGAACGGTTGGAAACGGATCTCGGCCTGCACTTCGTTGCGCAGGATCTCCAGTGCCTGTAACAGGCCACGCAAACCGACGACACACCAGGGGCAGGAGACGTCGCTGACAAAATCGATTTTCAAGGCAGAACTCATCACACACCTCGCGGGGGGAAATCGTGCGGGAAAATTTGCACGATACACCCCGGCCGGATTTTGCGGTGCCCCCTTCGCGAGCAAGCTCGCTCCCACATTTAGATCGCATTCCCCTGTGGGAGCGAGCTTGCTCGCGAAGAGGCCATAACCAACACCGCCCACTTTTGGTTACAGCAGATTCCCGCCCTCCACCGGCTCAATCTGTGCCCAATGCGAAGTGTCTTCACGATGCGCCTGCAAATACGGCAGCACCGCCGCCAGCAACGGCTCCTTGAACGCCTCTTGAAAGCGATGCGCCAACCCCGGAATCAGTTTCAACTGGCTGCCGCGAATATGCGCCGCCAGATGAACCCCGTGCATCACCGGCAACAACGGATCCGCCGTGCCATGCACCACCAGCGTCGGTACCCGCAATTGATTGAGCAATGCCACCCGGCTCGGCTCGGCAAGAATCGCCATGATCTGCCGCTTCACGCCTTCGGGATTGAACGCGCGGTCATACGACAGCGCAGCCTGATGCAGCAAGACCTGGCGATCATCGGTGACCGCCGGGCTGCCCAGCGCGGCAAGCAGATCAGCCTGCTGTTCCAGCGCCACCTGTCGATTCGGTGCGCCGCGACGCGACAACAACTGCACCAGCGCCGCGCTGGGTGCCGGCAGACCTTCGGCGCCCGAGGTGGTCATGATCAATGTCAGACTCTCGACCCGCTGCGGTGCCATCGCCGCCATGTGCTGGGCAATCATCCCGCCCATGCTCGCGCCCAGCACGTGGAATTGCTCGACATGCAACGCGTCCATCAAGCCCAGCGCGTCGTCTGCCATGTCGGTCAGGCTGTAAGGCGCCGCCACCGGCAGACCGAGCTTGTAGCGCAGCACTTCGAAGGTCAGATTGGCGTCAGCCGGCGCCTGCCGCCAGGTCGACAGACCGACGTCGCGGTTGTCATAGCGAATCACCCGAAAACCCTGCTGACACAGCGCAACCACTACTTCGTCCGGCCAGTGGATCAACTGTCCACCCAAGCCCATGACCAGCAACAACGCCGGATCCGACGCGCGACCAATGCTCTGGTAAGCCAGGCTCACCTGCTGCAGATCAGCGTGCTCGGTCGGCACATTGACGTCGCAACGCGCCGCCGCCCAAGACGACGATCCGAAAAAAATCGCGACCAGAACAGCCGCGACCGATACAAAACCCTTGACCATGAAAAACACCGAAACGCAAAACCCCAGTAGAGCGCGAGTCTGATGAAGTTTGTTCAAGCGCGCTGCCACACTTCGATGACAGTTTGATGAAGAGTGCCGAGTGGTCATGGGCGGTGGTTGCAAACAATATCTATGTACCGCCATCGCCTTGCGCGATTTCTCTTGAATGACCCGCTCAGGGACGGATTCCCCGCCCCGCCAATGCGAGTCACGCCACCATGCTCGAGCGTCTTATTCTGGATGAGCTCCCCGCACCGTCACCGTTGCCCGAGGCCGTCGAACAGCTACCGAAAACGATTGATGACAGCCTGCTGCTGCAGGCTTGCCAACGCTGGCGCGCCAGCAGCGAGGGTTTGCGCGATTTGTTTGCCGCCAGCCCGGCCCTGCGCGACAGCGTCAATGAATTGCTGCGCCAACAACTGCAACTGGACGGCGAAAAGACCGGACTGCGCTTTGCGGCCACCGCTGACCAGCCGGAGCACATCGTCAGCCTCACCGACGCCTGTGCCTTTGTCGTTCAACACCCGACACTGGAAACCGATCTGGATCAGCGTTGTGTCCTCACCGGTATCCGCGCGGGCCATCCGTTATCCAACCTGAAGCCCCTGCAGCTCCTGGAAAAACTCAAAGCCCTCGACCCACGCCAAAGCCACGAGATTCGCTGGGCAGAATTCTGGGACGCGCGAGCGCCGCGCACACCGGTGTCACGACGTAGCCGCGCCACGCAGCTTTACCGCGAGCATTTCGAAGCCACTGCGCACATGGCTCTCGCCCATCAGACGATTACCCCGGCGCAACTCAAAACGCTGCAACTGATCATTGATTCAGGTGCTGGCGCGCTGACAATCGAGGGTCAACCTGTGCACACGGAAAAGTTGGCCCTGGTGCTGAGCAACGACAGCAAAATCAAACTCCCCGGTGCATGGGTCGTCAGCGTCGGCAATTTGGCCACGGCGGCGCCTTTGCTTTATCTGCCCGGAAACGCCATATCGATCCAGGCCTTCACCACCCGCGCAGACATGCAGACGTGGCTGACCCATCAGGTACAGATCCCCACCGGACTGCCCAAGGAAATCCTTCGCGTTGACTACAGCGCAGCGCTTGACCCGATGGTCACTGGCGCCAGCGATCTGTTCGCCGACCGTCACCACGCGCAACTCGACGCCTTAAGCAATACCAACAAAGGCCATCCCGGGCTCAGGGCGCATGGCGCGCGCTCACTGGTGCATGTCGACCTGATTGATCATCAGCGCAGCAGCGCGATCATCGTGGCGGCGCCGCCAAAACCGCTCAACTCCGCCAGCGATGTCGAGACCGACGAAACACCGCTGTTCGGCAGCCTGTCCGCCGGGATTCCACTGGCGGTGCGCCACGCGGCGCTCAAACGCCAACGCGAGGCGCTTGAACACTTGCAGGCCAATGACAGCGACGGCTCTCGATACCGAGAATGCCAGGACGCCCTCAAAGCGCTGGAAGCCGCCGAAGAAACTGGCGCGACCACTGCCACAACCCTGCTCTACCGCGAAACGGCCCTCGACACGAATACCTTCAACACCGCGCTCAGTGCCCTGCGTCAGGCACACCGGGACGGCCTGTATGCCGAAGGCAGACTGCAAGCAACCCTTGGCCAACTTAACAGCGCCGAACACGATCTGCTCAAGGCCGTGCTGGACACCCCCGTCGCGGCCGAGCGCGACACGGATATCACGGCGGCCAGCCTGACCTTGTCACTGAGCGAAACCAAGGACGGGGTCACGACAACGCAAAGCGAAGTGCTCAAGGGCGCACTCGTCATCGGACGCCAGGCGGCACTCTCGGACACTTCCAGTCTGATGCTCTACTGGCCGGGCAATGGCGGTGGCCTGCAACGCTTTGCCGATCGCCGGACACTGGCGCGCGAGGTGTTCAGGATTCTCGAGGACGACAACGACCTGGCCCTGCAACTGAGTCCGATCACCACCGACCCGTTGCTTTATTGCCTCAACGCGCTGGTGAGCGACTTCGAAGCGAAAGCCACACCCCTGCGCGGCAAACCCGAACAGGCTGACGCGCTGGAGGTTCTGCGCCAGGGCTGCCTGGCCAATCTTCAGGTTCCGCTGCACGCCGCCAGACACCTGGCTTTCACTCATCTGCAGGAACAGCAACGCAGCGGCACCCTCGCCGGCAACCTGCCGGGCTGGCTGGTCAAACTCAAGGAAAACGAGCGTAGCGCGCTGAAACAGAACATCGAGGCGTACGTCGCGGCGATGCGTCAAAGCCACGCCCTCATGACCCTTGCGCTGGAACCTCGTGATGACTTCACCCGCCGTCATCTGCACGCCCGATTGCGCAGGGACTTTTCCCTTGAGGGCGACTTTTCCATACAAGTCGAACTGCCCGACTCGACCAAAACCGAACAGGTCCCGGAGTCGGGGCCGGGTGGCGTCAGAAAGATCACGACCATTGTGCCCAGCAAAGCACGCAGCAAAATGTCACTGGAGGACCTGGCCCAGCTCAATATCGATAACGTGCAATCGGTGCTCAATGACTCGCTGTCACAACGCTTGATCTTCTTGCGTCTGGAGATCACCGCGACGCATAAAAAGGATCGGACGCGCCTGCTCAACGGCATCAACCTGACCTATCTGCGCAAGGTTCTGCCGGAGCTGGACCTGCCCAAAGCCTATGAGCAGAAGATCCGTGACGCCTTTCAGGGCGCCGCCAGCGAGTCAGCATTCGTCAAACAACATCGTCGGGAAAGCCTGATCGAGCCGTGGTGCCTGATGCTGAAAATACAGAGCGAAAATGCACGCCTGCAAAAACACCTCAGCGCTGATGAAGCGGCACTGCTGAACATCGCCATCGACGCCGACACCCCACAGGCGTGGCAAGCCAGCGGCAAGCGTCTTGTGCTGTTGCCGGTGTCGCTGAAAGTCGGCGGCAAGGACACCCCCGGCGAAGGCCCGGTGACCCTGTCCGGCGTCAGCTTCATCGAAGAGCAGATCAGCGGCGTCACCCTGCTGTACCTGCCGGACAGCCACGACGGGCAGTTCTTGCGCCGCTACGACACGCTCGAAGCGGCGCGCAAAGGGCTGTTCACCTTGTGCGCAAGTGACAAGTGGATCGAGTACCTGGCGCACAGAACGTTGCAAGGTAACGTCAGGGCCCATGTCAACCGAATCGGTCAGGCCGTGGAAAAAAACTTCGATGCGATCATCGAAGTCGGTGTGCGCTGGCCGGCCAGTACCTCGCTGGCCGCACACCTGCTCGATGCGCACATGGGACGCTTGATCGAGGCCCATCGCGGCACGTCGCGCTCCAACGATGAACTGTTCTTCGAGCGCTACGCCCTGAAAGGCCCGCGCGCCTTCAACTACATCAAAATGGCCTTGGGCATGGTGCCCTTCGTCGGCAGTGTGCTGGCCCTCTATCAGGCCTGGACCGCTGCCAATCAGGCAGCCGCCGCGTTCTTGCGTGGTGACGTGGCTGACGGTCTGGTGGAAATCGAGTCAATGCTGCTGTCGCTGATCGACGCCTTCATGGATCTGCTCCCGGGTGAAGCCGCGGCCTCGACGCTCTCCCGGACGACCCGCGCGTTGACTCGGGCGCGTCAGCTGCACGCGGTGGTGCGCGATGTGGCGACACTGCAGGTCAAGTCGCAGCGCCACGCACGACATGTGCTGGCGCGCTTCAAGGATTACGACTATGAAAAACCGATTTCCCTGGGCGGCACAGAACCGGCCAGCCACGGCCTCTACCGCGGGATCTACCGGCTTGCCGACGGCGACTTCATCGAACGTCAGGGCCGCGTCTACCAAGTGGAGCTGAGCCGGGATTCGCGCAGCTGGCGTCTGTCCGGCAACTCGCGAAAAACCTACAAGCAGCCGATCGCACTGGATGAAAGCGGGCAATGGGATACCTGGTTTGGCGTCTATGGCACAGCCCTTGAAGGTGGCGTGGTGGGGGGTGGCAATGTCGGCGGGCGCCTGGTCGATACACTCGACCCTTACTGGCCGTCGGTGATTCGGCAACGCCTGCCGCGCTGGCTGGTAGATCGAAACTTCCGCCGCCACCATCAACTGGCCGCCACCGCAAACAATTTGGGCCGCCAATTGCAACTCAGGGGAGCGAAAAGTGACCAGGTGATCAATGCCTACGCCGAAGCCACGGAAGCGCAACGCCTGACCATGTTGCCAACGGCCGAAGCCGCATGCATTGGCGATATCCAACTGGCCAGGCAACGTTATGAGGCGTTGACCGAGTTGACTGCGCTGACCCAAGGCAGAAAACACAGGACTGTCGCCAAAATGCAAAGCAAGACCGCATGGCTGTTGACTGATCGTTACCAGCGGCGCGCCTTTCACCTGTCGCATAAAATTCATGGCATGACACGAGCAATCGACCGATTGAAGCAGCTGCACAATGCGCTGCCGGGTGATGCTGTGGCTGAACGTTTGAAACACATTGAAAACATACACAGGTTTCGTGTCGAGATCGTCAACCAGCTCGATCAGTTGGGCGAACTCAGGGACCAGGTCAATCACTGGTATGGACGCATGCTGGCTAAAGACCGGCCGAAAATGTCGGCGCTGGTCGATAACACTAACAGCCGTCACAGTGAAGCCATCCTGCTGTACCTGAAAACCTCCCAACGCCTGGAAATCGTCAGAAAAGCCGGCAGCCCCGACGATGCCTCGTGGCGCTATTTTGTGACGATGGCAGAGTCCCTGCGCAACAGAATCGATCTGCATCTGTACCGCCAGTACGACTTGCCGAATATGCAGAACACGACCGCCCAACGTAATCGCATTCTTCAGGAAAGCATCGACACTTGCGTCGAGTATCGGCGCGAGATGGCGGTATGGACCGCCAGCTGTCCGCAATTCTTTCATCTGGACGTAGTCGAGCCCTTGCTGGAAGGCGTTGATCGCCTGGCGGATCGAGCGCGTGCCGCTATCAACAGACCACCCGAACCGAGGGTCGCGGGGCGACCCCTGCAGCGCGTGTTCATCACTGATGACAACCAATTGCGCCATGGCGTGGAGCAATGGGATAACCTGACCAACGCCCGTCAATACAGAAGTACCGGGATTGGAGGCTATGAAGAAATCTGGGAACATGGCGCCGATGGCGTCGTGCGCCTGACCAACCCGCAAAACCTGGCAGTTCCCTCCCCCGCCGAGCTGAGTCTGGCCACCCTGGTAACCGAGGCACAGCAACGTCTGGAGAACGTGGCCACTTACCGCACCACGGTGCAGAGCAACGCCAATCGCGGCATGCTGCCCGTCGACCTGCAGCACATGATGGACAGTCATGCGAGTGAACTCACCACCCGTGCCGACGGTATCGCTGCCAAATCGGCAGAGCAGCCGATCATCCAGCAATTGCGCGATCAGGCCGCCGAGCTGATCGTCGAAGGTCGCGCCTTGCGCACCCAACGCTCGATGACCAGTCAAAAGCCCACCGACGGCATGCTTGATGACCTCATCGGACAGAACGCGGTGGAGATCCGCAAACCCCTTGCGATCCGAAAACTGGCGGATCATCAGGGGCGCCCCAACTACCTGCAGGAATATGAGGTCTGGAACCTCACACAGGAGCCCGCGCAATTACTCTGGTACGTGCATTTCCATTACCGTTCGGCGACCCGCCCCTTGCGCCAATTCGAAAGAGCCCACCTGAAACTGCCGGCGCATCGCAAGCTGACTCACGCTGACGACCCGACCCTGCTTGATTCCAGAATCACTGCACAGTCCATTGTCCTGCGGCATTTCGAGGGACTCTGAGCATAAGACACTGTAGTCATAGGAAGAACTGCTGAGCCATCACTCGGCGGTTCTGCCGTAAAAGAACGCGTCGATGTCGACAGCGCTATCATCATGAGACAAACTCACCCTCTTTGCGCTTATAACAAGTTTTCCTCATGGAGCCTTCGGTGCTTGAAATCCGTCACCTGAAAACCCTGCACGCCTTGCGTGAAGCCGACAGCCTGGTCGATGCCGCCGACCGTTTGCACCTGACGCAGTCGGCGCTGTCCCACCAGTTCAAGGAGCTTGAGGAACGCCTGGGCATGGCGTTGTTCGTGCGCAAGACCAAACCGGTACGATTCACCAGCGCCGGTTTGCGCTTGCTGCAACTGGCTGACGCAACCCTGCCACTGTTGCGCGCCGCCGAGCGGGATATAGGTCGTCTCGCCGGTGGTACGGCCGGGCGTTTGCACATGGCCATCGAATGCCACAGCTGCTTTCAGTGGCTGATGCCGACCATCGACCAGTTCCGCGATGCCTGGCCGGAAGTCGAACTCGACCTCGCTTCGGGTTTCGCCTTCGCACCGCTGCCGGCGTTGGCGCGTGGCGATCTGGATCTGGTGGTGACTTCCGATCCACTGGAAATCGCCGGCATCACCTATGTACCGCTGTTCACCTACGAAGCCATGCTTGCCGTGGCCAATCAGCATGCGCTGGCGAGCAAGCCGTACATCGTCCCCGAAGACTTGCTGACGGAAACGCTGATCACCTACCCGGTGGAACGCGACCGTCTCGACATCTTCACACGCTTCCTGGAACCGGCCGACATCGAGCCGGCGCAGGTGCGCACTTCGGAACTGACGGTGATGATGATGCAACTGGTCGCCAGTGGTCGTGGTGTTTGCGGCATGCCGCACTGGGCGCTGCACGAATACAGCTCGCGCGGTTACGTGAAGGGTAAACGGCTGGGGGAAAAAGGTTTGTTCGCAACGTTATACGCGGCGATTCGCACCGACATGCTCGATGCACCGTACATGCGGGATTTTCTCCTGACGGCGAAGGACACGTCGTTCTCGACCCTGGACGGTGTCAGCGCGGTTCGCTGAGTCACTTGTGGGAGCGAGCTTGCTCGCGAAAGCGATGTATCAGACACACAAATAGTGACTGTCAGATTGCCTTCGCGAGCAGGCTCGCTCCCACAGGGATCAGCGCAATATCAGAGTTGACGCCACATGTGGATCTTGTCGAAGTAGTCTTCGCCCACCCGCACCGCCAACGGTTCGAGGCCGAACTGGATAAAGCCGCAGCGCTGGTAGAGATTGAACGCGGCGTCATTGCCGGCGGTAACGGTAAGCTGGAGCAGTTTCAGTGCCGGATGGTTTTGCGCTTCGGTAATGGCCGCCTGTACCAGTTCATGGCCCAGGCCGTGCTGGCGAAAATCCGTCGAGACGTACATGCCGAACAACGTGGCCTTGTGGCGAGCCTTCTCGCGCGGTTCAAAGGCCAGGCCGACGATGCCGGCCAGCGCGCCGGCTTCAAACGCGCCAAGCACCACATCGAGCTTGCTGGTCAGGCGCCCTTCCCACCAGCTCAATGGCATCACCGCGCGTTCGCGAACGCTGGAGGTGAACGCCTGCGGATGGCGGTCATAGGCTTCGAGCATCAGTTCGCGGTAAGCCAGGGCATGACTGGCGTCCAGCCGTTCGATCCACATGTTCACGCCGTCCTGCGTTGCTCAAGCATCAGCCGCACAGCGAGGCCGCCGAGGACGAAGCCCATGAAATAACGCTGCAGCGCCAGCCACGTCGGGTTACGCACAAACCACGAAGCGATGCCCGCGGCGAACAGCGCGATCAGCAAATTGACGCAGAAACTGACGCTGATCTGGGTCAGGCCGAGAATGATGCTTTGGGTGAACACCGAACCGTGTTCAGGGGAGATGAACTGCGGAAACACCGAGAGGTAGAACACGGCGATTTTCGGGTTCAGCGCGCTGGTGAGAAAGCCCATGGTGATCAGCTTTCGCGACGAGTCCGGCGGCAATTGCTGCGCCTCGAACGGTGAGCGCGCACCGGGTTTCACTGCTTGCCAGGCCAGCCACAGCAGGTACAGCGCACCGGCCCACTTCAGCACTTCATAGGCCATCGGCACTGCCAGAAACACCGCAGTCAATCCCGCAGCCGCGGCGAACATATGCACAAAGAATCCACTGACCACACCGAGCAACGACGTGACCCCGGCCTTGCGTCCCTGACAGATCGAACGCGAAATCAGATAGATCATGTTCGGCCCCGGCGTCAGCACCATCAGCAATGCGGCAGCGGCGAAAATCAGCAAGTCTTGAAGCGGGATCATGGCAAAGTCCTTTGCGTGGATGATCAGGCGATTGCGCTCAGCGATTTGCGATAAAACGGCAGGATCAGGTCACGTGTCAATGGCGCCAGAACCACAGCAGGATCAGTGGCCGGATCGACCCAGATCACTTCTTCGATTTCCGCCGCCGGTGTGACGTCGGCCTCGATCGTCAGTTGAAAGATCTCGGCCTGCACGACACACCCCGGCTCGTTGGCCGCAGGCGCCGAGAACTGGCCGAGAAAAGCTGCCTGCGCCGAATCGATCTGCAAGCCCAGCTCTTCTTCCAGCTCGCGGGCCAGCGCGTGCACCGGCAACTCGTGCGCCTCGATCTTGCCGCCCGGTTGCATGAACGCCGTGGTGCCGCGCTTGCGCACCAACAGAGTCTGGCCTGCGGGATTGAGCAACAGCGCGGCGGCTATATGAATGAGGTTTGCAGAGACAACGGATGCAGAAGTCATGGATCAGCCACCGGCCTGGAAAAACCGCAAGGATCCCATGCCCGGCCCAATGACGTCACCTCACCGATCATTCCCCCTGCGCCTTGAGCGTGGCTTCAACCTCCTCCGGCACCTTGACGAAAATCGTGTACTTGCCGCCCTCCATGGCTTCAAACGCAATCAGCTTTTCCACCAACAGCGCGTTGAGCACCTTGCCGGCATTGAGCAGCAGCATGCCGTTATCGGCATTGAGGTTGCGCGCCAGAATCATCCCCGCCGCCAGATCCCGAGTGGACAGCACCTTGACCGACGGATCGGCCAGCGTCACGTCGCTGAGGAACGCGGCACACACTTGAATGAAATCCTCGACCAGATCGGGATCGTACAAACGTCCGGCGTACTGGCGCAGGTACAGCAGCGCTTCATCGCTGTTCATCTGCCGCTCGAGGATCAGACCGCGCTGCAACTCGACGAAATCCACTGCCAGTTTCAGCAAGCGTGAGCCGAACGGAATGCCCTCGCCCTTGAGCCGGTCGGGAAAGCCGCTGCCGTCCCAGCGCTCCTGATGATGCAGGATCAGACGCGCCGCATCCTTCATCGGGTCCAGGGTCATGAGCAACGATTCGCTCTGCTTCGGATAGCTGCGATAGCGCTCGCGTTCGGTATGGCGCAGCAGATCCGAGGGCGTGGTCATCATCGCGTCGGTCCAGCTCAGTTTGCCAATGTTGTACAGCGCCGCCGCCATGGTCAGATCACGGCTGGTGGCCTCGTCCAGCCCATGCTGTTTGCAGTAGCTGCGCACCAGTTCAATGATCTGCCGGTTGGTCTGTTTGGCAGGTGGCAAGCGCAGATTGGCCAGCAGCGAGAACACTTCGGTGCCGGTAACGTAGCTGTGCTTGAGCTCTTCGTACGCCAGATCGAGCATGTCGGCGGTCTGCTGCAGTTCGGCGGTGCGCGCTGCGACATGTTTTTCCAAAGTGCTGTTAAGCAGTTTGAGCTGGTCGTTTTGCACCCGGGTCAAGCGCTCCAGCCGTTGGCGCTCCTGCTCGGAATGCTGGTGTTCGAGGGACTGGCGCAGAATCAGCAACAGCTCTTCGTCATTCCACGGTTTGCTGATGTACCGGTGAATCTGCCCGTCATTGATGGCTTTGATGATCGCCGCCGGGTCGGCATAGCCGGTGAGCATGATCCGCGCCGTCGCCGGAAAACGTTCACGGACATGCGCCAGTAACGACGCACCGTCCATGCCCGGCATCCGCGCATCGCTCATCACCAGGTTGACTGGCTGCTGCGCGAGGATCTCCAGCGCCTGGGCGCCGCTGGTGGCCAACAGCAGATCGTAGGGTTGGCCGCGTAACAGGCGGCGCAGGCTGTTGAGGATCGACTCCTCGTCATCGACCAGCAGCACTGTGGGTCGATGCGCCGGCAGCGGCGCGGATGGCTCTTCCATGGCATGGCCTCAAGCAAACAGGAAAATTACGACGCACCGAGCCAACACTTCGCCGGTCCGCGCCTGAGTCCAAGGCTAGATGATTTTGGCCGGCATTCACGCCGATCTTTGTCCGGGGCCGAAAGCGCAGTGCCGGGGAGCCGACTATGCTGAAGACAGCGCAAGACTCCATCAGCGGATACAAACAGGCAAATGGCGAGGGAAAAGGATGCCCCGGATCACCACAGCATGCCTCCCCACGGGTGGCGCGGCATGACAGCGCCAACCGTGCACATCAATCGCCGCGTGCTGATCGTTGACGACAGCCCGGCGATCCATGGCGATTTCGCCAAGATTCTCAGCCCGGTCATCCCCGGTGACGATGGCTTGGGCGAAACCGAGAGCCTGCTGTTCGGCACGCCGTCCGCACCGCAAACCCAACATTTCGAACTGGATTCGGCGTTTCAGGGCCGCGAAGCCCTGGAAAAACTCGAGGCTGCGCTGGCAGAAAACCGTCCCTACGCCATGGCCTTCATCGACATGCGCATGCCACCGGGCTGGGATGGTCTGGAGACCATTGAACGGCTGTGGCAGGTCGACCCCAAGCTGCAAGTTGCGCTGTGCACGGCCTATTCCGATTATTCCTGGGAAGACATCGACCGGCGTCTGGCGCTGAACGACCGCTTGCTGATCCTGAAAAAGCCCTTCGACGCCATCGAGATCCGCCAGATGGCCAGCGCCCTTACGGTCAAATGGCAGATGACCGAAGACGCCGAACTGAAGATGAGCCTGCTGGAAGCTGCGGTGCAGGAACGCACCCGGGAGCTGTCCGACGCCAATGTGATCGTGCAGAACAGCCCGACCATTCTTTACCGTTTGCGCGGCGAACCCTCGTTTGCGCTGATGTACATCTCCCACAACATCACCCGTTACGGCCATGTCGCCGCCGACCTGGTGGGTTCGCCCGACTGGGCACAGGCACTGATTCATCCGGACGATCAGGCGAACGTCGATGCGGCCATGGCCCGGGTGCTGGATCGGCATGCGTCGGGCGCGTCCATCGAGTTCCGCATGCGCACCGGCCAGGGCACCTGGCGCTGGGTGGAGAACCGCTACATCCCGGTGCGCGATGATGACGGCCGTCTGCTGGAAGTCGAAGGCATCATCCTCGACATCACCGAGCGCCGCCTGGCCGAGGACAAGCTGGCCTTGCTCGCCCGCTCCGATGGCCTCACGGGGCTGGCCAATCGCGCCACGCTGATCGAGCGCCTGCATCAAGCGTTCGCCGCCGCACGACGAGGCGCCATGCCGTTCGCGGTGTTCTACCTGGACCTCGACCATTTCAAGCGGATCAATGACACCTTCGGCCACCCGGTGGGCGATCTGCTGTTGCAGGAAGTCGCCCGGCGCATCAAGTCCGATGTCCGCGAAAGTGACGTAGTGGCGCGCCTGGGCGGTGACGAATTCGCGATCCTGCAACTGGACGTCAGCGACCCGACCCAATCGGCCGCGATGGCCGCCAAGATTCGCGACACGCTGCTGGCGCCCTACCACCTGGCCGGTAATGCGCTGCATATTTCGGTGAGCATCGGCATCAGCAGTTACAGCGACCTCAGCCTCGATGCCGACGCGCTGCTCGGGCAAGCCGACATGGCGCTGTACCGCGCCAAGGAAATGGGCCGCAACCAGTACCACTTCCACTCCGAGGAAATCTCTCGGGAAGTGGCCGAACGCATGACCCTCGTCAGCGAGTTGATGACCGCCCTTGAGGGCAATGAGCTGATGCTGCGCTATGCGCCGGAGGTCGATCTGCACAGCGGCAGGATTCTCGGCATGGAGGCACAAGTCCTCTGGCAGCATCCTCGTCGCGGCCTGCTGCAGGCCTGCGACTTCGTGCCGATTGCAGAGAAAACCGGCGCAATCATTCCGCTCGGGCGCTGGGTGCTGGATCACGCCTGCCACCAGATGCATCTGTGGCGTAACGAAGGCGTCGCGCCGCCCGTAATGGCAATCAAACTTTCGCTGGCCCAACTCAAGAGCGGCCCCGAGCTGATCTACAACGTGCTGCGCACCACCGCCCGTTGGGAACTCGCCCCTTGGGACCTGCGTTTCGATGTCACCGAGGCCACACTGGCCCAGACCAAGTGGACGCACAACGACGCGTTGCCGCGCCTGCGTGAACTGGGCGTGAGCATCGCCATCGATGATTTCGGCACCGAATACTCCTCGTTCGACTACCTGAAAACCTACCGGGTCAATCACCTCAAACTGGCGCAGAGTTTCGTCGACAGTGCCGCCCACGATGTTGCCAGTGCCAACGCCCTGCGCGCGATGGTCAACTTCGCCCGGGATCTGGACATCGACATCATTGCTGAAGGCCAGCCGTCGTCGGATCAACCGTGCACGCCGCCCTCCGCGCCCCCGCTGCCCAGCGCCCGGGGCATGTATTTCAGCGCAGCGGTCAGCGCCGAACAAGCCGGGCATTTGCTCAAGGACAGTTGCCGGCTGACGCCAAAGGAGGACGAGGCATGAAAACGCCTTTTCCGCAGACCAACCGGCGCATCCTGATCATCGACGACACGCCGGCGATCCACGATGACTTTCGCAAGATCCTCGCCCCGCAGGTGGCGGACGCCGTCGATTTGCAGCAACTGGAGCAGACGCTGTTCGGCACCCAGCAGACGCCACACCTGAGCTTCCAGCTCGACTCCGCCTATCAGGGCCAGGAAGCGCTGGCGCTGGTCAACCGCGCACTGGCCAGTGGCAATCCCTACGCCCTCGCCTTTATCGACATGCGCATGCCGCCCGGCTGGGATGGCCTGGAAACCATCGAGCAACTGTGGCGGGTCGACCCAAACCTGCAAATCGCCTTGTGCACGGCGTACAGCGACTACAGCTGGGAAGCGATGGCCGAACGGCTGGAGTTCGGCGATCAGTTGCTGATCCTGAAAAAGCCGTTCGACAGCCTGGAAATCCGTCAGATGGCCAACGCCCTGACCTGGAAATGGCAACTGGCGCAGGACGCGGCGCTGAAGATGCTCAGCCTTGAGCGGACCATCGAAGCGCGGGTGCACGAACTGCTCAAGGTCTCGCACCTGCTGCAATACGACAGCCTCACGGAACTGCCCAACAGCACCTTGCTCGGTGATCGCCTGAGTCAGGCCATGGCCGTGTGCCGACGGCATGACAAACAATTGGTGGTGATGTTTCTCGGTCTGGATCGCTTCAAGCGCATCAACAATGCGCTGGGCCATCCGGCGGGTGACGAGATGCTCAAACGGGTCGCCCGGCAACTGTTGTCCTGCGTGCGCGATTCGGACTCGGTGTTTCGCTACGGTTCCGATGAGTTCGTGGTGATCCTCGGCGACATCAACCACCCTCAGCAAACCCACGGCATCGCGGAAAAACTCCTCGCCGCCATTCGCCTGCCGCAGACGATTGCCGGCCACGACGTCAGCGTCACCGCCAGCCTCGGCATCAGCGTCTACCCCGAAGACGGCCTCGAAGCCACCGAGCTGATCAAGAAAGCCGAGACCGCGATGCGCAACGTCAAGGAACAGGGGCCTGACAACATCGGCTTTTTTATCGAAGCCATGAACCAGCACGCCCGGGAACAGCACAGCATCGAGTCGGGCATTCGCCGCGCCCTGCAGGCGCATGAGTTCGTCCTGCACTACCAGCCGAAAATCGACCTGCGCAGTGCCAAAGTGGTGGGTGCCGAAGCACTGCTGCGCTGGCAGAAACCCGGGCATGGCTGGGTCTATCCGTCGGACTTCATCCCGGTGGCCGAGGACAGCGGCCTGATCGTGCCGTTGAGCAAATGGGTGCTGGCTGAAGCTTGTCGTCAGACCCGTGCCTGGCAACTGGCCGGACTGCCGCCGATCCGCATGTCGGTCAACACGTCACCCATCGATTTTCGCCAGCGTGACTTCGTTGCCGGCATCGAGCGCGTACTTGAACAGACAGGTCTGGCCCCCGAATGGCTGGAGCTGGAAATCACCGAAGGCGTGCTGATGCAAAACGTCGAGGCGACGATGACGGCGCTCAAGCGCCTGAAAACGCTGGGCACGCGTCTGGCCATCGACGACTTCGGCACCGGCTATTCCAGCCTGAGCTACTTGCGGCGATTTCCCATCGATGTGCTGAAGATCGACCAATCGTTCATTCGCAACCTGTGCAACGACCGCAACGATGCCGCGCTGGTGAGCGCGATCATCAATCTGGGCAAGAGTCTGGAACTGGACGTCATCGCCGAAGGCATCGAAACCGCTGAGCAACTGGCCTTTCTCAAGGCCCATCACTGCGAAGAAGGCCAGGGCTACTTTTTCAGCGAAGCCCTGCCCGCAGACGCATTTGCGCGGTTGCTGGCCGGTACGCAACCCGCGCCCTGGACGATTGAATGATCACTGTGAAACCGGCCTGGAGTCAGGGAGACAATTGCCGATGAGCCTTTTCCATTACGGCATCGCGTTGCTGCTGTGCGGAGTCTGTATCGGCGCCAGTGCCGAGCCGCTGGACGAGCCGCTCAAACCGCTGCCCGCGGTGCCGCAGCAGGATCCCCGGCGCGTGGAACTCGGTCGACGGCTATTCCACGAACCACGTTTGTCGATCAACAACACGCTGTCCTGCGCCAGCTGCCATCAACTCGACAAGAACGGTGCCGACAGCCGCGCCTTGTCGCTGGGCTTCGACGGCAAACCGGTGGCCGTCAACACACCGACCGCGTTCAACGCGGCCCTCAATTTCCGTCAGTTCTGGGATGGCCGCGTCGAAACGCTGGAGGAACAGAGCAACGTCGTCATCACCAGCCCCCATGAAATGGGCAGCGACTGGCGCACCGTGATCGAACGCATCGGCAACGACCCCGACTATCGTCGTGATTTCGCCGCCACCTACCCGGACGGCGTGACCCAGGCCAACGTCCAGCAGGCGCTGGCCAGTTTTGAACGCACCTTGCTGACGCCCAACTCACGCTTCGATCAATACCTGCTCGGCAACACCGACATCCTCACTCTGGAGGAAAAGTACGGTTACCAGCGCTTCAAGGAGTACGGCTGCATTGCCTGCCATCAGGGGGTCAACATCGGCGGCAACATGTTCCAGAAATTCGGCGTGTTCGGCGATTACATTGCCGATCGCGGCAACACGACCGTGGCCGACCAGGGCCGCTTCAACGTCACCGCCGATGAAGCAGACCGGGCCGTGTTCAAAGTGCCGAGCCTGCGCAATGTCGCGATCACCGCGCCGTACTTTCACGACGGATCGGCCCCCACCCTCGAAAGCGCCGTGGATGTGATGTTCCAGTACCAGTTGGGGCGGATGCCGAGCGCTGAGGACAAACGGCTGATCATGCTGTTCCTCACAACCCTGACCGGCCAAAGGGAGGTCCAGCCATGATCAACATCTCGCGGCGACGCAGCCTGTTATTGCTGACCCTGGTGGCCCTGGCGCTGGCCTCGATCCTGTTGTTCCTGTACTTCAAATCCAGCTCTGACCAGAGCATGACGTACACCGAATCGCGGGATCTGATCCGGCAGATCAAACAGCAGAATTCGCAGTGGGAGAACGAGATCCTCAAGGCCAGGGTGGCACTGACCCACAACTACGATCCACTGGTGTCACCGATGAATGAGATGAACCGGCTCTGGGCGCGCTTCGACGCGATCGAATCCGGGCATGGGCGCAACGATTCGACGCAATGGAACGATGCTCACGAAAGCTTCCTGCAGGCGATGCAGGAAAAGACCCGTCTGGTCGAACAGTTCAAATCGCACAACGCACTGTTACGCAACTCCCTGGCTTTTTTGCCCACCGCTGAAGACGACATCCAACAGCAACTGGCCAGCCTGTCGGACTTCGATAAATTGCAGCTGCAAAACATCACCACCGACACCTACGACCTGCTGCTCAGCGCCCTCGAATTCGCCCAGGTCACCTCCGACGACCGGGCCGCCGACATCGAGGTCGGCCTGAACAAACTGAAGGTCAATGCACAACGCCTGCCGCTCGCGTTTCAGACCCCGATCAAAATCCTGAGCAGCCATATCTCGCTGATTGCACGCGAGCAGCCAGTGGTCAATCAGTTGCTCGAAAGCATCGAAAACATCCCCGTGGCCGAGCGCCTCGACAACATCACCACCATGCTCGATCACGACCAGCAAAGCGCCGATCGGGTCGACCGGCAATACCACTTCTACCTGCTGTTGTTTTCGGTCTTGCTGGTGTTGTCACTGGTGTGGCTGGCCATTCGTTTGATCGGTAGTTTCGCCGAAATCAATCGGGTCAATAACGCCCTGCAAACGGCCAACGATGCACTGGAACAAAGAGTCGAAGAACGCACCCGGGAACTGCGGGACGCCCAGAGCGAACTGCTCGACGCGGCACGTCAGGCCGGCATGGCGGAAATCGCCACCAATGTGTTGCACAACGTCGGCAACGTGCTCAACAGCGTGAACATCTCCAGCGACCTGATTACGCGCAAGCTGCGCAACAGCAAGGCCCAAGGCCTGGGCAAGGCCATGCAACTGATCAACGAACACCCGGATGACCTCGGCGTGTTCCTCAGCGAAGACGCCAAGGGCAAATTGCTCCCCGGCTACCTCAACCAATTGGTGGTCGCCATTACCCAGGAACAGCAGGAAATGCTCGACGAGTTGAACCAGATGAACAAAAGCGTCGACCACATCAAAGACATCGTCGCCACCCAGCAATCCTATGCCGGTGCCAACAGCATGACCGAACCGCTGTTCATCAACGAATTGCTCGAAGACGCGTTGCGCATGAACGCCGGGGCACTCACCCGGCACCACGTCACGGTGGTCCGGGAGTACGCCGACGTGCCGCAGGTGATGGGCGACAAACACCGTTTGCTGCTGATCCTGATCAACCTCATCAGCAACGCCAAATACGCCATGTCCGACCTCAGCAACCGCCCCCGGACCATGACCCTGGCGGTCAAAATTGTCGATGACACCTTCCTTGAAATCAGCGTCAAGGATGACGGCGAAGGCATTTCGCCGGAAAACATGACGCGAATCTTTGCCCACGGTTTCACCACCCGCAAGGAAGGCCACGGCTTCGGTCTGCACAGTTGCGCCCTGGCCGCCATCGAGATGAACGGCCACCTCACCGCGCACAGCGACGGCCCGGGCCAGGGTGCATTGTTCACCTTGCAGATCCCCCTGATCAGCGTCACGGAGAGCGCATGAGCGAGCTGTCGAACCGCCGCATTCTGCTGATCGACGACATGCCGTCGATCCATGAAGACTTTCGCAAGATTCTCGCGCCGCCGGCGGCGCAGTCCGTGGAACTGGACGAGATGGAAGCGGCACTGTTTGGCGCTCAGGTGCGCGCCGAACGTCCGCCGTTCGAGCTGGACTCGGCCTATGGCGGCGAGGAAGGCTTGGGCAAGCTGAACCAGGCCTTGGCGGAACAACGCCCCTATGCGCTGGCCTTTGTCGACATGCGCATGCCCGACGGCTGGGACGGCGCGAAAACCATCGAGCATCTGTGGCAGCAGGACCCGCAGTTGCAAGTGGTGGTCTGCACCGCCTACTCGGATTATTCCTGGGATGAACTGCTGGAGCGTCTGCAGGCGCATGACCGCTTGCTGATTCTGAAGAAGCCCTTCGACAACATCGAAGTGCAGCAGATGGCCAACACCCTGCTGACCAAGTGGCAGATGACCGAACGCGCATCATTGCAAATGCATCACCTGGAACATCTGGTCGATCAACGCACGGCCCAGTTCAAGCAGGCCAGCGAAGACCTGCAGCGGGAAATCGATGAGCGCAAGCAACTGGAAAGTCAGCTGGTACAGTCGGAAAAACTCGCCTCACTGGGGCAAATGGCGGCGGGCGTGGCCCATGAAATCAACAACCCGATCGGTTTCATCTCCTCCAACCTCGGCACCCTCGACGGCTACTTCAAACAATTGCTCAGCGTACTCGATGCCTGGCAGACGCTTGGGCCAACACCAGACAGCGAATCCGTGGCGCGGCTTGAGCAATTGCGCAAAGACGCCGATCTGGATTTTCTCCTCGAAGACATTCCGGTGCTGATCCGCGAATCCAAGGAAGGCATTGGCCGGGTCGGGCAGATCGTCAAGGACCTGAAGGATTTCTCCCGGGTCGATAGCCAGCAGCAATGGCAGTGGGCCAATCTGCAACAAGGCATCGAGTCGACCCTGAACATTGTCGCCAGTGAACTCAAGTACAAGGCCGACCTGATCAAGGAGTACCAGCCCCTGCCGGACATCGAATGCCTGCCGTCGCAAATCAATCAAGTGATCATGAACCTGGTGGTCAATGCGGCGCAGGCCATGGGCCCCGAACGCGGCACCATCACCTTGCGCACCGGGCAACAACAAGACACGGCGTGGGTGGAAGTCGCCGACACCGGCGCGGGGATTGCGCCGGACATCCTGCAGAAAATCTTCGATCCGTTCTTCACCACCAAACCCGTCGGCCAGGGCACCGGGCTGGGCCTGTCCCTGTCCTACGGCATTGTGAAAAAGCACGGTGGCGACATTTCGGTACGCAGCGAACCCGGGGTGGGCACGACCTTTCGCATCGAGTTGCCGATGCGTCAGAACCGGCCCGCGGCCTGAAGACGCCTCAGGTCGCTTGCTGAAAGTCCATTTCCGGTGGCTGGCGACGGAAACCACCGGTGAGTACTGCCAGGTAAACTACGCCGATCGCCAGCCAGCTCAAGCCCAGGTACACCGCCAGGTGATCGAGGCTGACCATCAGCCACAAGTCCGCCACCAGCCCGATCAACGGGCAGAGCAGCGCGCGGGATGGTGCGGCGTGGATCGCGGGTTTCTTCGGTCAGCGTGCTGACCGCATCGAAGCCGAGGAACGAGTAGCAGGCGGTGGCCGCGCCGCTCATGATCAGCGGCATCTGCAGGTCGCCGTTGAAGAACGGCTTGATCGACCACAACGGCGTGCTCGCATCGCCACCGATGTAGTGCACGCACAGCGCGACGAAAGCGATCAGCACGAGGAACTGCACCAGCATCAGCAAGGCGTTGATGCCGTTGGCCAGTTTCAGGCCAATGATGTTGATCGCGCTGGTGATGCCGATAAAGCCCAGCACCCAGATCCATTGCGGGATCGACGGGAATGCAGCGGCCATGCGCCCGTAACTCATGGCGGTGAAGAACATCGCCACCAGCGCCGCCAGATACGCGGCGGGGACCATGCCGGCGGTGGACTGGGCGAGGATGCCGAAGGTGCCGAGGACAATGATCGGCGTCATGTAGGCGATGCCGAACAGCACCACCGCCCCTAATGAAAGGGTGCGTTGCAAACGAGCCATGGGCGACTTACTCCGAATGTTATTGGATTTATGGCAGAGCCGGGTTCGGCGAATGTTTTCGGGTGTGGCTGATCGTTCCCACGCTCTGCGTGGGAATGCCTCAATGGACGCTCTGCGTCCGCTCTTGGGACGCGGAGCGTCCCGGGCTGCATTCCCACGCAGAGCGTGGGAACGATCGGGTAAAACCTGAGTTCGACCCGTTGCTCCTGGTCGGCGTAACTCGAGCAATCAACTCGATCAGTCCCCTCTCCCTCCGGGAGAGGGCTAGGGTGAGGGCAGCGGTCAACGGCGTGGAATCAACAACTCACGAACACCATCACCGTGCTCCAGCACCTTCCCCGGCAACTTCAAGCGCTGATCATCCAGATAGCGGTAATCCCTGCGCGCAATCTCCAACCGCGCGAAATCCAGTTCAACACTGAACTGCCCTTCTTCCCGTCCGGCTTCGAACAGCAACGTCCCCAGCGGATCGACCAACGCACTGCCACCCGCGAAAACCAAACCGTCATCCCCCGCTTCCACGCGGTTGACCATCAACGCAAAGGCCTGATTCTCCTGGGCACGGGCCATGATCGCGGTGCGGTGAGTCGGCGCGTACGGGTCCATGTTGCCGTTAGTCACGATCAGCAACTCGGCACCCAGTTGCGCCAAGGCACGGGCCGACTCCGGAAACTCGATGTCGTAGCAGATCAGCAGGCCAACGCGCACACCGTTCCACTCGCAGGTCGCGTAACGGTCACCGGCCTCGAACACGCCGCGATCCGACGCCCACAGATGAGTCTTGCGGTATTTCAGGGCAATGCCTTCAGGGGTGATCAGCAACGTGGTGTTGTAGAAGCGACCGTTGTCGTTCTCGGCCATGCCGATCACCACGGCGATGTCGCGTTCACGCGCCGCGGCCCGCACCGCGCTGACGGTCGGGCCGTCGAGCGGTTCGGCGGTTTGCGCCACGGTTTCGGCTGTCGGGAAGCCCATCAGGTGGGTCTCCGGGAACACGATCAATTGCGTGTCGGCCGCACACGCGGCAATCGCTGCCAGTGCGCGTTCGAGGTTGTAGGCCGTGGCATTGTCACGGCCTGCCAATTGCGCGAGTTCGACTTTCATGGGAATTCCTTGTGATAAGCGGCGGGCGCTGAAAGATTGCCCGGTGGCTGTCTGTGGGCCAGTATGCGCAGCAAGCAGCCGGCCAGGGAATTACGCGGCCGGGGTAACCCGATAGGGGTAGATCGATGACACTTTCGTTTGACGACATCACTTGGCACCGCGCCGTCGGGCAACTTATCGATGCGCTGGACAAGCCGAATTTCTGGGCGCAACTGGTGCGTCTGCTCGACCAATACGTGCCGTTCGATAGCTGGGTGGCGCTGCTGTTCAGTGCCGATCAACACCCACAGGTCTTCGCCGAATGCCCCGGCGAAGATGGCAGCCCCGATCAGTTGTTTCAGGATTATCTGCGTGGTCTGTACCTGCTCGACCCGTTCTACATCGCCTGTCGCGAGCAAACCCGCACCGGTCTGTATCGCCTCTCGGAAGTGGCCCCGGAGCATTTCGAACTGACCGAGTATTACCAGCGATACTTTCGTCTGAATGTCGTGGCCGATGAAATCCAGTTCAATTGTCAGCTCGAAGGTGATCGCACGCTGTGCCTGTCGCTGGGCAGTGAAAAACGTTTCACTGGCGAACAGATTGCCCTGCTGTCATTGATTCAGCCTTGGGTGCTGGGCCTGTTGCGCCAGCGCCTGCCCTACGAGATCAACGAAACCGTGGCCCTCGCCGCCCCTGCCCGGGCTGACTGGCGGGTGCAACTGGAGGCGTCGGTGCAGCAACTCAAGGGCGCGCAGTTGACTGCCCGGGAACTGGATGTCGGGCGTTTGATGCTCAGCGGTTGCTCCAGTAAAGAAATCGCCCGTAAGCTGGAAATCTCCGTAGAAACCGTGAAAGTCCATAAGAAACACATGTACAGCAAGCTGGGAATCAAATCCCAGTCCGAGCTGTTTTCGATTTTTCTTCAGGCGCAAAACGCCTGAAACAGCGCGATTTAAGCTTTTTTGTGGGAGCGAGCTTGCTCGCGAAGGGGCCATCACATCCAACATTCATGTTGGCTGATCCACCGCATTCGCGAGCAAGCTCGCTCCCACAAGGAACTGCGGCGCTGATTATTCCGAGTCCGAACCAAGGAAACCGTATGAGCCTGTCACTCCTGAGCCGCTACGCCTTCTTTGCCGTCTGCGTGATTTTCACCCTCGCCAGCCTGCCTTTCCTCGAACATGACTGGCTATGGCCAATCACCGCCGTCACCGGCGTGCTGAGCCTGATCGGTCTGTTCGACCTGCTGCAAAGCCCGCACGCGGTACGGCGCAACTACCCGATCCTTGGCAATATCCGCTATCTGGTTGAAGGCATCCGCCCGGAGATCCGCCAGTACCTGCTGGAGTCCGACAGCGATGCCCTGCCCTTCTCCCGCGCCCAGCGCTCGCTGGTCTATTCGCGAGCGAAAAACGAAACCGCCGACAAACCGTTCGGCACGCTGATCGATGTCTATCAATCCGGTTTCGAATTCATCGGCCACTCGATGCGTCCGGCGCCGCTGAGCGACCCGAGCAGTTTCCGCGTCACCGTCGGTGGCCCGCAGTGCAGTCAGCCGTACTCGGCCTCGGTATTCAACATCTCGGCGATGAGCTTCGGTTCGCTCAGCGCCAATGCCATTCGCGCGTTGAACCAGGGCGCGAAACTCGGCAACTTCGCCCACGACACCGGTGAAGGCAGCATCAGCCCGTATCACCGCGAACACGGCGGCGACCTGACCTGGGAGCTGGGCAGTGGCTACTTCGGCTGCCGCACCAGCGACGGCCGTTTCGACCCGGAACGCTTCGCCACCCAGGCACAGAACCCGCAAGTGCGGATGATCGAAATCAAGATGAGCCAAGGCGCGAAACCCGGCCACGGCGGCATCCTGCCCAAACACAAAGTCACCAAGGAAATCGCCGAAACACGCGGCATCCTGATGGGCGAAGATTGCGTCTCGCCGTCACGTCACAGCGCGTTTTCCACGCCGATCGAAATGATGCAGTTCATTCAGCAACTGCGTGAACTGTCCGGCGGCAAACCGGTGGGCTTCAAGTTCTGCCTCGGCCATCCGTGGGAGTTCATGGGCATCGCCAAAGCCATGCTGGAAACCGGCATCCTCCCGGACTTCATCGTCGTCGACGGCAAGGAAGGTGGCACCGGCGCCGCACCGGTCGAGTTCACCGACCACATCGGCGTACCGATGCGCGAGGGCCTGCTGTTTGTCCACAACACCCTGGTCGGCCTCAACCTGCGCGACAAGATCAAACTCGGCGCCAGCGGCAAGATCGTCAGTGCCTTCGACATCGCCAGCGTGCTGGCCATCGGCGCCGACTGGGCCAACTCCGCGCGCGGCTTCATGTTCGCCATCGGCTGCATTCAATCGCAGAGCTGCCACACCAACAAATGCCCGACCGGCGTCGCCACCCAGGACGCCCTGCGCCAGCGCGCCCTCGTCGTCCCGGACAAGGCGCAGCGCGTGTTCAACTTCCACCGCAATACCCTCAAGGCACTGGCGGAAATGCTTGCCGCCGCCGGTCTTGAGCATCCGTCGCAACTGTCGGCCAAGCACTTGGTGCGGCGCATGTCGGCGACCGAGATCAAACTGTTCTCGCAGTTGCATGTGTTTCTGAAACCGGGGGAATTGCTCACCGGGGAAGTGAATGGCGAGTTTTACTCGCGGATGTGGCAGATGGCACGGGCGGACAGTTTTGAGCCGCAGGAAGTGGTGGCGGCGTAACGGCCAATGCGCCAGTCTGCGCAACAGACTGGCGCGTTACTGCTGATTTTGGCGCAACAAGACAAACCGGAAAAACAGGTAGCCCGACGACAGATTGAACAGTGTGAACGACGCCACTGTGGCCAATCCATGCCAGTGCTGCGCATCGGCAAGCAAACCGATGGCAAAACTCACCCCGCCCATCCCGCCGATAAACAAAAGATAACCAAGCATCGACGTATTGCGCTCAAAGGTATACAGCACATTCACGTAAAACGAGAACGCCGCGGCCACGCAAAACGCGGCGAAATTACTCGCGGCTTGAGTCAGCCCCGCGGCGGTGCACAGGACAAAAAATATTTGCCAGTGAATCAGTCCATCGGCGAGGCCGATCACACTCAATGCAGAGAATCCTTTCATCTCGGTTCCTTGCCAAAGCCGTTTTTGGCGAACAGCCAACCTAGGTCATCACGCGCTGGCGGTCTACTGTCAGAAATTACAGGTCAAGGGTCGATTACGACGAATGGTCAGCACTTCACCCCATGGCGGTTATGTATCGCCGGGCTACGACAGTGCCAACAAAAAAGCCCCGATCTCGCGACCGGGGCTTTGCTTTTTCAGCTTATGTAACTTACGAAGCCGAACGCGCCGCACCTTGCGCTACGTTGCTCGGTTGCAGCTTGAACACGTAGAACAACACGGTCAGCAGCACCAGGAACGCAGGCCCTACATAGAGCGCCACGCGGGTGTCCGGGAAGTACGCCATCAGGCCGACCACCAGCACCAGAAACGCTAGCGCAAAGTACGAGCTGACCGGGTACAGCCACATCTTGTACTTGAGGCCGGCACGTTCGCTGGCGCTCAGGCCTTTACGGAATTTCAGTTGCGCCAGCAGGATCATCACCCAGGTCCAGATCGCGCCGAAGGTGGCAATCGAGGTCACCCAGACAAAGACTTTTTCCGGCACCAGATAGTTGAGCAGCACGCCCAGCAACAACGCACCGATCGACAGCAACAGCGCACGACGCGGTACACCGTTATTCGAAGTCTTGGCAAAACCGGCCGGTGCCTGGCCGTTCTGCGCCAGGCTGTAGAGCATGCGTCCGGTGCTGAAGATACCGCCGTTGCACGACGACAACGCTGCGGTGATCACCACGAAGTTGATGATGCCGGCGGCAGTCTTGATGCCCAGACGCTCGAAAGTCATCACGAACGGACTGCCCTGGGTGCCGATTTCGTTCCACGGGTAGATCGACAGAATCACGAACAGTGCGCCGACGTAGAACAGCAGAATCCGCCAGAACACCGAGCCGATCGCATCGGGAATGGTCTTCTGCGGGTTCTTCGCTTCACCGGCGGTCAGGCCGATCATCTCCACGCCGAGGTAGGCGAACATGACCATTTGCAGGGACATCAGCACGCCGGTCACGCCGTTGGGCATGAAGCCACCGTGGGCCCACAGGTTGGAAATCCCCAGTGCCACGCCGTCATTGCCGAACCCGAAGGCGATGATGCCGACGCCGCCGATCACCATCGCAATGATGGTGACGATCTTGATCAGGGCGAACCAGAATTCGAACTCACCGAAGGCCTTTACCGCGATCAGGTTGACCGAACCCATGCTGACCAGCGCCGCGAGAGCCCAGATCCAGCGCGGTACATCGGGAAACCAGATGCCCATGTACACGGCCACCGCGGTGATTTCCGCGACGCAGGTCACCAGCCACAGGAACCAGTAATTCCAGCCCGTGAGGAAGCCCGCCAATGGGCCGAGGTAGTCTTGCGCGTAACGGCTGAACGAGCCGGCGACCGGGTTGTGCACGGCCATCTCGCCGAGAGCGCGCATGATCACCAAGATGGCCAGACCACCCAGAATGTACGACAGCATGATCGCCGGGCCGGCCATTTCGATGGCCTTGGCGGAACCTAAAAACAGACCGACGCCGATACAGGCACCGAGTGCCATGAGGCGAATATGCCGTTCGCCGAGTTCGCGTTTGAGCGGACCGCCCTGAGCGGTGTCGCCGTGAGGCAGTTGATTGCCGACTGGCATAGGGGTGCAACCTCGTCTTGTTATTGGATATGACCACCGAGTGTCGAAGCGTCGGCCGATAAGCCCTGGCTTGAAATGAAACCGCGCCTGCTTTGTGAGCAGACACGTCTTGCAGGACAGCCTGCAAGATCAGCGGGACGTGCAGTATAAAAAGCCTTTGGCAGGGCATTTCACTCTATAAATCACAAGATTAAGGGGGAGTTACCGCAAAGAAGGCAGTTGATCGAGCAGATCAACTGGTAGCTGTAGGAAAACTCGCCACTAAAAGCGGTGGCGAGTATTGCACAACCTTGGTGCATCGTCTTTTCAACGTGCGTTTTTTATCCAGAGGAATCCGCTATCAGGCCGCGCTGCTTTGCCGCGCTGGGTCGGTCACGGTTTTCACGACTTTGGAACCGGTTCTGATGATCTTGTTCTGAGGAAAGGCTTTCGCCTGTCGGGTTGGCTTGTCAAAAAAACCGGGATCTTTAACGGAATATTGTGCAATGGTCGGGGCACCGTACTGAGCTTGGTAGTGAAGCATCCATTCACCCGTCGTCCGCTCATATTTCATGTAGGCGAACCCCGTCAGAATCATATACGCGTTGCCGCTTTCATCATTACGCAACCCGTAATCCGGAAACTCCATGGCGGTACTCAACCCCCAACCATGTTCGTGGTCGGGTAGATCGTTGTATTGAGCAGCTTCCTTGCCCGCTTCCACGTGTCTGACGCGCAGGACATTTTCCCCCATCTGATCCACGGTAAAAGAGCAGCCGCTGAACCCGGGCGTAAACACATGATCGGGTTCACCCCATCGCGGATGAACGGGTATGTCCACGTATCCTCCCTGAGGAGCCCAATACCCCAACAACGCATTGCTCTGATGTGGCAGTTCGTTAGGGGTGCTCCACACGCTGATGGCATTGAACTCACTGTCCACCGCGCCGGACGTGGTCATCCGTTGCATGGAAAAAATCATCTGCCCTCCTCCTTGGGTATTGGTCATTTGCGGGTCTACGTTGAGGACATCCGACCAGAACTGCGACTTGAAAAGATCAGTGCTGACAGGAAGATGATCAAATTGTGGGGCGGCCAGAGCCTGATGAATATTCGTCGGCCTGCCCGTGAAAGGGACGAATTCAAATGGCCCCCAATCATAGGAAAGATGGCGAACATCGTTGAGCGTCACCACTTCGATCCGCGGCTCCCACAGGCCGTTGGGCAAAAGTTCGCGGCTGAAAGGCGGGCGCAGCCAGACGGGTCTGCCGGAGGTACCTGGCTGCTGTCCGCTGACAACGTCCGTTTCATGCAGATCATCGGTAATATTGCCGCCGAACAGCGACTGCGGTTGCCATTGATCCGGCGCCACTTGCCGGTATCTGCGAGGCGCAAGTTCGTTGAAAGCCGAATCGACGAGGAGGACGTCGACACTTTCCGCGTTCAGGGTGAAATCATTCTTGACCCGGTACACAGCGACCTTGCCGCGCTCATCTATATTGCGGATATAACGGCGCAGTCCATCAGCACTTTGCAAGATGCCTTTGCCTGCCGGGCTGAGACGCGCGAGTTCGGATGGTTTGACGGCATAGCGACGAAACTGCCTGTTACTGAACCCGGCCGGTGTCGGTTCGACTGATGTCGAAGGCGGCGGCAAGGCATGCTTCCATTCGCCAGCGCCATCTTGTTCAACAATCGGCTGATAAGCCTGCGGTTTGTTCGGGTGCAGAATTCTCGATTGCCCGGTGCCCGGTTCGGTGACTTTCTCGAAGACGCCGTCCTCGACCTTCACATAGTGTCTGGCGCCGACCGCAAACTGATTCTGTGGATCAGGCTCCACGTCTGCCAACGACACATCGCTTCGATAGGGCACAAGGTCAGGCTTCCACAAACGCTTCTGTCCACCGGGCATTTCAATCGGCGTGAATTCCGAATGAACGCCGGCCAGCAACGGCAGCGTCGCCACACCAATGCCGATGTTTTCCAGTACGTCGGTGATGTGTTCCCAACCGGCTTCCCTATCGCCCTTGCTGAGATCTTCAAGCCCCTCCAGCACTTCGTCCATCAGTTGCACGGCGGACACTCCGAGCATGACCAAGCCCAATGGAGGTACGGCAAAAGACAGTACATTCAGCGCGGCCAGGCCGACTTCGAGGAATATCGCGAGCAAGGATTGCTCATCCCGCACATCGGCATCGGCATTGGACACGGCAGCGTCGCGGGCATCGCTGAAAATCCGCTGGTTGAACTCCCGCTGCAATGTTGTCCAGATGTCATAGTGCTGGACCCAGGGATCACCTGAAGGGTCCAGCACCCTGAGCTGCAGAAGAAAATCGGGATCATGCTTTTGCCGACGGGTTTGATGATCCCATAGCCGCGGCTTGCCTGACGCCGTTGGAATCTCTTCGGTAAAGCTGTAGTAAAACGTCGACCGATCCCTGTAACGCAAGAAGCGGCTGAAGAAATGCTGATAGGCCGTTGGCGCCTTGGGCGAGTCACTTTCAGCGCGGCGCACGAACTGTTCGGTCAATCGGGCCTTGAGTGCCGTCACTGTGGCGTAGTGCTTTACGGGATGATCGGGGTCGTCGGGAATGTAGGCGATGAAATCGTTATTGGCGAAACCGTCCACGGTCGGCAGCAGGTCATCCAGAATGCTTTCATCGTCCGGATCGGCGATCTCGAAAATGATACAGCTGTGTACGGGCAACTCATTGAAACTCAAGCTGCGATACCACAGCGTCTTACCGTCGACGTGAACAGGTTCCTGCCCTGCTGCACTCGACATCAACGCTGCAAAATGTTCCGGGCGAATATCACCCTTACATAAGGCAATATAACTCGCAGCCTTCAGTGCTGCTTTCTGGTAATTGACGAACAGCTTATTCAGTTTGTCGCGAGCATTGCCGTCAGCCCAATGAAGTTCATTATGCAAATAGGCCTGATACTGTTTGCCGATATCCAGTTGCCTGCATAACCCGATGAACTCATGAACATCAAGTCCGACGTCGACTGTCTTTCCACCTGAAACTGTCACATAGCAATTCGGCTTGAAAAAGAACATTGCCTTTTTATCAGGCGAATGGTTATGCAGGGCGGCGTCAAGCAGCGAAGCGGGTGGAACCTGCGAGCTGTGAAAATCACTTTTACCGGACAAATCCACCTGTACCCGATTGACGTCCAGATCCAGCCCGGCGCTTTCCTTGATGGCCTTTGCCAGCAATGGCGCGGCGAACTCATGAGGTGTTTGCACGGAGGCCATGGCGCTATTCAGCAACGTATGCGCCGCGACACTTTCTTCGATCAGGTGTCGCGCTTCTTCGCGTTGTTTCGGCGACGCAACCTTTAACCATTGTGGCGCATCGGCATCAAACGTCTTTAACATCTCAAGGTTTTCTTTTGACATACCCAACAGTGCTGACGGCGTTGCAGCCTTAACAATATCAATATGCTCGGCAATACTGAAAACCTGACCACGAGATTCCAACATGACTTCATCCCAGACAAATAAAATTGAAGTCCGAGTTAACAACAAAACATTCAACAGGCGAAGTCCATGAGTACTACCAGACTTTAGCAACTTACATTCATATAAATAACCTTCACTGAAAAGTTACATATGTGTTTTCTTGATTCGCGGTCTCTCAAAGCGCCACGTCGCACCGCACTCTCCGTACCGGGGCTGCCAGCCGGCCCCCGATCGCACATTTTTTTCACCAGCCTCAACCACCGTCTAAGCTTCAGACAAGTCCGATCAATCTGCGTGAATGGATCAATCGACTATGGGCGCTTTGTGGCAAACCGATTCGAGTAAAGCCGTGGTTCCGACTGAACGAGTGGATGAAGCGCCTGTCCCTGAAAAACCCCGCCGCAACCGGCATGGGTGGAAGGCTTTCTGGTTGTTGCTGGTGATTATCGCGATCGTCGTGGGGCTGGCTGCGTCCAAGGAAATGCGCACTTCGCGCTTCCAGTCGCGTGAGCTCAGCCAATACGCCGCGTCGCTGACGTACACCCTCGAACCCGGTCCCAGTGAAGCCATTCGCTATCCGGGCAATGGGCCGTTCGATCTGCGCCTGGGTTACAGCTCGCTGGATGAGTTCCTGCCGCGCCTGCTCAAACGCAACTACGTCATCACCGAGCAGGCGCGGTTTTCCCCGGCACTGCTCAGCTACACCGACAAAGGCCTGTTCGTGCCGTATTCGGAAAAGATTCAGGCCGGGCTGTCGATCACCGATTGCCGGGCCGCACCGCTGTACAAGTACAACTACCCACAACAGCTGTATTCAAGTTTCGAATCCATCCCGCCGGTGGTGGTCAGCAGCCTGCTATTCATCGAAAACCGCTTCCTGCTCGACCCGAAACAGCCGCTGGCCAACCCGGCGGTGGACTGGCCGCGCTTCGGCATGGCCGCGTGGTCGCAAGTGGCAAAATTGCTGCACCTGCCGGGGCAGTCGGCGGGCGGCAGCACGCTGGCGACGCAATTGGAAAAGTACCGGCATTCCCCGGATGGCCTGACGGTGTCCGGTGCCGAGAAACTGCGGCAGATGATGTCGGCCAGCGTACGCGCCTATCAGCCCGGCCCGCAAACCCTCGGGGCACGGCAGAATATCGTGCGTGACTACCTCAACAGCGTGCCGCTGTCGGCGGTGCCGGGGCACGGCGAAGTGCATGGCATGGCCGAAGGCCTGCGCGTCTGGTACGGCAGCGACTTCAATCAGGCCAACGAACAACTGAACAGCCCGGCCACCGATGCGAAGACCATGGCTGCCAAAGGTTTGGCCCTGCGCGAGATGTTGTCGCTGATGATCGCCCAGCGCCGCCCTTCGCATTACCTGACCAAGGGCCGCGAAGAGCTTGCCGACCTCACCGACAGCCATTTGCGCCTGCTCAAACAGAACGGTGTGATCGACAACGCCCTGGCCGATGCCGCGCTGACCAGCAAGGTCACCTACCGCGACTGGCAGACCCAGCCGACCCTTCAACCGATCGAAACCAACAAGGGCATCAGCGTCGCCCGCAGTCGTCTGGCGAGCATGCTCAACCGGCCGCTGTACGACCTCGACCGCCTCGACCTCTCGGCCACCAGCACCCTGCAGGGCGACCTGCAAACCCAGGCCACCGCTTACCTGAAGAAACTCGCCGACCCGGCCTACGCCGCCGAAATCGGCTTGCTCGGTGAACGTTTGCTGACCCCGACCAGCACCACCCAAGTGCGCTACAGCTTTACCCTCTTCGAGCTGACCCCGGACGGTTCCCGCGTGCGGGTGCAGACCGATAGCACCGACCAGCCGTTCGATATCAACGAAGGCAGCAAACTCGAACTCGGCTCCACCGCGAAAATGCGCGTGCTCACCACTTACCTGCAAATCATCGCCGAACTGCACGACAAGTACGGCGCCATGAGCGTGCCGGAACTGAAGAAAGTCGAAGTCCCCGATCAGGACCGCTTGAGCCAGTGGGTCATCGATTACCTGATCCAGAACAAGGATCACGACCTGTCGAAGATGCTCGGCGCAGCCCTCGACCGCAAATACTCGGCCAGCCCCGGCGAGGCGTTTTTCACCGGCGGCGGCCTGCATGTATTCCACAACTTCCGCAAGGAAGACAACGGCCGCATACCGACCCTGCGCGATGCCCTGCGTGAATCGATCAACCTGCCGTTCATTCGGCTGATGCGCGATGTGGTGCGTTATGTCACTTATTCAGGGCCCAACAGCAGTGCCGAACTGCTCAAGGACGATCGCGATCCGCGCCGGCAGGAATACCTGGCAAGTTTCGCCGACCGCGAAGGTACGGCGTTCCAGCTCAAGTTCTGGAAAAAATACAGGAACAAAGACACACAGGCGCGTCTCGACACCTTCCTCGACAGCATGCGCCCGACACCGATCCGCATGGCCGCCGTGCATCGCTACCTGCTGCCCGATGCCAGTCAGGAAGACTTCAATACGTTCGTCCGCTCACACCTCAAAGGCACCAAGCTCACCGAAAAACTCACCGATGATCGCCTGATCCGCCTCTACGATTCCTATGGTCCCGGCAGTTACGATTTGCCCGATCAAGGCTTCATCGCCAAGGTGCATCCGCTGGACCTGTGGATGATGGGCTACCTGTTGAACCACCCGGACGCGACCTTCAGCGAGATCGTCAAGGCCAGTCACTTCGAACGTCAGGAAGTCTACAGCTGGCTGTTCAAGAGCAAGCACAAGGGCGCCCGCGACAGCCGTATTCGCACCATGCTCGAGATTGAAGCTTTCCTCGAAATTCACCAGCGCTGGCAGAAAGTCGGCTACCCGTTCGACCATCTGGTGCCGTCGCTGGCCACCGCGATTGGCAGCTCCGGTGACCGCCCTGCCGCACTGGCCGAGTTGATCGGCACCATCCTCAATGACGGCGTGCGCATGCCGACGCTGCGCATCGACAGCCTACATTTCGCCGCCGGCACGCCGTACGAAACGGCACTGGTCAATGACCCGCATGTCGGCAAACGGGTGATGCCTTCAGAGGTCGCCACAGCCATGCGCGAGGCACTGTCGCAAGTGGTCGACGCCGGCACGGCAAAACGTGTTTCCGGCAGTTTCAAACTGGCTGATGGCAGCCCACTGGCCATGGGTGGCAAAACCGGGACCGGTGACAACCGGATCGAAGCCATCGGTTCTGGCGGACGCATCCTCAGTTCGAAGTCGATCAACCGCACGGCGACGTTCGTTTTCTACATCGGCGATCACCACTTCGGCACCCTCACCGCGTTCGTTCCGGGGCGTTCGGCAGAGAACTTCAAGTTCACCTCGGCCCTGCCAGTGCAGGTGCTCAAGGGCATGGCGCCGATTCTGACGCCGTATCTGCAACCGGGCAGCGACTCACAGTGCAACCCGACGCAGACCGCCAGCGTGGCGATGCTCGAAGCACCGCGCCCTACAGCGAGGTAACAAATCGTGTCGGCTTTTTCTGCATCAGGGTGACGAATTTTCGCTTCAGCGGGTGGTATTTATATATTTTTCAGATTCGAATTTTCGTCGAATTGGCGCTGCGCAAAGCCGTTTGCCTCCCGATCTTTGAACTTTTGTTTTGCCCTGCCCTGAGTAGGCTGATCACTCCTCAACAATCAAGGATGATTGGCCATGTCTCTCTCCCCCCTGCCTGCGGAAAACGCGGACAAAGGACGGCACTACGAATTCATCAAGTCCGCCGTCAACGACAACTTCAAAAGCGCCACCGTCAGCCGGAGCCTCGCCTTGGCAGTTTCGCCACTGAAGAACGAAGCCTGGTACACCAAAGCACCTTCCGCGTATCTGAACAAACTCGCTGCGGCCAACCTCAAGGCCTGGGGATCGCAGAACCAGGTTGATCATCTCTTGGCGAAAATCGATCTCCATGCCTTCGCCGAGCCGCTGCTCAAGGCAAAAATCAAGGAGCGGCACGGCATCGAGCCGGACGTCAAAAGCACCTTTCTGCGCCTGTACCTGCCCAAGGACAAACCGTGGTACGCCATCGACCTTTCCGCAGGCGTCGTGACCCGCACCGTCTCGCTGCTGGATGCCGCCCTGCACAATTTCGCCAGCAGTGAAACGGTCGGCCATGGCTCGGACTACATCAGCGAGCCCGATGAGCGCGGTCTGTTCGATGTCGTACCGATCAAAAGCGCCATGCCCATCAGCCAGTTTCAGGCGCTGTGCCGCGATCTGGATATCGGCGCGCAGTATAAAAAACACCTGGAAAGTTACCTGCTGCCCGGCGAACCGCTGGCCGAGAGCGTGCTGCAGTACAAGGTCAACCAGAGTCAGAAGGACGCCCTCGCCGTCGCCGCACATTTGGCCCTGGTCAAGGACGATATCCAGTACGACGCCTACAAAATGCTCTTGAGCCTGACCGAGGAAAAACCGCAACTGCTGCTCAATGGCCGCGCGATGCAGTGCGCTGACCTGTCACTGCTAGGCACCCGGCTGACCGGGATTCTGCTGCTGACGCACACGGCATCGGACAGCCGCGGCGTTCGACGCCTGATCGTCTACATTCCCCACGACCCGGATCACCCGGTCAAGGAGTACAACTCTCTGAAAGCCTTCCGGGAGGAGTTGGTGCGCCAGCTTCGTGAAGACCGATTCAGCGAGTGGACCGAACAGACCTACCGTCAGTTCTTCAGCCAGTTTGTCGACCATCAGCAGCGCGGGCATTTCTTTGCCGAGCTTGAGCAACGCCTGTTCATCGTCAGGTATCACCCGCGTCAGGATCCCACCGATCAGCAACCACCGTGGCGCAAGGACCCGCTGGACAATCCCAACCTGCAGTTCGGTCGAGTGAAACTGCAGGGCGATTACTGGCGCCACGCCTATCAGCAAAAGCTCAACAAAATCCTCAACGACGCCCGGGAGATCGCCGTCTCCACCGCCGACACCGACAGCAAAGCGCGCTGGGCGTGGTGGGACAACTTCAAGAAAATCCTTTCGGACATTTTCAACGTGGCGCTGTTGATCGCCACACCATTCGTGCCGGGGCTGGGCGAACTGATGATGGCCTACACGGCCTACCAGCTAACCAGCGATGTGATCGAAGGCATCGTTGATCTGGCCGAGGGGCTTTGGCAGGACGCTGCCGGGCATGTCATCAGTGTGGTCACCGACATCATTCAGTTGGCCGCCTTCGCCGCCGGCGCGCAGATCGGCAAAACCTTTCGCGTCAAACTGTCGTCGCTGGTAGACGGCATGAAACAGGTCAAGCTGCCCAATGGCAAAAACAGCTTATGGCACCCGGACCTGAGTCCCTACGAACGCAATGAACTGATGCTCTCGCCCGGCGCCAAACCCGATCGCCATGGCCTGCATCAGTACCGCAACGAACACGTCCTGCCGCTGGAAGGCAAGCTGTATGTCGTCGAAAAGGCCACGACTGATGCGACGTCCAACACCCACCGTATCAAGCACCCGAGCCGCGCCAACGCCTACCGACCGAAAATCGAACACAACGGCCACGGCGCCTGGGTGCATGAAGCGGAGACCCCGCACAACTGGCCGAATGACGCGCTGATGCGACGACTGGGCCACAGCGTCGAACGCTTTTCGCCCGCGGAACTTGAGCAGATCCGCATCGGCAGCGGCACCGATCACGACGCCCTGCGTCAGATGCATATCGACAACAGCCCGCCTCCGCCGCTGTTGGCCGACACGGTCAAGCGCTTCAGCGCCTACGACGATGTACTCACGGCGACTGCCGACATCCGCGCGGGCCGCCCGATCGATCCACAGGCCGTCTGGCTGGAACCGGTGTTGACCGGTTTGCCGGGCTGGCCTTACAGCAAAGCGCTGGAGGTGTTTGCCGATGCCAGCCTGAGCGGTTACTCGCGCAAGTACGGCAATCCGCAGGCTGCGCCGGCGGAGACGTTGCGCATCAGCCAGGCCGATCTCAATACTGGCCGGCTGGCGGAGCGGGTGGTGGACTTTCTCGGTGGCGAAGATCTGAATAATCTGACCGGTCACGCCGCCGCCCGCGACGAACGTATCGCCCGCTTGCGCAATCGGCTCGCGGACGCGGTGGACGAGCGTCGCAGCGCCGTCGCGCATCATATTTACCTGGCCGGTGAACGCTCCGCAAACGCCGACATCCGCGTGGTCAAACAGACCTTTCCAAAACTTCCGGTCGTGCTGGCGGAGGAAGTCGTGGCCCAGGCCAGCCGGGCCGAATTGCAAAGAGTCGCGGACGAACAACGCCTGCCTCTGCGCCTCAAAAACCAGGCCCGGGAACTGGATTTCGAAGCCAGCGCCGCCCGCGCCTACGACGGCTTTTTTCACGATGACCTGATCACCGTCGACACCGAACGACTGGCCCTCAACACTCTGAAATTCAACACTGACAGCTTCAGCAACCTGCTCATCGAAGTCCGCGACGGCACTTGGGATGGGCCTTTGCGCTGCAGTGCCGGAGCGCCGGATGCGACCAGCGTCCGACGCCTGATCCGCGATGAACAGGGGCGCTATGCCGTGCTCGACGGCAACAACCGCGAGCTGCATGAGGCCGACGACTTCTATACATCGCTTCTGCGCGCGGTGCCCGAACAGACCCAATCGGTCCTGGGCCATCGACGCGGCCAGAGTCATGCACTGAAACGCTGGATCATGGAAAAAGCCGCGCCGGCGGCCGAGCGCCGGACCGTGCTGGCCGAACCGCCCATTCGCCCGGTGGCAAGCATTGAAACTGCCACCCTGGTGCGCGGCTGGCCACGGCTTTTCCGTCGATCGACACCGGAGGAAAGAGTCAGCGACCTGTACCCCAAAATGAGTGCAAGGGAAGTAACCGCGTTCATCGAGGCATTGGCACGCAAGGGCGACCCCGTCGACGCCATCGTGCGCCTTGAAAACGATCGTAAGGAATTGCACGAAGAACTGGCGAGTTGGGGTAACAGGTATCGCGAATCGGACCCCGAATCAGAATACATGCCCTTGTCATCGGACTACTTGCACGAAGGCGGTCAATTTATTGCAACACGGCTGATTGATTGCTTTGATCGCCAAAGCGAGTTTTCAGGTGAGCGCAGCGTGCATCCTGCGCAAGGCTATACGCTGGACTTGTCTTCCGAGTTTCTGGGTCACGACCTCGAGCGCTGGTGGAATGACCTGCGCAGCCGTCCGAAAATGAAGAAATACTTTGATCGCATCACCGCGTTGAAACTTGACCGGGCGCGCCTTTCCCCGGAGCCCAGCGCTCTGCTGAGTAACTTCCCTGACCTTCGCCAATTGAGCGCCCGCCAGTGCGGGCTGAAAAAAATGCCCTCCATCCTCGGGTTGATGCGCCAACTCAGAGATCTGGATCTGGCCGATAACGCCATTACACTGACCGGCGAATCCAGCCAGGACCTGGCCAGGCTGGATCAACTGCGAACGCTGGACCTGAACGGCAATCCCCTGCTTCAGCCACCGGATGTCGGGCAAATGGATCACTTGACTGAACTGCGCCTGGCCAAAACGAAAATCCAGACCTGGCCGAAAGGTTTGTTTCACGTCAAGGGTGTCGAAAAACAGCGACCACAAAGTTTCTTTCTGGATCTGCGCGAGGCGCCAATCGACACCTTGCCCAAGGTCACTTCCGGATCCGTTCAGGCCAAAATCCTGAGCCGAGCGCGCTTCGATCTGGAACGTTTGTCCATGGAAGATCGCATACGCTATGGCAAGTACCGAGAGTCCGTAGGCCTCTCTTTCGTGCAGGATTCCTTTCCGGCCGCCGAAAACGAGTTGAGCTATTGGCGATTGTTCCCGAAGGATTCCATTGACTTCAGTCCGTCGGGATCACTCAGCAAATATCGTGAGGATTCCTGGCATGACCTGATGGCCGAACCCTATTCGGACGGTTTTTTCAGTGTGATCCGCAAGCAGCGAGAGAGTGCCGAATACAGAACGGATCACGGTCGCAGACGCTTGACCCAAAGGGTCTGGGACATGGTCGATGCGGCCGCACTGGATGCCCGGTTGCGAGAAAAACTGTTCAAGCAGATTGTGTCACCGCAAGATTGCGGGGATCTCGGCGCCCAGTTGTTCAACTCATTGGGAATGAAAGTGCTGGTATCGAAGGCCTATGCCGGGTCGACCTCAGCCAGCGAACTGGACACCAGGCTGGTCCGTTTGGCACAAAGCGCAGCCCGGCTGGACCGGGTTGCCGATGAAGCCGGGGTCGAGTACAAAAATCAGAAGCAACAAAAGCGTATGGACCCCGGTAACCCCGAGCCGGACGAAGTGGAAATCCATCTGGCTTTCGAGATAGGCCTGGCTGAGAAACTGGGGCTGCCCTGGCAGTCCGAAAGCATGCTGTACCCCCGTGTCTCCGGAGTCTCTGCGGAAAACATCGAGACCGCCTACAAGTTAATCATCAAAGACGAACAGGGTGACGGACTGGTCAACGGGATGATCAACCTCACCTCCGAAAACTTCTGGGAGGAATATTTATACCGTACCCACCCGCAAGAGTACGAAGCCAATGACCGTTTGTTCGACGATAAATCAGCGCAGCTCGAAGACCTGCGCAGCGCGCAGGCGGAGTATGCCAGCTCCGTCCCTCAGACACCCCTGAATGAGCTGATACGAAAAATGGAAAGGCTCGTCGATCTGTTGGGTGCTTCCCAGGCAGAAGTGTTCAGCGGCGACGCCATGAGCGAGCAGTTTTACAAATCCTTGATCGAAAAAATCGCTTATGAGCGCAAAGCGCTTTCCAGAAAACTGACCCGTGAAGCCATGGCCAGGGCCGGTCTCTGACTACGACGATTTACAACCCGGCCAGCCCCGACAAAGACTGGCCGCACTGCCCGGCGACTTGACCGCTTACAAATGCCGGGGGCATACCGATATTGCTCGAGCAGTACCGGGCTTGCGTGCTCTGGGTCAGGCCAAACCGCGCTCATTCTGCACCCGGCGCCCTGGCGGTGAACATCAGCACCACCGTGCCTTGGTAATCCCCGGAGAGATACCCCCCTTCCGGCTCGATCGGATCGATCTTCAACGCCACGCGTTTGCTCCTGGCGGCTTCTTCCTCGGACAGCACCTGGCGCGGAGTGGCGTGCGAACTCAGCTCGACATCATTGAAAGAGACCCGCAGATCGATCACTCCGCCGGGGCGGCCATTATCCAGATAGGGGTCAAAGACCAAACGCGCTTCGATCGCGCTGCTGTCATGGTGCACATCGAAATTGCGCATCAGCCCGCTGAGGGTCGAGCGCTGATAGTCCCACTCAAGCCGCTGTGGCCGGTGAATCCAGTCCGGTTCTGCCGGAATGATGTAGAACGGGCGGCTGGGAATGGTCAGGGACACTTCGAAGGTGTGCTCTTCGCGCGCGGCCCACGCCCCGGCGCCGGTCAGCGCAGTGGCGACCACCAGCGCGGCGGCGGTGCATTGCTTGATCATGTTGGTTACCCGATGGGTCAATGGAAAACAAACCTAGCGACTGGCGGTCTTCATGCTTTTTTTCTCGCTGCCTTCGATCAGGAAGAAGCGGTATTCGCGGCCCTTTTCCTTGTCGAAGGCAAAGGTCTTGCCCGCCAGCACGTGGTGTTTGGTGGTCGCGCCGCAGTCACTTTCCTTGCTCAGTGAACAGCTCTTGAACTCATCGACAATCAGCACGGTGTTGCCATCGTTACGCAGTTCATAGCGTTTTTCGGTGTCATTGATGACGGTGGCAAAACGCGCGTCCTTCGGCCGCACAAAGAAGATCGTGCCGAACCCGGTCATTACGTTGACCCCGGCTGAAAGCGAGTTTTTGTAGTCTTCGCGCTCCTCGCTGCTGACCACGAATTCGTCTTCCTTTTCCGGCACCACCGGGACGAAACGCACGCGGAAATAGCGCTCGCGATCGCGCTCGCCCATGTACAGCAAACGCGTACCCTGCATGCCCTGCGCCGGGACGATCAGCCGCGCCGGACTGGCCATCACGCCATTGCGTGAAGCGCCGTCGGCCGCGTTTTGCACGGGCACTTCCTGCGGCACACCATCGGCGCCGTAGATGATCTCCAGCACATTGACTTTGACGAAAGCCGTCGCATCGCCGCTGTTGAATACGCGTTTCAGGTAAGTACTTTTATCAGCGTCGAGATAGTCGTAGACGGTGCCGACGTTGATTTGCGGGCCGGCCTGCGCCGTCAGGCAACACACGCTGAGCACGCCCAGCAGAAAACCACGTTTCATCGCGTTCAACTCCATGAAAATCGAAAAGGGCCGGACTGGAGCGCTCACGCATCCGAGTCCCAGATAATGGTGATGTTGCCGCGCAGCCGGTCGTTCTTGCCGGGGCGCAGGAGGAATTCGATCGCAAACGGGTCCAGCTCGAAATGCAGCGTGCCGCCCTTGCGCTCTACGTACATGTTTGGCTGGAACGGCCCCATCCAACTGTTGAAATGCAGTGGAATTTTGCTGACGGGGCCACCGCCGGGGCCGTCGATTCCCGCAGGCAAGGACATCGAGACCTTGACCTGAACGGAATCGCCCGAAGGGCTGCCGAGGTTGCAGTACGCCGCGCCCTGGGAACTGCATAGCATCATCACCTTGAAGCGCGAAGATGCCGAGATGAAGAACGGTTGGTCGCGGAAGATCCGCGACGGCTTGCGCCCGCTGTCGATCCACGGCGCCCATCCGCCTTCGGGTTCCAGCGACACTTTGTTGCCACCCGGCGGGAGATCGACTTTTAGGGTGTGCTGTACGTCCAGTACGAAGTCGAGGGTCAGGTTGGTGTCGTCTGGTTGAAACGCTGCCCCCAAATCGAAATCGCCGTTGGGCCCCATGCTGTAGGAGATCGCTCCCGTATACAGACCGCTCGACATGCTCAACGGGTTGGGAGTTTTCAGCTCGTAAGCAAAATCAACTTTCTCGAAGTACATCGAGGGGATGCGGTAAGCGGCAGTCTTGGTACAGGCCGCTTGCACAGGCGTACGCCAGAAAAAACGATAGGTGTTTTCGCTGTATCCCGCCACGCCGGTACCCTGGCACGGCGTCGGCGCATAAAGCCACCCCGTGCGGGACTCCCAGAGGATGTCATGGCCTGTGGGAGCTGCCACTCCGGTAAGGTTATCCACGGTATCGCTCAGCACAAATCGGGAGCCGATGCCGGTGATACGTAACTCTACGACCTCCGTTTCCTGCGTATCCTGATTGGTCACCGTCAACCGCTTCCAATCAGCGGGCACCTGCAGCGAAACATCGTCGCCTGGCAAAAGCTCGCGAGTGGAACTGTAGCGGACAGGCAACTCGATGCTGAACATGTTGTTGCTGGCGCACTGCGCAGGGAAGTTCACGCAATAGCCACTATTGGGCGTCTGGTTGACGAACAGGTTCTTGCCAGGTTGCGAAGAGTCGGGTTGAAACAGCGCACGGATTTCCTGATTGATCGCCTGTGCCGTGGGCATGCTTAGCGCCAGCAGCAATGCACAACCACCTGTAAATTTTTTCATAAGATCAACCTGCCTTCTGTTCGGTGGAGGTGGCGTCAGCGAGGGTGTCCGGCGTGCAGCGCAGATCGCCGATCATCAGCACATTGTTTTCGCTGCGATGGTCGGACTCGTTGAGGCGGAACTGGCAGAGCAACTGGTTGCCCTGACGCACTTCCAGGGTCGGTGAGCCGGCGTTCATTTCCATCGAGAAGAACCCGTCGACTTCGCTCACCCCACGGCTGGCGTGGTTGATCACGTGGTGGCCCTTGAGCGGCCGCCCCTGGCCATCCACCAGTCGGCCGAGCACGGTCATGGTTTTCATCACGCGGACCTTGCGGTACTCCACGCCACCCTTGTTCAGGTGATAGCGGGTGCGCGGCGGTTCGATGGATGCGGCCGGTACGTGGTTGCCCTCGAAGTCGAAACTCACCGAGCTGTTCTGGTACGCGGTGATCGGGATGAAATTGCGCCCCGGCTTCAAGGCCGCACCGCCACCGCTGAAATCGTCGGCCCGCAGGACGATGTCCTCGATGTCCGACTCGACATCGACAATCAGCCCGGCGCCACGCACTTCGGTCTGACTGGTCATGAGCATCTGCTGCGCACCGACCACCAGCGTGCTGTCGAGGTTGAGGCCGCCGGTGAAATTGCCGTTGTAGGAGGAGCGCTGAATAAAGCCGTCACCATTGACCGCGTCGGTGCGGAAGTTGGCCAGGCTGGCGACGCCCACCCCGTAGGTGTCGGTGAGTGCCGTGACCGACACGTTCTGCAAGACGTGATCCCGGAAATCCTTGCGCCAGCCGAGCGAGGCGTTGTTGTCACGCGCACCGTCACGGGCCGTGCGTGAGCCAATACTGCCGCTGATCTGCTGACCGGGGGCGCCGAGCGCCATGTTGATGCTCAGGTCGACCCCGCGATTGCGCGCATCGCCGCTGCTGAAACTGCCCGGCCGATCAAAAATCGACAGGCGCCAACTGGCATCGCTGCCCAGCACCATCGTGCGCTGGGTCCAGCCCAGATCGACGCCCATGCCTTCGACATTGCCCTCGCTGTGCGAGACCCGAGCGTTGACCGAACTCTTGCTGCTGAGGCGATGGTTGAGCGCCAGCGAGGAATTGCTGGTCTGGCCGATGAACACATTGCGCGGGCGCACCCGGGTGCCGTCCGGCAACGTGTCGTAGGTATTGGTGGTGTCGAGCCAACTGCGGTTATGGCTGACGACAAGACTGCCGGCGCCGTAGTTGTAGAGGCTTTGCAGATCGAGACCGGTGCCATAATCCTCGGTCTTGTAGACGTTGGCGTAGAGGCTGATGTGATTGGCCAGGGTCCAGTCGATGGACGTGCCGTATTGCAGCTTTTCGCGAATCTGCCGCGCCGACAGCCCGAGGATGACGCGCGGATGCAGCAGGTAATTCAGCGAGGCACCTGCGGTCGGGCTGCCGCTGGCCTGGGTGTCCCAGTTGCTCAGCAGTTTCTGTTCTTCGCCGGCAAAGACGTTGTAGCGCCAGCGCTCGTCGAGGTTGCGCCAGTTGTTGGGCTTGTACACCAACTCCTGAGTAGTGGAGGTGATCTGGCCGTCTTCGATCAGCCGGACTTCCACCTCATAAATGCCACCGGGCAGCGGCCGGGTGTCGAGGGTCTGCAAACCGGCCGGCACCGATTGGGTATTGATCAGCAGGCCATCGCGCCAAATCTCCACCGAACCCTGGCGGTTGGCGGTGACATAGATCGGATAAACGCTGGGCATCGGGCTGTTGATGGCCAGGCTGTCGGAGCTGCCGTACATCACGCCGACGGCGGTGTCGGGACTGCTGCCGAACGTGCGCGGCTGGCGCGTCAGCCCTTCGGAATTGGGGGTGAAATAGCCCAGGCGGAAAAAACTGCCTTGCAGTTCGCGCTGAGTGTGCAGCTCTTGAACGGAGTGAAAAAGCTTGTCGTCCGGACCGCCGAGACGGGCTACTTGCAGATTCAGTGTCTGACTCCAGCTGCCCAGACTTGAGCTGGCTTCGAGGCCGAAACGCCCGCCGAGATCCTGATCCTGGCCGCCATTGAGGTTGAGCTGGTTACGCACCATCAAGCCATGACTGCCACCATCAGGCTGTTCGAAGTAACGCTTGGCTTCAACGTCGCGTTCGGCATTTTCGGTGAGAATCGAGACCAGCGAGTTTTCCAGGTTGTAATGCACCGCCAGAAACTGGTCCGGGCAGGAACCGCTGCACGCACCCAAGGGCACGCCGGGTTTCAGATAGCTCGCCCATTTTTCCCGCTCGGCGGGGCCAAAACGATTTTCGCTGGTGTCAGTGAATTCGAGCAGGGTGAGGCGATCGTCGCGGGACAACACCACCATGGCCTCACCCAGTGGTTGCTGATCGACTTCGACCCGTACCGCCAGCGGCACATCAAAGAAATGCTCCTCGAAATCCGCCGGCAAACCCTTGGCCTGCGCCAGCAGACTGCGTGGTGTGGTGCCGGTGGAGTTGGAAGCCACAGCTGCGCTGGCACAAAACAACAGCGCAAGCGCAGCCGCGATGGGTGTCATCGGGAACATGAACGCGTACTCGGATAACAAACAATGGAAGTCCGTCGAGGCAAACAAATCGTCAGCCCCGACGGTCAAGCGTCAACATTGAAGTTGGGCTTAGTGCCTGATCGATCGATCAAGTGACTGCTGTTATGGCGTCACGGCGTCGAAGATCATCGCCACGGCCCCGGTGTAATCACCTGGCTGGAAGTTGTTGCCCACCGCGCTAATGTTCAGCGGCGCACGGTAGTTGACGTCGGACTCGGCTTCACCCACGACCAGTTGCGGAGTCAGGGTCAGTTCCTTGTTGTTGAACAGCACGCGCAGTTCGATAGAAGTACTGCCCGAGATCAGTTTTGGCAGGCTCTCGAGGCTGGCGTGTACCGAGCCGTTATTGTTGCGCACGTCGAAGAAGCCATTGACGTCGCGCATCTTGCCGGTGGTTGGCTGATAGCTCATGTCCTGGTCCTTGTTGACCAGATCCGGATCGGTCGGCACCACATAGAAACCGTTGGTCGGCACATGCGCGACAAGGCTGATCGAGTGCGACGCTTCACCAGCGGCGAATGCGCCAGTGGAACCCAGTGCCAGAAGAGCCAGTGGAGCGGCGATTGCGAGTTTCTTGAACATCGTTATGTACCTGTTTTCTTGATAGGGGGATGAACATTGAAAGTTCAGGTAAATCATTGCCCGAGTTGAGCCAGATCAACTTGAACGTTCAACGCCTAGGCATCATCGACTGTTGCCTCTGGAAAGTAAGCAAGCAACTTCCGATAACCTCGTAGTTAAACAACCCCATGACCCGCCAGAAAAAAGAACAAAATAACGATATTCGAAACAGTAACTGTAAGTTATCCCCTACAGACAGTTTAAATTAAAAAACCATACAGCAACTTCGCCCCGACAGTACGGCAACTCAGGGTCATTTAGAACATATACTCTACATCAAATAGAGTGATGACTTTAACTTTCAAGTTATCGCTGACTTACACCCCCCTGAAAAATCATCGCTTGCATTGGCGGGTGGGCTGCCGCTCGTCAGCCGAGGTCGCGACGCGGGGAAAAACGTCTTGCGCAGACCTTAAGATATATCTTAAGTTGTATCTAAACACGACGAGAGAAGACCGAAATGAGAGACCATCATTCCCCCCACCGCGAACACGGCGACGGCCGTGACGGCTTCGAGAAGCGCCCCGGACGTGAGCGCGGCGGCCGTGGCCCACGGGTATTCGCCCCCGGTGACCTGAAACTGCTGCTATTGGCGCTGGTGGCCGAACAGCCGTGCCACGGCTACGACCTGATCCGCCAGATCGAAGGCATGTTCGACGGCGCGTACAGCCCCAGCCCCGGGGTGATCTACCCGACCCTGACCTTTCTCGAAGAGAGCGAACTGATCACCGGCGACGCCGAGGGCGGTAAAAAACGTTACAGCGTCACCGAGGCCGGTCGTTTATCACTCAGTGAGCAAGCGGTCGCGCTGGACGGCGTGCGTATGCGCATCGACGTCAGCAAACGCTCGTTGCGCGGCCATGATCGGCCGCCGGAAATCCACGAAGCCGTGCACAACCTGCGCCATGCCCTGCAAATGCACCACGGCCGCTGGAGCGCCGCAGAAATCCTGCGCGTGCGTGACCTGCTTAACGACACCGCCAAAGCCATCGTCGACGGCCCTGCCGTTCAACCTGCCCCGGAGAAAGCCGAATGACTGCAGTCGATACCCAAACCATTCACCGTGTGATGCACGAAATCAAACGCCGCAAGCTTGAGGTGTTGCGTGTGGTCGACCTGACCCCGCGCATGCGCCGCATTACCCTCGGCTGGCCGGAGCTGGCCGGGTTTATCAGCCTGGGCACTGACGATCACGTCAAACTGTTGTTCCCGCAGAACGCCGAACAAGCCGCCGCGCTGGAGACCATGGTGCTCGGCGCCGGCAAGGACGATGGACCAAAACCGGAAATGCGTGATTACACGCCGCGTCGCTACGACCTCGATGCGCTGGAATTGGACATCGATTTTGTTCTGCACGGTGACGGCCCTGCTTCGACCTGGGCTGAGCAAGCCAAGCCAGGACAATTCCTGCACATCGGCGGCCCGCGCGGCTCGATGATCGTCCCGGATATTTTCGACAGCTACTTGCTGATCGGCGACGAAACCGCCCTGCCCGCCATCGCCCGCCGCCTCGAAGGCCTGGCGGCCAACCGCAAGGCGCTGGTGGTGATCGAAGTGGAAAACGGCGCCGAACAGCAAGTGCTCGAAAGCGCGGCGCAGGTCAATGTGATCTGGGTGTTGCGCGAGGGTAGCAAGGACAACCTGCTGGCGACGGTGAAGCAATTGCAGGTGCCTAAAGGCAATCTGTATGCGTGGGTCGCGACCGAAACAAAAGTTTCACGGCAGATTCGCCGGGTGCTGATCGATGAGCATGGGCTGGATGAACAGCTCATCAAAGCCGTCGGCTACTGGCGCGCTGAAGGATCGGAAGAAGAGTGATATCCCTTGTAGGAGTGAGCCTGCTCGCGATAGCGGAGTGTCAGTCAATAAATTTGTAACTGATCCACCGCCATCGCGAGCAGGCTCACTCCTACAGGTGCTTTAACTTCGTGCAAGCCTCCAGCGGTCGAGGCCAATGACCAGCAAACCAATCCCCACAAACCCCAGCAATATCCCCCCGGCATTCAGCAGCACCTGTGGATAACCCAACACCGCCACATCAATGAACGGATACGCATACGCACCGAGCAAATGCCCGCGCAGCAAGGCGTAGATGAAATACACCAGCGGATAGATCAGCCACACCGGCAGATGCCCCAACCGCAGCGTACCTTTCGGTACGCAGAGCCACCAATAGCCAAGAAACAGCAGCGGCATCACGTCGTGCAGCAACTCGTCAGCAATAAATTGCCAGCCTTCCGGGTGCCACAAATGCCGCAGCAAAAGGCTATAGGCAAGGCCGACCACAGCAATGCTCACGGCAATGCCACTGCTGACCCACGGCTGCAAAAACCAGCGGCGCGCGGCGGATTCGCGAGCGGTCACGGCACAGGTCAGCACCGTCGCCACCAGCGTGTTGGTCAGAATCGTGAAGTAGCTGAAAAAGCTCACCAGCCCGCCCAACAGGCTGGCGCCGACGCTTAAACGCGCAAAGAAAATCAGATAAAGCTGAATGCCCAACCCCGCCCAGCCCAATATGGCTGCGCAGGTGATCAGGCGGCGGCGCCAACAACCGGCATGCATTTCAGAGCGGTCGCTTGGTGCGCATCAATTTCACGTACAGACGCTCGACCTTCTCGCGCGCCCATGGCGTTTTACGCAGGAACGTCAGGCTCGACTTGATGCTCGGATCACTCTTGAAGCAGCGAATATCGATGCGCTCGGCCAATCCCGACCATTCGTAATGGCTCACCAGTGCATTGAGGATCTGTTCAAGGGTGACGCCGTGCAGCGGATCGGGAGTTTGTTCGTTCATGCCAGGCCTATGGGCGAAGTGAAAATGCGGAAGCCGCGCACCTTAGCCGAGGGGCTGACCGGGTGGAAGGCCTGACTTCAAATGTAGGCCAACCCGGAAAGATCGCAGGCCACGATCCGGCCGACAATGCGCCCGTTTGCCGCACTGTTACCGAATCCGAAACGCTGCATGTTCACAAAAGGCCTTTGTCTTTTTGTAACAGATCTTTATCCTGCCGCCCTTCCGCTGAATCGCTTCACTGCCTGCGACATATTGAAGCGCTCGAATTGCACCCCGAAAACACCAAAAAAAGACTGAGCCATGCCCGATTTTTCCTTCTCCCGAGACAGCGCTATCTCAACCCTGCGCACCCTTGGCGGCTTTACCGCCCTCGGCCTCGCCACTTGCGTTCAAGCGGCGCCCGCGTTCGACAGTGAATCACCGTACATGCTCGGTGACTGGAACGGCACGCGCACCGAACTCTCGGAAAAAGGCTACGACTTCAAGCTCGACTACACCGGCGAAATGGGCAGCAACCTGCACGGCGGCTACGACCACGACCGCACTGCGCGCTATAGCGATCAGTTCGGCCTGGGCACGCACCTGGACTTGCAAAAGATCCTCGGCTGGGACGACGCCGAATTTCAACTGACCATCACCAAGCGCAGCGGCAACAACATCAGCAACGACCGCATCAACGATCCGCGCGTTGGCGGTTTCACCTCGGCCCAGGAAGTCTGGGGCCGTGGCCAGACCACGCGCCTGACGCAGATGTGGTATCAGCAGAAATTCTTCGATCAGAAACTCGACATCAAGGTCGGTCGTTTCGGTGAAGGCGA
>Ga0157373_10000170_pt1 | contig 53074 bp, 50 predicted proteins | sample C65metaG_FD_113460 | JGI IMG/M metagenome (GOLD analysis project Ga0157373, IMG submission 113460) | Corn rhizosphere microbial communities from Kellogg Biological Station, Michigan, USA - C6-5 metaG | ecosystem: Host-associated > Plants > Roots > Rhizosphere > Soil | place: USA: Michigan... | reverse complement strand
GCCTTGCTCGATGAAGCGTGGCTGGCCGGGCAGACCATTCTGATGCTCGAACCACGGCGTCTCGCCGCGCGAGCCGCTGCCGAACGGTTGGCCAGCGAACTGGGTGAGAAGGTCGGTGAAACCGTCGGTTATCGCATCCGCCTCGACAGCAAGGTCGGCCCCGATACCCGTATCGAAGTGGTCACCGAGGGGATTCTCACCCGGCGTCTGCAGGATGATCCGGCGCTGGAAGGCGTCGGTCTGCTGATCTTCGACGAATTTCACGTTTTGCTGAATGCACAGAAACCATCACTTTCTTGTCAAAAACTCTCAAACAACGCCGTCTCAGTCTGAGGGCATAATCTCCTCGCTTGATCCCCCGTCGTATACTGCTTCCCTGATTTGGGAGCCTCGATGATTTCACTACCTATTGACCTCGTATTGCCAGAGCTACGAGAGGCCCTGGCCAACCGCCACGAAGTAATCCTTGAAGCTCCTCCTGGTGCTGGCAAGACCACTCGAGTGCCCCTAGCACTACTGAACGAGCCTTGGCTCGGTGATCAGAAGATCCTGATGCTCGAGCCTCGTCGATTGGCTGCTCGGGCCGCCGCTGAACGTTTGGCGAGTGAGCTTTGTGAGAAGGTTGGTGAGACTGTCGGATACCGCATTCGTCTTGAAAGCAAGGTAGGCCCACGAACCCAGATTGAAGTAGTGACCGAAGGTATCCTGGCTCGCCGGCTTCAAGATGACCCCGCGCTGGATGGTGTGGGTGTGGTGATCTTCGACGAATACCACTTGCGAAACCTCGACTCCGACCTTGCACTGGCTCTGTGCGTGAGTGCTCGTGAGCTTCTGCGTGATGAGCCGCCACTGAAGTTGCTTCTGATGTCCGCAACGCTGGAAGGTGCTCGCCTTTCAAAAGTGCTGAATGATGCGCCTGTGGTCACCAGTGAGGGCCGGATGTATCCGGTCGTACCGGTTTGGGGCAGTCCATATCAGCCGGGCGAGCGTATGGATGCGCGAGTCACTGACACCTGTTTGGCTGCCATCAACGAACAGTCGGGAAGCGTTTTGGTTTTCCTTCCTGGGCAGGCAGAGATTCGGCGGGTGGCTGAGGCGCTCAAGGAGCAGTTGAGTGGTCGTCCAGAGGTGATCGTATGCCCGCTGTACGGCGACCTCGACCTGAACGCCCAGCGTGCTGCTATTGACCCAGCACCCAAGGGCTCCCGTAAGATCGTACTGGCCACGAACATCGCTGAAACCAGCTTGACCATCGAAGGCGTTAGGGTTGTGGTGGACAGTGGTCTCGAGCGAGTGCCGAAGTTCGATCCTCGCAGCGGCATGACGCGACTCGACACGCAGCGTATTTCCAAGGCCAGTGCTACCCAGCGTGCAGGACGGGCAGGGCGATTGGAACCAGGTATCTGCTATCGCCTTTGGTCTGAGTCGCAGCACGAGCAAATGGCTGGCTATAGTACCCCTGAGATCCTGCAGGCAGATCTCGCAGCCCTCTCACTCCAGTTGGCCCGGTGGGGAATGAAGCCGGAGGAGATGACCTGGCTCGACCAACCTCCAACAGCTCCCTTCGCTCAAGCCAGAGACCTGCTGAAGCGCCTAGGCGCACTCGACGATGCTGGACAGCTCACACCACACGGATCAGCCATGAGCGAGCTCCCTGCGCATCCACGGATCGCTCACATGCTCATCAAGGGCAACGCGATGGGGCTGGATGACCTTGCTTGCAACATCGCTGCGCTGCTGGGTGAGAAGGATATTTTGCGCGGTGCAGGTGCCGATCTTCACACCAGATTGAGTGCATTATCCGGCGAGCAACATTCACGTCGAGGCGGTGGCTCCTTTCAGCGCGTGAAGCAGTCTGCTCGGCAGTATCGATCCCTGCTACGAGGGAGTGCCGTTCACCCTGTCAGCGAACCCGATCACCCAAGATGGGTAGGGTGTCTACTGGCATTCGCCTACCCTGACCGAATCGGTCTCCAGAGGCGTGCAAGTGCTTCTGAGTACCGTCTCTCTAATGGGCGGGCTGCTGTATTTTCAGAGCCCGATGCTCTCACTAAACATGAGTGGCTAGTAGTGGCCGATCTGGGTAGTCGGCAAGGGCAGCGCGAGGAGCGGATCTACCTAGCGAGCGATCTCGATCCAGCCTTGTTCGATGACGAGCTGGCTGACCTTGTAAGGTCAGTCGATGAGGTTGACTGGGACGAGAGGGAGGGGGTACTCAAGGCTGAGCGGCAACTCAAGGTGGGGCAGTTGGTGCTGTCCGCAACCCCTTTGCCAAGTCTTGATGAGCAAGCTCGTTCGCTAGCCTTGGTCAATCTGGTGAGGCGCAAGGGCATCGAGCTTCTGCCTTGGAACCCTGAGTTGCGCCAATGGCAGGCGCGGGTCAATCTGCTGCGTCAGTTGGATATCCAAAATGGCCAAGCAGAAAGCAAGTGGCCTGATCTCAGCGATACCAACCTTCTGGACACGCTGGAAGAATGGCTCGCACCGTACCTGGGCAAAGTCTCGAGGCTCAGCCACTTCAGCCAACTGGATCTGTCATCGATTGTCAGGAATCTTCTGCCTTGGCCGCTTCCACAGGAACTAGAGACACAGGCACCTCAGACCATCCAGGTGCCGTCCGGATCGAATATCCGTATCGACTACTCGCAGCATCCACCGATCCTCGCGGTACGGCTGCAGGAGTTGTTTGGGCTGGCAGAAACACCACGCATCGCTCAGGGCAAGCAGCCGCTGATTCTCCATCTACTCTCGCCGGCTCGTAGGCCTGTGCAGGTCACCCAGGATCTCGCCAATTTCTGGCGGAGCACCTACTTGGAAGTGAAGAAGGATCTGAAGGGCCGATACCCAAAGCACCATTGGCCAGAAGACCCATTGGTTGCTGAAGCGACTGCGAGAGCGAAGCCTAGAAAGCATTGAGGATAAGGCGTGCCTGACGGGCGGCTGTCGTGAACCAAGCCGCCTTCGCGTCTTGGCCCTTGCGGGCTTCCATCCTCACGCCTTCAGCCATCCTGGCTTGCGCGCTCCGCTTGCTCTTCAGCGTGGTGCTTAGCCTATGCAGCCATCCATCTGAACACACCTCCTTTCAGTGAATGTCCTGATCATACTGGAGCTCATGGGCATTGAATTCAGGCGCGCCGGTGGTTGGTGAGGCACTTTGGCGACAGGGGCCAGGAAGAAGAGGTCTCTCTACCAACAAAGCGTGACCGGTCACAACGTTGATTTTTTTGACGTGAGAATCACGCTTAGGTACTATGAGTTTGTCGCCACAGACCGGAACCTCGAAGGAGGGGTGGTGATGCCGGGAACGAGCTTAGGCGAGTTCCTCCCAGCCAGTGAGCGGGATTTGAAAGGCTAGGCCGATATCTGATTCAGCAAAAAGCCCTGTGGTGTGAGCCGCAGGGCTTTTTTGCTTTCTGTTTGTCCGATGAGCGACCGGCCTTAGAGTTTCACGCCTTCGTTGCGTTTCTCCAGCACGTAGCGCACGTTCCAGATCGGCCCTTTGGTAGGCAGGCCCGACCGCCCCCAGTCGTTGACCTCGTACGCAGAAACCACGTTCAGTCGAAGTAGATTCTCGACATCCTGAGGTTTACGGATTTCGAAGAAAATCGCGTATTCGTGGGCATCCAGACAAAAATAGCGCCTGTTGTCCCCCGCAAAATGAGCCCTTACCTTCGACTCAATGAAGCGCCTGTCGATGTAGTCGAGGAGCTGCTTTGATAAGTCGTAACGTGTAGGGCAGAAATATCGCTCCTCCTTGGTTTTCGGATTAACTATCAGCGGCCCGTTTTCCTTGTTGTCCGTAAAGCAATGGAATCCGAAGGTGAATTCAACGCTAACGCCGCGATCTCCTATCTGGAATGTCCGCACGGTCGGCTGGAGGTGCGCCATGCAGACTGTTCTTCCATTTATCGTCAAATCGTTCCAGCGCATACTCATGGCCACATCTTTTCGGCCCACGAGAATATTCGATTAAGGCATGATGTCAACGTACTGGCTCCTCGGTGGCCAACGCTCGATGCAAGCGCTTCGTGATGTGTTCACAGGTATGCACCGGAACCATGGAAGAGACCTGAATCTTATCGCTCGCCGGTGAGCACCCAAACTTTTAGGGGAGCAGTGCCCGGCGCTAAAATCCGGCTTTCAGATGGACGTTTAATGGACTATTCAAAAATCATCGGAAAGGACGACGGGCGAAGATTGTCTTTCGAGGAGCTCGTCTGCCAACTTGCCAGGCGCGACCGCCCGGAGAGCGCCAAAGAGTTCAGGCGGATCGAAGGCTCGGGAGGCGACGGAGGGATCGAGAGCTATTGGCTGCTCCAGGACGGTTCTGAGATCGGCTATCAGGCCAAGTATTACCTCAGGTCACGGGAGGTCGATTGGGGCAAAATCGACGAGTCAGTCGAGCAGGCTTTGAAGTCTCACCCTGAACTCAAACAGTATGTGATTGCCATTCCCTGCGACCTTACAGATCGCAGCGGAGCGCTAGGCGCAGGGAAAAAAGGATGGGAACACTGGAATACGCACAAGCTTGCTTGGGAAGCGCTCTGTGCCCAGAGCGGCATTCCCACGGTTGAGTTCGTGCCCTGGACGGCGTCTGATCTTACCGACAAATTGTTGCACCCAACTGCTGAGGGCCTACGAAGGTTCTGGTTCGGCGAGCTGGAAATATCTGGGCAATGGTTCCACAAGAATGTGGAACTCGCCGTAAAGTCACTCGATGAGCGATATCACCCAGAAGATCACGTAGAGGTTGGAATCGAAAGCCTCTTCAAAGTGCTCCTTCGGGACGAAGAGGTCACAACCGAGCTGAAGTCTGCTTTTTTCGCTATCGCAAAGACCGCTAGGTTTAACCACTTCATAAAAAATGATTCCGACGCCAGCCTCATCGCTGGTATCCAGCGTGTCGAGCAGGAGGCATCCAAGGTTGCGGCATTCGGCAGCAGGTTTGGCTCTGACTCTTGGGAGGCTTGGCCCATTGTTGATTGCGTCGCTGCTTTGTCAGACGCCTCTAATAGCGTCCATGAATTGAAAGCCTGGGCTTGGCAAAATATGCCAAAGTCTGAATCCAGAAGGGAATACTCCTCTTCGGACATGAACTACCTTAGCCATAAGCTGGACGAGCTTTCAAATGCCCTCTACGGATTGAGTTCAAAGCTGGAAGGGAAATTCTATTCCGCTGAGCAAAACCGTTTTGCCCTTCTGACAGGGAAGGCTGGCACAGGCAAGTCGCACACACTCGGTTCCGTTGCTCAAAAAGCGATTTCAGATGGGCATCCGGTGGTTTTACTTTTGGGGCAGCAATTAGGCTCTCAGGGGTTTTGGAGGCAAGCGACAGAAATACTCGGGCTGGGGACTGTTGAGCCAGAGATATTCTTGCAGGCTATGAGTTCTGCCGCTGAGGCCGCTCAAAAGCGCGGACTCATTCTCATCGATGCCATCAACGAAGGTGCGGGTGCGCAGCTATGGAGGAATGAACTTCCCGCTCTGATTGCCCGAGTCAACGCTTACGAGAACCTCGTTCTTGTCGTCACCTGTCGTACTGAGTACACGCCGTATGTAGTTCCGCCTAAGGTGATGGAGACGACAGTTGCCTTCACCATTCGTGGCTTCGTGACGAATGAAGAGCAATCGAGGGCCGCGAAGATCTACCTGCACAAGAGAGGCATTTCCCAGCCGGATACGCCTTGGCTCTCAGCTGAGTTTGTGAATCCGCTGTTTCTTCGCAGTGCGTGCGTTGCCCTTGCCCGAGACGGTTGTAAGCAATTCCCCAAGGGGCTGCATGGCACGAAGCAGGTTTTTGCATTCTACATCCGCAGCGTTGCACGAAATTTAGGTGTCGGAAGAGACGGCAGCGAAGATCTGGTCGCTCCTACTACAGCGGCAATCTCGGCCATTGCCAGGTTGATGGCCACAGAGAGGCGCGATTACGTGGTCTTGGCCGATGCTGTGCGAATTTCAGCGGAGGTGTTTTCGAATTTTTCTTCACCACCTTCCAAAACCTGGTTTGACGTCCTGCAGAAGAACGGAATTTTCCGACTCGACCCACCACCGCGCCGGCTTGAAATTGATCCATTTGCTCCGGTCGAGGATATCGTGAGGTTCAGTTTCCAGCGACTCCAAGACCACCTCATGGCGGACGCTCTGCTCAAGGGGGTGACGGATCCAGAGCTCGAACTGGAGAACGGGGTTTTGAGCTTCATTCTTGACGGCGACAGATTCAAATGGGAGTGGGCTGGTCTGGCTGAAGCCTTGTCTATCCAAATTCCTGAGCGTTTCGGCTCAGAGCTTTTGGATGCACTTCCGAGAGATATCGATATCTGGATCAACGAAGACTCGGTCAGAGGCTCCTTCCTGGAGAGCTTGCGTTGGCGGGGGGCGAATGCTTTCACGGAGCGCACTTGGCAAATTTACCAGGCTATCTTGGATGTCGATGATAGCCAGCTCTACGTGCTGATCGAACTCTGTGCCAACGTTGATCATCCTTGGAACGCTGAACTACTCCACGACATTCTGATTAATAAAATGATGCCAGAGCGTGATGCTTCCTGGACGGTGAAAATCAACGACTTCGATATAGCGGATGGCAGCACGATCCGCCGCCTCCTGGACTGGTGTTTGACCAGTCAGACCGAGAAAACGGATCGGCACGTACAGCTTCTTTGCGGTCTCGCGGTCACGTGGCTGACGGCGTCATCGCATAGGGAAATCAGAGACAAAGCGACCAAGGCGCTATCCGCATTGCTGTTTTCGAAGGTCAAGCTCTACGGTGAACTGTGTAAGAGGTTCGCTGGCCTTGATGATCTCTACGTAATGGAACGGTTGCACGGGGCTGCGTATGGCGCATGTTGTATCGATCCATCTCCAATGCGGTTGGAGCATTACGCCCCGGTAGCTTACCGGATGGTTTTCTCTGAGCAGTGCGCTCCGCTATCGATCATGCTGAGGGACTATGCATCCGGGATTATTGAGCTGGCTGCCCACTATCGTTGCCTGCCTACCGAAGTCGATCTCGGCGCCTGTAGGCCACCTTATAAATCTCAGCCTGTTCAATTAACTGTTTCACAGGCTCTTCTCGATGATGTCGCCACAAAAGCCGGAGGTGACGAAATCAAGCGTTCTTGCACTGGCGGAATAAGTGAGTTCGCTGATGAGATCAAGCATCGTGTCAGCTCATTTTCGAGCGTTGCTTTGACTTCTCAAATGCCTCACACGCAATCCGAGATGAACGAGCGATTCGATACAGAGGTAATTGCCCCTTACCCAGACAGGCAAGAAATCGTCGATGCGATCAGTGCTCTCCAATTTAATCCTTTCCGATTCTTGCTCCGCCCATTCGAAATACTTGATGAGCTTGATGAGCTTGATGAGCTTGATGAGCTTGAGGAAGCCGAGGGGGTAGAGGCGGTTGAGGAGTTTGAGGAAGTCGAGGGGGTGGAGGCGGTTGAAGAGTTCGAGGAACTGGAGGCGCATGACCACTCCGAGGAGCTTCGGCAGCTAGAGAGTAAGCTTGTTGATCTATTGGATGTTGACGAAAAACGAAGATTCGCCGACGAATTTAGATGGTGCATCGCCCGCTCGGAAAAGTATCCGCGCACGTTAGAAGGCGTCGACATGGAGGCGGCCAAACGGTGGGTTGCAAAGCGCGCCTATGACTTCGGATGGACAAAAGAACGCTTTCCATCTGATAGCTCTCACCGTCACAGCTATTCCCGCGAGAGGCCCATCTTTGAACGGATTGGTGCCAAATATGAGTGGCTTGCGCTCGATGAACTCCTTTGTCGGCTCGCCGATAGTAATTGGCTCTCCGAAGCGCGAGTCGATGGAACACGTGATTACCGTTCATCCATCGACCTAGGTTTCCATCGAGATATCGACCCTACTGTTCTTCAAGCGCTGTCCGACTCCGGTTTTGGTTCTGTAGACATCTCACCAATTGTTTCCGAGGAAACAGCCGAAGACTGCCTTCAGGAATGGCCTTTCAAGCTTGACCCTAGTCTAGTGATGCCAAGCCTCGTAGGCCGAACCGACAAGGTTGGGGAAAAGTGGCTAGTCCTTTACGAGCATCGCTCCGTGGCGAATCGTTACGACGATGGAGAGAGCCGAGAGCACGGGCTACGTCAGCAGGAATGGCGTTTCCTCATGCCTGTCGTTGTCAGGAAAAAAGATCAAAAACAGTTGATTCGCTTTCTGAGCAATCAGCGTTCTCTGGATGTTTCGAGGTGGTCGGGACGCAGTTGCACGGACGACGGCTATCTGCTTGAGGCCCCGTGGCGCTTTACCTGGGATCAGTTGATGTGGACACCTGCCAGCTTTCATAACCAAGGTGAGCTCGAGGTAGCATTTCCCTGCGTTAAATATCATTGGGAGTCCCATTTGGATGCCTCCCTTCCGGAGGGAGCCTCTGCACATTTACCAGCCCCTTGGTTGGCAAATCAGCTGTCCATTACCCCGATGCTCTCAGATCCACGTGTCTATGTGGATGCGCTAGGGAAGCCCCAATTGATCTGCAGCATGGGCCCTGACGATGGTTCACACGCCTTCATACGACAGGACATATTTGAGCGGATGTTGAAAGAGAAAGGATTGGCGTGTGTTTGGACGTTTGTTGCGGAGCGAGGCGTGTGGCCAGGCGGAGGGAACTCTCATGCAGCATGGAGAAGGTCTGAGGGTGTAGTTTGGTTCGAGCGAGGGAGGCCAAAAATGGAATCATGGAAGGAGGATCACTGCAACGGTACTAAGGATGAGTGAGCGCGGAAGGTGTCACTACTCTGGGCGCAGCGCAATCTTTTAGCCTATGCCCCCCCAGTTGTGGAGTGCGCTTAACCCCGCCGAATCACCCTCCCGACCGACAACCCGTGGGCTGTTCCATGCCAGCGTTTCGTGCAGGGAGACTTTGGGTGATAGCCTACCGGTGTGCCCTAGCTACCACCTAGTCACCGGAGCCCTACATGATCAACCTCTCTCGCTTAACTAGCAGGCTGTTTCCTGACCGCCGCCCCGAGCGAGAGAAAACTCGAGAACGCGAGTTCATCCTGGCAGCGAACAGCTTGAAAACCCTTTCGGTCACCGACCGGGGCGGCATGTCTATCGACCCCGAAGAGCTCCGCGACCAGATAATCGCCTCGCGTGAGCATTTGAAGCATCTTGTCCACAGGTCAGAAGCGCCTAACCGATCATTCAGAGCAGCGGAAGATGCCCAGGTGGAACCGTTAGTGAGTTCCACCGTAGAGGCTCTGGTGAGCACCATGGACTGTATCGAGGTAGTGGCTTGGCGTCGGTTGCTGAGTGGCGCTGTAGTGCGGTACGTGTGCCTCCAATCTACAAGTACGGGGCGATTCGCTGTCGCGACTGCAAACCTGTTCTCAGAGGGCTCGCATAGTCTTCCATCTTGGATCGAAGCCAACACAGCCAGGCACGTCGCCCATGCTATACAGAACGATCATCTCCGCTGGTTGGCTACCGTGAGTGAGGCGATGGATGCATGGGATGCGGAGCTCTGATTGTCCTCGCTTGACCATTGATTTCACGGTCATCGATGCGGGGGGCGCGCATCAAGTGCTGTTCGGTTGTCACTCATAGTGCAGCTCTCCAAACAAACCGATCATGAGGTCTCCTTCCAAGATTTCGAACGGAAGGGTGACATATTGATCTCGATGACGAGGTAGAGCTTTTCCGTCATGTGGCGCGTTCTTAGTGTGCCCTTGCACCCGCTCGCCATTTTCCTTGATATATGGAAGCACTACGATCCGACCATGATTTTTGGACAAAATAGTGCCTTCATGCCATAGCGTCGAACCTTCTTCGTTATTGGACTCGCCCCCGGTGTTCTTGATGACCCACCTCGGCTGCCCATCATCCTCGAACCAGAACACGAAGCCTCCACAGACCAACACCCTCTGGCCGCGCATCCTGGCTTCGGCAAGCATTTGTTTGACGCTGGCCAGTTGAAGCAGTTGGTTAGCTCTTGGAAGCAGCAGAGCACGAATCTGTGCCTTGGTTCTTCCCCAGTGATCAGCTGCCGAAAGACCAAAACCCTTGGCAGTAAATTCTCTAAGGCATATCTGTGAGCGCTTCGGGGTTAGAGCGCCGATCTCTTCCCATTCCATGTCTCCGGTACGACGAAGACAAGCGTTAAACCTCGGGATTGCAACCACTTGCAAATATGGGGCACGTATAAGCTGTTCGTGTAGCGGCTCCCGCAAACTGTCCATCTTACTGGGCAGATTTAGATCTCGGATGGCTGGGCGGGGCAGATGAGCATTACGTTTGATCGCCTCGCGCTCCATTAGCTCCTCTTCGTCCTGAATGCGGCGAGCCGCAGTCAAAGCCTTGTCGACCTTCAGGGTGACTGAGGCTTGGAGCACGGGATCAAGCACCGCTGTGCCTATCCGCTCAGCGGTGGTCTGGTTGAACGCATCTGCCGCAATCATGGCTTCTGCAAAGGTGCTAAATGAGGAACCACGTGCATGCCCCTGGCCGTTATCGTAGAAATAGCGTTTCCAGGCGAGCAGGGAGTCGGGGAAGAGCTTAAGGGCTCGCAGTTGCCATGACCAGCCGATTCCAAATTGACGGAATGGGAGTACAGCTAGTGTAGGCATCGAGTGGTACGGCATCTGGTCGAGGCGCATTATTTCTTCCCTGCACAAAGGCTACGGACGCGGCGATAGATACGCACTGTTGGTATACCTAGAGTATGTTGGTGCACTAATGGATAGCACATTGCGAAGATGATTCAAGCTACATGCATCCTGATCCTGGTGATTACGAGCGTGAAGTGGAAGACCTCACCTTCAAAGGATCCATCAGGCGTGCACGCATGGGTGCGATTTGCCATCGCGCCAGGCGGTAGGCTTTTAGGCCGATACGGATATGCCTCAACTCGATTGGAGATCGGCACAGCTTACAGGTCGCCACCGCCATCCCTAGAGGTATAGTGAGTCGGGCGGTGACCGTAAGTTACAGCAGCGATGTTTGGAAGCAGCGAGCCGATTAGCTTTTAGGCAGCTTGTCGACGCCTAGAGCAACTGGTTCTATCAGTTGCGAAGGACAGTCACAGCTTCCACGCCTCAATAGTGGTAAACAGATTTTTCATTTGCATGGATAAGTCTGTTTTTAGGTCATAGCTATGATTGAAGGTGCTGGTTTTTGCTACAAACTTCTCGGCGATGACAACCTTCGAATACCCGGAGATCTTTTTTAGCCTAGAAGCGAACATTCTAAAATATTTGTACCGAAAAGCTGAAGGCAAGTAACTTTCAATTGTGTAGCCGTCAGTGAGCCAGCAATAACCTGTTGCTGACTTGCTAGTGGCAAAATCAGCCCATACTTGATATTTCACGCATTCTTCGTTAATGCATACTTCATCCCCGTTGGAGGCGCGCTGAAAATCCAAGTCTCGATCCATTATTACTATAGAGTTTCTGTTCACGCTGAACATATCAATTAGTCCTGGTGTGCCATTGGACGTGAAGTGGCCCAGCATGGATCCGCCATAAAACACGAAAGAGAAGTCGAGGTTTTCTCTCGGCATTAGCTTGCCGTTTGCGGAGCACCATAACGATAACCAATGCAAAATATAGATCCGATCAGACGCACCTTCAACCCATATAACCCCGTTAGCTTGAAAAACATCACTAGGTTTAATACCTAGTCCTGCCAAAGCTTTCGCGGGCGATGTAAGTTCTGATAATGCGTAGCCATTAACTTCGAAGAGACTGATCTCTGATACAGCCCAGTTTGAGATATCTATAAGCAGAGGCGAGTGCGTAGAGATAAACAATTGTAGATTTTTGCGCGCAACTACCTCAGATACTCTGGCTATCATTAGTCGTTGAAGAGTTGGATGCAGATGCACCTCCGGCTCTTCAATTACACATATCTGGTTATCATCGACGGAATTTAACCATCCTACTAACCCTGCAAGCGCTCGCCAGCCCGACGGCAACATTTTTATCGGGATGTGGTTGTCTTGGAGCAAGTCGTCATTCAGAAAAACACCAAGAGTTCCGCCCTTGATATTTCGTATAGGCTTGGCGTACTTGTAGGTATGATCACTACCGGGTGGACTGAGGTAGGCGACTTGGTCGAGCTGTAAAGGATTAGGCGCTAAGCCCACAAGGTTTTTCGCATCACGATTTAGCGCGTCGATGACTAATTGGATGCTAACACCTCGTTCGTCGTGTGAAGTTCGAGTGCTGATTTTTGTTTTTATTTCATCTAACACCTTGCTAAGCTCTCTAGGAGGCTTTGAAGAATTTTTATAAATACTTCCTGTAAAGACATATTGATCTGTTGGTGTGGTTACAGAAACATATGTACCGAACTCCTCAATACTTTTCTTGTTAAATACTGAGCCTACCCAGGTTCCATCTTCAAAATGGATGATGGAAGTTGCGGCAGTTGTTATTCGCATATTTTCGCGTGCAACTGTTTTTATAACGTCAAATTCTTTTAATGCACGCACCATATCCAGGATGGTTGACTTTCCACCTCCATTAGGGCCGACAAATATGTTGATCTTCGAGGCTTTGGTCTGGGGGACATCGCTTGGGTTGAGAGTCTTGGTTGTTATGGAGTTATTGAGATATAGCCTGCGAAGACCTAGCAAGCCAAAGCTTTTAATATGCATGCTGTATTCCTTTACGTAGTATGTAGAAAATGCGCCTTCGCAAGCTAGATGATCAGCCTCGAAGCGGTACTAGGGGTGATCATTCGAGCGTAGCGAGGGAGAGTGAACTGTTTACTGGCGCCAGGAGACCCAAGTCGGAGGATTTCAACTATATCAAATCGACGTGCTGAGCTCGTACTGCATGCGCTCGAAAACCCTGTCCAGAATCGGATGGGCTTTTAATTTTCTCATTGTGTTCACCAGTTGCAACAGTTCGCGCCCATGAGCTGAGGGCATTTGAACGTCGCAGTACACAGTGTCGTCATCGCCCCCCATTTCCATCGAAAAATCCTCGCAACATGGTCTTGGTCTTCTGTTCCTACGACACGGGGGTTGGGCCGCGCCCCTTCGGGGAGAGACTGTCGTACACCGGGTCTTGGCGCAAACGCCGGCATCTCGGCCCTTCGGGCTTTCTCCCCGCACGCCTGCGCGCTCCGCTTGCCATTCCTACCAGGCATGTGATCACCTGGCGTCGGTTCGAGCGGTTGCACAAGCTGTGCTACATCCATACTTCAATGGACTCATCGCTTTCGCATAGCTGAGGGTAGGTATCCACCCCTCTGGTAGTTCAAGCTTCGAACAAAGCACGACAGGCTTCCATCAAAGCAGTCGCGTCATGGAAAGCTCGGTGGTGCCTAGTTGTTGGCAGTAGGCGATAAATGTCACTAGCCGCCTCCCTACCCACAAACACCTCCAAAGGCTTCAACTCGAAGGTAGGTCTCAGATCCGCTGCCTCATAAAGGACGTCGAACCAAAACACGTCTTGAGGTGAGTCGCTGCAAAGCACCTGCCCTGAAAACAGCTGATTCATTCGTTCCGCCACGGTGTGTGGGGTATCACCTTCCTGAAGCAAATGATCCTGAGTGAGACCATGCATGTCTTGCGCATCGAACGACCAGTGCGTCCAATAGCGGGCGGGCTTAATCAGCGAGCTGTAGGCGATCTCATTCGACACGACGGCGACTTCGATAGGATAGCTATCCGGCGCTATCCCTGAGGCTTCGAAATCGATAAAAAAAGAAGGCCGTTCCACTCTGCAACTCCTGTTTTGAGGGTGCGACTTCACCAGGCTACACCGACTGCTTGTGTTTGCGCCGCCATCGCTCGAACCAGCCGTTCTAGCTGGTAGCAGCCTGTGCAGTTCGGTGATTTTTCAGATGCTGCATCTCACGCTCCCATTCATTCAGAAATTTATCCCAGTCTGCGGCGTAGGGCCCATCAGGAATTCTGGTTGATCCGATGCTCGCTTGCAGAAAGCGTTCTCGCCAGGGCTGCGGAATAGTCTGCTCCAAGATGATGTCGACTCCAGAGTTATGACGCCTCACCGAGACAGAGTTACGAATCTCAATGAGGTCGAGTGGCTTATCGCTACAGGGGGTGTCGTTTCGCTCCTGGTCATCGATATCATCGAGGATGGCAGTAGGTCGGATGCCTTTGAATCACCCGGCTGGAGGCTGGCGAGCGCCCACAGAACTCTTCGCCTAGTTCTCTCACGCTCGGGGAGTACATCGCAGGTCATTTCACCCTCCTTTTACTACGCTGGCGGTGGTTATAGCGTGCCGCCTTCGGCGGATGGCTGGCGTGAACCGAGCCGTGGCGAGCCACGTCTCGGCCCTACGGGCTTTCATCCAACACGCCTGCGCGCTCCGCTTGCGTAGCGCACCGGGACTCTGACTGAGTTCAGTTCTTAGCGAAATTGTGGGGCAAACACTTCGCTTTTCCTGCCAGCCGAGAACTTTACTCCTTATGAAACTTGCTGAAGCGACTCGATAGCGTGGAAGGAGCAATAATTTCCCAAGATTCCGGCCTCGAGGTAGCACTGAAAATTACCCAGGCACGCCAAAGGAAAAACAGCGCAACCAACCCTGCTTCAACTATGGTAACCACTGTAGCGTTATACATATAGCTTTGATCTTGTCCGAATAAGGAGATCAATGCGAATAAAGAAGGAAACCAGCCGATGAGAAATACCATGCAGAATGCGAGAGCGGCGGCGCCCGCCAAAATCATTGGCACCATGAATCTAAAAGAAGTAGCGAACATTTTCTCGCCGCTTTCTTTTTGAAGACCGTAAATCACACCAATATTTTTTTCTTTTTTACTACTGCTCTTAAACATCCCATAAAGTGTCACACCTTGGCCAACTTCTAATTCTTCGTAAATTTTGTTGGTCAATGTCAAATTAGGAATGATCGATCCATCAATACTGATCTTGGCTTTATAGCCACCTTTCATGGGTAAAACAGATCGGACATAGTCGAGCTTTCCGGAAACCTTTACGCAATCAAACTTCATCACTCACTATCCCTGCCTTCGCTCAAAAAGTAGATCTGGTTCTCGCCAAGACTTCGCTCAGTGACTATTGCGGCGGGTTTACGCGGGCCATAAACGTCGGACTTGATGAGCGCGTCTCCCATCGAGACGTCCCTGGCCGTGTCTTAGGTGCTGCTCTCATGACCAATCCATCACCAATCCAGACATCGCGCCGCTATGATCAAACGACCGCTTGGCAAACCATATGTCACGATAATATCACTATGATCTGTTTATCGGAACACACTACCCGTGGCTCTATCCTCGCTTTTGGGGATCCGACTCATGAATCTGAAGGAAGCGCTGGCGGGGGCATTACGCGGAGCCCGTGCACACCAAGGGTTGAGTTACGAGGATCTCGCAGGGGCAACGCACCGAACGAATGTAGGGAAGCTTGAGCAGGCCAGGACGACGCCGACGCTGGAGAAACTGGACGAGATCGCTGACTACTTAGGCCTCGACCTTTTGATGGTAGTCACTCTCGCCATTGCGGCTCAGGGTGACGAACTCCCTTCGGAAACTTTGCAACGTACTGCCTTGCGAATCAGGGAATTCGAGATGTCCGGAGGGTGGCAGTTAGTAGAGGATCAATTTAGTGATGGAAAGCTCATCAAGCGCTCCCAGGGAAAGCCTAAGCAGCCGCTTAATGCGCACTACATTCGAGCCTTGAAAGCGCAAGGTTTCGACAGGAAAACAATCTCTGAAAAGCTCGGCATCGCCAGAAGCACAGTCCAAAAATATTGGAATACTTGAGCCGGCAGAACATCAGCTATCCCTGACCCGCCCTGGCGTAACCATCCCACTCGACCAACCGTTTCCCCCTGCATTCGCTCTTGCAGTTTCTGACGCGGTTTTGAGTGGTTGCTCTAACTTCGCAGAGGTAAGGTCTGCCCTCAACTAAAGAAGAGAGCAGGTGTTTTGATGAAAAAAGTCTTAGGCGTAGCTTTGCTGCTAATTGTGGCGGATGCCCAGGCACAGACTGTGGAAGCGGAGATGACAAAGCTGAAGCAGCTTGCCGAAAGCTGTATCGCTTCACTTTCCAGTCAGAGCTGCGGCGCAACCACTTCCTGTAACGTGTTCAAGAGCTACAGCAGAGAATTGATGCCGGATGGCCCTGCTGGTTATTACGAGTTGCATGGCCCGGATAAGTCAATGAACCCTCAAAATGGAAAGCTGGTTAGCGAGGCAGTGAAAGCCGCTTCCAAGGCAGATAAGGCCGGAGAAAAGTGCAATCCGACGTAGCTGCCTTTGGATCTGCAGGGCGCATTCCTATGCGATTCAGGTGGCCGATAGCAGTCTAGCGCTAGCCAGCTATCAGCCGGTTCCGTCCGTTTACGTAAAGCCCAGACACTCGAGCGACTGCTGAAGACAATCTGAGCAATTCGCGGTTTATTGCGCGCCCTATCGGGTCGGCTGTCGTAAACCATTCCATGGCTGACGCCAAGTCATGGCCCTTTGGGCTTCCATCCTCCCGCCTCCGGCCTACTGGCCTGCGCGCTCCGCTTGCCCCAAAGCAATGGAGCTTAGTCATCCTGCTTGGTCATATTTCTGTTGGAAGGTGCGGTTGCCGGGGGGGACAATGCGGTTTTGGTAGCCTGGTAGGTGAGCTTGCCTCACCTCCACTAGGTTATTGTCGCAATCGCTAGCACGGAGCTATTTATGTGGATTTTGAATTCGGGGAGGAAACATTTTTTAGAGTTTCTTCGCAATACATCAATTCAGTTTTTCCTTATGGTGCTGGTTGCCATATCCGCAGGAAAAGCTAACACCCTCATAGCAAAACAGCGCTATGGAGACGCGGCTACCATGGGGCTGATTTGCTTTCTCATATTTTTACTACTTTATCTAGCTGCTCACGCCAATATCAAAAACTTCTTTTTTGAGTTTAGGTCTGGGGCAACGCCCGGTCTTGATCCGTATGTTAAGAGTTTGGCTGGGCAAGACCTCAAGCGTAAGAATCGTCTTACCTTCACATATCTGCTGAAACACGGCAAGTCAGCTTTCATCGAGGCATGTGTGCTGGTAATGGGTATTTACTTTGTCATGATATTCGGATTTTTCTATTCCGTTGAGAATGCACACAGCTTTATGACTAAGGAGGACGGTAAAGGCGCTGCCCTTGTTAAAGCCGGTCATGCTGAAGAGCAATGAATCATCTCGATGAGTTCGGGCTGTCTAGCATTCGATGGCACGCCTTTGATTTTTTTTGACGGTGCGTTTATAAGTTCGGGGGGGACATCCCGTCGTCCCCTCCACTGCTATGGTGGTTTTTTGTCTAATAGAGACGTGCATCATGACCGAATACTCGCTATCAGATGTGCTGGAAAGGATGTACCAAAATCAACTTGCTCTTGAGGCAGCCGTGATGGAGCTGACCCTCCAGGTCGAAGCCCAGGGGCATGCGGAAGTCGGCGACAACGTTCGTGGTGCGCTTTCCACAGTCGGCGAGAACGCCGGCCATATAAAACAGGGCTTGGCCCGCCTCAACAAGCTTCCATGAGGCAGCCGCTATTTGATTTTGATCTCAAACGCGTCTCACGGGAACACTACATAACCGGGAAAGCTGCGATTAACTTTCCCCACGCTGGAAGCACTACAGGTGGGTGGCATTTCCTGTCCTACTTCGACCGGGATTCGGGCGTAGCGAAAGTGTCCTTGGCAGGTATTCATTATCCAGATACGACCGATTTCTTTGGAGACGCTGGAGTCATCGACGTAACCGACGAGCTTGCGATGCGAGGCTGGTCAGAAGACGGCAAAAGGCTGTTCATGGCGGATCACTACAGAGCCGCAGCTGACATGGCGATGAAATGGGTGCTAAGTGATTCTAAGCACTGCAACGTCGAGGTCGCTGATTGGTTTCCCTCTTCTGAAACCAAGCAGCGGCTGTTTGAGATCCTCAACTCGCGAAAGACCAAACTTTTAGATCTCAAGCTGCAAAAAATGGAAGCTTGGCTAAGCTCGCAGTAGGTAAATGACGTCAGGTTGGTCAGGAAGACAGCCGTTGTAATGCGTGACGAATGAGAGCAATGGATATGCGCAAGAAGTCCCAGTCATGGTTTGTCCCGCTCCTGATTCTTTTTGCCGTCCTGTGGGCAATGGGGAAGAAAGACACGCCTCCAGCCCCGGTACAGCCACACGCTCTTAACACGCCGAATACGCTAGCGTCGATGTCCCCGGCCTCACCACCAGCCCCGGCTCCTGCTCACACAACTGAGCACTTTGTGAGTGTTGATAATCTCAATGTCAGGGATCAACCAGGAGGAAAGGTCATCTCCAAACTGAGGCGCGGGGAAAAGGTTCAGGTCTTCGAGACGAGGAATGAATGGGCGCGTATCAGCATTGACGGCCAATCTTCAAAATGGCTTTCGTCCAAGAGTCTATGCAGTGGGCCTGGCTGCTACGTTGTTCCGAAGCCCAAACCGTCGGCTCAACTTCCACTGCCCGCTCGCCAACAGACTCCAGCTTACGGTTCCTCGTGCCCCTGTTCCTCAGGAAACGTGTGTATCGGGCCTCGGGGTGGTCGATACTGCATTACCTCTGGTGGTAACAAACGGTACGGCGTTTGAGCGATTATCTGATGACGCCTTATCGAGGACTACACTTTCGCAAGCGCTTTAGCCGGTAGACGAGCAGATCTCGTGACGAGGTTTCGTTGCAGATGGCTAGATATTGGCTATGAATCCGTAACCAACCTGACTCTATAACTCAGGTGGTTCACCCTCATTTATTGATTTTCCAGCTCAGGGCTAGACATGCACACCATACGGAAAGTGGTAATTCAGAATTTCAAAAAATTCAAAACGCTCACGCTCGATTTTGAGTCTGGGAAGAATGTGCTGATTGGCAACAATGAGGCAGGAAAAAGCAGTATTTTGCTTGCCCTAGACCTCGCGCTCGGCGGGAGTCGCAACCGCATTGAAGCTCTAGGTGCAGAAGCTCTGCTCAACAAGGATTCGGTTGACACTTTCCTTGCTGGGGAGAAGAGCCTGGAGAAACTACCTGAGCTGATAGTCGACGTTTTCCTAGAGGAAGGTGACGACGAAGGCCTGTATGGAACCAACAACTCCCACCAGCGCCAGACTGACGGCGTGCGCATGATCCTTGCGGTGATGGCCGAGTATGGCGAAGCGGTGCAAGCAATCTTGGCTGATGATCAACCGAACTTCCCATTCGAATATTATGCGGTGCGGTTTGAAACGTTCGCCGGCAGGCCCTACGCAGCATTCAACCGCCCCATTAAGCACATGATGCTAGACGGTTCACGTATTGATGGCGATCACGCGTCTCGTGAATACACCCGAGCCGTTTACGCTTTCAACGCCCCCGTTGAAGACCGCTATAAACTTGAAAACCTGTACCGCCAAGGCAAGCAGGCTTTTACAGGACAACATCTCGCAGCGCTCAACGCTGACCTACCCGCGTATCAGTTTGACGTACGGAGTAGCGTCCGGTCGAACCTGGAAACTGACCTAATCATCACGGAAGACAATATTCCGCTTGAGAACCACGGCAAAGGAAGGCAGTGCTTCATCAAGACTGAATTTGCGCTGAGCAAGCACAAGCAAGGCGGCTTGGATGTAATGCTCTTGGAGGAGCCTGAGAACCACCTTAGCCATTCCTCCATGAAAGCACTTGTCGCCAAGCTAGCGGACAACGAGAGCACCCAGCTTTTCATTGCAACCCACAGCAGCCATATCTGCTCAAGGCTTGATCTTCGGCATGCCCTTTTGATCGGCCCGAATGCAGCTGCTGGCTCACTTAAAGCCCTATCACCTGACACCGCAGAATTCTTCATGAAGGCCCCGGACAACAACGTCCTGGAGTTCGCGCTCTCGAAGAAGGTGATATTGGTTGAAGGTGATGCTGAATTCATCCTGGTGGAAGAGTTCTATAAGCAATGTACAAATGGGCGTCTACCGCATGTCGATGACGTTCACATAATCTCTATTGGGGGCACCAGCTTCAAAAGGTACATGGAGCTCGCTAACCTGCTCGGAATTCGAGTCGCAGCCATACGAGACAATGACAAGGATTATCAGAAAAACTGCGTAGAAAACTACGTCGGCTTCGCTTCGGATAATGCCAAAGTCTTTGCCGACAAAGACAATGACCGTTCAACCTTCGAAATAGGGTTGCACAACGACAACGAGGAAACCTGCAAGACCGTCTTCGGCCCAGGACGAAAAACCCTCTCCCCCTTGGAATACATGCTGGCAAACAAGGCAGAAGCCGCGTTTGAGCTGCTCAAGGGAAAGCCAGGCGAGCTCACCGTTCCTGCCTACATCGCGGAGGCAATCAAATGGATAAACGAGTGATGTTCGCCGTGGCAGGGTCAGGGAAGACCACCCTGCTAGTGAAGCGTCTGAGCCTAGAAAAGCGCGCACTGATAATCACCTACACGGAGAACAACTATCGCCATTTGCGCGATAGCATCATCAAACGGTTTGGCCATGTCCCAAAAAACATCAACCTGCTGAGTTATTTCACGTTCCTTTATAGCTTCTGCTATCGCCCTCTGCTGCAAGTGCATATGCAGACGCGGGGAATCAGCTTTCGAGCTCCGCACGCCCGTACGTTAAAGCTCAAACGGGACAATATGGCGTATTACGCCACGACAAACGGCAGCGTTTACCACAACCGCCTCGCAAAGCTCCTAGAGACCGTTGATGCAATTCCTGACGTGATGGCGCGAATGGAGCGCTTTTACGATGAGTTTTATGTCGACGAAGTTCAAGACCTAGCAGGTCATGATTTCAACCTGCTAATGGCATTAGCGAAAGCCAAGGTTGAAATGCTATTTGTAGGTGACTTCTACCAGCATACGTTCGACACCAGTCGTGATGGAACCGTGAACAGCTCGCTACACGCCGACATTGGGAAATACGAAAAGCTTTTTCAAAAGGCGGGTGTGACTGTCGACAAGGAAGCACTGAGCCGAAGCTGGAGGTGTGGTGTCACCGTATGTGATTTTATTCGAGCACATCTGCAAATTGATATGCAGTCACAGCATACCTACGAAACCGAAATTATTCCTCTGGCCAATCAAGTGGATGCTAACGCCGTACACGCCGATGGCAACGTGGTGAAGCTGTTCTATCAGGAGCATTACAAGTACGGGTGCCTGTCTAACAACTGGGGCGCCAGTAAGGGTTTGGATCACTACAACGATGTGTGCGTTGTGCTGGGTACTACTCACTGGAAGATCTATCAGACGTCCTCGCTCGCCGCGCTCCCCCCACAGACAAAAAACAAGCTTTATGTTGCGTTCTCACGGACTCGCGGAAGGCTGTACCTAGCGCCCGAAAAACTTTTCAAACCATTTAAAACGGACTAGGTCGTAGCCATGGGTGGTTATGTCTGGCGTAAGACCTTGTCCAGAAAGTATGCTCAGTATGAAGGGGAACCGCTGGGCATGACACCTAGCGTGATCAGTCGAAAGACTGGCCCTGCTCCATCTCCCCAATCCAGCTGTATGTGCCGTTTAGCCAAACGAAGACGCTGTTGAGCACCTCGCGCAAGTGCCGGATGTTGATATGCGTAACGTCTGGGAGATGGTCTTTACCACTGTTGGTCGTCGCATACCGAAACGCCATCGAGTCTGGGTCGACGTTGTCCAACTGGCGAATGAATTCGTGAACAGCAGTAGCGTTGACGTCAGAGCGCTCTAGCCCCAAGTCCTTGAGCAGATGACGCAACTCCGACCACAGAGGCATCAACGGATGCTTGTCGTAGTTCTTGGGCTCTTTGCCTGTCAGAGCGCGAGCACTCTTTAGCATCAGCTTGAACTGCAGCTCCAAGGAATGGCGGTACAGAAAAAGCAAGGGATAAATGCCGCTATCCAATGGCACCTGACGATTCGCCATGGCCTCCACAAGACCGTCGGCGGCATCTTTGTATGCAAAAGCATAGAGGTCGGCACGAAAGTGAGACCAGTTCAGCATCGCGTTGTACTGCCAATCCTCACCCTGGATAAACAGCTGCTGGCCGGAGAAGTCTGCCGGCCACTGGATGGCCTCAAGCTCCGGGTCGAGCATCGGTAGCGATTCCTCATCCATATCGTCTCCTCACGTTGGCCAGTCCATGGTGTAGAACTTTACGAATCTAGGTGGACTACCGGCAACCAGTAAGTGGTTTTCTGGCTCGGGCTACTGTGCGAGAAAGCGTGATCTCAGGTTGAGGTCACGGTGTCCTTTTTGCAGGGACATCGAAAAATGGCTCTGATCTATGCTGAGCACGGTTTCGACGCCTAATGAGCCTCAGAGAGTACGTTATCGCGGCAGCCCAGTAGTCATTGCAAGGAAGCTTGTATGAAATTTTATCGGTTTGATCCCCAGAAACTTGTTATGCCCGTGAAGCACGACGTGCAAGTTGATTCCGATTTGGCCGGCCTGATTCTGCAGGTGCGTCCCAAGGACTGCATTGTGCTGGCCGGTTGGGACGCGAGAGCCCAGGTTGGTAATGTGAGGGCATTTGGCATCGTCATGACGGTTGATCGAGAGTCAGGCCGTGCAAAAATTCTGTGGCGCGAGGCTGATGTCACGCTTCGGCCCAGCTCGAATGGAAGACGTTACTGGGTGCAAGCCAAACACTGGTTTGCTTTTGCTCCTGACGTGGTCAACCGGTACGGTCTTCCAGATCTACATGCCGAATATTTTCCAGACATCGCTGGATTCGACATCCCTGCACCACCACCGCCCGTGAAAGGTGTGAGTCGTCCCTCGAATTCGCCGACAGGTGGATACGTCTATGTCATTCGATCTAAGCTGGGTTTCAAGATCGGCAAAACAATTCACCTGAAAGCTCGCACTCGACTCTTTGAGGTCAAGCTCCCCTTTCCCATAAGCCTTGAACATTACGCCTGGTTTGATGATTACAGTCATGCAGAGCGAAGCTTCCACATCACTTATCAAGCAAAGCGCCTTGAGGGTGAGTGGTTCGATCTCGACGCCTCCGATCTTGAGCAGATCAAAACTTTTGGTAAGTCTATGCCGGTGGCAGGGCTGTGAATAGGAACTCAAATGGAAGTGAATAGCTATTTGCGAGTCGAGGAGTCGATAGAGACTTGCCTTGAAATGTTGATGACGGCTTTGGTCACGATACCGACCCAGGTCACTGAATGTACTTCTGTCTCTACAGGCTCTTCTGCAGTCGCCATGCTAGATCGCGAAGCCTTCATCAAAGCGTGCGAGAGCCTCAAGCCTGCTGTGGTATTCATTTATCGCGAGCATAGCCTTTTGGAGGAACAACTCGCCGATCTGGTTTCCGAAATCACAGACGTCCAGGCTGAGGCGGATAAGCTCCGACAGGAGTTTTTGTCCACGGAAGCGGAAGTGATGGCTAGGGTTCGAAAATCCTGTCCTGATTACTCTCACCTTCAGTGTTTCTTTACCAGCGGGGCGTTATTAGTTGCGATGGCCTGTGAGGTAGGTGACTACCAGGACTTCACAGAGGCACTCGACAGATTTGAGCAGGCTGCGGATGAGGCTGAGGAAATGGCGTCATCTCTAGACCAGGCAAGACTGAACGGTGATATGAAAAAGGTCGCGGAGACGGTTTCCAAGGATCAAGGATTCATTTCCCTTCGTGGCAAGCGAAAGCGGGCGATGTACGTCCTAAAGCATTACCGACAGGGGATTCCTGAGTCTCCTTATCTTGAGCGACCCGATCAGGGATCAGAACCTATTGATCGGAACGTCGTTCTCGTTGCAAGGCAAGCCGCTGATATTCTTGAGTTTGAGACCTGAGCACGGTCAACCGCCGACGTACCACAGCCGGTTAACTGTGCTCTTGGGCAGTTCTAATTGCCGGCAAACCTCCGCTTGAGAAAGGCCTGCCGCCTTAAGATCGCGCACCGCTTTGAGTCTTTCTGCGGCAGCGATTCTCTGGGGTGTAGTGAGCGTTTGGGGTTCGGCAGGTAGCTGCTCATCAAGAACACCAAGCTGCATGAGTTCTTTCATTGTGTCATTCAGAACTGAGCGCGCGGTCTTACCTTCATCGGCTGCGGCCACCAGTGTGAGAAAGGAGAGTGGCATTAGGCCTAGCGCTTTAGCTAAGTCGGCACTGAGATCGACGGTTGCCGATGTCGTCGATGCTTCCAAGCGGCTTATGTGTGCTTGGTCAGTCTGATGCTGGAGGTCTGCTTGCGACAACCCATGTCGAACCCTCAGCCACTGTAGCGTTGCCGCATATGCCTTCCGCAAAGACATCCAGCGCACCTCTCCCCAAAAGGAGACGGTATGCCCCGTTTGATGAGTTCCACACAAATGTATATAGTCATTGCGATGGAACTACAGGCGCGCCACCTTTGCGATCTGTACGTGCGCAGAGCCCTATTTTCTTTGTCGCCAAGAGGATCATCAATTTATGACTAATTCTTCTGAGCACGAGCTGCTGCGGGAAGGGGAAACCTCCTCTGCTGGCACATCGCTGTCTCATGCAGAAGTGGAAGTATTGGTCGCGGGGCGCTTCGGTCGTAAGCCTTTTTGCACCGTCGAGGACTGGGTCATCTTCCACGTCGACGAGTCCCCAGAGTCGCTCGCGAAAGTAAGAGCTACTGGTCTGGAGCCGATGTTCATGTATGCCCATTGCGTCATCCATGACGGTCATGGCCGGTTTCCACCAGGGGGCTGGGTGCGCTCGACCCTGTGTAAATCGTTCGACGGTGTTTGCCTGTTCGAGACGCGAAACACGGTGTACGTGCTCGTGGGAAAAGGGCGCGAGATGACTGCCTCGCTGAAGACAATATTTGGCTTATGTTAATCGCAGGCCCACTTCGCGGGCCTGCTCAACACGAGATACACGATGTTCAGGATTAGCATGCAAGACCAGGCCGGCCCGGTGGGAATGTTCGGGGACGGTCTCGCTCACTTTCACGCCATGTCGCGATCCTTGGTTACCCATTGGTATCACGTGAGCCTCAAGCGCCGGCATGAGGGACGATTCGTAGCTTATGAAGAGATGCTGAACGATGAGCCTCGCTTGGTAGAGCTGCTGGTCTCCCAAGACGAGAGCATGGTCATTCAAGATGTCCAGGTCGTTACCCCGGCATGGATGAACAACGGGTCAGGCTGGAAGATGGAAAAGCTGAAATCACTTTCCATGGGGTTCAACCAGGCAGAAGTGCCAATCTGTGTTCTGCAGGTCGAGAGTGGTGATGTGTACGTCAATACCCATCAACGCGACCTGGATATTGATGCCTTGGTTGGGGTCAGGGAGCTATATCGGCGCAGTGCTGCAACCCCCGGCGTAGCCCCAGCGTCGGAGGCTCTGTAGCTATGGACGACATCAATACCGTCGCAGTCGATTTACACGAAAAGCGCTACTCGGATTTCGACCTCCTTCGCATAGCCAAGGCAGTGAATCAGGACTACGACGGGCTGGTCACGGCCTACTTGGTGAATGTCCATATCCATGCATGCAGTGCCGTTGGCGTTGTGTTCAGTCACATTTGCCTTGGGCCGTACCAGCGATTTGCAGATGGTAGGCTGATTCGGACATCGGACATTCAGTCCGTAACGAAGGAAGGCAGGTTTTGGGTGATCAATACGGTCAACTCGAAGTACGTCATTGCGACGTTCAGGCGGGACGTCGGACGGCATAGCTTGCGTGAGTTCATGCGCATAGCGGGAGACAGGTATCTGCCAACGCCTGATCGCCTCCAGTAGTCGCTGATCGTTATTTTGGGCTTGTCCGCCTCGGGGATGGGTGTCGTAAACCAAACCCCGAACGAGCCTAGTTTTGGCCATAGCGGGCTCCCTCCCTCAAGCCTCCGGCCCATCCATGGCCGGCGCGCTCCGCTTGCCATCTTGATCGCTAGGCTCACGCGGTGGCGTTCGAGAACTCGTAATTAACAGGTCTGGGCCTTTAGGTAACTTGCTCAGGTTGAACTGTTCTTACCTTCCTAGACAGACGCAGTCTCTGATGGGACGCTGGCTTTATTCCTGAACTGGCACGGTGATAGCATTCGGGCGTGTTACCGGAGAAGGTCTTTGGCTTTCTTTCACGTTAGGTTGGTCTGTGGAGATGTATCGGTGTCGGGAAGAGAACCAAGTGTAAGTCTTACCTTCCATTTTGAGTTATGGCAGGCGTGTGTGTCTCACGGCGCTGTAGATCTGAATATCCCGCTGAATGGCGCAGACAGAGTATTCAACGCCGACAATATGTTCTCAAGCGACGGTCGATTTTTTCTCGTCGAGTTTAAATCGAGCAGGGGAGATCTTCGAAGCGAGGATCACAAGGAGTCAGCCTGTCTTTTATGTGAGGGACTATTCAAATATCGGGAAGCACTGGAACTTCACCAACAGTGCCACTTCGCTGCATGGGGAAAGAAAAAATATAACGGAGGCCTAGACACCTTTTTTGGCGTTTATGAGGACTTGGTGTGTCGCCCGAAAATTCTCCCCTCATGTGGTGCAGTACGTACAAAACCTGCGCACAGACGCCTTGATTATGATGGCCCAGAAGAGGTTAGCGGTGAGCAGCTCGCAGTTGGCGTAGCGACCGGTCAGGCAGGTCTAGAACGTCACGATTTTTTAAGATATCTCGACTGGTTGCTGTGGGCCAGAGGAGAGACTGGCAGCTACGAAATAAGCAGAGCAATGCCCATCACCCTATTCGGCACGTCGTTTGCTGGCGGGATAAAAAGTCGTGAATTTGCGAACTTTCAGCAGCTAGACGCGTGGGCCGAGCCGTTCATTGCGAAATATAAGGCAGCGCTCAATCCTTCAGCGGCACCTGATTCGCCGTCTGAGCCGTCGTCCAATACCAAGCCTGGTGGGTACGGGCCGAAGTATTAAATCATCCGGCCTAAAGGCATAAATTGGAGGCTTGCCAGCTACGGATAACCTTGGGCGCCCAGGGTGGCGGTTACTGACTGACTTTTTTGCTAGCATCTTGATCTCAAGTTTGGGGGGATCTGATGCATACGCAAGATGATTGGGAAGTGTTGCTCAACGGCGACCATCGATAGGAGATGCCAGCCTGACCCATTGTCCGGCAGAGTTACATCGCTGTAGAAAACGAGTGTGGGGTCATAGAAGTCATTTTCGTCGTATTCGCCCGACTCCAGTGCTTCGAGTTCTCCCTCGCTCAATCCTCTGGCTTCGCCATTGTCGAAACGAAGGAATGGGCCGCCATCCGCGCGCTGTTGCATGGCGCACTGTGAGGGGCGCATATAGGGCATGTGCTTTCGTCCTTGATCGAGATATGGTTTCTACTTGCCCACGCACTGGCGGGGCGAATGCGAGTCTAGCGAGTCGATGGTGTTCTGGAGAAGGGATTGATGGGACGCTTGACTGGTGAGCGGTATAACACTACGAAAGCTCCCAGTCGTTCATGCTTTAACTGAACATGCCGGCGATAATCCTGGCGTCAAGTAATGCGTGATGGGGTAACTCTTTTCCCTCGCTGGTCGGAGCAAGTGTCGTCGCGTCGGTAGGAAAATTACGAACGATTCTCGGCCATCGTCCGTCCTCATATACCAGGTCGCAAAAAAGCTCCCAATCGTAATGAGGGGCATCAGTGACGATCTCGACCTCCTTTTTGAACGACGTCAGAAATCTGAGCAGCGACATCCTGGCTTCAACAATGGGCAACGCGTAGCTCCCACCCCACAGCTGTGGAAGCACGGTTTCCTTTACGAAATCACTGCAGTCTTCTTCTTGCCAAGCATCGAGCAATTCCACGTAGAATTCGTGCCCGTCCTCAGCGACTAGCGCCAGTGATATCAGCTTCGCTGCCGCCGAGAGCTCGGTAAACTCGCAATCAAGAAAGACCATCATGTTGCTGGAACTCCGTTATGACTAGGCCTCGCCTGGATATGGTGCAGGAAGGTCAGCTGTGGGAAATGGCTCTCAAGCATTTTGGCTCAGACGGGCTCCTCAAGGTAGTCATAGAAATGTGGAGTCACGCTGCTCCTCCGCCCAAGCCAGTCGTGGAATACCTGTCCACCAAACAGGTGAGTCAAGAAATCCTGAATATACTGAAAATTGCCCAGGAGCGAGTGGGTGCATTCGTTCCGGATCGGACACCGGTTCCAGACACCGTAATGCTGTACTCCCGGCACGCCAGTGACCTAGCGGACAGGCTCATCACGCTATTACCGAAGGCGCAGCTTTCGCGAGCCTGGAGGGGTTCCTGTCTAGAAATAGACTTAGGTATCTGAAGTCTGATCATGCTCCACAGCGTACCTTAGCGTAGCCACCCTGTAGAATTTGTTGAGCTAATTGCTTCTCCATTGAGATGTTTTATGAACGCTGATTTAACTGAAGAAGAAATGCGTCGTGCCCTATTCGGTTCGCCTCTGCCAGAGGAGCAGGTCTCCACTCCGCTAGTGCAGGAGCCTGTGGAAGAAGTTGTGCTCGCGAAACCGGTTGTCGCTCCAGCAGCCAAGAAGAAAGTGGCGAAAACATTTACGCCCAGGCTAAGGGTTACGCTCCGGGTCGGGAACGAATTTGAGGGGAAAATGACCGAGTTGATTCACGAGGCTGACACGTTGAGCTCGTTGCTTGCCGAACAAGATGCTGTAAAGGCCGCCCGGAAGAAGTACAAGTATGTGGACGTAGTCTCGGTCAAATCGATGTAGAGGCCCTATCTGCGAGTGCGCGAAAGTAGCTGATCACCTTGATGATGGCTTTTAGCATTGATGCCAGCTAGATTTGGAGCTTTCTACGATCAAGGAAGGATATGAAAAAGCTCATCGCAGTAATGGGAATCTGTGTCGCACTTGGCGGTTGCGCTACGTCCCACTACACCGCAGGACGAGACTTTCCGTCGGCCAGTGTAGCGAGCATCACCAAAGGCGAAACGACGACTACTGAGTTGAAGTCCCTGTTTGGTGAGCCCTACGCCAAGAGTGCTGTCAGCGAGACTGACGAGAAGTGGATCTACACCTACACCAATGGCTCAGCCCATGCCCAAAGCTACGTGGTCACCATGAAGGTGACGACTACGGGCACTCAGAAAACTCTCGACGTCTTGATCCGAAATGACGTGGTCATCAACTACACGTTCAGCGAAGGCCCCGCTCCAGGCACTACCACTGCGACGAACTAAATTCGCCACGTTGCCATTGGGCGACCCACTGCGCTCAGCACGTCGTTGATGGAGCAAGCTCATGGACAGAACATATGCCTTCGTGGATGAGTCCGGGAATTCCGACCTTGATACGTCAAAGGGAGGAAGCTCGGGCTTCTTCATCGTGTGCTCCATTCTGGTGGCAGAGAAAGACCTGGAAGCTGCTTATGCCCAAGCTGAAGCACTCCGCAAGCGGCATTTTCAAACAGGCGAGATCAAATCCAGCAATCTTAAGCCCAAGGATTCAGATCGCCGTGCCCGGATCTTAAACGAGCTGTCCGATCTGCCATTCAGGCTCTATTTCACCGTCGTTGATAAGTCCCAAATTCGCAAAGACGGTGGCCTTCGTTTCAAGACCTCATTCATAAAATATGTGAATGGGTTGCTCTATGAACGTTTGTTCCGCGCATACCCTGACCTCCAGATGATCGTAGACGAGCATGGTGGCCAGGAATTTCAGGAGAGCCTCAAAAGCTACGTTGCAGAACGATTCGTGGACGATCTATTTGGCGATAAGGATGCGTTCCAGACGATGGCCAGTAAGGACAACGTTTTGGTTCAGGTTGCAGATTTTTTTGCTGGATCAGTCGCTCAGATCTACGAAGAGAAAGCATCGGAAGAAGCAGTTCTTGCCTACAAAAAGATCCTACGCAGCCTGACTCTTGGAATGCTTGAGTGGCCATCCAAGTACCAGTCTCTTCTGCCACCGCCGACGGATGAGTCTGGGTATGCAGACTACCAGGTACACCAAGAAGCTCTCCGCCAGGCTGATCGTTTTAGCGAGCGGGCTGGCGAACACCCTGATGAAGATGAGCGCCTGCAATTGAGTATTCTGCGGTTCTTAAGATTTCAAAGCGAATTCGTCACCAAGGATTACGTGCTGACTACGGAGATCATGGCCCATCTAAAAGACAGCGGACTGGGAGAGGTCAACGGCCAGAGAATTCGTTCCAGTGGCATTGCCAAGCTTCGGGATGCGGACGTCATCATCACAAGCGCGGCCAAAGGCTACAAGATCCCTCAAACACGGGCAGACATTAACGAATTTCTTGAAAGAGCGTCAGGCATTGTTGTTCCTCTACTGGAACGGGTGAAAAAGGCTCGAGAGGTATATCGGCTGAGTAGTCGAGGAGAATATGACATCGTGACTGCAGCCAACCTGACTGAGCTAGCCAAGCTGCTCGCTGCGCTCGAGGCATTTGCAGATGACTGAACTCAGTCATGGCCAGGAACCTCAGCAGGCTGCATTGATCCAGGATGAAATCCTAGAGATCTTGAAAGAAGCCAAGGTGCTTGCTCGTAGATTCTATCGCTTGACCGGCAAGCCGCTGGGCGTGACCGGCGAGGTCGCAGAGTACGAAGCTGCTACTAGGCTCGGCCTGTTACTACATCCTGCAAGGCAGGCAGGTTACGACGCTACAGAGAAGCTGGAAGATGGCGTCGCGAGAATCCAGATCAAGGGGCGATGTATCCTGAACCCGCAAAAGATTACGGGCCGTATGGGTGCAATTGATCTACGACAACCCTTCGATACTGTGCTCTTGGTGCTGCTTGATTCTGAGTTCAACGCATTTGCAATGTACGAAGCGAGTCGTGCCAAGGTAGAGGCAGCACTGACCCTGCCTGGCTCGAAAGCCAGAAATGAGCGAGGAGCGCTGGCGATTAGGCAATTCATGTCGATAGCTGTTTTACGCTGGGCTCGCCATGAGGCTAGAGAATCTGAGAGTCAACTACCCTCCTAGAATCGAACGCTAGCAGTACGTTGCTCTGAGATACATATTTAACGTCCCCAATACGGCACATTAGCCATCATTTTTAGGCTTAATAGCCCTATTTGGGTACATTACGATGAGAGACAGATTGCGCCGACCAATGACTATAGCTGCAGCACGGCCACGAAAGCGTAACTTGATACCACGCCCTAGATCAGAGATTTGGCGCTGAATATTCCACGCTAACTGATGGTCTGGTCAGCTGAACCCCTGAAATGCGAGAACTAGACCTCAACACATACCGCACAAACTGCACGTGTCAGGATAAACTCTGTTACCTAGTCCTTAGCTGGCTTCGGCAAATTTTGCTCAATCGCGGACTTTTCTACGTGATACCCCTTAATTACATCACTTATCGATCTAAGAATTGGGGCAAACCTTTTAAAATCAATATTGGGGCGGTCAGCCTTCACGATTCTCTGTGCGAAAGTGTTTTTATTATACGTATTCTTCGAAGGGGACTTGCTCAAAATTTCAAAAGTTTTGTTATCCCAAACGGATTTTAATACGTTAGCTGGAAAAAAATTTTCCATCATTGTTGGTTGGCCATCTTTTTTCAACGGGGTCAGAACTACAGATAGGTTTTGAGCAATATAGTAAGTAGTTTTAGACTTGTCTAAGGTTGTCCCCTTCCCATTGGGGATAGAGTAACGATTCCCGGTGACATCTTTGATCGCTTTGAATATTGGATCAGAACCGCTGTCGTTATCTAAAACTATAATGGTTGGGTTCAACGGAGGGTGCGCTTTATATTTGCCACAGCTTTTTGCATACGAGCGGATAAATGCAGCGAGGTCAGCCGAGCCTCCATTCAGGTCTAGTACCCTATGGGTCAGCTCCGAGTAGTTAATGAAACGGACTTTTAAAGCTGGCTTCCCATCTTTATTCGGTTTGCAAAGTCGCGGAAATTTATCCATCAGAGACTTCATGGCGCATGTAAGATAAACGTTGTCTGTTTTACCTTCGCACATGATTGTCGGCAGGGGCGAGGCGTAGAAGTTCTTGTAAAACAAGAAGTCGCCATGAGTTATTTCAAGGCTGGTCTTTTTAAAGGATTCTATTTTTATGCTGCTATTTTCAACAATTTTTTTACGGTTAAAATTATTAACCATGTATATAAAACTAAACAGCCCTTCAAGCGATGCTAGCTGGGTATAGTCTTTAACCACCAGTGGTTTCGATTTCTCAGATCCTGTCACTTCGCCCTTGACTAAATAATGGCCTTTATTAAATAGGTGAAAAGCCATGGCTCTAGCATTTCGTCGAACCTCCGCAGGAGTATTTGTTATCTGGTTCACAACAAGGCCTGTCACCGATTGCCTATTGGTTTTGTACTGCATGCGAGTCTTTTCGTGATTTAGCTCAAATCCGCTTTTTTGTATTATTTTTGCAAGCGCGGGGCCTGCCACCCAAGAATTATCGTTCTCGTCAGATAAGGCAATCTCTTTAGGAAACGTCTTCTTGTTGGTTGAGAACGTCAAGTCATCCGCATAGCGAGAGTATGAACAACCATTTCTCTTGGCTAACTGCACTAGCCTTAAATCTAAAAGGTGACCAATGAGATTAGAGGCGACTGGTGAGGTAGGGCTACCTTGGGGAAGTTTGTTGTCATGGCACATGATCTGTGCCATGACAGTTGCCACATTAGGGTTGAGCTTGAAATCATTGTTGCTGATTAAGTAGCCGCGAACTCTACCCATATGAATAGAGTCGAAAAAACCTTTAAGATCTACGTTAAATACGTATCTTCTTTTTTTATGAGTTTCCGCATTTGTAATGATGGAGTGACCTTGTTTAAAACCGTGAGAAATTGCCCCGCGAGCTAGACTTGAATTCTCGATGGTGGCTAAGCATTCATCTAAGAGAATTTTTACTCGGCGCTGAAGGGCTTTTAACTCATCACAAGGCGCACAGATTTGGCGTGTTGAACCATTGCTTTTAGGGATTGAGAACTGTGTGTATTTCGCAGGTCTCTTGTACACTAGGTAGGATAAAGCGCTTGGAGTGTAGTTAAGGATGGCAGCCAGGTCATGTAGAGAGGTGGCTTTCCGAAGCTGATGTAATTCCGACATGCAGCATCCTTGTTTGAGGGCGGAAGCTTACAGGCACTCATATGCGTCCCGGCAGGGTATTCCGAAGCGCCAAGTTGTGAGTCGCGTAGAAGCAATCTCCGACACGATGGTTTCAAATGCCGCGAAACGCGGCAAAAAATCTGCCTGTAAGCTTCACATTAAAAGTATTGTGCTGCCATATTGCCATTGTCAATAGCTACCTGCCTTACCAGCGGTGCACATCCGTCTGGCATAAATTGACTGGTTGAGCCTTGGAAAGGATAGCTGCGCAAGCGAAGCGCGCCGGCCCACGACGGGCCAAAGGCTTGAGGATGAAAGCCCGGAGGGCCAAAACCTGGCTCAGTCAGGGTTTGGTTCACGCCAGCCGCCCCCCCGAAGGGGGCAAGCCCAAAGCAGAAGTAATGTGAATCTACTTCTGACTACTAGGCAGGAAGGTCGCCGAAGCTCTCGCGTAGTAGCTTTTGCATCATTACCGAGGCAGCGCCTTCGAGAAAGTGCTCCTGACTGCTGATATCGAACCGCTCAGGATTGATGTGAACGACAGTCGCCCTATGCCCCAAAGCACGTAGCGGTAGCTCTGCAGCAGGGTAAACAATCCCAGATGTACCAATCGACAGGAACACATCGCACTCCTGAGCAGCGGCGAGCCCGGCGCTCCATGCATCCTCGGGCAGCATCTCACCAAACCAAACAACGCCTGGCCGAACATACTCATTGCACGCACTGCATCTCGGCGGCTCAATCCGACCTCCATCCTCATGCAGGAGGGCAGACGTGAGAGGCAAGGTATACGCCTGCCCACAATCGATACAGCGGGGCGAATGCAGGCTTCCATGCAGATGAATCACATCATGGTTGCCGGCTCGCTCATGAAGGTCATCAACATTCTGCGTGACGACAGTCAGCTTGGGCACATGGCTGGCAAGCTCAGCGATAGCGCGATGTGCCTCATTTGGCTGGGCCTGGATGACCTTACTGCGACGCCATTCATACCATCCCCAACAAAGCGCTGGGTCAGTTCTGAATGCTTCGCTTGTCGCAAGTTGTGCAGGATCGAAGCGCTCCCAAAGACCTGTCAGCGCGTCTCTAAATGTAGGGATGCCACTCTCCGCTGATGCACCCGCCCCAGTGAAAACTACGACATGCTGAGCCTCCCTCAATTGCTGAGCTAGGGCACTGGTGATCATGAGCATTCCTTGGGGTGGATTTCAGTTGAGGTGCCGACATTATGAGCGCTGGATTCAGCAAGTACCCCCAGTCGACCCTAGCGGGGAGGGCACTGGGCAACGAAGAGTCAGAGCTACACGACGCGGGTTAATGAGCTTTGGACGATGTATTGAAAAATAGGCTCTAGGAACGATGGCATACCTTCCTCAAAAGTTGATGTGCTAGCACCCGAATCGTACCTGTACTCAAAAGTGGGCACGATGTGTCCACATCAATCAATGAGGACATCACGATGCTCTACACCCCAACCCTGAACGACGTTTGCCGCATGCTGAAGCAGCTTGACGACATACCTCGCCCCTACGGAGACAATGAAGGCTATCCCGTTAATAGTGATGCGGTGTACTACTCCCTTTACCCGGAACACCAAGAGTTTGTGAATAATCTACTCGAGATTCTCTATAGCTACACCCGGTTGCCTGCCGGTCAGGAGGTAAACGTGCGTTCGGTCAACTACTTGACTGGTCGTGGCTATCCCACCTACCTCGGTGTAGATCAGTACGACGCTTACCGACTGGTTGGCTCCGTTACTACCGAGAACTGGCTGATAGACATTTCAGACGCCAGCTCTCATCAAATTGAAGACTAGCGTTAAAGTATCTGCTTGGACACAACCGTTCCATCCGCCAGCGTTTGCTTGATGTAAACGTTGACGGTGGGACGGCCTTGTTTATGTGCGTGGTTTTTTTCCTGTTTATAGAGCTTTCGACAAATACTGAGAATGGTCGTGTCTCCAATTGTTTTGGTATCAATTTCCTCTCTCATTGCATCGTAAATGATTTCGTGTGCATGGTTTGCATTGTCCCACCTGCGAGCGGAGTTAGGGTTATTAGGTTCGACAAGTGGCTTTAGGCTAACAAAGAGCTCTCCAACTTTACTTTTTGCCGCGTTAAGAGGGCTCGGTGACATATGTTTTCGTTGTGCATTTTTTTTAGCGAAGCGCTTATTGGCAACTGACTCAATACGAGGCATTATGAATGCTGTTGCCTGGCACATTCCTATCATATTGCTTGCGTCAATTAAATAGCTATAAGCCTCACCTATGCGGCCCTCTTGCTCTGCTCTTGAAGCTTGGATTAATAGTCCGCACATGCCATATACAGCCTCTAACGATTGAGCAGGGGTGGATAGTTTTTCGGCAATTATGCTATTCATTTCCTTCTCATCGTTAATACTCATAATGTGACGTATGAAAAGAAATATATCATCGCCGGGATGCTTTTCATCTTTTAGTGCTGGTATTGTTATGTGGTTGAAGTGGATGGAGAGGAATTCGTCTATAGTGTCGTTGCTTTTGGTTTTTAGTATTTTAAGAAAGACCTCTGGTAATGTGTCCAAAATTAAATCTTTGTAAAGTTTGAATGTGGCTTCGGTAAGGCGGGCGAGCTCTGTATGGAAACTCCGCAGTGCGCGGCTTTTTTTGCTGATTATCTTACCTAGCTCCTCATCGGAGTATTCTTGGGTCACGCACTCGTTAATTTTCGAAAATAGATATTTTATGTCTGATCGCTGAAGATCTATAATAACTTTCCCATCAGTTTGCTGATTGATAATGTTGTTCTTTTCAATGATATCCCATAGAAGATCTTGCATTTTTTTGAAATTTTCAGGGTCTTTGAAGAGATCTGGGTCTATATCCACAGGTTGGGCCTCAGGGTTTAAGTGATTATCGTCGTAATAGGGCTAGTCGAGTGCTGCCTTGGCTCGACCGGTTTTTACGGCTAGCTCTTGAATTCCAGCATCGATATGCTTGATATTTCAACCATACAGCCTTTCATCGAGCCAAAAAATTCTGGTACTGCTCAACATCTCTTACGAGCTGTTTTCCAAGGATGAAGACATCTACAAGGCATTGGTGCAGCGGATAGGCATTTGGAATTGGGGCAACCTGGAGTGGAGCAAGTGCTGCCCCTTCTGCGGAAGCTTTTGCGGCATGCACTTTCAAGAGGCGTCGTATACGTACCATTGCCTGAACTGCGACACGCTGACCTCGTTTGATTTTCTGAGTCATGAAGAAGAAGGTTGATTGGGGGCGAAACACATCTCGTACCGGTTTACAGGCGGGATTTTCCTCGATGCATCTTGCTGTCAAGGCGCGGGCTAGAATCATGAGTTTCGACTTGATTCTGGCCCTAGCTCAATCCCCCTGTCAGCAGGTTCTAGATCCAAACTCGGCGATCCATTGTTGCAAGCCCCTCACGTCAGCTTCGAATACATCCAGCTCAAGAGCGCTGCTGGGCATCTCCTCAGACTGAGCATGCTCATACACCGAGTAGCGTGTCATCAAGTCATCAATGAATACGCAGTCGTCATTTGTTACCTTGGCGACCTTGTGTAGCTTGCCTTGAGTGTTGATTGCACGTCTGAAGCGGCCTACGACGTCCGCCAGCAAAACGTACTCAATCGTCTTCTCGACGATGATCCTGAAGTCACTGCAAGCGCTCTTGGCGAGCGACTCATAAGCCTCGACTTCCGCCTTCTCCTGGTGTTTTTTCAACCGCGTAATCGTATTGTCGATCAACCCCCGGACAGCACTTTCTGGTCTCAGGTCTCGAGCGCTCGCAGTGGCGACGATACCAGCAGTCTTCGCCATCCTTTGAAGTGACGTGAGTGTCGGCTTAATTGAGGGCATCCCTGGAGTCTGCTCCCATTTCTTGGTAACAGCTTCTACTTGAGCTACAAGAGAAAGTCGGTGGGTGAATATGATGACCTGCCTGGTCTGTGACAAAGACACGAGACGTTCGACAACCTTCTCTTCAAAGTCTTGGTCGAGTGAAGATATCGGGTCATCGAAAATGAACGGAGCTAACTGGTTTGATCCTGTCGTGTCCGCAAGGAACGCGGCGAGTGCGGCGATCCTGGTTTCACCCTCGCTCAAGATATATTCCAAGCCATGGGTGCCGTGCGCGCCCACGAGATTCAAACCAAAGGTGATCTTGCCTTTGCCGCCCGATTTACTTAGGGGCGCTATTGGAATGCGGTGGCCGCCCAGTAGCTTCAATTCGTCGATGAATCGAGCTTGGTAGCCAGCATCCAGTTCAGTTTTGGCCAAGTCGTTTTTCTTGGTAGTCAGGGCATTGGTGGCCGCTGAGCGTGAGGCTTTGTCTATTGCTGCGACTGCTATCAGCCTAGCCCTTTCGGCGCTAATAGAGGTCTTGTTTTGTGAGAGCCACTGCTTGGCTTGAAGGTGCTGAACTCGTTCATGCATTGCTTGACGATGCTCATCCTTCAGCAGGGATGAAAGGCTCTCTTCTTCGGCAATCAAGTCTGCTGACTTAGTTGTAACCGCCTCGCTGATGCCCTTCCAGTCGAAAGCTGGCAAGGTGCCGACAGGACTTCCCAACACGATTTGATCGCGCCTCGCTTTGAGCATGCCCAGCCAAGTGATCGCATCGGCTTCCTCGAAGCCCAGAGTGGACATGTGAACGATCCAGTCGGCTTGCCCTGGAAGAGTTGGCACGAAGTTTTTTTGATCAGTAAAGCTCTTTTCAGCCTTCTTGGCGGCTGTCTCGAGGCCATCAGTGACAAACTTTTCAAACCCTGACAGCCGGACTTTGGCATCCTCATCAAGGCTTTGGTGGCAAAGTACGCAGCGTGAGTCAGCCGCGATATTGGGAAACTGGGATTCTGTGTAGGCCGTGCCGTTGGAGTATGCGCGTGCGTATTCCCACATATCCTGCCAGGTCGCAGAGCCAACACCGTCGAGCTCGGCTTTACCGAAAATCGCTGCCGCTGCCTCTTCGCTCGAGTTCCTGGCTTTAACAGCGGCGTTTTTCAGGGTCTCTAGCGTACCTGCCGTCGCATCGTTCAATCCTCGTTGAAGAGTCGACATTGCTGTTTCAATACTCTTCAGCGCAGTTTTTTCTTTGTTAATGCTCAGCAGCCGGCCTGCAATGTCTTTCTCTGCGAGTAGGGCCTCCTTCTCAATGCGCTCCCGATCAAGCAGATCTGTATACAGACATTCCTTATCAATACTGGCGGTCGTGGTCGTACTCTTCAGGCCCTGAAGCCATTTTGCTTCGGCGGTGTGACCTAGCGTTTCTGGGATGGCGGGTAACGCTTTGCTGAGTAGTGCCTTCTCTCTTGAAAGCTCCGCGCTAACAGCGTCCGCTGTTACGATCAGTGCGGATACAAACTTCATCCGGCTGGGCTCATAGCATGCTTCAGTCCTGGTCATGTACTGCTGGGCAGCCTTGCTGTCGAACACCTGTGCATGTCGTAGAGCTTTGTGAGGCCCGCTTGGGACGTCCCAGTGAACATCCGCCGGCTTACCGTCTATTGACACCTTGAAATGAGCGCGGCAGGGCGTAGGCATTGGATCAAAGACATTACCGCGTATTTCGTCCTTGGATCGTGATCCACAGATCTCCTTTAGCAGCCGCGCAAAACCGCTCTTGCCGGTTCCATTCTGTCCGTAGATCACCGAGAGATTGCTTTTGCCGAATGGAAGATTGGCACCAGCTTTGATGGCGTTCAGCCCGTGCACATCAAGGATTTCTTCGATTCGAAGCAAAGGTCTATTGGCGACCTGCGATAAGGTGCCAGGGGTTACCGTCAGAAATCCTGGATCAGCTTCATCCTTGGCTTCGAGCTTGCACAACCTGGCCAACGAGCTAATTTCGTGCTGGTTTAGCTGCCGCTTCGAGTCGATGATCATACGAGCCGCTGTCTGCAACCACTTAGGGCGTGTGCTCAGCCATGTCTCAAAATCATCAGCTACTACCGGCCCGGCTTCAATCTTGGTCATGGCGCGCTCATCTCAAATAGAGGGATCCTTGAGCGTAGACGCGAACTGGCTTTTTAGTATTGTTTGGCCACCATAATGATTGCAAGATGCGGCCTTATGCGTCCAAGGTAACTCTCCGCGCGCATAGCATTTGCTATGTATAGCTTCCTTACCAAAGCTACATTTTCGCTAGCTAGTAGTGCGATTGGTATGAGCTTTGGGCCCAGATGACCGATACCCAGCGCGCTCGCCTCGAGGTAACGGGCGCGATGGGCTGTACAGGTGACCGCCTGCAACGGTAAGCCCCTTTTGCCGCCTCAGGACAACTCTAGCTGCCATTCATAAAAAACAAGGCTAGGGATAGACAATCGACCCGTGCGTTGTGTACTATTGATGTGTAGGCGCTTGGGCTAAATCGTCAGCAGGTTAATAGCACCACTGAAGATCCAAGGGCAATGAAGCATGTGACAAGGCCACCCCTAAAGGGTGGCCTTTTCCTTATCTGACAGGCTGACAGGCTGACAGGCTGAAAGTCTGATGCTTCGACGGCAGGTGCAAGGTTTCTCCCTCCTGGTTCAGTCTTTTCGCGACAATTTTCCCGCCCCCCCTGTGTTATCTGGCTTCCAGCATCGTCTGCTAAAGCGCTCTCGATTCTAGTCTTTTCAATTCCCATTCTGTACGTTCATCTCGCCTTCAGAACAGATGCCCGCGATTGGGTGACAGCCTCTCGCTCAGCCAGTGATGAGCCTGAGGTGTGGGTCTCGTAAATTACCTCGGTCTCCCCTCAAAAGCCCCATCCCCCCCGAGCAGAAATGTGATATTAAAGCGCGCTTATGACCAGTACCCCGTAACCGTATCGGGCAATAACCGACGCCTATCTCAGTGCACGCCAGCAAAGAGTTCGCGCTGATATCGCAGTGGAAGCAACCATGTACAACCCGACGCCGCTCAACATTCTCAGTTCGCTGGACTCAATTTCGGTTGCCCGACTGTCCTCCTACAGACGTTTCTTTAACCCGGCATCTGACTCGGAACTGTACGGCCTGTACTGTTGGAACGAGGTTCTGTCTACGAACTTCATGCGCCTGACTGGTATCGTGGAAGTGGCGCTGCGAAATCGCTTCCACCTTGCACTTAGCCGATACGCGATGGCCCAGCATCCCTCGAGGATCATCGGCAACGCTGACGCAAACAATTGGTACGAAGTCTTGAAGCTCAGCGGGAAGAGTTCGGCGAAGGTGATGGCAGTCACTCATGACAAGTCGTGGAACAAGGCTCAAAATTGCCATTCCTTTACCCGGAAACACCATCCCGTAAGTCCAAACCAAGTGATCGCGAACATGACCTTCGGCTTCTGGGCGCCTCTGCTGGATCTCAGGCTGTCTTGGGACAGTATCATCCCGATGATCTTTCCTCATCATCGTTACGCGAGTAACGCGGGTCATTGGAACAACCAGAAAAACGTTGGCACTGTTTACGCCCGGCTTGAGACCGTCAGATCCCTGCGCAATCGGGTTGCCCATTTCGAGCCCCTGTGGAAAATTCCGGACATCAAAGAAGAGAAAAAAGAGGCAAAAGGCGTGACCGTAAATGTCGAGTTTCCGGCTCCCACGAATGAGGCGGAAGTGCTGGCCCGGTTGAACATGCTTTACCGCCGAATAACCCAGACGCTCCATTGGCTGTCGAGCGACAGAGCCAGTGACCATGTGCAGTCAGAGTTTCATCAGAAGACTCTGTACCTGATGACCCAAGAGGCCTTAGACGGCTTTAAGCGTGGCTACACCCATTCGGACGTCAAGCTCAGCAGCTTTACTAAGTCCTGGGGTCTCAAGCTGGTGCTCAAAGATCGCAAGCCAATCCAAATCTCCCATCAGCAAAAGGTTATAGGCAACTTCTATCCTACTCCTTGACGCTTTCCGGTCTTCGCTGCAAACGCCTTTCCAGAGAGCGCTGGTCTGCTCATGAACATATTGCTAGGGCATGGCAAAGAAAGAAGCTAGCAGGCGCCTTTCCCTCGGTATGTCGGTTAGTGGGTATTTTTGGTTTGTGGGCAAAACTGCAAGCGGAGCGCGCCGGCCCACGATGGGCCAAAGGCGAGAAGATAGAAGCCCGATAGGGCCGTAACCTGGTGCAGCCAGGTTGCGGTTCACGACAGCTGTCCCCTAGCAGGGGGCGAGCCCATAACTCTCCGTTGTGCGATGGTTTCCGCCTACTGGAGGAGCTCTCACCCATCCACAAAAAAGTTATGGCTCTGGGTTGAAGCAGCATTTCTTATACTTCTTATTAGAGCCACACGGGCACGGAGCATTTCGGCTAACTTTCTTGGCCGCCCCGTTCCCTGGTATTGCTCTCTGAGAAATGTTGTCTAGTATGTTGTAGGTTTTCATGATTTGTTGAGCAGTCATTCGCTCATCGCCAGTAAGCGGAACAGATGCATCTATAGCAAAAATTGTCTCAGAGCCCCCTTGATGGCCTTTGGTGTCGGCTCCAAGAACTACGATTTCTTTTGCTTTCTGGAACTTGTACCGCGCTACACATGCGTATAGCTGCATGTAGGCAGTTCGCTCCTGTCTATATTCATCATAGGAGTTGAATCTATGACTCCACGGGAAAAATACGAAGACGTACACTCGGCCTGGATTACAGAGAGAGTAAGTCGTTCGTGCTGAGCGTGTTCCGCTGGGGACTGTATGGAATTTGTCAAATAGGGTAGTTGCAAGGAGGCTACTCGACAGAAGGTTTTCCGACGCCAACACCTGCACAGCATTTGCATGCGTTATGAACGGTAAGTCACTTGCTTCACCTACCTGTGCATCCACAATCCCGTCCGCGAAGCGGGAAATGATTTCATTCCATAGCTTTGCTTCTTTTCTTTGTTGATACCTCAAGGCATATATTACCGTTTTCCTGTAATGATTCCATTCTCCTTCGGGTATCATTAGGAAATTGCCTTTGTTTTGAGGTGGGTTGGTAATTTTTCCGAACCCGTTGCCACCATTCTCTTGAAGATAGCATGCAAGTGTTTCCTCTTCTCCAGCGCTGATCAGGAGGTCTTTGTTGCGGATTGCATCCTCTTTAACCTCGAGGTATCGGATGAAGTCTGCAGGTGTGCAAAGCTCTTCTAGGAGAAGTTTTATACCCCCTTCATCTAGCACGTGAACGAAGGTTTTGCTTATGTCTACATCGCCGACGAAGAACGGTTTATCGAGCAACTGTTCTTCATTCGCTCCATAAAGGTAGCCGAGCGAACCACGGCTGCCGGGCCTTATGGCGTCGAAATGCTGCTTGGCATGTTTACCTATTCCTCGGGTTACCGCTATCAGGTGTATTTTGAGATCAGTCCTACTCAAGTCAAAAGGGAATGGCTCATCAAGTTTACTATTGAGGAAGATCTTGTCCGGGTGATTCCTAATGCAACTTTCTGCTCCATGCAGTTGTTTTGCAGATTCCTTGACTGCGGCTCTGTACCATCGGCTCCAAGCAAGTTTGGGGTCATTCTGCTCTTGGAACTTAACGTGCCCCTTGTCGGAAAATAGTATAACTGTGTTATTGAAGTACACGGTGAGGTCGGTAAGCTCTTTTCCTTTTCCTAACGACCGATACAGGCTGGGGTAGCACCACAGGCTAAAAAATGTATTTGAAGCAATCGTGGCAAGAATCTTCTCGCTTTCATTTACACTTGCTTCCTTGTTGATTGGCTTTAACAATCTGCATATCCTTTCTGCCAATATTAGCGGTTGTGAGTTGCTAGCTTTTATGGATATTCATAATCTTGGCCTTCGTCTCTGTTGCATATTCGAGGTAGTAGGCTGCATTGTTTTGCTGCTCTAAAAGTTGGCTATGCTTTTCCTGGTCACATGCGTGTCTGGATTCTTGGATTTTAATTTGCAGGTATTTTATTTCTGCCTGGAGCATGGATATGTTTTTATTCATAAGTTCTAGCTGTACGTTCATTTCGACCCCTTTGTTTTGCCAAGTCACCTACGTCTCGATCTCGAGTGACCGCTGACGTGCTGCGATCTCACGCTTACCGGCCAATTTCGGGTGTAGCGTAGGTGACAGCTTCGAATGTGGCCGCTGACGTGCTGAAGCGTCAACCACTCGGCGATGAACGACATCGCCTGGGTATGGCGCCGATAAACCTTGGCATGTGCTGCTGCAGATAAACGGCAAGGGAGTCTTCTGCCACCTCGAAGTTGTAGACGCGCCAGTAGGCCTCGATGAGATCCTTGTTCCGGCGAAGGTAGTAGCGCCATAGCCAGCAAGGGTACGGCGTCTCGCACTGGAACTTGGCTAAGGCCGGGGCCTCATCCAGCGAAGCTTTAAACCCTTCTGTCTAGGCCAGGAGCAGTAGCAGGGCCACCCCAACGATGATCATGAATATCTTGTCGTAGATGAGCGAGTAGATCGCTGCCGGCGAGGCCCAGTCCCACATGATCCAGCCGAACAGAAAGGCAGGAAGAAGAGCGGAATCAGGAACAGGCCGATTGCCAAATTAATCCGGGCGCCAATAATCTCTGGCAACTTCGACCAAACGCTCGGCACGAGTATCCTCCCAGGAGTCTGGCTGATCAGGTGTATCTCGATGGGAGCTCAGCGGCTCATGCTCAGGGAATGAACGTCGCATGGAGGTCTTCAGGAGGAATACGGAAGGCCAGAAGTAGGCCGGAGATGGAGCGAGTAGGCAGAGCGCATCTGTTCTGGCTGCGGGCAAAGCGCGGAGCGCCTGCAGGATTCACTTGGGGGAAACGTAGTAGCGAACCGATGACTCCAAGAAGCGCTTGTTGAGATACTCCGGCGTGAGCCTGCCGGCCTTTTGGAGTTTGGCAAGGAGCTTCTCGTCAAGAAGCACGAGTTCCGGGCTCACTGGCAGTGCTGGGAAACCTTGCTCGTAAAGTGCAACGTTTGAGTCGGGAAGAATGAATTTCTCCCCCATCGTCGTAAAAGGCACCCATGCAGTGTCCTTCAAGAGCTCGCGCCCCCTGATGAAAAACTGTGTGAGCGCCATACCTACAATCATGCGAGCTGTAGCATGTGGATCACCAGTTCCGTTGAAGATTCGGACGGTGTCATTCACCTGCTCAACCTCATCTTTTTCAAGCTGTGCTTGCGAGGGTATGCATGGCGGCGGCTCCATGATCGAGTCGTAGAGCGGCCTTTCTTTGGCTACGCAGTAAGCCCGTGCTGCCAACATGACGAAATACTCGGTGACGATGGGGGATCTCTCGATGCTCCCGTTCTTTCGGAAGCCATCTATCTGCTTTAGGTAATTGTCTTCAGTCGACTTGATCATCCCCTGTTCAGCCTGCTGATCCCATAGCCTGGCTACAACAAAGGCACTCTTGGGCGAGCGCTCTATGGGGGCGCCACCCTGCTTTCTGTGTATGGTGAGGAGATTGTCGTCCTTTAGCCATTCTTTCAGGTGTGCCTGGGGGATCACGTGCTGATTGACTGTGATCCTGTTCGGATTTTTGACGCGATTGCCGTTTTCATCAAGAGTTTCGCTGGGAGCTTCGTGAGGAGAGTGGTATTTTTGGTACATGCTATGGGCCCATTATTTTTTCGGAGCCGGCGTGCAGCTATCCGCCCGCCGCATTGTGATTAAAGCGCGCCATGCTTCTGCAGCAGGGCATCGAGTACGTTCCATGCGTTGTTGGTAAGGCTTTTCCACTGCGCCAGGGAAAGGTTGTGTAGATTCGAGCGGATGAACTGCATTTGTTGACGTCGACCATCCCTGTTGCACTTGGTGTACGTCTCCAGCTTTTGTGGGTTGAGCTCGACGTGTTGGTAGCTCAAGAGCATCGTATTTAGCTGACGCTGTTGGTACATGATGCGAGTCAAAGGCACCTGCTCATCGGTCTCGATCTCGCGTCCATTCACAAGGTCGAGATCTTTGACGTCTGGAACTCTGAGGTCATGCTTTTCGCGGGTGCAGTAGCTCCAAGCAAAGTGCAGCGCGCACATGTTGAGAAGGGCATCCTCCTTCACGCTGTGCTCCACGCCGTTCAATTTTTCCCAATCGAGTACCCAGGTGGCTTGAAAGTAGAAGCGCTCCAGATGCTGTCGTTTCAAGGTGCGCCAGGCTTCTTCGCCGGGGAACCTGTTCTGGGAGAGCTGCATTAACAGCCAGTCTTTGAAGGCTGCTTTTTCAAGGTAAGCAGGAATGTGATGGTTCCCTTTCTGCTTAAGGCCACGGGTTAGCCTAGAAAGGCTCTGGGTGGCTATCTGCTCCAAACGTTCGTATTCGAGAAGCTCCCAGTGAGAGCGATTCACCATGCTGGCAAGCAGCAGCTCTGCAGAGAGCGAATCTTTTTTCGGGGTTGCTGCAGCCTCAAGCAGAGGCCGTAGGGCGCCGCTAGAAAGCTCGGTAATACGTTTATGTGCCTTGGTGGCGGCAGCTTCGATCCAGTTATCAGGAACGCCGTCCAGAGGCTTGATCAGAAGTTGTGATAGGAATTTCCACGCCAGAATGAGCCTTTGGTGTGTCTCATAAAGCTTGAGGTCTGGCATCGAGCAGAGCAGGGGATCACAGGCTTCCAGCAAGTCGCCATAGCTCTCCCTCTCGTCGTCACGCAAGTGTCCATATAGCTCGGTGAGGAACCGGCGTTTGGCGTCAGCCAGCCTCTCAATCTGGGCCGCTGCGTCACGAAGATGCTGCGGAAACGCTATGGCATTGCTCTTCTCCAGGGCGTTCAGCAGGACGGCGCCCATCGGAGCGATCAGGCTCGACTGGTAGCTACTTTCCGACTCCACGCCCTCTGGCGCGGCAAGCAGCAGTTGGCTCGACCACTGCAGGTATTCACCGGACATGATCGTGCATGTCTCGATGTACGCTTTGAGCTCAGTTTCGTAGGTCGCTCGCTCAGCTTCATTCAGGCTGTCGAGGTGCGCCTGGTAGGCGCCCTCATCAAGGCCAAGGATTTCTTTGAGGCTCTGGATAGCGCGGCTCTTTCGAGCCAGCTCTCCATCAGCGAGCTTCTGGGTTCCCTTGTCGTGCATTTGTCTTCACCATTTTTGGTTACAAGGCCGGAATCGCTTCAGGCTGCGCTTCGAGGATTTCCCGAGTACGCCTGCCCAGCTCCTGGCCGCCGAGTACGCCGACAGTGTAATCGTCGACGGTGATGGCTTGACGCATAGCGTCACGGAAACAGGTGCCCGGCTTTACGTCCTGGATCGCCTGGGCAAGCGCGTTCAGGTAGTCGGGCTCAGAGTGTTTCAGGCGAGCCTGCTGCAAGTGGTAGGAGTCTTTGCCTGCTTGCCAAGCGATGGATGTGGCTTTCTTTAACATGGAGTGCCTCTGCGTTTCGGTTGATTGGAGTTGCGAGGCCAGTGTCTTCGAACCGCCATTCACCTTCGAGCAAGGAATCCGATTTGATTTTTAGGGCCGGTGTCGAGCGCCGCATCAGCGCCTGTCCCCCCGGCCTTTACGGGGCCCCCTTTGCACTTCGAACCGCATGCTTCTCATTCGGTATCTTCAGAAGCGTCACTTAATATTTGTGGGCAAATGAGCAAGCGGAGCGCGCCGGCCCACGATGGGCCAGAGGCTTGAGGATGAAAGCCCGTAGGGCCAAAGCCTGGCGCAGCCCGGCTTTGGTTTACGACAGCCGTCCCCGAAGGGGCAAGCCCCGCAAGTCCGACAATCAGGGAGATATTTAGTTGGAGCTTACCCGCCTGCCAGCAATATCGAAGTCTTCATCTCTTAGCCGCTGAAGTTCTAACACCTCGGCTTCATATTCTTCAACGGCGAGACCGGCCTTGAGACGATTGAGTAATTCGCGCTGTTTACGGTCGAACAGCAGCATGGCTGATGCTAAGTGCACTGACGATACTGTCGCAGCGTAATTAGCGACCTTCTTGAATGCCAGGTGAATGTAGCGCTCCACAGCCTCGGCTGACTTGTGTCCCGTCCACATCATTACCTCGGTAATGAAGGTTTGGCTGCTTAGCAAGGACTGTCTGAATTGATCAGGATTTTCTAGCTCATGCTGTTTAATCAGCTGGACAAATTTATTCGTAATGAAGGCATGCCGGAACATATGCGGAGATATTTTTTCTTTAATACCAGCAGCCTTCTTCAGAAGAGAAATTTCCGAGGTGATTGTGTCCGGCGATATCCCCTTTGCAAAAGTTTGTGATATGAAAAGAAAGCCGTCGTCTACCTTCCCCTTGACGATCTTCCTGCGCATGAAGTCGATGTATTTTTTGATGTCGCTGAGAACCATTTTGTGAACAGGAATGAACCGCTGGCTAGACACCCCTTGCTTCCAAGTCTCTAGCCTAAGCATTGGCTCATCCATCTCTAGCGCATTAAGGATGTCTTTAACCAATATTCTCGAGATTTCCCCCCTGCGTGCACCGGTGTGCTCCAACAGGAGAAGCATGATCTTTCTTCTGGAGTCAATAAATCGTGATTTGGAATCCCTGTCCACCGCATCCAACAGGCGCTTTATGTTTTCGTCTGAAATCGGGAAGATCGACCGAACCCGTCCGCCTAGGCTTAGCGAGTGATGATGTACGAACTCTTTTTTCAATGTGCGACCATTACGATATTTAATCGTAAAGGCGTGCATGGTGATTCTGATTGTCCCGCCGACAGCGACAAAACTTGGATTCTCGTGAAGCCTACCAACGAACTCCAGAAAGGCTAGACAAATTCGACCTATACCTAGAATTGTAGGCTCAGTCCGTTTATTCGCGTTTGGATAAATTCGAGACTTTTCGTCTCTAAGGGAATCGATGAACTCTGTAAAACTAGAGTCAGTCAGGTGAATGAAGTCGATGTTGGCATGATAGCAATAACGAACCAGATGGCTTATCTTGGAGGCGTACTCGCCGAAGGTTCCGCCTTTAGAGCCCCGTGTAGATAGGTTGCGGTTGCCGTTGCGACCAGGCCGTTCCATCATCGACAGAATGTACTGATTCACCGGCACACAGGGCGCACCGTTCGGCCAGGTTACAAATGGGACACTGTTGAATGTCCTTGTCTCAATCGTTCCCAGCGCCATGTGGGAAAATAGCGTCGTCTCTTCCAAGACCGAGAACAGCTGGTTTTGGCTTTTCTTCGTCATCTTCTGTATTCATCAAGGTTTACAACAGAAGGGCCATTGGGCGCAGGAATCTTGTCGTAAGGTGGGGCGTTCAGCGATGCCATCGCGGTCAGCGCCTTTATGGCCTCCTGGGCCCGTAATGATCTGACACCTGCATTCGGCGCATCCCTGACACTTTTGATGTGATCGCGAGCATTGCCGAGAGCGTGAAGCAATGTAAGGTTTGTTTTTTGGTGCAAGGCCAGTTTCTGTTCCAACTCTGCGACTCGCAGCGATAAACCTACCTTGGTTCGCTTGTTGGAGCGCTCTTCGCGTCGCTCTGAGGCCTCCAGCGCTTCAAGGGCCGCGATTCGGAGATTGTTTAGCCCGTTGAAACCTGTAGGCAAGTTACTTTCTGCATAAGTCTTCAGAGTGTTCAGGCTGACCGGGGTTGTTGCCTTCGTGTCTCCGCCTACGGTGAAGCTGAGGCTCAGAGCTGCAGTTGAACCCTGGCTTTTCAGGGCCGCCACCAATTCTTTGTTGCCCCTAAAACTGTCCGGAGACCGATGAATTTGTTGCAGGCACTCAACCAGGGTGCAAAGCGCCAACGTGTTGCGTTCTACACGAGCATCAGTCTTCTTCATGCTGCTGCCTTCATGACCCGAGCTACTACCCTGAAGCGTTTGCCTTCATCGTCCTGGATGAATTCCGGTTCAATTTCCACGGAGCCTTCTTCCATGAGATCCGAAAGGTAATCTTCGAGCTCCTCGGTATCGACAATGGTGAAATCTTCTGTGCCATAGCGGGTTTTCAACAGGGCTGCTAGGCTTTCAAAGCTGGCTTCATCGCCACTGTGGAGTGCTTCGGCCACAAATTGTGCTTTAGCCCCTCGGAGGGTGGCACCATCCACAGATTCGGTGATGTAGTGCCAGACGTGCTGCACATCGGTATGCCCAAGCATCCATTGCAAAGTCTCAAGTCCGCCAAAGCTGCTCGAGTAAAAGAAAAGCATGGCGAAGAATCTGCGCAGCTGATGTTGACGGATGTAGTACCGTTGGCCTTCGTCGTTAGTATCAGTTTCAAAGTAATCACAAAAGAAGTCGAGGTTTTGATTAAAGCCGTAAACAGAAACCTTGGAGAAATCAGCATTGCCCTTTCCAGATGGGCTGGCGAACAGGCCCTTAAGTTCGCTCAAGAAACCGATACGCTTAAGGATTTTCTGCATCCTGATGAGATTTTTAATCATCTTCACGGCAATTGGTTCAATTGGTCGTGCTTCAATTTGACGGGTGCCGAAAAGCCGATAGGTGCTTTTGCGGTTCACGAACACAAGCCATTGTTCCGTCACATCCAAACAGTCTTTGGCGTGCAGATCCAATAGCTCACCGATACGTCTTCCCATCAATGCACCAACAACGACTTGGGTGCTTCCGATAAGCACCTTTATCAGTTCGATCAGCCCGTGATTAGAGCGCAGCTTCGTAAAGTATTCGGATCTCAAGCCCTTCGTGGTGCTGGCGTATTGTGTCCCTGCGCTTCGACGTGACAGTCCGAGGCTCTCTACGCCAATTGACGGTAGGCTTTGACCCACCACCTTCCGGAGCTCGCTGTCACTCAGATCGTTCAGAGAAATACCTTGTTTTTTGCAGTACAGTGCTGCTCGGCAAAACCCATTTACGATCTCTGATCCATGTTTCAGGTAGAACTCGATAGAGTTCCGCACGGCGCCAAATACGACTTGAGAAGGAAGTGTTCTGAATCTTCCAGCACTCTCCGTTTCAATCGTAAAATTTTTGGCGCTAATTAAGTCATCTGCTGAAGGCGCAGGTAAACCAAGATCGTGAAGATTTCCGAGACTGTAAAGTGTCCTTCTATACTCGCTAAAGTTAGCTTCACCCATCTTTTCCCTTGTACCTGTTGCCACAGGTATTGGAAGGAGCTCTCGTACAAAATCATCACCGCTTTGGACGGACAGGATGCCGATGATCGGCTTATCATCGAACCTACCAGCGAGTGTGTTTCTGTAAATCTCGCCCGATACCGTCACGGAGTTAGGGTTGTATCCCTTGTCGCGAGAAATTCGATACAATCCCTTCAGGTGCAGAGCCGCTCTGATTTTAGGTATCAGATCTAATGGAATATCCAGGATGTTCTCGTCTATTTGCTCTGGAGTAATAATCGCGAGGTCTGGCCATTCTTTGATCGCAAGATCAATTTCAATCTGGTTGGTTTCCAGTACGAGCTTGAGGCAATAAAGTGACATCCGCTTCGACCAACCATAAATAGACTCTGAAGTGTCGCTGCTAGAGCCGATTTCTGAAAGTATTAGTTTCAAGTTGTCTCTGCCTAGGCCTGCCAAGCCATATTGGGCGAGTTTGAATTGTTCTGCATTAAGTAACAGGAAGTCGACCACATGAATTGCGCGTGCGAGCTCACTTGACCGCACGCCAGTCGAATTGCTGACGGAATTAGCCTGGGTTGAGCCCGTCAGAAAATATTTCAATCCATCGAGTAGTTCTTTATTTTTCTTATCGATCAAACGACTGCCGTCGTTAAGCTCTACATCCCACTCGATACGTTTCGGCTTCTTGAAGCCAAAACTATACATCCACACGTTGGCATCAAAGTCACTAATTAGCCAGTCGGTAGACCTCAAGGTTTGATAAGAGTCCATGAAGTATGGTTCAAGGAAATCTAGTTCAGGCGGCAGCGACATAAATAATCTTCTCCATTCGAGACGGGTTGCAATGAGCTCTGGCTACATTGAGGTGTTCTTTAAGTAGCGTATCGTTGCCCCGTACGATTTCGTCGCTGACAGCTTTAGATACATCTGCCCAATACTTGGCTCTGCCACAAACCTCATGGGAATTTTCAGAACTTGTGACGGCGGCCTCCAAGGAAAGCAAGGCAGTCATGATCCCGACATCAATCGAAATGTAGATCTGGCTGCTGCGAGACTCGATTTGTTCGGCGGTAGGCTTGTTTTCCGGATTTCTTAGGTGGCTCGGGATGTCCTTCAGCGCGTGGTTTTTCAGAAAACCGTGAAGTTCGTCCATGCTTGAAAAATCTGTTGCCTCAAGCAAATAAGGGCTGTCTTTCATCGCCTCGCAGATAAAGCTGCGCTGGAAAATTCGGATCCAGCGTGTTTGGAAGAAAGACAGGATTGCCTCTGGGAGATACCGCCGAAGCAGTACCGCATCGTAGCGAACGTGACCCAGGGCTTTGGCCATTTCAGTAACGCTTTTTGTTTGTAGATAGACCATCACGCCACAGGATGACCGAATCGAAGTGAGCGTTACCCGTTCCAGAAACTGCCGCAGGTCACATTGCAGCATGTGCTGATAGGGGGCGAACTGGTTAAGAAGCACGTCGAGCGCTTTGGGCGTCGAATTGAATTTGGAGCGATTCCACGCGGGTTGAGTGACGCTACTCGGCGTCGAAAAACCGTATCCACAAGTGATAAACAGTTCCTTGAACGCAGGCTTTCCCGCTAGACGCAGCGCTTCTCTCAACGGCTCGGTAATCTCGAGAATTTCTTCGATCCACTGCTGGGATTGAGCCGTCAACTGGATAACCTGCTCGCTTAGTTTCTTGCCCCTACGATCCTTAAACCCAATGAGTTTGGCCCCGCTGTCATCCTTGATGTAGCCAATCGAATCCCCGTTGTCATCAAGGAGCATGAGCTTATCAAGAAAACCGTGGGTAATTTCCGGGTGCTCGGTTACAAGCAGGCATTGATATGGATACAGCTTGTCCGCAGTCGGCAAGCCGAGTAAGCCAGAAACCCTCACGAGATTGCCGTTGCCGAAATGAGAGTTCAGATAGTTTCTCTCGGCTCGAAAACCATCAGCTTCAAAGGTCGCGCAGATGTTTTCAATACCGAGCTGCTCAATCGATTTCAGGGAACCACCCCTGACGATAGGCCGGCCCATTTTGGCCATTGCCTTGCGCTCCCTAACCTTGGAGAGAAGCTGTCGACATTGCTCTGTCGCCCACAGTTTAATAACCGAAACATCTGTCTCGATGTTATGGAAGATGATCTCAATCGCCTCTTCATCTGTAACGTGAAGTGGTACAGGTGTGATCAGCTTTTCATGCACAACCACGCCGTCTTCACGAGTTTTTTTCCTCGTGCCCAAGCCTAGATCTGGCCTCTCCAGCGGCTTAGGAAGTCCACCTTGGTACGGCAAGGCCCAAACGCCGGTTTCGACGAAAATTTCCTCACAGTTGGCGATAAACCTCCTCCAGCTTTTGATCTGGCCGTTGATGTTCTTTTTTTCTTCATGGGCCTTGAGGAAAAAATCCTTCATGAAGGCTAGGAAGAACGCCTTGATCATTTGAGGGTGCTGGAAGGTTACAGCGGGCCAATCCTCGCGATGTTCAGCAAGGAATTTCGCCATTTTGTTCACCTCTGTGTAAGCAGGCCGGGCCTGCTTCTTAAAAAAAAGCACCCAATGGTTGTAGAAGTCCTCAGTGAAGTCTTTGCCGTGGCTCAACCACAGGCAGGGGAGGCTGAGAAAGTATTCTCGACCCTTCGGAGATGTGACTCCCCAGCCATTCCAATACCGGAGGCTTTCTTCATTCAGTTCCGAGCGGCATTCGTCCCACAGGGATACGTTATCCCGCATGCTTGCCGGATCAGCCCGCAGCTCTTCCATAGCCGGAACTTCTGCCCGCATGACGTTATGCATACCCGCGAACAGGCGAACAAACGATTGACGTGAAGTCGGATCGTTGTCGAGGAAGGAGGTGCTCCTCAGCGCCCCCAGGAAGCCTCTAGCCAGCTTAAAGTACGACGGGCTAGAAAGCGTGATATACGAGACCTTTGCGCCCATGAGATCGCAATAGCACTCGAATAGCTTGATCGGAATCACTGACGGTATGCTTGGAAAATCCTTCGCAGCTCGCTCCATCAGCGCCACTACCTCTGGCGACAGCACTCTGAAAGGGTAGTTGGCTAGAGGTGCGGTTTTTCTGATGATTGTCAAAATGATTTTCTCGGCTTGGTGTGCCTTAAGTATCTGTTTTTAAAGCGTTTTGTAGATTTTGACAGGTATGTGCAATCGGTCAAGTTCACGAACGCAGTCTTGATGCCGATCTGGCCTTGGCCCTGAGTTTGAACGGTCGTGAACTGTTCCGCGCTGAACAGCCGCTGAAGATTCTGCTGATGTCCGCCACGCTGGAAGGCGAGCGTC
>Ga0157373_10000169_pt1 | contig 53279 bp, 40 predicted proteins | sample C65metaG_FD_113460 | JGI IMG/M metagenome (GOLD analysis project Ga0157373, IMG submission 113460) | Corn rhizosphere microbial communities from Kellogg Biological Station, Michigan, USA - C6-5 metaG | ecosystem: Host-associated > Plants > Roots > Rhizosphere > Soil | place: USA: Michigan... | reverse complement strand
CGATCATCATCACTAAAAACCAAATTATGAGAAAGTAACGAATTTCCTTTTCTGTTGCATTACGGATGAATTTGCTGATGATAGGCATGACCAAATACAGGCCGATCAGCATATATACGTACCACAGGTGATAGGATGCGCCATCGCGTAGAAAGTGGCATACCTGTTTCAGGCACAACCACCAATCGCCGGGATAATCGATATCCTCGTTATAGTACATATAGGCTATGTATATCAGGCTCCAAAACAAAAATGGCGCTACTATCCGACTTAACCGTCGTTTCAGAAAATCGCCCAGCTCATATTCGCGGTGTAACATCAGGGCCCCGGTTATCATCACAAAAACCGGAACTGCAAACCTAACCAGCGAATTATAAAAATCGCCAACCAGCCATACGTTTAACGGGCCTTTATTATAGGTTTCGAGCACGGGCGATGTGGTGTGCAGGATGATCACGGCAAAAAGGGCGATCACGCGCAGGTTATTTACCCAGTCGAACTGTTGGGGTTTGGTTACAGACATAAGCTGCTAAATTAAAAAATTTAGCGGCGGCAGATACGTTAAAACGCAGTGACTTATAATTCATCGAAAAAAAATAAAAAAATTTTGTGTTTCATGTTGATTTCATTTAAGGGTGATAGGTTTACATTGAATTTAATGGATGGCCACCATTTTAACCTGATTGTTTTAACCTGAAAAAACTTAAACAAATGAAAAAGCTAACTAAATTCTATTCAGTACTGCTTATCGGCCTTATCGCATTAACCGGGCTAAACTCCTGCCAAAAATCGGGAGTTACCAATAATAACCAGGCCGACAATGCCGCCTTAACGGCCGCAGCCGCCATACAGGTGTCGGCCTCAACCAGTACTACACTAACATCAACAACAACAGCGGGCGTAGTAACTACACCAATTACAACCAGCGGTATTTTTGTGGTTAATTGTTATCCTCCGGGCGCAAAAAAAGATTCGCTTACCTCGTTCAGCAGCTTGCCTGATACCATCGGCAAATACTTAACTGCCAATTACGCGGGTTATACCTTCCAAAAAGCATTTAAAATTACTACCTCAAGCGGCACTGCAAATGGTTACGTGGTAATTATTACGTACAACGGTAAACCTGTAGGTTTAAAGTTTGACGCCAACGGCGTTTTTGTAGCCGTGTTAGAACAACGTGAGGGGCACGACCTGATGGGTAAAGGCTGGCACGATGGTGGTTGCTTCGGTAACCGGGGCGGCAACTTTAAAGATACGTTGGCTATAAGTGCATTGCCAACGGCCATCAAGTCGTACTTTGTTACCAACTATCCTGCCGACACGCTGTTACATGCCGTGGTTAACTTTGATGCTACGTATATCGTTATCAGCGCCGATAATGGTTTATTTGCTACCGCGTTCACATCGGGTGGTACGTTTATTAAACGTATACAGATATATCCCCGCCCTGAACATCACGCATCGATAGCTCAAAGCGCTTTGCCTGCAAATATTACTACTTATTTAACCACAACTTATTCCGGATACGTTTTCGACAAAGCCTTTACCGAAACGGTGAACGGCACGCTTAAAGGCTATTTTGTTTTTATCAATGCTAACAATACAAGGCTGGTAGTTCAGTTTGATGCCAGCGGCAATTTTGTAAAAGCTACAGTTCTAAGGTAATTTAATGTGAGGTTAATTATTACCTACCCCGGTTGCCTATGCCAGAGGCGCCGGGGTTTTTTGCTATTTAAAGGTTTCATTTGATTTTCATTATCCTCATCTACTTTCGTAACTATATAACTAAAACTATGCTACTGACTCAACTCCCAAATTCTATATTAACAAGTGTCCACAGGCGCGAAATGCGCCTGATGGGCATAAATTTTGAGATTAGTGTTGTTGCTGATGATGAGATATGGGCCAATGAGCGTATAAACAGCGCTTTTGGTGAGATAGCCCGGATTGAAAAACTATTGACCGGAACCGACCCGCAAAGCGCGGCCAGCCGCATCAATCAATATGCCGGCATCGAACCTGTTAAAGTTGACCAGGAGGTTTATAACCTGATAGACCGGTCGTGGAAAATAGCCGAACTTACGCATGGATCATTCGATATTACTTATGGTTCGGCCAGTGCGAATTATCGCGACATCATATTACAGCCCGCGCAAACCAGCGTATTTTTAAAAGAAAAAGGCATGAAGATCGATCTGGCAGGGGTGAGTACTGGTTATATTGCTGACCGTGTAAAGTATTTTTTGCAGATGCAGGGCGTAGGCAGCGGGGTGATCAATGTTTCAGGGAATTTGCTAACATGGGGCAATCAACCTGATAATCAGCCGTGGACAGTATCGACAGCGGCGCCATCGCTAAGCTACGGCCCGATAGCTAATCTTAATATCAGCAATATGGCAATAATTACCTCGGGCAGTAACGGTTATTTTAATACCCGCACAGGTATGGCGGTTAGCAATATTAAAAGCGTGAGCATATTAAGCCCCAGCGCCGAACTGGCCGTAGCTATGGGCACACCGGTGATGACGATGGGCGTGCGCCTGGGCCTTAACCTGATCAACCGGTTAAACCAGATAGCCTGTATAATTATCAACCATCGCAAAAAGACATATACATCAAAAAACCTAAACTACAGGTAACAAAGCGTTTTTGCTATCGTTAATGCTTTAACATCATAGCATTATATCATTTTTATTAAATTAGCATGCTATTAAACGGGCATGCTAATTTAATTTATATCAATTTGAATAATTTTTAATTGTTCGACCCTACTACATGACAAAGCGGCTCGTGTACATATTGATCTTGTTGCTGTTCACGGCACGCTTGCTTGCTGCAGGCCCTGGCTATGTAACGGCATATAGTAATATTACCCACCTGCCCGATGTAAAATCAGAAATATCTATCACTGCTACTACCATACCACCAGATACTGTACGTGTTAAAAGCGTGCCGCAAAACCGTATGGAGGTACTGGGCTCGAAAAAGATCAAAGAAATAGCCAAGCCCAAACACCAGTCAAAACCCGAAAAAATTGTTGCGCCGGTTGATACCGCCGCCGTAAATAAAAAAGCAAAACGCCAGCGACGTCCTGAAGGTTTGGAACGTCCGCCTGAAATACCGCGGAGGAACAACGATTAAAAATGAGTTTTTATCAAAAGTTGATGATATGAGATATTTGATGACCTTACTTTTTTCACTGATGTATGGAGCCGTCAATACGGTTTGGGCAGTTGCCGCGCCCGATACAGGCACCATCGTTAAAAAACAGTCGGTATCGGCAGGCGTAAACTATGGCACCGATGTAAGCTTTTTTGGCCGCACCAGCCAATATCGCTATCCGTTCATCTCGGCCGATGTGATCTACAACTCCAAACCTGGCTTTTTTATCTATGGCTCAATGTGGAACGTACTGGCCTCGGCGCCTACGGTTGATGAATTTGATTTTGGCGCAGGGTATCATTACCGCCTTTCTAAAGAATTTAAGGGCGATATCAGCTATACCAGGTTCTTCACCAACGAGCAATCGCAGATCATCAAATCATCCGCCAATAACGATATCAACTTTAAAAACTCGTACGACTGGAAATATCTGAAAACAAGCGCTACGCTGGATTACCTATTCGGAAAATCGAACGACTTCTTCGTAACTATTACCAACTCCAGGTATTTTGAAAGTAACTGGAGTGTGTTTGATGATAAGGACTACCTCACTTTTGATCCGTCGTTCACTATGATATTCGGTACGCAAAACTTTGTGCAGAACTTTGCGCAGAACCACGATTTTTATAACCCTCCGCCAGGGCACGGCCCTGGTATGCACTACGACCCTAATCCACCAACGGACGCAGCCAGCAAAAACAGCCAGTTTAACCTGCTTAACTATAGTTTTAAAATACCCGTAGCCTACAACAGGCCGCATTATACGCTGGAGGCATCATACAAATATGCCATACCGGTAAACCTGCAGGGGCTGCTGATCAATAATCACGAGTCGTTTTTTAATTTAACCTTCTATTACGTTTTTTATTAAGATACTTTATGAATGTTTTGATTGTAGAAGACGAAAAATCGCTGGCTAAGGAGCTGGAAATATTTTTAACCAACGGCAATTACCTGTGCGAGATTTGTTATGATGGCAAATCGGCCTCGCAAAAGATAGGTGTAAACCTGTACGATTTTATATTGATCGATCTTGGTTTGCCCGATTACGAAGGATTGGATTTGCTGAAAGAAGCCAAAAAGAACAATCCCGAAGCAGCCTGTATTATCTTAACGGCGCGTGCCGAGGTTTACGATAGGATCAAGGGCCTTGACCTGGGCGCTGATGATTACCTGCCCAAACCATTTTCAATGCTCGAGCTGCAAAGCCGTATGCAAGCCATTACCCGCCGCAAGTTTGGTTTAAAGCATACCACCTTGATGCTTGGCGAGTTTAGCATCGATCTGAACGACCGTAGCATTACCCATAACGGTACGCAAATAAATGCGATCACCAAAAAGGAGTTTGACCTGATAGCTTACTTGATATTGCATAAAAACCGCACGCTAACCCGCCCGCAGTTAAGCGAGCATATTTGGGGCAGTGTGGTTAACGATGATTACGACTCGAATTACATAGACGTACACATAAAAAATATCCGTAAAAAATTAGGCGTTTACGCACCCGCCGACTGGCTGGAAACCGTACGTGGGTTAGGCTATAAAATCAAAATATAATCCTCTCTTCTTTTGAAACTACAGAACAAACTCACACTATTTAATACCAGCTCGAAACTGGTTATTGTGATATTGTTTGTTTTGCTATTACCCAAGCTGATCGAGAATATCAACAAAACTTACACCGATAACCGCCTACGCAAACAGCGCGATAAATTCTTACAGATCGTTAAAGAGCGGGGCATATCCAACTACATCCAGAACGGCGAAAGTTATGGCAGTTACCTGCCCCTGCATGAGGATTTTATCAGCCTGGATATTGATACCGCAAATGAATGGCTGGATACTATTAAGAACGATCGGCGCGTTTTTACTGATGATAAGGATACACTCGAATATCGTATCCTGAGTCGCAATTTTAGGGTTAACAAAAAGAAATACCTGCTGGAAATTGGCCGCAGTGTAAGCACCATCAGCGATACCAGCAGCCCGTTGCAAAGCATTGCCTTACAGGTTTTACTGGGGATGATCTGCCTCACTATTCTGGCCGATTTCTTTTACTCCAACTATGTACTTAAGCCACTGGATAAGATCATCAAAACCAAGCTTATCGGCCACAAATTTCCCAATTTTGGGGTGTATAAAAAGGTGCGAACTACCACGTCGGATTTTCAGTACCTGGACGAAAGTATTCATCAGATGATCAAGACCATCGAAAGCACTTTCCAGAAAGAGCGGGAGTTTATCTCGAATGCTTCGCACGAACTGATGACGCCAATTTCGATACTGCAATCGAAGATCGAAAACATGTTCGATCAGGAGGATGTGAGCGACGATGTAAAGGTACGCCTGCTGGAAATGCAGCGTATTTTAAACCGCTTAAAAAGTATTACCAAAACCTTGTTGTTGATATCGCAGATAGAAAATGAGCAGTTTATAAAGGAAGACACCGTTAACGCCGCCGAGTTGTTGCATGAGGTTTACGACGAGATCTCCATCCGCCTGCAGTCAAAAAACCTCACGATGGATATCGCCGTTCCGTCTAATATAGCGCTTGAAGGTATCAACAAATTTTTGATGTTCAACCTGTTTTTCAACCTCATTAACAATGCCATAAAATACAACAAAGAATCGGGTTTGATAGCCGTTAACGGTTATATGCATGAAGGCTCTTTCGTAGTTGAGATTACCGATACAGGTATTGGTATAGCCGAAGAACAGCTACCGCTTATTTTTAACCGGTTTAAAAAATTTAAGCAATCGCTACAACAAGAAAGTTTTGGTTTGGGATTACCGATCGTAAAGTCGATCGCCGATTTTCATAACATCCGCATCGATGTGACCTCGCAATTGAACAAGGGGACGACCTTTAAGTTGACGTTTCCTAATGCTGCATAAAGCCCCACCCAACCCTCCCCGGAAGGGAGGGCTTATGGTGAAGCTTATAATTAGAAGTCTCCCCTACCGGGGGAGATATAGAGGGGGCTTATTATCTCCAATGGCCTTGCACCCATGCTTCGCCACCAGGTACCCTCCTCCAATGGCCAGGTACCCACTCGTGGCGACCAGGGCGAATACGCTCGTAATGAGGGCGCACGTATTCGTAACGGCCGCCACGCCATGCCCATTCGCCGCTAACCCATACTGATTGTCTATCCGGGGGTGCGGGCCTAACCACTACAGGCTCAACCGGCCTGGTGCGTACATAAACCCTTATCTGTGCATTGCTTGTAAATGCAATGGCGCCTAAAACAGCCGTCATTGTAATTGATCTTAAAATCGTTTTCATAATGATGTAGCATTTATTCCTTTAACTAAAAAAATTTCTAAAAGTTTAAAATAATTTTTGACCGCGTCACATCAAAAACAACAAAATTATAGCCCTGCCGTTAATGTGTTAATTATTGTTAAATGCAATAATTCCCTCCTCGTTTAAATAAACCTTTTGATTCTGGTTTAATCTATACTCATAACTAATTAACAATTTTTAAATACCATGAAAAAAGTTCTCTTTCTAAGTATAAGCATGCTGGTATTGCTGGCAGGCTCAATAACTGTAAAAGCCCAGGGTTATTATCCGCCGCCGCGTAGGTATCCACGTCCGCGCCGCTATCCGCAACAACAGCAACAGCAGCGTCGAAACGACAATGATTTTAATAAAATAAAGTTCGGTATAGTCGCAGGCGCTAACTTCGCCAATATCATCAACCCTAATGATGCCTCATTTCATACCGATACACGTGTTGGGCTTAATTTAGGGGTTAGTTTAGATGTTCCGGTTGTTTATCCGTTAACCTTTGAGGCGGAGTTATTGTATTCGGAAAAAGGGTACTCAGCTACTTACAGCGATGGCAGCTCGTTTACACAGCGCAGTAACTTTATTGATCTGCCGTTGCTCGCCAAACTGCACATTACGCCAGGCTTTAGCTTTGTGATCGGTCCGCAGATATCATTTTTAACATCAACTCAAAACGTGTATACCAATGGTTTTGTGAGTACTGTAGTGCAGGATCAGTATAACCGCGATACCCAGGGCTACAACAAAAGTCTGCTGGATGGTGTAATTGGGATAAGCGTTAACCTGAACCGCAATGTTGAATTGCGCGGGCGCTACACGGTAGACCTGCAAAGTAATGCAAGCTATAGCGCCAATAACCTACCGCAATACAACAACCAGGTTTGGCAATTGGGTTTAGGTTTCAAATTCTAAATAAAACAATTATAAATCAACAAAAAAGCACGCTCCTTTATCCGGGATGTGCTTTTTTGTTATTGCACTTTGTAGCGGTAAACAAAGCGACCTATATTCCCATCTCCATCGATACCTTCAACAACTACACGGTAACTTCCGCGGCCATCGGCATTAAAAAACTCTACCGAAGCAGCGCCTGTGGTTTTATCGGTTACTAATCTCGGGTTCCAGTAAATGGTAGTTCGGAGGTCGGAAGTTGAATTTACAGTTGCCGGGCCGGTATACTTAGGCGAGTAAAACTCACGTGTCCGGCTATAGCCCATTGGCATAAAGGTTAACAAGTATTTCGGCGGAAACAGTTCTTTCAACTGCTCTTTGGTTATCTTTTTCCCTTCAGGTTTCTTTTTCCCGTTAATAACGATCACCCCATTGGTATTATACATCCGGCTTATACCGCTCAGGTCATCCTTCATAAAAGTTTCTATCGATTCAATCTCGTTAGCGTTGATACTGGCCAGGTAATTGAAATCAACATTCATGCCGTTATAAAATATCGCGGCCGGTGTACGGTTACCGCTGTTATAATCGCGAGTTACGTAAAAGTTGTTATTATCATAAGTAAAGCCCAGCAACAGGGTTTGCAGGCAGCTGGATAAAAACGAGCATCCTTGAAGCTGCTCGCCCTTTAACAGATGGTCAGGTTCCATAGAAAGTCCCATCAGTGATGGATAATCCAGGTGACTTGGCTTTTTAACCGGAGCCGCCTCTTTAATCTCAACTACTTTCAGGGTATGGCTGTTGTTATATATCTTCAGGCTGTTTTGCAGATATGGGTGCATCAGACTATCAATATTCGATACCTCATCTGGCGCGTTGTAATTAGGCGTTACCCCCTGCAAAGGCGGCTGATCAAGCATCAGCATCAGCGTGTTATTGTTCAGGTTGTCGCGGGCGTTCAGGGTTACGCTCGTCGAATCGGATATCGACAGGTTGGAGAATTTAAACTTGCCAACAGGGTCGGTAATGGTTTGAGTCGAAAAATTATTATCCGGTATCTGCAGCCTTACGTTCCCTTTCCGGATAGGTAAACCGGTATTGTTGCGTAGCGTACCTGATATTTCAATGCCGTGCATCTCGGGTAAAAAATAAACCGGCGGACGTTTATCGGCAATAATATCCCGGTATGAAAAGCGGCGGTAGCCTTGTGTCAGCATCAGCACATCCAGATCAGAGGTGGTTTTATCGGTTACATTGGTAAAATAGTAATTCGGTTTTTCGATGTATCCTTTCAAATCAGATGTCAGCAGCAAACTGGTTAAAATGGTGGTTTCGGCATTCTCGTCCAGCGGTACTTTGGTTTCATCAATCACCGCCATCGACAGGTTGGCCTGCACCGGCGCGGTGCCGTTTTTTGAAGCGATATTCAACCTTACCTTTTGCCTTTGACCATAGGTTTGGCTTGGCGATGTTACCGACAGGTTCAACAGGTCATTACCACGGATAAACACGATACGCTCACTTACCGGGCTACCGTTTGAAGCGAACAGCGTGACCTGCAATATCCCCGTAGGAAACTTGCTTTTAAGCACCGATGCGGTATATAACTGACTATTTAACACACTTTTTGCAGCATAATAGATAATACCGCCGCTTTGGGCAATAATATAAAACTCTTTGCCCTGGTTTTTCTGAAAAAAGATATCATTGCTCGATATCTTCAATACCAGGTTTTGCGGATCGATAATACTTGCTGCCAGGTTTATACCCGTACTGGCTACCCTCGGCAGATCATAAGTACCATGGCTGCCATCGGCAAACGTAACATTGGCGGTATAGCTTTTACCACTTTCGGGTACTAAGGCAAATTTGCCCATCCCTAAGTTTTGCGACTTAAACTCAACAACAGGCTTGCCATCGCTATCCATAATGGTGCCGCTTACATCGATACCTAAACCATCAGGTTTAACCGCTTTAAAACCCATTACAGTACGGATCCCGCTGATCAGTTCGCCGCCCTCTGGGAAGAATTGCACATCCTTTTCTTTATCGAGCTGCTTTAACGAGAACGATGCACCAAGAACCTTGCGGTTGCCCAGGTCAATACTGGTTAACAGAGGGACCTGGCTAACACCCGATAACTTAGCAGTATTGATCACGATATTGGCGCCGCCGCTGGCATCGGTCATAATCGCACCTTTTATCTCTTTATCATCCTCGGGCTCAACGTGCCAGTCTACCCGTTTATTGGCGTAAGGCAGGCCGTTCTGATCGCGGTAAATAACATGTGCGGTAATTTTCGATTGGTTGTTTTTTGCAGATGCCACCCCTAACGAAACAGTGGTAATGAGTTCCTTGTCGATCGGGTTACCAACACTGATCACTTTATTAAAAAAATACGCCGGATCAAAATTGCGCATCCAGTTGGTATAAGCCACCAAATGATAGCTGCCTTGCTTGTACATTTTTTGCGGCAAAGGTATGCTGCCCCAGGCTATCCCGTTGTTAAGGGGGAGTTTTATGGTCGTAACCAACGAGTCGCGGCTGGTGATCACATCCACATAAACTATACGGCTTAAAGGCGTTAACTGGTGTTTATCCATAGTAGCGTAAGCCTTAAACCAAATGGTGTCACCAACCGAGTAGTAAGGTTTATCCATGTGCAGGTACACTTTTTCGATAGGGTGCTCGTTGCCATATTTAATGGTTTTCTCCAATATCGTTGTTAAATTAACGGTATCGGGCTTGGTTTGCGCGCTGGCCAGTGAGTAAACAGTTACTATTAGTACAGTTATGGCAAATAAAAATTTCCGTAGATCCATGGATGGGATGTTAAATGCTAAGGGGCCACAATATAGCCATTTACGGCCTTAGCATAAAAGTGAAGCAATGTTTTTAACACTTTTTTACAAATACCGCTACACTATTATTTGGCGTTTGCAGCAATCTCGGTCAGTGCCTTTACCAGTTTGTCCAGATCAGCTAATTTGGTGTAAACATGCGGCGTTACGCGTACACAGCTAATATTTTCCCAAACTATGCTTACTGTATGTATTTTGTATTTGTTCATCAGCATACTGTCCAGTTCGGCCGGGGTCATTCCGTCTACAGTCACACCGCAAATAGCGCACGAGTATTGCTGCTTTAACGACGTATGTATTCTCACTTTCGGTATCTGTGCCGCCCGGCTTGCCCAGTAGTATTTCAAATAATGCACGCGTGCCTCTTTACGTTTGCTGCCGATGGCATTATGAAAGTTAACCGCCTCGCCTATGGCCTGTTCAATCGCGAAACTGCGGGTGCCCAGCGTTTCAAACTTGCGGATGTCATCGCTGTGTGGTTTATCGTTACATAACAAGGGCCATATTTTCGCTATTTTTTCTTTTTTTATCCATAGCATACCACTGCCAATCGGGGCCGATAAAAACTTGTGCAGGCTGGTACCAAAATAATCGCATTCCAGATCGGGTATCTTAAAATCGAGCAAACCGAACGAGTGCGCACCATCCACCAAAACCTCCACCCCGCGACTATGTGCCATGCGGCATATTTTCTGCACCGGCATAATCTGCCCAACCCAGTTAATAATATGCGTTACATGCAACAGTTTTGTTTTTGGGGTGATGGCATCGGCAAAGGCTTTTACAATCTGCTCATCGTTTTCGATCGGAAAATCAAAGCTAAGCTGCTTGTAAACAATACCATCGCGCATGGCACGTTGCCGGTAGGCCTGTATCATATTCGGGTAATCCTGTTTGGTACCTACTACCTCGTCGCCGGCTTTCAGGTCGAGGCCGTAGATGACCGTATTGAGCGCCTCGGTAGTATTACGGTTAATGGCTATTTCATCGGGCGATGCACCGGCAAGCAGGGCCAGTTTCTCACGCAAGGGTTCACGCCCCATATCAAGTATGCGGTTATAGTACGATGGACCCTGATTAGCCAGATCGTTATACCGGACCAGGGCCTGCTGCACCACCAACGGCGCCGGCGATACCCCACCATTATTCAGGATAATAATATTTGAATTAACGGTGTAGGCCTGTTGTATCGTCGTCCAGTAATCCTCATCAGCAGCTACTTGCGCATCGGTTAAATGCGCTACCCGTTTCGCGGCCTGTTCAAAATCGGCAGCATGGGCAAGGTTAAACAAACTACTAGCAGAATAAGCCCCGGCTAAAGCGGTTACTTGTTTAACAAAAAGTCGACGGTTTTGGGGCATCGTTTCTTAAATTAAATAAAGATACGTTTTTTAGTCTTGAGTCCGGAGTACTGGGCCTTGAGTCAATGCTTTCTTTGATCAGACTTGACTTCCGACTCTGAACTCCGGACTATATCCCCAACAATCATCTCTGCATGTACCCGCGAATTTTCGATAAACCACAAGTGCGTATCCATCCCGCCGCAAACCACGCCGGCCAGATAAACGCCCGGCAAACTGCTGGTTTCCATGGTTTCAGCATTGTATTGCGGCAACAACTTTTCATCGGTCGAAAGCCGTATGCCTATCTTCTTTAAAAAATCGAAATTGGGTTTGTAGCCTGTCATCGCCAGCACGAAATCGTTGGCAATGGTTACCGGGCCATCTGGCGTGGCTATCTCCACCTCATGTTCGCGTATCGCTGTGATGGACGAGTTGAAATATGCTTTGATACTGCCTTCCTTAATGCGGTTGATAATATCCGGGCGAACCCAATATTTCACCCGGTTGCTAATCTCGGACGCTCGCACCACCATCGTCACATCGGCACCTTTGCGGTAAGTTTCCAGCGCTACATCCACCGCCGAATTACTCGCCCCTACTACAATCACCTTTTGCATGGCGTAATAATGCGGATCTTTGTAGTAGTGCTTTACTTTCGGCAGATCCTCGCCCGGCACATTCAGCTTTACAGCGATATCATAAAAACCGGTCGCGATGATTACGTTTTTGGCTGTGTATGTCGCTTTGCTTGTGTTGATGGTATAGGCTCCTTTTTCGCCCTCCACATGGTGCACTTCTTCAAACAGGTTGATAGGCAAATGATTTGAAAAAGCAACCCGGCGATAGTATTCCAATGCCTCGGCACGGGTAGGTTTTACATTGTTGGATACGAAAGGTATACCGCCAATCTCCAGCTTTTCCGACGTGCTGAAGAAAGTCATCGTCGACGGATAATTGTACAGCGAATTCACCAAGGCGCCCTTATCCACAATCACGAAGGACAGACCGGCCTTTTGAGCGGCCAAACCGCAGGCTAATCCAATCGGTCCGGCACCTATTATAAATATATCAAGCATTAATTTTTTCTATTAAAAATGTAAAACGACAATTCGTTCTTTTCTATTGAGATAAAACCAGAATTCTGATCGTTATTAAAAGTGGTTATTACCTGATCATTAAAAGTGCGGCTTTCCGGATCAGATGTCCAAATATTCAAGTTAGTCAGATCTTCAACCGGAACTAATTTTCCGTCCCTGATAATATCTAACGAAACCCGCTTATATTTTTCCACCAGGTAATAAATCTGCGAATCACAGGAGAAACTAGTCGCCGTGATTATGCCTATTGAGTCCACAAGTTTAGTCTCACCTAAACCCGATCTGCTTTCGTTCTCACCCACATAACTAACATATTTAAGACCTCGATTTTTCTTTTCAAAACCGCTCTTTTTTTTCTTTAAATAATCTCTGTTATATTCTTTAAGTTTTGTAGGATCAGCAATCAAAAAGATATTGGTAAAGCCAGCCATATGAGATAAGGAAGCTGTTACAATATATCCATTCTCATCTTTAATTATGTTAACAGCACAGGTACACGAACATTCGTATTTCTTACCATTATGCTTATCCATAAAATATAATGAACCACCCCATTCACCGCTACAGGTAGACACAACAATAAATTTTTCATCTTGATAGCTAAACGAGCCCGTGAGATATCCCTTTTTATAAAAGCTCCATTCATCTTTGTTTAAAAAGTAGGTTTCTGTTCTGTTAACGCCAAAAAGCGTATCATTTTTTAAAACCAGATTTAAGAGTTTAAGTGCTTTTGATCCTGGGATACCTGATTCGGCTATTGCCCCTGATTTATCAATTAATAAAATTTCACCATTAGCTTTCAAGCAATAAAATTTACTCTTAAAAACAACTGTCGCACTAATTGCGGTATCAATTTTTGAATAATGAACCTCTCTTCTGAAAGGAGATTGCCCATTACAAAAAAGGATAGAAAAGGATAAATAAAGTAGAGTGTAAAAAAACTTCATGTTTGCCGATGAGTGATTGGCTTATATGCCTGCAAACAAAAATAAAGAAAATAAAAAAAGGGTAAGCACCTTTTATCGCACCGCTACAACCCTCTACCCTTGCTGCGTTCCCACCCTGGGGGAGTTCAAGAGGAGCTGGTCGTAAAAGACTTACCCCGGCACAAAGATACAAAAATTTGCCATCCGTCCATTAAAAATAACATTTCGTCAATGTTATCTTCATAACAAACTACTATACAATTACTTAATATTCCAGCTAAAACCAACCGCCAGCCCTGCCGACTGTAGCTTAACCTTCCCGTAGCCAATATTGGTTAACGGCAATTGTACATAAGGCTGCAGGTCGAGACTGAATTTCGAGCTTAACCTGTGCTGATACAACACATTCAGGTCGGCCACACCAAAATAATGCCTGTTTCGGTTTGATACCGCATAACCCTTCGGTCCTGGCGTGCTCGGGTCGGCATATTCATAAAAATAATTCTCTTTCAGCATCAGGTATGATGACAAACCCGCACCTACACTAAATTGGTTCTTTGCATTGCCAAACAACCGGTAACTCAAATCAAGTGGAATATCCAGTATCCGGCAATCGGCACTTACATATTGTGGTTTAGTATAAAAGTTATAACCCGTATGGTAATTGCTAAAATCGGTACTATATGGCGTTTTGGCATACATAGCCCCGGTACTCAGGGTAAATCTGCCCCGTCCTACTGAAAACAGCAAGCCAAAATTTGCCCCGGTTTGTGTTTCAGCGAATGAGCCTACCCCATTCATATCCGGCGCAGCCAAAACAGTTAAGGCAAAATGAGTACCCGATGATGCCGTAGTTGTTTTTATTTGGGTCTTCGGGTTTTGCTTAGCTATCTGCGGCGTGGCTTTGGTTGCCGAATCTGCATTTGCTCCGCCCTTAACCGTTTCCGGCTTATTCACCACAAATGTTTGGTCACTAAATGCTGTCTTGGTGTTATTCTGATCCGGCTTATTGGCCGCTATTACTTCTTCATTACCGATCTTTACAGGCTGATCTTCTTTAACCATATTTTGGGTATTCTCTTTCTCCGGCTTACTAGCCGCAATCACGGCATCCGGCTCTTTCTGATTTGCAGAAACAGTACGGTTTAGGTTATTATTTCCCTTACGGGGATATTTGTTCGCCGCAATAGCCGCCCTATTACCGGCAATCACCTGCGAAGCATTCCGTAAATTACTTTGGGCCGATGCCGGTTGCGTATTATGGTCTGCTTTAGGTTGATCAACTGTTGGTTGAGTTGAGGCTTGCGTACTACCGCCTGCATTTGCGGCAACCCGTTGTCCGCTTTGGGTTGTCGATTGTTGTGTTGCCTCATTCATAGTGGCATTGGCCGGAGCCTTATTTACCGCTACCGAAGCCTTGTTCTGCTCGTTATTACCCTCCGGTTTAAAAAACATCCAGGCAAAAAATACCAGTAATACGGCGGCAACCGCGCTAATATAAGGCAGCAGCACAATAATTCCGCGCTTTTTACCACGCTCATCCAGCATTTTTTCGAGTGCTTCCCAGTCGGCCTCGCGGTACTCCGCATGATGGCCGGGCTCGGTCAACCCCTCTCTGAACATTTTGCTCAATTCATCATCCTGGTTCATCGTCTCAAAATATCTCTTAAATAATTATCTGTCATTATTTTATGTATCGTCATTTGCCCATCCAGGTGCCCGGTTTCGCCCTTTTGTTTTCCCAGTATCATCTGCTGCAACTTGTGCCGGGCCTTGTGCAGGTTTGATTTTGATGTACCCGCGTTTATTCCCAGCATCTCGCCAATTTCATCATGCGTATAACCGTCAATAGCATACAGGTTAAACACAGTGCGGTATCCTTGCGGCAGCTGTTGCACCATAGCCAGCAGATCGTCGTAATTCAGCTTCTGGGTAACGCTATCGTTAACCGATACATCCAACGCCGTATCGATGTCGTCAGTATAGGCAACCTTTAAATTAGTACGGTAATAATCGATGGAGGCGTTAGTCATAATGCGTCCCAGCCAGGCTTTGAATGGCCGCGTTTCATCGTACTTTTTAATATTGATGAGCGCCTTAAAAAAACCAGTGTTCAGTATTTCGGCCGCCTCGTAGCGATTGGCGGCATAGCGCAGGCAAATTCCCATGGCAAAACCATAAAACGCTTTATATAGCATTTTCTGGCTCGCCCTGTCCTGCTTTACACAGCCTTGTATAATATTTTGTAGTTCCTGTTCGCTCATAGGTCGTTCCGCGCCGCTCAATAACGGGGTGCAAGTTATTGAAAATCAAGCGATGTTTCTCTATCCGGGTAGTACAAATTATTCAGCGCAGTTTACTTTTTTAGATACAGTTCCTTAAAATTACGCCAATGGGCACTTTCACTGCCAAACGTAGGGCGCGATAGCACCGTTAACCTGTCTGCCAAAAAATGAGCGTTAAACTCCCGGTGCTCAAAATACGGCCAAAGTTTCCTGAAATCGGCCATCGGGATATCCTTAACTATGGTTATGTGCGGCACAAACTGCGGCCTGTCGCCAAACACCTTTCTTATCGACCTGAACCAATCCATCAATTCGGCATTGGCAACCAGCCGAGCGTAAATAGTTGCCGAGCTTGTACCATGCAAAAAATAATTAAATCCTTTTATGGCGATGTAATTTGAGCGGATACGCAGCAGTTTCTTTTGATAATATTCCAGTTTCCCGGTCATCATCACCGGCATTTGCCGCCCCTGCCCGGTAATGGTAATGTGCGCGATGGCATGCATCCCGTCATACTCACCGATCACTTTTGCCGATGACAGCTTCAACTTCCTCACCATCTCTTTGATTTCTGCCGTTGGCGAAATCATCATCATATAATCGCAATAGGTGCTTTCCAGTACTTCCATAAACTTCAATTTTTTCAAATCTAAATTACTAATATTTTTAGCATTTTTAAATAATTATTTAACTTTGCTTGATGGAACACAAGCGCTATATCGTCCACATCGATCTCGATTCATTCTTCGTTTCGGTCGAGCGGAAGTTCGATCCATCGCTTATCGGCAAGCCCGTATTGATCGGCGGATCTGCCGAGCGTGGCGTAGTGGCTTCCTGCAGTTACGAGGCGCGCAAATTTGGCATCCACTCGGCCATGCCTATGCGCACGGCCATGCGTTTGTGCCCGCATGCTACTATTATCCGAGGTTCGCACGGCCGGTATTCCGAAGCATCGGCGCAGGTTACGCAGATTATTGCGGATACCGTTCCGGCATTCCAAAAAACTTCTGTTGATGAGTTTTATATCGACTTGACCGGCATGGACCGCTTTTACGATTGCTACCAGTTCGCTACCGATCTGCGGGAAAAGATTATCCGCGAAACCGAACTACCTATCTCCTTCGGTATGTCGTCAAACAAAACCGTCTCCAAAATGGCTACCAACGAGGCTAAACCCAACGGGCAGTTATTTGTGCAGCACGGTCGTGAAAGGGAATTTATGGCGCCCTTACCTATCAGTAAAATACCCATGCTAGGCGAAAAAACCTGCCAGAAGTTGTATCAATACGGTATCGAAAAAATAGCAGATCTGCAGCGCGCCGATCTGCGTTTTCTGCAAACAATTTTCGGCCAGGCCGGCCGTGCCATCTGGGAAAAAGCCAACGGCATCGATTATGGCGATATCGTGCCTTATTCCGACCGCAAGTCCATTTCGACCGAAAACACTTTTTTTAACGACGTTGCCGACCCTAAAAGACTCGAGTCGGTTTTAGTATCCATGACCGAAGAATTGGCCTTTAAACTTCGCAAAGAAAACATGCTCACCTCCTGCCTGGCCATCAAGATCCGCTACGCCAATTTCGAAACGCATACCCTGCAGGAAAAGATCGCCCTCACCTCTGCCGATCACATCCTGATACCCGGCATCAAAAATCTGCTTAAACGGGCATGGAACCACCATCGCCCCGTACGATTAATAGGTGTTCGTTTGAGCCAACTTTGCCAGGGCAATTATCAGATCAATTTGTTCGAGGATAACGAAGAAAAAATTAAACTGTACCGTGCTTTGGATAAAATTAATTTCCGTTATGGTGATAAAACCGTGTGCCGGGCCGCAGGTATGGAGATCGGTACACGCAATTTTAATCCTTTTATGCGCTAAATCCTGACGAATAAGTATGAATTTACAGTATTTCTCCGAACACGTTAAACCTTATGCATTTTTAGGCGTTAAACAAATAATGCGCAATTACCCATGTCGCATCCGGTACGTTCTTTTTTTGGGTTAATCAATAGTTTAAATTAATTAGGGGGAAGAGAGCATTGCAAAATGCTCTCTTTTGTTTTTTATACCCGGCTAAAAACAAAAAAGCCCCGGAATGTGCCGGAGCTTTTTAGTGTTTTTTTCAAAATATCGTTATTTATCTCTCAACAAATGGCTGATGCTTTGTATCGAGTTTACAAAGTTTAAGCCGATAGTAAAGTACGATGTCTGGTTTTCGTAACTTAATAATCTGCCGTAACTAAACTTAACCGTATTGGCAAACAAGCTGATCTGCCCGCCCAAGCCTACATAAATGTGATTGTTTACTTCAACAAAGCTTGCCTCGGGGCCAAATGATGGTACAAAAATTTGTTTTACTATGCTGGCGCCTTTGCTTGGTTTAAGATAAAAAGAGTAGCCCACCCATGGCGCCGGTTGAAAGTTAATGCCATTATCGCCGGTACCTGCTGTTTTTAACCAGGCAAAACCCGAAGACGGTCCACCTGTCCAGCCAAAATCATCTACCTGGAACAGCATCACAAATGCCGAGTTACCTTTTATATTATCTACGGTAATCTTCAGCTTATCACCCGGTTCTAAATTTTCCGACGAGATATCCACCTCCGTATTTTGCAGATCGACGCCGTCAACATATTTCTGGGTGTAGGTATAAGTATACATCTCGGGGGCTGATGGATCAGCGCGTGGCACCTGGTTTTTCAGTACATCCACAAAGCCAAAAACATTAACCGGCTTTTCATTCCCTTTAGTATCTATCAAAGTAGCCATCAGCTTTATTTTTACCGAATCCTTAACCTTTTTAACCAGGTTCTTATCAAAATTGATCTTGATCTGCGAATTAGCCTGAATATATCTTACACTGGTAAATGAGGATGGTTTGATTACAGTAAATTTAGAGTTGTCGGTTTTGTTACGCACCGTAAACGAAATAAATTGACTCGGGTCCAGGTCTACCTGCGCATAGCTGAACATCACACAAAAAACAAACAAAACAGACAGTAGTAACGTTTTTTTCATAATTAAAATGACATTTTTAGTTTAACTCAGTGATATTTACGCAATTAAAGGGGTAACTGCAATGTTGCGATATTTTTGCTAATATTAAAAGTACAAGTCGTAAAAAGTTTAATATATAGCTTTGCAAATCAATAACTTGCGTTTTAATTATCATGCTTTAATTACAAATTCAATAAATAAATTTCAACTAAATTTTAATATCAAATAATTATCTGCATATATACCGCAGCAAAAAGGCGTCCCGATTTTCATCGGGACGCCTTTTCCACCCTATAAGTATCAGCTAATACCCGCGTGAGAACGAATACGGGAAATCGATATCCCTTGTTCCCCGCTGCTTGTTTGGCGATTTTGCCATATTAAAATTAATGATACCACCATTTTGCATCAGTTGCTTATGGCTGATCCAGTTAAAGTCGTAAGGCTTATCGTTATAAGTTACTGTATTTACATATTTATTATCGGCGCTGTTCAGCGGGGCGTTTATTACCACGGTTTTACCACTTTCCAGTTTCAGGGTCATTTTTTTAAACAGCGGCGCACCTAAAGCATATTGGTCGCTGGCCGGGCAAACCGGGTAAAACCCCATTGCCGAAAACACATACCAGGCTGATGTTTGCCCGTTGTCCTCATCGCCGCAATAACCATCCGGGGTAGCTTTATACATCCGGTTCATAGTCTCGCGAGCCCAGTATTGCGTTTTCCAGGGTTCACCGGCGTAATCGTACAAATATATCATGTGCTGTATAGGCTGGTTACCGTGCGCGTACTGGCCCATATTGGCTATCTGCATTTCGCGTATCTCGTGTATGGTTTCGCCATAGTAGCTATCGTCAAATATCGGCGGCAGCGTAAATACCGAATCCAGCTTGGCTACAAACTGTTTTTTACCGCCCATCAAACCTATCAAACCGTTAATATCATGGAAAACACCCCAGGTATAGTGCCAGCTATTGCCCTCGGTAAAGGCATCGCCCCATTTAAACGGGTTAAACGGTGTTTGTGGCCTGCCATCGCTGTAACGCCCGCGCATCATGCCGGTTTGTTTGTCAAACAGGTTGCGATAGTTCTGACCATGCTTGGCAAATATCTCTATCTCTTCCTTAGGCTTGCCCAACGCTTTGCCCAACTGGTAAATGGCAAAATCATCGTAAGCATACTCCAGTGTACGGGCAGCACTTTCGGGATAGGTTAACACGGTATCATGTTTTGCGTTGATGGTAAAATCGGCAGGAACATATCCCAGTTCATTATATTGCTTAACCCCGAACCGCCCCACCGCGCGTATCGGGCCGGCATTATTGGCGCCATGTTTCAAAGCCTCCCAAAGGGTATTGATGTCATATCCGCGCAAGCCTTTCAAATAGGCTTCGGCCACTACCGACGCCGAATTGTTGCCCACCATCACATTGGCCAAACCCGGACTACTCCACTCGGGCAGCCAACCGCTTTCCTTATAATCATTCACCAAGCCGACCTGCATTTCCCTGTTGATGGATGGGTACATCAAATTAAGGAAAGGGTACAGCGCCCTGAAGGTATCCCAAAAACCAGTGCCGGCAAACATATAACCCGGCAGCACCTGCCCGTTGTAAGGGCTCCAGTGTACTATCTTTCCGCTGGCATCTATCTCGTACAGTTTATTGGGGAAAAACAGCATGCGGTACAGGCAACTATAAAAGGTACGCATCTGGTCGACCGTGCCGCCTTCTGGCTGTATACGGCTCAGCGTTTTGTTCCAGGTATCTTTGGCTTTTTGTTTGGTTTGATCAAAGGTATCGTTACCCAACTCACGTTTCAGGTTCAGTTCGGCCTGATCGAAACTAATAAATGAGGATGCAACACGCAGCGTTACCTGCTCGGCTTTGCGGGTTTTAAAGCCGATAACCGCGCCCGCGTGTTTGGTACTCATCTCCAGCGAGTCTTTAACCAGCAAGGTATCACGTGTTGTATAAGCCATGGTAAAAGGCTTACTGAGGTAGATAACAAAGTAATTCTTAAAGTTTTTAAGCGGCCCGCGGGCATAGCGTGTACTATAGCCAATGATCTTGTTTTCCTGCGGGATGATTTTTACATACGATCCCCTATCCAGCGCGTCGATCACCACGAATGAGCTATCTGTTTTCGGAAACGTAAACCTGAACTGCGCCGCACGTTCGGTAGGCGTAATTTCGGTAGTCACATCCGCATCTGCCAGGTAAACGCTGTAGTAATAGGGTTTGGATATCTCGGCCTTGTGCGAAAACCAGCTTGCCCTGTCCCACTGCCCAACCTTAATGCGGCCCGTGCCAGGCATAATGGCAAACTGCCCGTAATCGTTCATCCACGGCGAAGGCTGGTGCGTTTGCTTAAACCCTTTTATTTTATCGGCATTGTAAGTGTATTGCCAGCCATCGCCCATTTTACCGGTTTGGGGCGTCCAAAAGTTCATGCCCCAGGGCACAGCTATGGCAGGGTAAGTATTGCCGTTGGATAGATCGATTTTGGATTGCGTACCCATCAGTGGGTTGATATATTCAACCGGGTCGGTAACGTGGGTAACCATTTGGGCCTGTGCAAAGTTGCATGCAGCCACAAAGACAAAAACACAGCAGAGTTTTTTCATGGGCGATATAAACAGGTCAGTTAGTAGTACAGGTAAAAGTACTAATTTTTTCAGAATGGTTACGTTGCTAAAAAGGCTGTCATCCTGAGCTTATCGAAGGATAGTGGGCAGGCCTCCGCACTATGGTTCGACAGGCTCACCATGACAGCCGTACACGCTCCCCTCAAAACAACGTAGGCCCACCGCCCAGCTTCAACCTTCCCAAATGCTTATAAGCGTTATCGGTAGCTTCACGCCCGCGGGATGTACGCATCAGGAAACCCTCCTGTATCAAAAAGGGTTCGTAAACTTCCTCAATGGTACCTTCATCCTCGCCAACAGCGGTGGCAATGGTTTTTAATCCTACCGGGCCACCTTTAAACTTATCAATAATGGTGAGCAATATCTTATTGTCCATTTCGTCCAATCCATGCTCGTCTACATTCAAGGCGCTCAGGGCAAAGCGAGCAATTTCGGTATCGACTTCCCCGGTACCTTTTACCTGGGCAAAGTCGCGGGTGCGGCGTAGCAACGCGTTGGCAATACGCGGGGTACCACGGCTGCGGCGGGCAATTTCGTAAGCGGCCTCTTCGCGTATGGGGGTTTTCAGTATCGATGCCGAACGCAACACTATAGTAGTGAGCAACTTGGCATCGTAATATTCCAAACGAGCATTAATGCCAAAACGAGCACGCAAAGGGGCTGTTAGCAGGCCAGAGCGTGTGGTAGCGCCCACCAGCGTAAACGAATTCAACGAGATCTGCACCGAACGGGCGTTAGGGCCGGTCTCCAGCATAATATCGATCTTAAAGTCCTCCATCGCGCTGTATAGGTATTCCTCCACCAGCGGGCTCAGCCTGTGTATCTCATCAATGAACAAAATATCACCCTGCTCAAGGTTAGTGAGCAATCCGGCCAGATCGCCAGGTTTATCCAGCACCGGGCCCGAGGTTATTTTGATGCCCGAACCCATTTCGTTGGCGATGATGTGCGACAAAGTGGTTTTGCCCAATCCCGGCGGACCATGCAGCAGTACGTGGTCGAGCGACTCGCCCCTTTGCTTGGCTGCCTGCACAAAAACCTTCAGGTTGGCTAATATTTTATGCTGACCAGTAAAATCTTCAAACACCTGCGGGCGCAACACTTTTTCAATATCACGTTCAATTGGCGAAAGATTATCCAGGTTGGGATCAAGATTCTGATTCATTGCCAACGAAATTAGTAATTTTAGACTGAAAGCAGAAAGGTGAAAGCAGAAAGCTTGAAGAATACTATCTCGAGTTAAAATGTGGATACCAAACACCTCTCACAACTATCGGTCCCGCGTTAGGACGAACATGGTCATCTAATTCTTGCCATTCCACGTTTTCCTTTATCTTAACGTATTGTGCAGTATTGTGATAGTCAAAATTATATTTCTCTAATAATCTAAAGGCATCTTCAACAGAGAAAGCCGTAACGCCAAAACCGAGAGGGTAATAGGTATCTTCTGGAAAACTGATCCAAAAAACTGTAAGGTATTTGTCCATAGCGATGCCTAAACATCCGACAAGATAACAAATTCGAAATTGAAAATCCGAAATCCGAAATCAAAATCACCCTTCCGGATACTTCCTGAATATGGCATTGATGCGCATCTGGATCACACCAAAAAACGCTTCGCGGAAGATGCGGGTCGACATTTTGGATGTACCCACCGTGCGGTCGGTAAAAATAATGGGTATTTCAACCACCTTAAAGCCATGTTTAATGGCGGTATATTTCATTTCTATCTGGAAAGCATACCCCACAAACTGTATCTTATCCAGTTGAACGGTTTCGAGCACCTTGCGTTTGTAGCATTTAAACCCTGCGGTAGCATCCTGTATATCAATGCGGGTAATAAAACGTACGTATACCGATGCGAAATAACTCATCAATACCCGGCTCATCGGCCAGTTTACCACGTTAACACCTTTAACATAGCGTGAGCCCACGGCCACATCGGCGCCATCCACACAGGCTTGCCGCAAACGGATCAAATCATCCGGATTGTGCGAAAAATCAGCATCCATCTCAAACACATAATCGTACTGGCGCGCTATGGCCCATTTAAACCCATGGATATATGCAGTGCCTAAACCTTGCTTGCCGTTACGTTCTTCAATAAAAAGCCGGTCAGGATAGTCGATCTGTATACGTTTTACAATCTGTGCAGTGCCATCTGGCGAACCGTCATCAATGATCAGTACATGAAAGTCATGCTCAAGCGAGAATACTTTATTCAACAAGCGTTCAATATTCTCTTTTTCGTTGTAGGTAGGTATAATTACAATACTATCGGGCACCAGTGCTGTGTTTGATTTCTTCGGATATGCTTCAATTAACTAAGCAGCGCAAATATAGAAAGTTTTTTATGGTAGCGTTGCCCGGTGTTTGTTCTATGTGCAAAATATTACATTATATTGGCTTAAACACATATTTAGCTTTTAGGGTTTTAATATTTTGTTTTTTAACGCCTATATTTAGGCGCCAATTAACATTAACAACTAAATCAAAACCCATCTATGAAAAAAACCGGGATATCGCTGCTTATCGCCCTGTTCGCGTTGGCGGCTGCTTCAAAAGTAAAGGCTCAGGGCCCAAACTGGATAGTCGACCTCGATTGTTATTTTAACCATGAATTCAAGAAGGATAAAGAAGGCAAATTTACTGCCGAACGCTTCCATTACATCTGGGACGAAAAGGATCTGAACGGCTACTCCAACTGGGGCGATGCTTTTATGAAATACGGCGGCAAACTAAAAAGCCATGATGAGGCTCCAACCTTCGAGAACCTGAAACACAGCGATATCTACATCGTTGTTGACCCTGATAATAAAAAAGAAACACCAGAGCCGCATATTATTACCCCGAAAGATGCCAAAGCTGTGGCCGAATGGGTAAAGGCAGGCGGTGTATTGGTAATACTGGCTAATGACAGCGCCAACGTTAACCTGGCCAGCACTAACGTGCTTGCCAAAGAGTTCGGGTTGCATTTTAATGATGATATACAGAACCATGTAATAGGCAGCAATATTGCCGCCGGTACTTTAATGATTCCAGAAGGTGACCCGATATTTAAAACCGCCAAAAAGATCTATCTGAAGGACATGAGCTCAATCACCCTGAGTGGTAACGCTAAAGCCGCCTATACCAATAAAGACGGTATTGTGCTGATGGCCACCGTTAAATACGGTAAGGGCACCGTATTTGCCGTTGGTGACCCATGGCTGTATAACGAATACACCAACGGCCACTTGCCTGCGGGATATGATAACGATAAGGCTGCCGACGACCTGAGCAAATGGCTCATCGCACAGATACCTAAAAAGAAATAATGACCACATACCAGCCCCGGGATAACACCCGGGGCTTTTTTATTGAATAACCTGTTGTTTATAAAAATATTTTTTGGAGATATCGAAATATTTTTATCTTTATAAAAAATAACAACTCGCACTTAAAAATCCGGTGTCATCAAAAGCCGATCCCCAGGCTGATATCCGATTTCAAGGTTTCGAGGTTATTTTCTAACCAGGCTATCGCGATAGCCTAAAATCACACCCACAAAATTTCTGAGCATTTTTTAGGATCGATCCTTTTTTCAGGAACGATGTTTTTGACTGTCTTGAAACAGTCTGCTGATAAACTTAAAGATCAATTTATACAACATATTTCGATCCTCTTTTAATTATTTTTATCCAATCCCTAAAAATAATTAGTTAACTGACCAATTTACCAGCCACGCCTCCGGAACGCCAACCGGAGGCTTTTTTATTTAACTAACGGTTTTTAATAATAAGTTAATGAACAAAGGCAACCGATCTGTAAATTAGCTAAACAATTATCAACCTTATGAAATTAAAAAGCATCCTCCTGCTGGCATTGGCCGCTATCCCGGCACTGGCGTTTACCATACTACATGATCAGGAAAAAGGCTTTGTACCGATGTTTGATGGTAAAACCCTTAAAGGCTGGGAAGGCGACCCGAAATACTGGCGAGCAGAAAATGGCGAGATCATAGGTGAGATCACTCCTGCAACCATCATCAAAGTAAACACCTTTTTGATATGGAAGGGCGGCCAGCCCGGCGATTTCGAACTCAAATGTCAATACCGCATATCAGCTAAAGGCAATAGTGGCATCAACTACCGTAGCACCCGGATTGATACTCTGCCCTATGCTTTAAAAGGATACCAGTTCGACCTGGATGGCAAAGACAAATACAACCTGGGCTATCCCAAATACAGCGGCCAGAACTATGAAGAACGTGGCCGCCAGTTTTTAGCCTACCGCGGGCAGCGCACCATTATCGAAACCGGCCAGAAACCCATCATCGCCGATAGCCTGGGCAGCAAAGAAAGTTTATTAAAAGCCCTTAAGTATGATGACTGGAACGAGATTGACCTTATAGTAAAAGGCAACAATATGAAGCATTATATTAACGGCGTATTAATGAGCGAGGTTACCGATAACGACCTGGTAAATCGTAAGATAAACGGCCTGATCGGCGTGCAGGTGCACGTGGGCCCGTCCATGAAAATAGAGTATAAAAACCTAAGAATAAAATACTTAAAGTAACCAATGCTTGTATAAATTAAGTTTAATAAGCATTTTTTAATGTGCCGCAATTTGCGCATATTTGCACCGCAAAAAAATTGCACGGTTGCATAGCTCAACTGGATAGAGCAACTGCCTTCTAAGCAGTAGGTTTCAGGTTCGAGCCCTGATGTGACCACAAAAAACCTCTTAATTTTTAAAATTAAGAGGTTTTTCTGTTTAAGTCGTGGCCAATAAATTTACATACCGCGGCAAACCCTCAAACCCTGATCCGGGCCCTTGCCGCTGGCTTCGTGGCTGGCCCTGAAGGACGATTGGCAACAAAAATCGGAACCCATCCAACCACCACCCCGCCAAACGCGGCCTTGTAAATCAATATTCCCGTTCGCTTCGTGCCTGTCCCAACACCACTCCCGTACATTGCCCGACATATCGTAAAGCCCTAATTCGTTTGATTTCTTACTCCCTACCGGCCTTGTACGATTATTATTTTTTTGCAATGCCGGCCACGACCATGAACCGTTTAAAGGTTTATCGCCCGAGTTTTGCCAGTACCAGGCCACATCATCAATTTGGTTGCTACCACTATATATATAACTCTTACTTAATTGCCCCCCTCCGGCGGCATAATCCCATTCAGCTTCGGTGGGCAGGCGGTAGCCATTAGCACCGTCATTGATCGTCACAATCCATTTAATGCTATCAAAAGTGTTGGTATTTCCAGGATCTTTTTGGGTTTTATCGATATGATAATAGGGGTTTAGACCTTCTTTCAGGCTTCGCCGGTTGCAATACTCCACGCAATCATACCAGCTTACGTTTTCAACAGGCAGATTATCCCCTTTAAAGCCACTGGGATTATTGCCCATTACCGCTTGCCATTCCCTTTGAGTTACCTCGTATTTACCAAAATACAGATCGGGTATAGTACCGGGTTTGCCAAAATAAACAGACCGGGTGTTGACAAATGTCCCGCCTTCAACAAATATCAAACCAGCAGGTACCTGTTTCGAGCAGGAAGCAAAAAGCAAGTCCATCCATGCCAAAGGCAAGATCAATAATTTTTTCATAGGTAGATGTCCTTGAAAAGATTATAGGCCACAAGGGGCCTATAATCGTATAAGTTAGAGTAGAGATTATTCAGATGTTACCAAATGGTAGCATTAATGGAGCCGCTTTTGCCACTATAAGCCTCTAAAGCTAATATCTGATAATTGTAGGTACCAAAACCCTGGCCGCCGTGGTTTTTCCAGTTATTGATGTGGTTGGCCATAGTAATGGTATGATTTGATCCGGTAGATGAACCGCCCCAATTATCCAGGTATTGCCAGAAGGTGGCCGTACCCTGGATTGATGGCTGGTTTACCTGTTGATGTTTGTAAAAATTATAGTTATGTCCATCACTGCTTATAGTATTGATGACCGATCCGCTGGCCACCGAGCCAAACTCGGCAACATAATATTCAATAAGCGGACTGGTTGTCCATCCGTAAATACCTACACTGTTGTAACTGCCACTAAGCACACCCACATTATAGCCCCGGGTATTGGCCGATCCCGGATTATAGCCTTTACCCACTACCACATCGCCTACGTTGCTATAAGTGGCAGAGAAATTTCCGGCCGAGCCTTGCGTAATACTCGCTGACCCGGTAGTGTAGTAACATTGCCAATAGAAGCCATTGGTTGTACCCGATGAATTGATCTGATTCCCATCGTGCGTGTACCCGCTCGACTGGTGCCATACAGGCGCGACATCAGAGGCGGCAGCTACCGGTTCGGCAGCACTTTCTTTTTTACACCCGGTTGAGACAATTGTTGATGCAGCAAGCAACATGGCAGCCGCGCCGAAAGTAACCACTCTGGCCACTTCCGAAAGGAAGTTGTTTTTTTTCATAAGATGGAATAATTGGTTAGTTATCCAAATGTAAAAAGTGTTTTTGAAAAAAGCAATCGATTGCAATAATAATTTATTCAAAGCGCTTATAAAGCCATCTAAATATTCATAACTCTTAATTAATTTATATTAAAGACAAATAATTTCGCATTTATGACATAAATCCAGTCAAAAAAGTAAACTGTATATAATTATCAAAATAGCAATCGATTACCAAATACTCACTACGCCTTTAGAGTAAGGCGCTTCTTTTCACAAACTAAAAAATCCGGGAAGCTGGCGGGCTTATTTAGATGTGCGGCCCATATTCTTATCTGCCCAGCGTAAAAACCATTTCATATTGGCCTGATCCTGGTGACCCTGATCATGTTGGCGCCATGCCAGTTGACCATCCAGCAGCGGGGTATTAACGGGCGGCATTTTCTCGGTGGTATAGTCATTTGATACGCCAAGATCCTTTGCGCCAAGTAATTTAAATACCGGACCGGCAGCAACCGCGGCCATATAACTACCCTGGTGATCCAGCCATTTGGCATCTCCTTTTTCTGGTACCCCATAACTCACGAACACCCATCGCGGCGCACAGAGGGCAATCAGCTCGTGCGAATCTACAGGCAGGTCATTCGCAGTCTTAGCGCCAAACTTAGCATCGGAAGCACCATATTTCATAAAATTACCGGCCATCCAATAATATTCGCCACCGGTAAGGCTTTCTACAGCCTCACCCCAGTTACGGCGGTTAAGCTTAGCACCACCCTCGCCTGATGAACCGATCAGCCCCATTGCAAAACGCGGCTCGAAAGCCAGGGTTACCAACGCGGCCTTCCCGTATCGCGATACACCCTCAATACCTACATGCTTAGCGTCAACGGTTGGCTCGTTGGTTTCCAGGTAATCCAAAGCATGGGCTGCACCCCAGGCCCAGGCGCGTAAGGCGCCCCAGTCATCCGGTTTACGGGGCTGACCTTTATTTACCAGTCCGATAATACCACGGGTAAGTCCGGCGCCATTATCCGCCTGGATGCTCGACGGATTGACATAAGCATACCCCCAGCCATCGGCGATCAACTGCTCGTTAGATGGCGGATCATTATTTACACCATTAACTCCGGGCTGATCAACCGGTCCGGGCGTTACAGGCCTTGGCGGCGCAAAGAAAGCAGCGATGCCCGAACCAGGCGCAGCAACCAACATCTGATATGCCGGATGCGCATCAAATATGCTTTTGAGTGATGATTCCTGCGAGAGCAATATCTTTTTTAACGCTGCGTTTAATTGATCCAACTCAACCGAATTAGGCTGACTTGGCGCGGGCACCCGCGCCGGCCCGAACATCATCAGCAGCGGCACCGTTTTTTTGGCATTAGCAGGCAACACCAGCGTCATCTCAATATTAACATTGATCAGCGGATATGCCGAATTATCTACGTGGCCAACCAGTTGTTTAGCGATTACGGGGGCACGGCCAATAAATTCGCGGTCGGTATACAATACCTCCCAGTTTACCTCGGGCAGGTTTTTTGGCAGGCGGCCGTATACTTCGCGCTCCATATCTTCTACAATCTCGGGGCGGCGTTTATTCCACCACATGGCCGAGGTAGTAACTTTTTGTCCATTTTTCAAGGTTAATAACTCGGGCAGGTGTGGATACGGGTTAGCCTTACTTTCGTCATAATTGGCATGATTCGCATCCTGCTCATTACCGCTTGGCCCCGGGCGCAGCGCTTTTATGCCCAACTGATCCATCATGCTTTGATGATCCTGCTCTGCAGTAAAAGTAACAGGCGGCGGATAATTACCGCTTGTATTTTGTGCGGGTAGCGTTTTCCAAACCATCAGCACAGAAAACAAGATCAGGATCTTTTTCATATTTAAATCGATTACAAAAAACTAATTGAATAAATAATTGGCTTAAATAACCTAAAAACCTGTTTCAGGCTTACTTCCATTGATAATTGGCTTAGTAAAGCTATGTAAAATATAAATCGATTACAAAAATCAATAAAGAAATTACAGGATGTTAAATTTACCAGCGATTGCGGCTACCCCAGCTTCTTCGAGCCGATGCGAAAAAGATGCTGTAGTGTACATTGATTCATACGATATGCGCCGTACCTAAGTGCGCTGCGCCCGCTGCGGATCGCACTTAGGGCCATATTTTTGACGATAGCCACCCACAAACGCTTCTGCATGAACTCTGTTCCGCTAGATTTCCAGCCGGATGTTTGACCAGGTTCCACCCACCTGAATTACCATTTTCGCAATGAATTTTCACGACTCATGGGTATTTATGGGTATTTTTAAATAAGGTATAACTGCCCTTTTACCATTTTAATAATTGAAATGTAGCCCAACATCGAGCCAGCCAATCTTAAATATACAAAATTCCAGGTAAATAAACAACCCGTTTTTGAGCCTTTTGGATCGAGTTAATTACTCATAATCACATTCATCACCTGGTCAACAATTACATCGCAGCGCACCAGGTTAAACTCGTACAGTTCGCGCGGCTGCCAGTAGCTGTTCAGCTCGGTGCGCAGCATTTCCTTGGCTCGGTTCAGCCTCACCTTTACGTTCGATTCGCCGATATCCAGCGCCTGCATGGTTTCATCCGTGCTCATGCCCTGCACTTCGCGCATCACAAACACTATCCTGTATTTCTCCGGTAAGGTTTCAACCGCACGTTCAAGCAGCACTTTAAGTTCCTTGTTCATAAGCTCATCCAATGGGGTATCGTCGCGATAGTCTTTATAAGTATTTTCGGCAAGCGTTTGCTCCTGCTTTTGTTTTCGCTTTTTATGCAGCAGGCTTTCGTTGATCAGTATACGGGTTAGCCAGGTAGCAAAGCTGGCCTGTCCTTTAAAATTGTGCAATTGCCTGAAGGCGTTGATGTATGCCGTTTGCATAATATCCTCGGCCTCAGCATCGTCGTTAATGATCGACATGCTAATCCGGTACAATTGTTGATTGTATTTACGCATCAGGTGCTCATACAATCGCGTCTCCCCTTTTAATATCCTGGCAATTAGTTCTTCGTCGGTCATTTTCAGCTTACTCTGGTAACTCTGTATAATGTTAATATACGATAGAGAACCGACACGGCAAAAGGTTACAAATTCATCAAAAATATATTTTGTAACCCTTTTTTCTCAGCTTGTCTCTAATCAATATTAATTCAAATCATTATGGACTCATCAAAAAATGTCGAAACCGTTAAAACCTTACTCAAATTTACGTATGGCCTGGTACCTGTTGTTGCCGGCGCCGACAAATTTACCAACCTGTTAACCAACTGGTCGCAGTACCTGCACCCGGCTATAAAATCGGCACTGCCTTTTAGCGAACATACTTTTATGATCATCGTAGGCATTATCGAGATCATTGCAGGCATTTTGGTGCTCATCAACACACAAAAGGGTGCTTACCTGGTAAGCGCGTGGCTGGTGTTAATTGCGTTGAGTTTACTGGCAAGCGGCCATTATCTGGATGTTGCCGTTCGCGATCTGGTGATGGCTATCGGTGCTTTTTCGCTGGCTAAGCTTTCAACCGTTAACGCTGCCGAAACACGCTAACCGGTCTACCACGCATACCCCGATCCACGATCCGAATCGGGTACAAATACGTGCTTGTTAGCCAGATCATCGTTTAGGGCTATATCACAGGCCAATACCTGGCTTCGCCGGGCTTCCGGCGAGTGGGCAATCTGCACCAAACAGGTGCCGCAACTACCCATACCACTGCATAAACCAAACCCCATAATAGCCAGATGGCCCGATATCAGGGTCATCAGGCTTGGGTATTGGCCTTCGTAGGTCTGTACCTGGTACACCTCGCCCCGGTAATGTATGGTAAAACAAATGGGATATTTTTCCTGGGGGATGTTCATTCTCTTTTTCTAACATAGCAAATTCTTTACTGTTTCAACCTGCTTTTAAACATTTTAAGGCCAAAAGTGTATATACAAATGGACATTAAAAACCATAAGAGGTGGACTACGAAAAAATACTGGAACAGGTTCGCGAATACGCGTTAACCTTTTTTAAAACACATACCGACGAACGCCTATGCTACCACAACGCCGCGCACACCGAAAGTGTGGTATCGTGGGTGATACAAATTGCCGATCATTACCAACTGAATGACGAGGATTTTTTCGCCGTTTGCGCGGCGGCCTGGTTTCACGATACCGGCTACGGGCTCGATCTGAACGATCACGAAGATAAAAGCATCAAAATAGCGAGGGAGTTTTTCGCACAACATCGCATCAAGGCCGCTATATTAGATAAAGTGATCGCCTGTATCGAGGCCACCAAAATGCCGCAAAACCCTAAAGGGCTTTTAGAAAGTATTTTATGCGATGCCGATCTTTTCCATTTAGGCACCAGCGATTTCACTGAGAAAAGCAAACTATTGCGCCGCGAAGTGGAGGCCCTACATAATACCACCATCGATAAAACCGAATGGCGGCAAAAAAATATCGACCTTATCCAATCACATCACTACCATACTGATTACTGCCAGTTATTGTTAAACGATAGTAAACAGGAGAACCTGGATGAGTTGAACCGCAAACAACACAAAGCTGCCGATAAACTGCAAAAACTGGAAGAAGCGCCGGTTGCTAAACCCGGCTATGATCAGCCAGGCATGATCGCCGGCGCACCGCATTTAAAGGTCAAGAAAGATAAAAAACGCAGCAAAGGCGTAGAAACCATGTTGCGCATAACCGCCAGCAACCAGCAACGCTTAAGCAACATGGCCGATAGCAAGGCACATATCATGATCTCGGTAAACTCCATTATCATATCGCTGCTTTTAAGCTTATTGCTGCGCAAGATAGACGAGCACCCCAACCAATTGATCCCTGCCATTATTTTGTTGGGCATCAACCTGGTCACCATTGTTTTTGCCATACTGGCCACCCGGCCCAATGTCACCCAGGGTACCTTTACCAGCGAAGAGGTAAAGAACCGTAAGGTGAACCTGATGTTCTTCGGCAATTTTTTCAAGATGCCTTTTGATGATTATGAGGCCGGGATGACCGACATGATGAACGACAACAACTTTCTGTATGGCAGTATGGTAAAGGATATGTACTCGCAGGGCGTGGTTTTAGGCCGTAAGTATCATTTGTTGCGCATGTCGTACAATGTGTTTATGTATGGGCTGGTTATTTCGGTAGTGGCATTCGTGGTTTCAACCCTGTCTTTCTGATCATGAGCACGCCTGCTTTTACCCCGGTTTTCTTCGACCGCGACCTAAGCTGGTTGAAGTTTAACGAACTGGTACTACAGCAGGCCGAAAACTCCGGTGTGCCGGCTTTGGAACAGATCAGGTTCCTGTCTATCTTTTCGTCAAACCTGGACGAATTTTATCGTGTGCGGATGCCGGTATTGCAGGCTGTTGACAAGCTCGTCAAAAAGGGCAAAAAGGAAATCAACATTCCACCATCGGCAACCCAAGCGGTGGCTTTGATCGAACAACAACAACAAACATTCGGCAACATCTTCACCAAACGGATCATTCCCGAACTACATAAGAACAGCATCGTTTTGTGGTATGGCGACCAATTAACGGACGAGATCATCAAGCAAACATCCTGTTGGTTTTACAGCCAGGTGATGGCTTTTTTACGCCCGGTGTATATTGCAAAGCGATCATTCTACCCTAAAAACAACCGCTTGTACTTTTTAGTGCTATTGAAACGAGCCGATGGTAACGAGGAGCAGGTTGTTTTAAATATCCCCAGCGATAAATTGCCCCGCTTTTTTACGGTGAACCATCATAAACAGCAGCATGTTATCTTTTTGGATGATATTATTAAAGCGCATTTTCCGGTACTATTTAAAGGAGCCGAGATCAAAGGTTGCCATAGCTTTAAAATAACCCGTGATGCCGAGATCGATCTGCACGACGAATATGAAGGCGATGTTGCAGAGCAAATTGAAAAACAGATTGAAAAACGCGAGTTTGGGTATGCCACCCGGTTATTGTATTCGCCGGGCATGCCTTTACGGGTACTACAAACCTTAACCGATAAATTCGATCTTTACCACGCCAACCACATACCCGGTGGTATGTACCATAACCTGAAGGACCTTTTCGATTTCCCCATAAAAGACTACAAGTTATCCTATGAGCCATGGCCGGCTATCCAAAACATTGATATCAAAGATCAAAGTTCAATTTTTGACAGGTTAAGTCAGGGTGATATGATTGTACACCCTCCTTACGATAATTACGATATCATACTGCGTTTTTTTAATGAAGCCGCTATCGATACAGCTATCGAAGAGATATACGTTAGCCTTTACCGGGTCGCCAATGATTCGCGTATTGTTAACGCCTTGATCAGCGCTGCTAAAAACGGTAAAAAAGTAAATGTACTGGTGGAGCTAAAGGCACGGTTTGATGAAGCCAACAATCTGAAGTGGGCCAAAAAATTAAAGAATGCCGGCGCTAAGATCATCTATAGCATTACAGCCTTAAAGGTACATGCCAAAATCGCCCTGGTAAAACGCAGGCAAGATGGTCGGCTTAAATATTTCGGCTTATTGGGTACAGGCAATTTTAACGAAGGCACGGCCAGGGTTTATACCGATCATATCCTGATGACCGGCAATGGCAACCTGCTGCGCGAAGTAGAACTATTATTTATCTTTTTGGCCAAACGCATAAAGCCCGAAAAGCATCCCCCTATCCATTTTGAGTATTTGCTGGTATCCAAATTCAATCTGCGGCAGCGCTTCCTGGATCTGGTAGATCGCGAGATCGTACTGGCTAAACAAAGCAAACCTGCCCGCATCATTATCAAACTCAATAACCTGGAAGAACAGGTGTTAATCTCCAAATTATACGAAGCATCTAACGCCGGCGTTCAGATCGATCTGATCGTGCGCAGCATTTGTTGTTTGATACCCGGTGTTAAAAACATGAGCCAAAATATCCGTGTCATCCGCATCGTCGACCGTTACCTGGAACATGGGCGCGTGTTTATCTTTAACAATAATAATGATCCGGAGGTATATCTTGGCTCGGCCGATTGGATGAACCGCAATATTTACCACCGTATTGAGGTATGTTATCCTGTTTATGATCAGCGGATCAAACAACAACTGATAGATATTGTAGATACACAATTGAAAGATAGTGCGCAGGCGGTAGTTATTGATAGCGAACTGAATAATATCCAGGTAAAGCATACCGCTAAATCATGGCAATCGCAACTGCAGATTTATAAATTATTGAACAAACAACCCGATCATCACCATGAAAAACAATAGCTTATATTCCGCATTATTACTGGTTTGCGCCGCTTTTACAGGTTGTGCGCAGAAACCCGTTTACCACAGCCCCGAAGGATACGACCTGAACAAACCCGTAAAATACATTATGCCCGATACCCTGCACGAGATTTCGGGCATTGCATTTAAAGACGGTAACGCCGGCATATTGTATGCCGAAGAGGATGAGCATGGCCGTGTATATTACCTGCATTTGGGTGATAAAACGGCAAAGTACACTGCGTTCCGCCCCAAAGGCGATTTTGAGGATATGGCTATTTGCGGGCAACAGGTAGTAATGCTTCAAAGCAAAGGCGTGCTATACACCTTACCTTTTGCCGAAGTTGGCAAGCCTCAAACCAGCAACGTACAAAAATGGGAAGCCATTTTACCCGAAGGCGAGTACGAAGGTTTATACGCCGATGAAAAAACGCAGCAAGTATATGTTTTATGCAAACATTGCAGTATCGACAAAACAAGTAAAACAAACAGTGGTTTTATCTTCAATCTGGACGCTAACGGCAATATTAAAAAATCGGGCGACTTTATGATCAGCGTAAAACATATTGAAGACCTGACCGGGCAGGATAAAGTACGGTTCCATCCATCCGGTTTGAGCCGCAATCCGGTTACCGGCGATTGGTGGATACTATCTTCGGTAAACAAAATGATCGTAGTGGCTGATGATAAATGGAAAGTGCGTCAGGTTTATAATTTAAATCCGGCACTTTTTACACAACCCGAAGGTATCGCGTTTGATAATCATAACAACCTGTATATCTCTAACGAAGGTGGCAGTTCGCCACATGCCAATGTTTTAAAGTTTCAGTATCAAAAGCTTGCAGGTAATTAATGAGAAAGCTCCTATCACTTTTATTACTTACTGCTCCGCTGCTGTTAAGCGCGCAAAATGTTATTAAAAACCGCGTTATTTTAATTGGCGATGCCGGTGAAATGGATAGCCAGCAAACTTTTGTACTGCGCAATGCGGCATCCAAAATCATTAAAGGTAAAACCACCGTACTTTACCTGGGCGATAATATTTACCCTACCGGAATGGGTTTACCGGGTAGTAAAGAAGAAGAACAAACCAAGAACATACTGCGCACACAATATACGCCTATGCGTAAAGCCGGCGCGCCGGTTTATTTCATCCCCGGTAATCATGATTGGGACCGGATGGGCCCTTTAGGTTTGGCCAAAATGAAACGGGAGTCGGAGTTTTTGGCCGAGCAAAAGGATTCGCTGCTGCGCGCCGCCCCTGCCAATGGCTGCCCCGACCCTACCGAGATCAGCATATCCGACAATTTGGTCGTCCTCGCTTTCGACTCTGAATGGTGGCTTTACCTTTACAACAAAGATAATCCCACAGCCGACTGCGACTGCAAAACCAATGACGAGATCCAGGCACGGTTTAGCGAGTTGCTGTATAAAAACCGCAATAAGGTTATCCTGCTGGCCGATCATCACCCTTTCGAATCGTACGGGCATCACGGCGGCAGCTATATTTTTATGGATTATCTTTTCCCTTTAACTTCTGTTAAAGAGAATCTGTATGTGCCTATGCCTGTTTTCGGCGCGCTGTATCCTTTTCTGCGTGGCAATTTTGATGTCCCCGAGGATAATGGCCATCCCTTATACAAAACCATGATAGCCATGATCAACGAAGTGTTTAAGGATGATCCGAACGTGATCCATGTTTCAGGACACGAACACGGGCTGCAATTTATCCGCGACGGTAATTTTACACAGGTTGTCAGCGGCTCGGGGGCTAAACGCGCTGTGGTAAAAAAAGGTAAAAACTCGCTTTTTGCACAAAGTATAGGCGGTTATGTTACCGTTGACCAGATGGATGACAAAAGTGTAAAGTTTACCTATTATGCCAACACCGCAGACAGCACCCTGAGCCCGGTTTTCACCTACACCAAACCCTATGTTAAAATACAGATCCCTGTTGAGCGCAGCGACGAGGTTATTAAAGGCGACAGTATCACCGTAGCTGCAAAACCCTCTTTTGATGATGCCAATAAGGCCCATCGCGTATTTTTTGGCGAAAACTACCGCAAGGAATGGGCCACGCCTGCCCGCGTACCGGTTATCAAGGCAAGTACTTACAAGGGCGGCTTAACACCCTTGTATTATGGCGGCGCGCACCAAAAACAGGCCCTGGTACTGGCCGACCCTACAGGAAAAAAATACGTGCTCAGCAGCATCGAAAAATACCCGTTGATATTGCTGCCGCAGGCACTCAGTCAAACCTTTGCCAAATCGTGGCTAAGCGATGCCATGTCGGCCCAGCACCCGTATGGGGCGCTGATAGCGCCCGTTATTGCCCAGGCGGTAAAAGTCGCGCACACATCGCCTACGATTGGTTATGTAGCCGCCGACAGGCGACTAGGTTATTACGAAAAAGAGTTTGCCGGTACATTATGCCTGCTCGAAGAGCGCGAGCCCGGAGATAGTTCGCTCAATACAGCTAATATGATCCGCGAGCTGGATAAAAGCAGTTCGAACCGGTTGGATAGTATCGAGTTCCTCCGGACACAAATACTCAATTGGTTTTTAGGCGATTGGGATCAGCAGCCCGATCAGTTCCGCTGGCTGGGTGTACGGCGCGGTGCAAACACCTATTATTCGGCCGTGCCACGCGATCGTGCCGAGGCCTTTTACATTAACCAGGGCATCTTACCGCATATTGCCTCGCGGCAGTATGTTGCCCGCTACCTTAAAGGCTACCAGGCGTCATCGAAGTCCATCACCGATTTCTTTTACAACGGGCATAACCTCAATACTCGTTTCCTGAGCCAGATCAATTATGACCGCTGGATGCAGGTAACGCGCGACTTTGCCGCCGCCTTAACCGATGATGTGCTGGAGCAATCGCTGCGTCGCCTGCCGTTGGCTATCTATCGCATCAGCCATGATAAATTATTGAGGGAGATGAAATACCGCCGCGATCACCTGGCCGAAGCTTTGGATATTTATTACCGCTTCCTCAACAAAACAGTCGACATTAAAGCGACCGACAAAAGCGAATTCTTCGTCTTAAAAGACACGCTTAAAAATCAGTTGATGGTGCTGGTTACTAAATTGCCGGCAACCAAATCAAAAAGCACGGTTTATTATAAGGCTTTTGATCCGGCATTTACAAAAGAAGTTCGGTTGTTTGTTGCCAAGGGTCAGGATAGTATCGTGGTTAACAATGCCACATCGCCTATAAAAATACGGATAGTTGGCGGCGACGGGCCTCGGGTTTATAATATACAGAACAACACTAAAAAGATCGACATTTACGAAAAGGTCAACTCGTCAAAGTTTATTGTTAGCGGCAATGTAAAGTTAGATAAAAAGATATCAAACGATTCTGCAAATGTGGCCTACCTGCCTACCAGGCATTACAATACAGGCATCCCGCTGTTCACTACCGGCTACGATCGCGACCAGGGGTATTTTGTTGATGCAGGTGTTAAATACCTCCGTCAGGGCTTTCGTAAAGATCCTTCAACCACTCAGCAAATTACCGTTGGGCATGCTTTTGGTTACGAAGCAAACCGCGTTAATTTTATAGCTGATATTAATAACGGAACTAATAAGGCCGATGGCGAGTTGCAGTTTAAAGGTTATTTTCCCAATAACATCAATTTTTTCGGGCGCAGCAACATAAGCGAGTATAACAAATCCGTCGAATTTGGAGACTCCTACCGGGCAAAATTCAACTTCTATACGGCCGATGCAAGCCTGCGCTGGCAAAACATCGCGGCAACACAAAGTGTACGTTTAGGCCCATCTATTCAATATTATCATTATTCAAACGATTCCTCACCTAACCTCATCAATCACCCCAAACTGATTAACAGTTACGATAGCCTGAGTTATACCCGGGATAAGCTGCACATTGGTTTCATGGTAACTTATATTGATGATAAGCGCGATCGCAAGATTCTCACCTCATGGGGCGCATACGTTAACTCCCGGGTACAGGCTTACGCGGGTATTGGTAGTTCGTCAAAAACCTTTTTACAGTGGATGACAGAGACTATTTTGTATAAAAGTGTAGATACTTATTCAAACTTCGTCATTACAGAAAAATCAGGCGCAGGCCTTACAATAGGGAAGACCACTTTTTACCAATCGATGTTTTTGGGCGGCGGTAATAACCTGATTGGTTACCGGCAGAACCGTTTCGCGGGCGAGCAGATATTGTACAACAATCTCGAGGGCCGTTTTAAGTTCAATAACCTGTTCTCATACATCTTACCAGGCCAGTACGGCGTTACTGCCGAGTACGATATCGGCCGTGTTTGGGACAGGGCCGAGCAATCGAACGCCGTTTGGCACAATGGCTTTGGCGCGGGCGTTTACTTCTCCCCGTCAGACATGGGCTTGCTGCAAGCAAAGATGGGTTACTCGGTAGAGGGTTGGTACCCATCCGTCAATTTTACCTTAACATTTTAGCCTTTCGTTTGTATAAATACTAGGGTAAAAAATGCAAACGACAATACTTGACATTAAAAAAGATACGGCTAAGAACGGGCTGGTGGAAACCGCTTTCTCATTCAGGCCCTTTATCGCTTATCTTAAAAAACGGGTAGATATTGAGCAGACCATCAAAGGCGAGTTTTACCGTTTTGTGCTCAATAAATTCAAAAACTATCCCGAACTGGAAAGGGAGACATTATCGGCAAAAGAGGCTGCAAAATACACCGATGTTTTAGAATTGGTTTATACCATCCTCTCGCCTGCTATTGAGGATGAAAGTAAATTTTTGTGGGCATTAAGCACGCCGGTACCATCGCAGGTAATTTATAGCACCGATGCCTTTTTTAATTTTCTGACCACCCATCATAACAAGGACAAAAAGGATACCAATGAGGATGGGTTAAGTTTTTTCCAGCATCAGCAGATAGATTTTATTTACCGCCTGATATTGCAAAAACTCTACAATTTCCCACCGGACATTAGCAACGATATCATTTACTCGCAAGCCGATCCTCAAACCAACATCTGCAAATATTACCGCATCCATACCGATACCAATTTTATAGAGGTAACCGCTAAAGGTAACCTGCCCGAGATAAATCCCGAAATGGTTGAACCTCTTTTATACGATGGTGTGGAGATGGATATTTTACAGGATATCATCCCGTTGAGTTTGTTCAGGCTGGAAGGTTTCGCGGTTATTACTATCGACGATGTTACAGCCGATCACTCTATCGAAAACATCCGTAACGCGTTGGTAAATTATACCAATAACGACGGTGAAACGGATTTATATGGTCATGTAATCAGCTCACTGCAAACCCTCACCGGTAATGCTGCTATTAAGTTTGGCTTGCTGCCCCTGTTACGCGTTAACGGGGCGTTGATATTTGATACCAAAGAGTGCGGTAACAGTATCCTGGTTAAGACGGCTAAAGAGCAACAGTTAGCCGAAGAAACTTACAGCTCGTTTATCAATACTTACATACAAAAGCCGGGCGCTATATATTTCAGCACCCTATCTGATAAAAAGATCGAGCAATTTACCTTCCTTAAAACCATCAAACAGAGCGGTATAAAATCGTACGCCATGCTGCCTGTTTATTATAACCGCAAGCTGGCCGGTATATTGGAGATTTACTCGGATCAAAGGGTTGTTTTTTACGAAAAATTGCTTTCAAAGCTCCAGGGAGCCATTCCGTTGCTGGCGCAATTACTACAGGATAGCGCCGAGCAGTTTAACCTGAGCCTTAACGACGTTATCAAAACCAACTTCACTACCTTGCAGCAACCTGTTGAGTGGAAGTTTACCGAGGCTGCATGGCACTATCTCATCGCTAAAAATACCGGCATTGACGAGCCGGATATAGAGGTGGTTACTTTCGAAAACGTGTATCCGCTCTTTGGCTCTATCGATATCCGCGATTCGACGATCAAACACAACGAGGCTTTGAACAACGATATGGATGTTATCATGACAGCGCTGCAAAGTGCAGTTGATGAGTTAAAAAACCATATTCCCAATCGCTCGTTTACCAAACTGGCTACTGCACAAAAAAATTGGCTAAGGTTGTTCGCTACAGCCCGTAAATCAGCCGATGAGATCATGTTCAGCAATACGTTGCATGGTGTGATACACCCATACTTGTCGCAATACCGTCAAAAGTATCCTGCTACCGAAGCGTTGTTGAACGAATTTGCCAAAACAATAAATGAAAAGAAAGGCGATGGTTATGCAAACCGTCGCGCGCTCGAAACCTCCATCAAACAAATAAACAGTGCTTTAAATCATTACTTTGAGCGGGCGCAAATAAAACTTCAAAAAATATATCCTTGTTATTTCGAAAAATTCAGGTCGGATGGCATCGAGTATGACATTTATACCGGGCAGGCTATAGCGCCGATGCTGGAGTTCACGCCTGATCATCTGAAGCAATTCCGCACCTGGCAGATTCGATCAATGGTTGAAGTTGCCATTTTGGCCTATAACTTACAGGGTAAAATGCCCGTGCCATTGCAAATAGCATCGCTCATTTTCGTACACTCCAGTCAAATCAACATTTGCTTCCGTAATGATGAGCGACGTTTTGATGTGGAAGGTTATTACAATATCCGCTACGAGGTGATCAAAAAACGGATAGATAAAGTGCACATTAAAGACACTAAACAACGCTTGACCCAACCCGGGCAAATAGCATTGGTTTATTTTAACGATACCGAGGCGGAAGACTACATCGGCCATATTAAAGAGCTGCAAAAAGAAAAAAAGTTAAAGAACGACCTTCACATGGTACAATTGGAAGAGTTGCAGGGAGTCACCGGGCTAAAGGCTCTCAGGGTAAGTGTAAACTACAAAGTTTAGCGCGTTGCTTCAAACTTCGAACGAACAAAATGATAACTGATATGTTAGGTAAATGTGACGGAAACAATTCTGTTACGCTCTACCTATATGACTTATAAACAAATACTTACATATGGCCTTCTTAGCTTTTTTACTTATCAGGCCATAGCTCAAACCCGGCCGGCAAATGATAGTATAACTGTGGCCGTCCACCCGGAGTATAATGATGTAACCGGCTTCCATAAATGGCTTTTAGGTAAAAATTACCGCAAGCTTTGGGCGTTACCTGTTAAGTTAAAAGTGTTCCACCTCGAAACCGAAAAAGGTGGCTTAAAAATAACCGGCACCGGTGGCGGTAATCAAACAAGTTCGCTGGATCTGGTCGACTCTGCCGGCCAGGAATGGGTTTTACGCTCGGTAAATAAAACTACCGCGCGCAGCTTGCCCAAATATTATAACCACACCATAGTTACCGCTTTTTTGCAGGATGAGGTATCCACCTCTCACCCTTTCTCCGCGCTGTGCGTGCCACCTATGGAAGACGCGCTGGATATACCGCATTCGCACCCATCCATCGTTTATTTGCCCGATGGCCCCAGCCTGGGTAAATACCGCAAAGAGTTTGGTAACAAGGTTTATTTATTTGAAGAGCATAGCCCGCTGAATGGCGCGAAAGCCATCAAAACCGAAAAACTGCAGGATAGACTGGAGAAGGATAACGACAACAAAGCCGATCAGCGTTTGCTTTTACGCACCCGTTTGCTGGATATGATCATCGGCGATTGGGACCGCCACGAGGGTCAGTGGCGCTGGGAAAAAGAAGGCGATACCACCAAAGATCTTTACGAACCTATCCCCCGCGACCGTGATAAGGTTTTTTATACTACCGATGGTTTTATGCCTTCCATTATTGCCCTTTCTCAACCCAAACTGGTTCCTTATAAAGCTCATATCAAAAACATAGCAGGTTGGAACAGCAACAACACCTCATTCGATCTATATTTTTTAAACCAGTTAAGTTGGGATGACTGGGAAAAAGAGATAGCCTACGTGCAAAGTAAACTCACTGACGATCTCATCGCCCGATCGGTAAAACTGATGCCAGCCAATGTTTACGCGTTAGGCGGGCAGCATATAACCCAGGTAATGATACAACGGCGCAACAACATTAAACAGGACGCTTTTGAATATTACCGCTTTTTGGCCAAAACCGTCGATATTCCTGCTTCTGATAAAAACGAAAAGCTCACCGTTATTGAAGGCGACAGCGGCAAGGTGAACATCACTATCAACAAATTTAAAAAAGATAGCATAGGTAAGGTGACTTACCAGCGCACCTTCGATCCGAAGATAACCAAAGAGATACGCCTGTATGGTTTGGATGGCAAAAACACTTTTGATGTAAGCGGCAATCAGCCCTCGCCCATTAAAATCAGGATGATTGGTGGCAACGACGAGGACACCTATACCATCAGCGATAAACTGGATAACCGCGGTAAATTGTTTGCTTACGATCGCTCGGATCAAAAAAACAAGCTTCCATCACCGTCACTGGCGCATATCCGCGCCTCAACCGATTCAACCATCAACAGCTTTGACAGACCGGTGCATAAATCCGACCATTTTTCGCCGCTGATAAGTTTAGGTTATAGCCCTGAAGATGGCGTATTGCTCATCGGTGGCATACATGCTGAAAAGCATGGCTTTAAGGATGCTCCTTATGTAAGCAAACAGGCGTTGAAAGTAAGCTATACCCTAGCCAAACAATCGTTCATCATAACTTATAAAGGCGACTTTAAAAAGGTAATAGGCAATAACGATTTGCAGATAAACATTATGGAGCGTGGGCCAAAGAACGTCAACAACTTTTTTGGCCTGGGCAACGTGGGCGAGTTTGTGGATGCCGGCGATAAAACATTCGATTATTATCGCAACCGGTACGATTTTACCAATGCCGATATCCGCCTGGCCCATCAATATGGCAAATGGCAACTGAGCGCCGGTATCGTGGGCCAGTACTACAGTAGCTGGGCATCAAACAATGGCACGCATTTTTTTGCGGAGTATAATCAACTGCACCCTGAGTTGAATTTATTTTCGACCAAGTACTACGCGGGTTTAGTAGGCGGCGCGGTTTTAGATACACGCAACAATGATAAATTTACCAGCCGTGGCGTGCTATGGAAAACCAATATTACCGGGTTAACAGCTTTGAACGTGAACAATAAAACCAATGGCGCTATCTTATCAACCTTCAGTTTTTTTATCCCGGTAAAAGATTCGGATATTGTTGTTGCTGACCGTATAGGTGCAGGTTATTTTAGGGGCGGCGGAGAGTTTTTCCAGATGATGAACCTGGGCGGCCCGAGTTTGCAAGGTTACCACACAAGCAGGTTTATAGGCGACAGCATGCTGTATAATAACCTTGAGCTACGATTAAAGGTGTGCGATTTTAATGCGTACCTGTTCAGATCGCCTTTAGGTTTGATTTTGTATAATGATGCCGGCAGGGTTTGGCTCAACGGCGAATCGTCAAATACCATTCACGATGCTTATGGAGGCGGTATTTATCTCAGCCCTTTCCACTCGTTCATCTTAACGGCAGTTGCCGGGCAAGGCACCGAAGGTTATTTAACTTATTATTCGATCGGGTTCAGATTTTAAATGCTCATTGCTGATACACCCTTACATAATCGATCACATACCGTTTTGGAAACTTGGTGGCCGACTGGTCGCCTCCGTTATCACCGCCAATGGCCAGGTTAAGCAGCATGTATTGCGGTTGTTTAAATGGATTGATACCGGTGTCGTCCTTGTTAACCAATTGGCTTAAATCAACATGGTTCATGAGCAGATCATCAACATATAAACTGATACCTTGCTCGTTCCAGTCCATACGCCATATATGGAATTTCTCCGCCCAGTTTTTATCCGCGAATGAAGCAACGGCTTTGGTATTGCTGAACCATTGCGCTTTATATGGGGTATTGGTGCCGCAGGCAATATTGGCCAATATCTTACCCCGGTAGTATTCCATAATATCGATCTCGCCATTGGATGGCCATTGCCCTGCAACTCCCAACATCCAGAATGCGGGCCAAAGTCCGGCGCTGGTATCAATCTTTGCCCGTATCACAAAGCGGCCATACTTCCAGCTATGCAGGCCGGCAGTGTTCATACTGGCAGATGTATACTCAATAAATGGCCGCTTAATTTTCCAGTTGGTACTGGTAGAATCATAAACGGGGTTGGGCAAATGGGTTTTGCGGGCTTCGATAATCAGAAATCCTTTTTCGCACCAGGCGTTTTGGCTTTGATACCATTGCGCTTCATGGTTACGTACAAAGCCTTTTTCAAACTTCCAGTTCAGTGGATTGGGCGGCCCATCCTCATTAAACTCATCGGCCCACACCAGTTTATAGGCTTTCGCGGTATCAATAAGAGCCTCAGAACAACAACCCATCGCAGGTTTAAATGCTGCGAAAAAAAGGAGTATAAATAAGCTGAAGTATCGCATAGCTATGGTGTTTCATTAGAAAAGCCCGGGATGTTGCCCGGGCTTTATACTAATTGAGGTTCATTAATACAATATTACTCAATATCCCGGATTTTGCTCTAATACGGCATCTTTATTCAGCTGTATCTCAGACAGAGGGATAGGTAATAATAAATTTGTTTTGGTTAAGCCTGTTGTTGGGTGTACGGCGTCGTTAGCGTTAAGCCTGGTGGCACGATCAACCAGGGTGCCGGTACGCATCAGCGTCTGGCGCCGGTTTTCTTCGCCGATCAGTTCACGGGCACGCTCGTCCAATACAAAATCGAGCGTCATTTGGCCGGCTGTAACCAACGGAGCTTTAGCGCGTGCACGCAGCGCATTAATCGAGGCGGCGGCTTCGGTTGTTTTACCTTGTTTTACCTGCGCTTCGGCAAGCAATAAATAGGTTTCGCCCAGTCGCATCATCATAAAATCTTTGATCATGGCATAGCCAAAGGTATCATTCGGGTCGAAAGCCCCCCATTTGGTTGTGCTTGGGCAAATCCTGAACAAGGTATCGCTGTTGTTGAAAGGTACCTGTTTGCCATAATTCGCGTTGGTAGGATCATTATAATAATAACGCCTTTTTATGCTGTACTGCGAGTTGCGCATATCGCCGGTTGGATACAGACCATACAATACCCAGTTACTTAGCCTTAACCTGGCAATACCGCGCCCCCCTAACGAATCGCAAAGAACCATGCCTGGTATCTGATAATAAGCGGCTCCCCAAACACGGCGTTGCTGCGCGTTATCTACATTGCCACCAACTACAGTTGCGGGATTTTCCTGTTCTAATACCCATATCGCTTCGGGGTTTCCCTGCCAGCGGCGCTCATTGCCATACACAAACATATCCGAGTAATAATCGCCGGCGCCGCCTGCACGCACACCATAGCGCGCGCTAACTAAGCTAAACTTACCACTGCTGATAACCGCCTGGGCTTGTTGCTCGGCTAAATCATTTTTACCCATACGCAGGTAAGCCTCAGCCAATAGTTGCATGGCCATATATTTGTTGGCCCTACCAACAGGTTTACCCTGGGTATTAACTTTATTGCCGGTAGCATTCAGATCAGACAGATAGGTGCTGGCATAGGTCAAATCGCTTGTGATCAGCGCATCTACATCAGCCTGTGCGGCGCGTACAAAATCAACCCGATATGTTGTTACCGGTTTAGTTAACAGTGGTACACGGCCAAACAAGGTTGTAAGATTATTATACGCGTATGCCCTGAAAAACTTTGCCTCGGCTTCAACCTGCCTTTTGCCAACTATGGTAATTTTGGTTGTGCCCGGATCTTCGGCCGAATTGATAATAATGTTCGCATTGTTGATAAGGGCATAATATTTACTCCAAATATATTGAGCCGCCGCATCTGTATTGGTTAACTGGGCATAATTATAATACGGTACTTCTATGCCTTCCTGCTGTGCGGTGGCATTAGCAACATCAGTACCAACCTGCCAAACACTCGGCCAGCCCTGCCGGCCCGAATAGGTTAGTATACCTGTCTCAAGGTTGTAAAGCCCTATTGCCGATGCTTCAAAACCCAGCGAATCGGTTAATGTTAACGGGGTATATGCTGAATATGGTGTTTCATCCAGGTAATTTTTCTTACAGGATGTGATTGCCAATGCAAAAACGCACGTGGCAATCAAAATGTAATATTTTTTCATTTTCATCAGTTTAAATTATTTTAAAGAAACATTGAGGCCAAAGACAATGGTACGTGTTTGGGGGTAGTTGTTTGTCCAGTCGCCCGATCCACGGGTTGAATAATCATCCTCCGGATCCCAGCCTATCCATTTGGTAAACGTGTGCAGGTTACGTCCGCTTGCATACACGGTCAGCCCGGATAAATGTATCTTATCCAACATTTTTTGAGAAAACACATAACTTAACGTAATATCCTTAATCCGGGTATAGCCGGCGCCGTGCGAATAGCCATATCCCCTGGTATTGGTGTACGATAATGACTGAAATTCATTACTACCATTAGTAGGTGTCCAGTAACCAATTGCCGCAGGGGTATTACGGCGCCCGGCTTCATCGGCATAATTAAAATCAGCATCATTTTTTAACATACCCTGTGCGGTTTGAATAAAAATGCTCAAAATAAATTGCTGATAATGGAATGTGTTGGTAATACCCCCGGTCCATTTAGGCGCGGTTTGACCCAATATTACCCTATCGTTTGCGGTAATTTTACCATCGCCATCGGTATCGGCAAATTTAAGGTCGCCTGGTTTAGCGCCAGGGTCTTGTTTCGATGCATCTTCGCCCGTTTGCCAAACACCGGTCATCTTGTAATCGTAAATTACACTGATCGGCTGCCCGATAAACCACCTGTTTCCTACATCATCTTTCCCATCGCCATACAGGTCGATTACCTGATTTTTATTTGTTGCAAAAACAAGGTTTGTTTCCCATTTAAAGTTCTTTGTTTCAATATTGTGAGTGTTTAATGTTATCTCCAAACCTTTGTTGCCTACTTTACCAATATTATCATACACCGCGTTATAACCGGTTATGGTAGGCAGGCCGCGGTTAAGCAACAAATCCGAAGTTTTGGAGCTATAGGCATCTATCGTTCCCGAAACACGGTTTTTGAATAAAGAGAAATCAATACCAAAATTGCTGGTCACTGTACTTTCCCAGTGCAGGTCGGCATTGCCCAGATTTGATGCCTGTACACCTATCTGGCTAACACCAGTAAAAGGGAAACGCACTGTTCCATCGGTTGTGATGGTGCGATATACAGGTAGTGCTTCGTTACCTGTTTTACCGTACGAGAATCTCAATTTTAAGTTATCGATGATATTTGAATTCTTTAAAAACGACTCGTTCGAGATGTTCCAGCCCACTGCTGCAACCGGGAACCAGCCATATTTGGTAGTATTGGCTCCGAATACCGATGATCCGTCGCGACGTGCTGTTAATGTTAACAGGTACCGGCTGTCATAAGAATAATTGATACGCCCCATTTGCGAATTGGCGGCATAACGATCTGCATACGAATAGGCACCAAGCGTACTACCGGCACCGATATTATTAAAAGATAATTGATCGTTAATATAGCCAGTACCTGAAGTAGTTGACGCGTTATACTGGCGACTTTGCGCACTATATAAGGCGGTAACATTTAAATGGCTTTTGCCAAAATCGCGATCATAGTACAACAGGTTTTCAATAGTATAGCTTTGGGTTTCTGAACTGGCTGCACTGGCCGAACCCAATGGAGTATTAGCCAGGCGGCCACTATAACTATCGGCACGGGTAGGTAAAAAGTTGTAACCTGTATTAAGACGGTATTTTAAACCCTTAAGTACGCTTCCAAATTTAATTTCGGCATAAGCATTACCTTCAATGTTAACACTGCGGTTAACAACATCGGTAGTGAGGCCCAGCATAGGGTTAACGTATAATTGCTCAGGTGGTTGAGGGTAAATCGTGTAAGTACCGTCCGGATTGAACTCAGTACCATACGGGCTCATGGCTGTTGCCAAAAGCAGGTTAGCGCGGCCGCCATCATAATTGTTACTGGTTAAGAACGATGAAGTACCAACGGTTAAATAGTCGGTAATATTAAAATCCAAATTTGCCCTGAAGGCTATTTTTTTAGTTTGATAACCTTTTACAACCCCCTTTTGGCTTAAGTATTCGCCCGAAACGCGATAGGTGGTATTTTCAGATCCACCTGAAATACTCACTCCATGATCTTGCTGAATACCCTGCTGTGTAGCTTCTTTTACCCAATCGGTAATAATACCGGCATCATAATTGGCCCGTTCGCCGTTATTGTAAACCGGCTCAGAAAATTGCTGTTTCTGGTTGGTTTGAGATAGATAATCAATGTACTTTTGAGTAAAAGATGCAGGGTCGCGAGGGGTAAGCATATGAGAAATATTCTCGTAACCGGCATAGCCGTTATATCTTATTACCGGTTTACCTGTGGTTCCGCGTTTGGTTGTTATCAAAATAACCCCGTTTGAACCATTTACACCATAGATAGCCGTTGCCGAAGCATCTTTTAATATTTCAACCGATGCAATATCGTTGGGGTTAATGTCATTTAATGATCCGCCGGATTTAGTTAACGGAATACCATCCACAACAATATAAGGAGCCGATTGCGCCGTAATAGAGTTTCGGCCACGTATGGTTGTGTTAGCTGTTGGATCTTTGCCCGGTATCATTGACGTTGTGGTAACGTTAACGCCGGCCACAGAACCTTCAAGAGCCTGCATAACGTTGGTTACCGGAAGCTCGGACAAACGTGCCTTGGGCACCGAAGCAACGGAACCCGTAACATCCGATCTTTTCTGCGTACCATAACCCACTACCACAACTTCGTTAAGTTGTTTGCCATTATCAATAAGTGTTACAGTAATATTGGGGTTATTTTTATCAACCTTTACAGTTACCGTATTATACCCTATATACGAAATGCTTAAGGTAGCGCCATCAGTTGCCGTAATTCTGAAAACGCCATTTACATCGGTCACTACTCCCCTGTGCGTATCAGAGGTTTTTATGTTTGCGCCGGGCAAGGTATTACCCGATTCATCTTTTACAATACCTTTAATGTTAACCTGGGTTTGCGCCTGGGCCAGTTGACTGATGCAGATAAGCATTGCCCAAAAAAAGCCATACAGGTACTTACTTAAATAAGTATACTTTACTTTCATAATTTTCAGTTGTTTAATAGATTAATAATTGGTTTATGGTTTTTACAGGCATTGTTAACCCGACCATTTTATGCCAACCCTGTTGGCAACAATAGCCTCAACCGCATGAAGCGATACTGGCCTACGGAATGTTGATTGATTCATATAAAATAGGTTTGGTAATACGCTTGATAACTGGCTTCGATAAAGGACATAATGCCGCAAAGAACCGGATAGGCTTTTGTCATCATTTCATTTCGGGCTTTAAGGTTTTGTACTAATTGGTTATACAAATAAAGGCCATTATGACGTTTTACGTTAGGGGTAAATTGGTATAATTAGGGGGTATAAATTGTAAAATGCACACTTCAGCAGGAAAAAGACCCTCTATCGAATATTTACTTAACAAATTGCCTTACAATATTTTACGCAGTGAAAAAAGCATCAGCAAGCGTAATAAAACAAAAAAGGTTATCAGTAAAACACTGATAACCTCTTCGTTACTTACAGAACTGCTATGCTATTGCAATTGATCAAGTATTGCGTGGTCTATGGCTTTCAACTGGGTTTGTTGTGGTTTTAAAAGTTCTAAAACAAAAATATCATTTTTACCGGTCTTTAACCATTCGGCAGGTACATACAACGTTTGTTGCGGGCCTATGCTCCAATACCGACCAAGATTGTGACCGTTGATCCATACCACACCTTTACCCCACTCGCGCATATCTAAATAACTATCACCTGGCTTGGTTATGGTAAATGATCCTTTTTTGATAACCGGGGTAGTGGTTGAAGATGCCGCGTTAAATTTCACCGCCCTTGTGTTGGCAAAAGGCAGGCCATACATGTTCCAATTCTTCAATTCGTTACCATCAAACCAAACACCCTCAGTTATGCCCTTTTTGTTTTGTAACAGGTATTTGCCAAAGTTGATACGCCCCAGGTTTTCAACCAGGATATCCAGTGTAACCTCGCCCGATGGCAGCTCAAGCTTCATGCTATCCTGTTTCATTCTGCGGTCTAATGTACCGATGGTTTTGCCGTTCACCATTACAACGGCATAATCGCGCAATTCCTTCAGTTTCAAAATGCCACTTTTTCCACCCTGTACTTTAGTACGGTATAATACAAAACCATAGTCCTGGTTCATATCTTCAAAAGTCAATGGTGTTGCGTTGGTTTGTGGTATTGGCAATGTATTTAACAACGATACCGACTGTGTGAAGTGAATATCATTTATGATGATAGTAGGCTTAACCGGCGGCACCTCGGGCAGGTTAACGCCTACAGGCAAGTATTTAGTTATTACCGCCCTGAACTTCATAAACTTATCGGTAGCGTTGCCGGCTTCGTCCAACGGTGCATCATAATCATAGCTGCTTATTTGCGGTTCGTAAGGCGTTTTGTCTTTATAATTGGCGCCGTTCATGAAAGCGCGTGTGGTACCGCCGTGAAACATATACATATTGATGGATAAACCCGCTTTCAATACCGAATCTAACCGGTTTACATAATTTGCTGCCGGAACTGTGTGATGTTTCGTTCCCCACCAATCAAACCATGCGGGGTACCACTCGGCAATATAATAGGGTCCGTGGCCATCGTGCAAACTGTTAACAAGGCTTTTTACCTGAGTAGTATTATCGGTACCGTTAATACCAGGCAGCAAGCCGGGCAAGTAGCCTTTTTTGGCAGCACCAGCCGGGTCGCAAGTGTAGAGCAAACCATCAAAACCAGCTTTTTTAAACAGATCCTGGTTTATTTTAAGATACTCTTTATCACTACCATAAGAACCATATTCGTTCTCTATCTGCACCATCAGGATATTACCGCCATGATTGATCTGCAACGGAGCCAGTTGTTTACCTACCTGCATGATATAGGTTTCGTATTCTTTTAAATATTGCGCTTCTTTACTGCGTACCACCAGGCCTTTTTCGTTTTGCAGCCAGTACGGGTATCCGCCAAACTCCCATTCGGCACATACATACGGGCTGGGGCGAAGGATCACCCAAAGGCCCTCTTCTTTGGCTATTTTAACAAATTCGGCAACATCATTATTACCGCTAAAGTCGAACTTGCCTTTTTGGGGCTCGTGCAAGTTCCAGAAAACGTAGGTGCCAATGGTATTTAATCCCATGGCTTTGGCCATTTTCATGCGGGCGCGCCAGGCCTCGCGGGGTACGCGCGGGTAATGCATTTCGCCCGATATCAACTGGATGGGCTTGCCGTCCAATAAAAAATCATTATCGCCTAATGTAAAGGTGTGTTCTGCCTTTTGTGCCCGGGTGCTGCCTATCATTAACATCAACACCACCGGCAATAGATACCATTTTAGTTTCATTATAATTGTTATTTGTAAGATTTGGTTTTTTCTATGTAATCGTAATAAGCCTTCATAATGTAGAATGCTTTCTTTTTATTTCCTTTATCGTCATATAAACCTTTGCGGTTCCAGCCTTCCTGGTATAATGGGTTATTGCGTTTAGGCGATCGGAAATCAGCCAACACCCAGGGCGATATGCCTACAAAATTGTCGGGCATACGTTTAAGCATGGCTGTCTGCTCCTTAAAATACCATTCCTGAAATTCTTCGTCAAAACGGGTAAGCGAGTCGGCATGAAAACCGTATTTGGCCTCGGCACCTGTCTCACTGATAAATAAAGGCTTGTTGTAAGGTGTGCTCCAGTTGGTAGTGCGGCATTTATCGGGCAAACCGCCGTACCAACCAAGGTATTCGTTAAACGCAACCAGGTCAACGTATTGTCCCAGCGGGTCGTCAACTACGTTCTCATTTTTTAGCGCTCCGTAATTAACCTCCAAAGCGGCCGAAACCATACGGGTATTATCCAGTTGTTTGGCCGAAATGATGAGGTTATGCATAAAATCTGTCCTTGCAGCGCTTACAGGCGTTTCATTCCCAACAGACCAGATGATGATGCTGGCACGGTTATGATCGCGGGTTATCATTTCATTGAGCTGAGCCTTAGCTTTGTTCAATACTTCGTTGCTTTCGAAATTAATGG